>OGNN01000041.1_pt1 | contig 95926 bp, 72 predicted proteins | sample 1573461 | NCBI WGS metagenome assembly OGNN01 (sample SAMEA2581998, study PRJEB24529) | metagenome | biome: Human gut stool | place: China | collected 2011
CCCTCTTGCCCCCCCCTTGCGCCCCCGTTCCTAGCGATTCCATCGCTAGGTCCCCCGTCCTAATTTTAAAGGTAAAAGGGCAAAAAGGCTTTAAATGTAAGGTTGTTCCTGCAATTAAACATTAATAATTATACATTAAATAATATAACGTGGAAAAGATTCAGCTTCATTCCGTTCTCCCACAGGTCTTCGCCCAGCGCGATGACCTGGATTCGGAGATATGGAAGCAGGATGTCACCTTCGAGAAAGGGCATCTTTATCTTATCGAGGCAGAGAGTGGCAGCGGAAAGAGTACTTTCTGCAGCTATGTGCTCGGCTATCGTCACGACTACAGCGGAAGCGTGATGTTCGACAAGGAAGTTACCGCTAATTATAAGGTTAAGGATTGGGTGGAAATGAGAAAACGTCATATCAGCCACCTCTTTCAGGAACTTCGTCTCTTCCCGGAGCTTACCGCTCTGGAGAATGTAGAAATCAAGAACAAGATTACCGGATTCAAGAGCCGTGAACAGATCTTGAAATGGTTTGATATGCTCGGTATCGCCGACAAGGTGGATGCAAAGATTGGAAGAATGTCGTTCGGACAGCAGCAGCGTGTGGCGATGATGCGAGCGCTCTGTCAGCCTTTCGACTTCATCCTTGCCGATGAACCTATCAGTCACCTCGACGACAACAACTCCCGTATCATGGCAGAAATCATGATGGCGGAGGCCAAGGAGCAGGGGGCAGGAGTCATCGTAACAAGTATCGGCAAGCACATGGACTTGCCTTACGAGCACACATTTAAGTTGTAATTTATCATTCAACACTTAACATTCAACAATTCAAAAATGAATTTAGTTTGGAAATTACTTCGTCAGCATATCAGTATACCTCAGTTTGCAGGTTTCGCCTTCGCCAATCTCTTCGGTATGCTCATCGTCCTTTTCGGCTTCCAGTTTTATAAGGACGTGCTGCCAGTCTTCACACAGGAAGACAGTTTCATGAAAGCCGACTATCTCATCATGAGCAAGAAGATTGGTATGGGGAATACCATCAGCGGTCGCTCCAATACCTTTTCCGGTGCCGAGATAGATGATGTCAGCGACCAGAAGTTTGTGAAGAAGGTGGGAAAGTTCACCTCTACGGAATATAAGGTAGATGCCCAGATGGGCGTCAACGGCGTGAATGTACTGAACAGCGAACTCTTCTTTGAGAGCGTGCCCGACGGCTTCGTCGATGTGCCGCTCAAGGACTGGAAGTATACGCCAGGAGCCAAGGAAGTGCCAATCATCCTCCCGCGTACCTATATTAATATGTATAACTTCGGATTCGCCCAGAGTCATTCGCTCCCGAAAATCAGCGATGGACTGATGGGAATGATTGATTTCAATATCCAGATTCAGGCAGCCGGTAAGAAGGAGCAGTTCAGGGGTAAGGTCATCGGATTCTCTTCCCGTCTCAACACCATCCTCGTGCCACAGGCATTTATGGACTGGAGTAACCAGGAGTTTGCTCCAAACCAGAAGAGCGATCCTAACCGCCTCATTGTTGAGGTGGGCAATCCGGGAGACGAGAACATCACCAAATACCTGGATGATAACGGATATGAGGTGGAAACCGACAAGCTTGATGCCGAGAAGACCACCTATTTCCTTCGCATGATGGTATCCATGGTAATGATTATCGGACTGGTCATCTCCATCCTGAGTTTCTACATTCTGATGCTCAGCATCTATCTGCTGGTACAGAAGAACTCATCCAAGTTGGAGAACCTGCTGTTGATAGGCTATAGTCCTGCCAATGTGGCGAAGCCATATCAGGTGCTCACCATGTCGCTCAACCTGGTGGTGCTCATCATTGCCTGGGTCATCCTCTTCTTTGTCCGTGGCTACTACATGGAGTTTATCGAGGCCATCTTCCCTGACATCGAAGAGGGCACCATGCTCCCGTCCATCTGCTTAGGCATGCTTTTGTTCCTGATAGTCTCTATCCTGAACATCCTCGCCATCCGTCGCAAGGTAATGAGCATCTGGCAGAGAAAGGAGTAGGGGCAGCCCGCCCCTCCTCAGGTCCTCTTCAGGCCCTCTTCAGGTCCTCCTCAGGTCCCTCCTCAGGTCCTCTTCTGGCCTTCCTCAGGTCCCTCCTCAGGGAGCCTAGCCCCCGTTCCAGGCGATTCCATCGCCTGGTATAGAAGGTCAGTCCCCCGAGGCAGCCCTCCGCCTCGAGCCCCTCGAAAAATTATAACCAAACCCCCGTTATAAATAATAATTTAAAGAAAATCTGCGTTATTTCCTTAACGCAGATTTTTTTTATGTTATAAAACACAATTTTTCATGCTGTTGTAACACTTATATCGAATTTTTTGTTTAATTTTGCACCCGTAAACGATATTTGGGGGCTATTCCCCCGTATTATTAATTAATTTTATAAAAAAAGGTATGCAGAAAAGATTGCATTTATTAGTGGCTTTGCTGGCCTTTATGGTTTCAACCGCTATGGCGCAGATTACTACATCTGGCATTAGTGGTAAAGTGACTGCCAATGGTGAGGACATCATTGGTGCAACTATCAAGGCTGTTCACCAACCTTCTGGTACAGTCTATCGCGCAGTGACCAACATTGATGGTCGTTATTCTATTCAGGGTATGCGCCCAGGTGGTCCTTATGTCTTGGAAGTTTCTTATGTAGGTTACAAGACTAAGGAAGTTAAGAATTTTAATCTCTCTCTCGGTCAGAACACCATTCTGAACGAATGTCTCTCTGAAAACGCAGAGATGTTGCAGGATGTTGTTGTTACTGCTGATCGCAACAACAACATGCGTACTGACCGCGCTGGTGCTACAACAAGTATCAATGCCGACCAGATTGAGGCTGTTCCTACCGTATCACGTAGCATGAACGACCTCTTGAAGTTGACTCCTCAGGGTGCCAATGTAGGTAGCGGATTCTCTGTTGGTGGTGGTAACTACCGTCAGTCTTACGTTACTGTCGATGGTGCTGCGTTCAACAACGCCTTCGGTATTGGTGGTAACCTCCCTGGCAACGGATCTCCAATCTCTCTCGATGCTTTGGATCAGATTTCTGTATCTTCATCTCCATACGATGTTCGTTTGAGTGGATTTACAGGTGGTGCTATCAGCGCTGTAACCAAGAGTGGTACCAATCAATTCAAGGGTACAGCTTATATGTACACTACCAACTCTCACTTGCGTGGTAACAAGGTAAGCGATTATGAGTTGACCCGTCTCCAGTCTCATGCTACGACATGGGGTGCCAGCTTCGGTGGTCCTATCATCAAGGATAAGTTGTTCTTCTTCGCCAACGATGAATATCAGAGCAATATCTCTGCTGGTCCTTCTGGTACAGCTCGTCTCAGCGAAAGCGATAAGTGGTCTCCATCATCAGGTACTGTTCATCGTCCATTGCAGAGCGATATGGACAATATGCTCAGCTTCCTCAGCAAGAACTATGGTTACAACCCTGGTCGTTATCAGGGATACTCTCTCGATACTCCATCATACAAGTTCCTGGCTCGTATCGACTGGAACATCAACGAGAACAACAAGTTGAATATCCGTTTCTCTAAGAGCCATGATAAGGATTCTTCAAATCCATCTAGCTCAACCACTCCATTCAAGGATTCTGTCATCTATCCTGGTGGTGAGGATGCTACGGGTGGTAAGTCTCAGTCTGGTCGTACAGCTAACGCTGGTCTCTACTTTGAGAGTGCACGCTACTATCAGGAGAAGAATTTTACCTCTTTCGCTGCTGAGTGGAACTCTAAGTGGGGTGGTGTAAACAATGTTCTCCGTGCTACATACTCTTATCAGGATGAGCCACGTACTTATGTAGGTGGTATGTTCCCAACAGTAGATATCCTGAAGAATGGTTCTTACTATATGGGCTTCGGTCCTGATCCATTTACTGAGGGTAACCTCCGACAGGTGAAGACTTTCGTTGCTACTGATGAGGCTACATGGTCTATGGGCATCCAGAACTTCACCGCTGGTCTCCAGTTCGAGACCAACAAGGCTACCAACGGCTTCGGTGCTGCTTCTGCCGGTTACTATGTATTCGAGTCTATGGACGACTTCATGAACGGCAAGGCTCCTAGAAGCTATGGCGTTACCTTCCCAATGGACGGTTCTGGCCAGTTCAAGGCTACCATGAAGTACAACCAGTTCTCAGCTTACGTTCAGGATCAGGTTAACTTCTCTGACCGTTTCCGCCTGACAGCTGGTTTGCGTTTCGAGTTGCCTATCTACCCAGAGTTGGAGAACAACTATAACAAGGCTTTCGCTGCCATGAAGTGGAAGAACGATGCTGGCGTTGAGTCTCAGTATTCTACCGATCAGCTCCCTGATGCTCCATTGACAGTTTCTCCTCGTGTAGGTTTCAACTGGGATATCCTCGGCAACCACAAGTTGGTGCTCCGTGGTGGTACAGGTTACTTCATCGGCCGTCTGCCATTCGTATGGCTCGTATCTGCAGTAGGTAACGCTGGTTGTGGTCAGTACACCTATTATTATAATACTCCATCCGACAAGGGTGCTAAGTATTTGATGGATAAGTTCTATGCTAGCCGTGATGAGCAGGTAAATGTATTGAAGCAGCAGGGCTTGGCTGTTAAACGTGAGGATGCAGCTGCGCCTTCTACTCCTACCATCATCGACAAGGACTTGAAGATGAACGCTACATGGAAGACTTCTCTGGCTTTGGATGCCAAGTTGCCATACGATATCGACTTCTCTTTGGAAGGTATCTATAGCCGTGAGTTCAATCCTGCTACTGTTATCAACCTCGACCGCTACTGGGATGGTAAGTCATACACAGAGCTGGCTCCTGGTGACAAGCGTAAGTGGTATTCACGCAACTCATACAGCAACCCTTACATGATTACCAATGCTGGTCATAAGGCATACTACTACTCAATCACTGCATCTTTGGCTAAGAAGTTTGCATTCGGTTTGAACCTCTCTGCTTCTTACACCTACTCTAAGGCTAAGTCTTACGGTGATGGTGTGGGCGACCAGGTTTCTTCTGCATACTACAACAACCGTTACTCTGTAAACGGTAACAACGATATGGAGTTGGGTTATGGTACATACGTAGCTCCTAACCGCTTGCTCATCTCTGCTTCTTACAAGAAGGACTACGGCAAGAACTTCGGTTCTGAGGTTGGTTTGATTTACGAGGGTATGAACATGGGTTATGCTGATGGTTACAGCTGCACACGTTACACTTACCAGTTGACTGGCAATGTAGTTAACGACTACGGTTCTAACGGTTTGGTTTACATCCCAGCTTCTCGCGAGGCTTTGGATAAGTGGAACTTCAAGGACAATGGTAAATATACTGCTGAGCAGCAGAAGGATGACTTCTGGGCTTACATCAACCAGGATGATTATCTGAAGAATCACAAGGGTGAGTATGCTGAGCGTGGTGGTGCTGTAATGCCTTGGCATCATCAGTTGGACTTCAAGTTCAACCAGAACTTCTACCTCAACGTAGCTGGTCAGAAGAACACTCTCCAGTTTGGTGTTGACATCAAGAACCTCGCTAACCTGCTGAACAACAGCTGGGGTCTCTACAAGACAGTTAACAACACCAAGTTGTTGAAGTATACTGCTGGTAAGAATGGTGCTCAGGGTTCATTCCAGTTCCAGAAGAACGGTAAGGATGTATTGTCAAAGACATACACCAACTACACAAGCTTCAACTCTACCTATTCTATCCAGTTCTCTATCCGTTACATCTTCAACTAATAGAGATTTAGAATACGAATTATAAATAAGCGCCCTGAAAGGGAAAGCATTGTATATAGAATGCTTTTGCTCTTTCAGGGCGCTTTCTTTTTATCCCTTTTCTCCATACTTACTGATATTTTTTATTTGTAACACGTTTTTCTCACGCTAATTTCTTGTTATTTCAAATATTTTAGCTATATTTGCACCATATTGTATAAAATGGGTGAAAAACTTGCCTATTGGCGGGGTGAAACCTAAATTATTAACGAAATAATCTAAAGAAATATGCAGAAAAGATTGCATTTACTTCTGGCTTTGTTCATCCTGATGGTGAACGCTGCCATGGCACAGATTACTACCTCTGGAATCAGCGGTAAGATTACTTCTGATGGCGAAAATGTCATCGGAGCTACTGTTACTGCTACTCACCAACCTTCCGGTACCGTATATCGTGCCGTTACTAATATCGATGGACGATATACCATCCAGGGTATGCGACCAGGTGGTCCTTACAAGGTAGACATCTCTTATATCGGCTACAAGGACAAGGTGATCAAAAACCTCAACCTGAGTCTCGGTGAAACGGAGAATATCTCATGCTCGCTTCAGGAGGATGCCCACCAGCTCCAGGAAGTGGTGGTTTCCGGCAAGGCGGGGCTCGCTGCTTCCCGTACAGGTGCTGCTACCAGTATGACGGCAGAGCAGATCAACAATATGCCTAGCATAACCCATGGTATCGCTGACGTGGCTCGATTGAACCCGCAGCTCACCGTTACCAATTCCGGAAACATGTCGTTCGCCGGTGTCAACAACCGTTACAACAACTTCATGATTGACGGTGCGGCAAACAACGATGTCTTCGGTCTGGCATCCAGCGGTAACAACGGTGGTCAGGCTGGAACTCAGCCGGTATCTATGGAGACCATCGAGCAGATTCAGGTATCTGTGGCTCCTTTCGATGTGCGCCAGAGCGGTTTCACCGGTGGTGCCATCAATGCCATCACCAAGAGCGGTACCAACCAGTTCCACGGTTCGGCTTACTACTATGGTTACAACCAGGACCTCATCGGTACCAAGTATCCTTACCTCGATGGTACAGGTTATGCCCCGAAGTATCAGAAGCAGACCCAGTATAACATGGGTGTCACCCTCGGTGGACCTATCATCAAGAACAAGCTCTTCTTCTTCGCCAACTATGAGCGCACCAACAAGGAGTATCCTAATCTCTATGGTGTAGACTCCGGCAATTCCAAGGTGAATACCGAGCAGGCAAAGGATATTCTGACCATGCTCCAGAAGATGGCTGAGAAGCAGGGAGTCAACTTCAACGATTACTACAGTAACCAGGACATCTACACCAAGAGCGATAAGGCAGGACTGAAACTCGACTGGAACATCAACGAGTTCAATAAGTTTGCCATCCGCTGGAGTCTCGTCAAGGCTGAACAGTTGAGTGGTGGCGGCAGTGCCAGCAGTTTGAACTCATACGGTTACAGCTATCCGTTCAAGAGCAATACCAACTCGTTCATCGCTGAGCTTCAGAGCCGATTCTCTCCAAGTGTGAGCAATGAGGCACGTGTCAGCTTCGTAAGAGTGCGCGATAGCCGTGACATCAAGGCTCATCTACCGATGATTTCCATTACGGGCGTTGGTAGCGGTACTGTCAACATCGGTACTGAGCGAAACTCCCAGGCTAACTACCTGAACCAGGACATCTGGACCATTGAGGACAACCTGACTTGGCTCCGTGGCAACCATACCTTCATCTTCGGTACCCACAACGAGTTCTACCATTTCAAGAATATGTTCATCTCGGATAAGTTTGGTTCCTATACCTTCAAGGGATTTGATAACTTCAAGGCTTATTACGATGACTACATGGCAGATAAGCTGGATCCTAACAAGGCTTACATGAACCAGTACCGTTACGGTCAGGCTAACACTGATGTTACCGGTGACCCTAACTGGGCTTCAGAGTTCTCATCTGGTCAGTTCGGTTTCTATGCACAGGACAAGTGGAATGCAAGCAACAACTTCACCCTGACCTACGGTCTGCGTCTGGATATTCCAGTATTCTTCGATACTCCAGTGGAGAATCCGGAGTTCAACGCCTTGTCAGAGAAGATGGGGTGGGGATTGAAGACCAACGATAAGCTCAGCTTCTCGCCAATGCTCTCGCCTCGTGTAGGTTTCCGTTGGGACATCAACAACGACCGTAAGTATATCCTCCGTGGTGGAGCGGGTGTCTTTACCGGTAGAATCCCATTCGTTTGGGTAAGCAACAACTACTCAGGTACAGGTCTGCAGCTCTCTTCTTACGATAGCAACAACTCTACTGTCAAGGGATTGGAGCTGATTCTCGACCCTAACAAGCAGAATGCTAATGCCGACAAGATGAAGGCAAGTGCTGGTAACCAGGATGTGGCTGTATGCGGCAAGAACTTCAAGTTCGCCCAGAACCTCCGTCTCAACCTCGGTTTCGACTTTGAGGCTCTCGGTATCGACTGGACTGCTGAGGCTATCTACTCCAAGACTTTGAACGATATTCTCTATAAGAATCTCGCTCAGGAGCAGAGTGGTCAGACCTTCTCCCAGAAGTACGGATATGAGTGGGACAACCGTCCGCTCTATCAGAGTGTGGTGAAGGGTACTCCTATCGCAGGTGTCTATGCCCTCGGAAATACATCCAAGGGTTATACCGTAAACCTCTCGCTCAAGGCTGAGAAGCATTTCAACTTCGGTCTCGACTTGATGGCAAGCTATACCTGGACCCGTTCACGCAGTGCTGCCAACGGTGGTTCTTCTGTAGCAAAGAGTAACTGGACCTACCAGTATACCTATCGCGACTGCAACGATCTGGAGGTGGGCAACTCTGCCTACAATGTACCTCATCGCATCCAGGCTTCTGCTTACTACCATATCAAGTACGGTCATCAGAAGCAGTGGCAGACCACTCTCGGTGTCATCTACCAGGGTAAGAGCGGTTCTCCTTATACCTATTATTATTATGGAGACGTAAACGAAGACGGATCTAAGGGTAATGACCTGTTCTACATTCCAACTGATGCACAGATTGACAAGATGCGCTTCGAGGAGACCAAGTACAACAAGAATACCTTCACCAACCGTATGTTTGGCGACAATCATGGCGACAAGCTTACAGAGGAGATGCAGCGCGAGATGCTGAAGAAGTGGATTGCAGAGGATTCTTACCTCAGCAAGCATCGTGGCGAATACTACGAGCGTTATGCTGACAATCTGGCTTTCGAGCATCACTTCGATGTTCACTTCGGTCAGAAGTTCAACTTCAAGGTGGCTGGTCAGATCAATTCCATCGAGCTGACCTTCGATATCCTCAATGTGGGCAACCTCCTGAACAAGGATTGGGGCCATACCTATGGTGATGGCTTCGGTACTTATTATTCACCTGTCAACTATCAGGGCGGCGGTGTTTATCAGTTCACCGGTGCTTATGCATATAAGAGTTATAGCGATTACTACAGTCGCTGGCGTGGTCAGGTAGGTTTGAAGTACACCTTCTAACTCCTGCCATTTATTCAACTTTTAAGAGTCCCTAGTGTCGCCAAATGCGATACTAGGGCTTTTCGTTAATATAAGTAGCTTTACGCCCTAAAAGAACAATAAATATTAAAATTATCGCCTTCTAAGGGTGTAAAATGTTGCCAAATTGTGGATTTTTTAGTATAAAATGTTATCCTTCACATAAATTAACAAAATTACCCCCCCCCATTTTCACAAATTCTTGATATATTTGCAACGATAAAAAAATAAAGTTCTAGAAAAAGCAAATGATAAAGTAAGAACTTCAAAGCAAATGATGAATTGTAAGTAAAAGTATACCCAGATGAAGTAGAGTTACAACCACTTGTATACTCAAAATAGAACTAGATATACTAAAGAAATATATAAACCGAAATTACATATTAAACCCATTATTAATTATGTGCAAAACGATGGTGATGAAAATGTCTTTAGCTATCATGCTACTGATGTTGATCTCGATGAACGGCTTTTCGCAGAACATTGGGGTAAAGAGCAATTTGCTGTATTGGGCTACAACAACACCCAATATCGGACTTGAGACTGCTGTGGGGAAGAAGCATACCGCACAGGTATTTGTTGGCTTCAATCCTTGGAAACAGTCTGGAGGTGATCAGTCTAGTCTCCGCCACTGGCTTGTGATGCCGGAATACCGCTATTGGTTCTGCCAGAACTTCAATGGCTGGTTTCTCGGTGCTCATGCTATGGGTGGACAGTTTAATGCCGGAGGCGTCAAGCTACCTTTCGGTATGTTTAAGGACTTGCGCGACCATCGCTATGAGGGATGGTACGTTGGTGGTGGTGTCACCGCTGGTTATCAGTGGCCACTTTCCAAGCACTGGAATCTGGAAACATCCATTGGCATTGGCTACGACTACATCCAGTACGACAAGTTTAAGTGTGGAAATTGTGGGGAGAAGTTAAAATCCTCTCACGATAACTATGTGGGCCCTACCAAGGCTGCCCTCTCCCTCATTTATATGTTATAACCCCTTTTAACATTAATAATCATGAAACTTTCAAGAAATACCACCTATTTATTATATGCTGCCTTATTGATGGCTCCTGCAACTGTTATGGCACAGAACTGTCATGAAGTAAAGCTGGCTGCCAACAAGATTCAGGTTAGCAATGTGCAGGTGGCGCAGCAAAATAACGCTTTGACGGTATCGATGGATCTCAACCTCGATTCGCTCAACCTTCCTACCAATACCCAGCTGGTATATACTCCTATCTTCAAGAGTCAGAAGTTGGAATATAAGTTGCCTGAGATTGTCATCAACGGAAAACGCCAGCAGATTATGTATGAACGTGGGGTAGGGAACAAGCATCTGAACCTTTCGCCAAAGGCGATGGTGGTTCGCCGTAACAACAAGCAGGCTCAGACCCTTAACTATACCGCTTCCATTCCTGTGGCGGGAGTCATGAAGAACTACGATCTCAATATGCATGAAGATCTTTGTGGATGTGGCAACCTGGAGGAGGGAAATGATTTCCATCTTCGCCATCGCCGTCAGCCACTGGCTGTCTTCGTACGTCCTGCCGTAGAGGCAATCAAGGTTCGTCATCTCGATAAGCGTGCTTATATCGACTTCCCTGTCAACAAGATAGAGCTTCATGCCGACTATCGTCGCAATCCGGTTCAGTTGGACAGCATTGTAAGAACCATTAATGCCCTGAAAGATGATAAGAACCTGGAGGTGAGCAGCATCAACATTCATGGTTATGCTTCTCCTGAGAGTCCTTACAGCCATAATGACTATCTGGCAAAGAACCGTGCCAAGACCCTTACAGATTATGTTCGCCGCATGGTAGCCCTGCCAACCAAGCTCTTCACCGTTTCTTCTACGGCAGAGGATTGGGATGGTCTCCGCAACTATCTCAAGGAGAGTAACCTGGAGCATAAGGCTGAGATTCTGGCAATCGCCAATGATGAGAAGATGGATCCGGATGCCCGTGAGCAGAAAATCAAGAAGATGTATCCGTCAGAGTATCGCTTCATGCTTGATACCTGGTATCCTGCCCTCCGCCATTCCGACTACCGCATCACTTATAAGGTAAAGCCATTCGATGTAGCTGAGGCAAAGGAGATTATCAAGACCAAGCCACAGCAGCTCAGTCAGGAAGAGATGTTCCTGGTGGCTCAAACCTATGAGCCTGGTAGCAAGGAGTTTAACGACGTGATGGAGATTGCTGTCCGTATGTTCCCTGAGAACGAAACTGCCAATCTCAATGCAGCCAATACCCGTTTGAATGCCGGTGATGCCGATGGTGCCAAGGCTTATCTTGACAAGGCTGGCAACAGTCCTGCGGCTCAGAATGCCCGTGGTGTATACGAGGCATTGAAAGGCAATGACCAGCAGGCTCGCCATTACTTCAGCTTGGCAGCCAAGGCAGGTGTCAAGGCTGCTCAGGAGAATCTCGAAAATCTATAAGAGGTAATAAATAGGAATAGAATTTATTAATCAAATTAAATATATCAATTATGAAAAAATCGTTATTGTTTTCCGCAGTATTGGCAGGCCTGATGCTCGGTTCTTGTTCAAGTAGTGACGACTTGGTGGGTGGTAATACCTCTGCTAATCAGGATGGTAAGGGCTATGTGGCATTTACAATTAATCTGCCTAGCCAGTCTGGTAGTAGCTCTCGTGCATCCAATAGTACAAATGATCAGTTTAAAGATGGTATGGCAACAGAGTATGCTGTAAAAGACGCTACACTTATTTTGTTCAATGGTGGTACTACTGAGGGTGAATCAAGTTTTGTTGAAGCTCATAAATTAAGTACAACTCCATGGACAAATCAGAATCCTGCTGATGATAACATTACAACACAGTCTAAGAAGATTGTGCAAAAAGTGACAAAGTCTATTACTAATGCTAAAGCTTTAGTGATTCTCAATAATAACAATACACTTACTGTTGGTGATGACGGTACTTTGAAGGTAAATGGTACTGATTTTACAGGTACTTATGCAGATTTTTTAGCCCTAGCTGATGCTACATTAGGCAAGACTCTCACAGCGGACGGATTCTATATGGCCAATGCTCCATTAGCTAATGGTCAGGGTGGTTCTGCTGCTCCAGCTACAGGTACAACAGTTACAACTTTGACAGACTTGAAAGGTAAAATTTACGATACTGAAGCTGAAGCAAAACTCGGTACACCTGCTGAGGTTTATGTTGAGCGTGGTGTCGCAAAGGTAACTGTTAATAAGGGAACTGTTGATAAAGCAGATAATGGTACTCCAGCTAAGGTTTCTTTTGAAGTAACAGGTTGGGCTATTGATAATACTAATCCTACAACATATTTGGTTCGTTCAATTGATGGATTTTCTGGTTGGATGAGTTATGCTAACGAAAAGGTAACTACAAACCCATATCGCTTTGTAGGTCATACAGAAATTGCTTCTGGTTTATATCGTACCTATTTTGCAAAGGATATGAATTATGATACTGAGGTTGCCGCTAATTATTTAAATCGTGTTACTGATGCAGATTTTAAAGATACTTATGGAGCTGAAAATCCTCAGTATTGCTTTGAGAATACATTTGATGTAAAGCATCAGAATGAGAATCAAACTACACTTGTTGCAATCAAAGCAAAGTTGAATAGCGGTGTTGATTTTTATATTGTTGGTGGTGATCAAACAACCTTGTATACCAAAACAGAGTTGGAGAATCTGATAAAGAGTAAGTTCTTGAGTGTTGAAGAAGCTTGGATTAAAAATAATGCAAAAGATGCTACAACAACAATAGGTGGTGATGATCTTACCTTAACTTTCGACAAAGATGCAGCTGGCGAAATCAACTTGACTAATGTAGCAGTAAAGCCTGAAAAGTTAAAGACATCAACAACAGCTTTGCCAACGACTTGGCTTACAGATGTTAAGGCAGCTGTAGGTTCTGTTGTATGTTATAAGGGTGGTGTATCATATTATACTGTTCGTATCAAGCACTTTGGTGACGATTTGACTCCATGGAAAAATGGTGAATTAGATGTTAAGCCTGGATCTGTTTATCCTGATGGTACTAAGACTGCAGAGAATAACTGGCTTGGCCGTTATGGCGTTCTCCGTAACAACTGGTACGATATTGAAGTGACTGGTGTTAAGGGCTTGGGTTCTGCAACTATTCCAGAGTTGACCGGTACTACCGATGATGAACTTGAGTCTTACATTGCAGTACGTATCAACGTCCTCTCATGGGCTAAGCGTACACAAGGTGCTGTTTTGCACTAAGATGTAATTATAAAACGATAAAAATAGAAAACAATAATTGATTAGCGATATGATAGCGCAGAAGATAAATAAATGGTTGAAGGGTGTCATGGCTGCTGCCATGACCCTGACCGTCGCGACCTCATGCCACGATATGTGGCACCAGGACTACAGCGACTGCCCTAATGGTGTATATGTTAAATTTAAGTATGATTACAACCTCCAGCGTGCCGACATGTTCAATGACCATGTTGGACAGGTAACGCTGTATGTATTCGACGAGAACGGAAACTATATAACCCAACAGACCGAGACGAATTCTGCGCTATCATCGCCTCTCAAAGACCCAAATTATGTAATGCACGTCGAGAACCTACAGCCTGGCAAATATCAGTTCCTTGCTCTCGCAGGACAGAATGCTTATGCTGACCAACTGCAATCCGGTCGCGCCAAGTTTGTTCGTACAGAACTGGCTAAGGGCGACAATATCAAGAAGTTGGAGGTGAACCTCGACCATCAGAGCCGTGGTGATTATGATGAAGTTGAGAATCATGCCATGCCATTGGACACCCTTTGGCATGGCAAGATGCTCGAATCCGTAGAGGTTTCTTCCTCTGAAGCAGCCTATGCTACAATCCCTTTGGTTCGTGATACAAAGAAAATCAATGTGGCACTGCGTGACCTTGACTCTCCACAGGATATGGATGTCAACGACTACACAATGACCATTGAGGATCATAATGCCCGCATCCTTTGGGACAACTCTCTCGACGAAAGCCGTAAGGTGGTTTATACCCCTCATGCTACATGGAATACAGTTGATGAGACAGAGCAGGGCAAGATAGCTCATGCCGACTTCATGACTTCCCGCATTCTGAAGCACGATGATTACAAACAGGACGGTCATCTCCTCATCAAGAGTAAGGAGACCGGAAATACAGTAGTAAATGTAAATCTTCCTGACCTCTTGAGTCGTCTTCGCACAAGTGAGGAGTACAGCTACAGTGCACAGGAATTCCTAGACCGTGCCTACGATTACAAACTTCAGTTCTTTATTCAGGGTGGCAAGCTCAAGTATTGCTACATCACCATCAGCGTGAATGTACTGAGTTGGAGCAAGCGCATCCAGTTCGAAGAACTCAATTAATATGTCCTACCCGGCTTCCCATAAGCCGATTTAAAAAAGAAAGTGTATGTTTAAGATAAAGACAATAACCCTCTCATTGCTAGCCCTTTTGCTGGTGATGTCGTTCGCATCCTGTGCGAGCGACACTACCAGTGATTTGCCTCTGCCAAGCAAAGATATGAAGGCATATCTTCAGGTAAAGGTAACGGTGGAAGGTAGTGGAGATACACGAGCGAGTAGGGCAGCTAAAGGACCTCAAGGAGGTGAAGGCGGAGATGATAGAGAACCAGGAATCAATAAAGAAAATGATGTCAATTCCCTTACCGTCTTACTATATAAATCTGATAAAGATGACTTGTCGGATGCTGATGCAACAATAGATTATGTATATACTTTTACCGGTTTAAAGTCATCATCATCTACTGGTGGTGTAACATATACTACTGGTCCACGAGAAATTGATCCAGTCATTGTTGGTAAAAACTATCATGTTTTGGTTATCGCCAATGCTGGTGATATGACTTCCAGATGTAAAGGAAAGAAGATAAGCGAAATCAGAGATATGCAAATGGATAAGGTTTGCACCCGCAATGATGTTATCGTCAATTTCACTGATTTTGTCATGTCATCAAAGAAAGACGCTACGATAGATTTCTCCGGAAAACCCGGTAATGGAACTGGAACCGAGTCAGATCCTTATGTGGTAAATGTAAACATCGAGCGCCTGGCTGCCCGTATCGACATCATTCCAAATGCTACTTATGATGCAGCAAGCAATGCTTATTATTATGATGTAAAAGATGGCGCAAATGTAATAGGCGGTTTTAAGCTTGAATCTGTTACTCCTACCAAGGTTATGACAAAGGGAGAATATCTGATAAAGCGAGTTTCTTCAGATGCAGCTGTATCTACAGTTACTTATTTCGGATTGGAAGAAATGGATGCTACTACTAAGGCTTCTACTAATTATGTGGTTTGCCCTTGGACAAAGAATCGTACAGGTCTTACTCTCTCGAATGCCGAAGGTCCTGCATCTCTATATAATGTAAAGGAGACAACTTCTACCAGTACGGCTGTAAAAGAAGCATCTTACATCCTCGATTATGTGATGGAGAATACAACCACCGATAATAAAGAGGACAATTCTACAGGCCTTATCTTTAAAGGCAAGTATTACGAGTCTTCCGAATGGGATGCAACCACAAAGAAGCCTAAGGCTGGTTTTGCTGGAACAGAAAAGGAATATACCTATACGCTCCGTCATAGTGATCCTTCAGGAAGTGGAACCAAAGCTGACCCGATGCATTTTGGTGTAGTCCGCAACAACATCTATCAGGTAAAGGTAGATGGTGTAGAAGGAAAGTCTAAAGGTATCAAGTTGACCATACATGTAGTCCCTTGGGCACATTACGACCATGGGGAAGTAATATATTAAACTCTAAGATTAATTTACAAAGTATAACTAAAATGAGAAAACATATAATGAAATATATGGCTTGCCTGGTGATGCTGCTGATGGTTTTCGCAGCATGTTCGCCAGATAGTGATGCTTCTGATCCGGGAAGCACCACCAACAAGACATATACTCTCCATTTTAATCTGTCTCCAGTATCAGGAAGTTCGGCTTCTTCCCGTGCAGAAACTTATACTGCAGGAAGTCCCAATACATGGGAGGACGGTTCTAAAGAAGAAAACATGAAGAGTTGGACAGTTGTCTTTGTAGAATCTGATGGAACGGTAGCGAAAGTTGTCAAGCAGCCATCCGTAGCAGAAGGCAAAGATAAGGAAGATGATGTAACAGTTACCGGTTTGGAAGCAGGAACCACTTATACGGTCTATTCTTTTGCCAATATATCAGATGCAGAACTCGGTACGATTACGGAGGGTTCTTCTCCTGACTTCGATTCCAAATCATTTGCTGTCAATGGTAATGATAGGAATATTGCGAATGGTATTCCTATGAGTAATAAACAGGAGGTAACTATCAACTCTGACGGCCAACCGGATGTCAAGAAATTATATGTAGTAAGAATGCTATCCAAGATTACTCTCAAGTTCCGCAATATGACAGGTGGAGATATTACCGTAAATAAAGTGAGTATCAGTGATATTACAAGCAATCCTGCTACAGGAACAGAGAATATCAAGTTGCTTCCTAAAACGTCTGTTTCATCTACGAATGTTGCCCAAACGCCAAATTTGGCAGAGAATGCTGCGAGTGGTGAGTTCACTCATACAATATCTAGGGGCTTGACGGTTGCAAATAATACCACAGATTATGATACAGATAACAGCCGTTCGGTTTCATTCTATGTTAACGAGAGTCAAGCCGGCAATGCTTATCCTTACTTTGTCGTAACGCTCGAAACGAGCGTTGGTTCACAGAGATACTTCATGTATACCGACTGGAATCAGATAGCCCGCAACGACCATCATGTCTTAAAGTTGGCACTGAGTGATTATAAGCTTCGACTCAAGGTAGAGGACTTTAGTGCCATAGGTATGTATCCATCATTGAAAGATGACGGAAAGCAACTCAATCTAACTTTCCATTATCCAGGTGAGGAGTTCCATATCATTCCTTCTGTTACGAAGTATAGTGATCCAACTGGTGCAGAAGTATCTTTCACGGATCTCAAATGGACGAAACTTAAAGAACCAGAGACGGATGCAGAGACGAAAGCTTTCTCTACTATACCAAAGATAGTAACAGGTGAAAATAGAATAGAGGCAGAAACATTAGGTGAGTTAGGCAAGAAGATAGGTCCTATCATCTATCAGCTTTCAGTAAAAGTTAATGATGGAACCACAACTGCACCAACGCTGGTATATCGTGTAGCAATCTCTCAGGATTTAACTTGGTACTCAGCAAGGCGCCATAATGGTGCATTTTGGATATGTAAACAATAATACTAATATTAAAAAACATTGAAGCTTATGTTTAAGTCTAAGATTTTTAATAGTGTAATGAGATATATGTTGGTAGCAATGCTTGCATTGCTGCCAAATACTATATGGGGATTAACGGAGATTACTAAGTATGCTCTATTGGATAATGGGAGCTTAAAAGTTGCCGTGGATGGTGTAATCCCATCTGGCAATTATTCTTTGTGGTATATAGAGAACTCTGCAGGTGAGAAGGTCGAAATAAATTATAATTGTTGGGCAGGTGCTCTTAATGGGAATGTACTTGTGGTTAATAATAATATTAATTCTTGGGATAAAGTTGAGATATCTGCAAAAGATGGTAATATTGCAAATTATCATCTAGTGGTTATGACATCATCAGATGAGAAATTAAAACAATTGGATACATCTGTTGCTGAAAAGAAAATCACTTTTACAGTTCTTTCTCAGGACAATATTCCTTTATTTGATACAAGTTCTAAGCCTAGCGAATATAAAGATTTGTTTGTAATAGATAATGATAAACTTGATAATGGTAATGTTAAAATTTCAAACATTATTAAGTATCTTTCTAAATCAGGCATTTGGACTACTAATGGGGAAAATTTGAGCTTGAAGGATAAACCACTTTATGTTCGAATATCAATTTTTGATAAGAAAGGACAATTAGTAAATCCTTCAACTTTTACTATATCTCCTGATATTCAGAATAGAGAATTGTTTAACTATCCTTGGAGTTATCCTTGGACATATTCTAATAATAAAAGTATATATTATTTAAATCCGAAGAGTGACAACGGAACTGTCTTCTCTTCAGTATTAGATTATACTTTTACTTGTCCTGTAGGGACTAATATTACTGACTATACAATTCAAGTTTCTGCTTCTTCTGAAATGCCAGAGATTTCTAATAAATTGATAATTGTTGAGCCTCATATTGATGCCAAAATTACATATAATATTTTGAGTCAAGAGGATTTAGATAAAATTAAAATAATGAAATCAGAAGATCCTTCAGGAGAGAATGTAATGTCAGTTAAGTCTCTATATCATACCAGTACAACAATAGATTTAACATCTTCTGATTGTACAGATTTTATAATGGAAAAATTAGGTGTGCAAAAACTTACTGATATTACAAACCTTTATGTTCGTTGGACACTTTGTAAAAAAGATGGTTCACCTATTGAAGGTGCGTCTTGTAATAATAGTTCTTTGTTACAACAAGAAAAAATATATTGGACAGGCTTTTTGAGTAATGATATTTCTAGTAATTCTAATCTTTTAAAGGCTCGTTTTACTTTACCAATAGGTTTGGATTTGAATGACGTCATTTTATCTTGTGTCATTTCTGATGCATTGCCTACTACTGAGTATGGTTTTGTTACCAATGAACCTGCTTTGAAGGTAAAGTTTGATGTAACGCTTATTTCTCCAGAAAATCTTCCATTTAAGCATTATGAAGGTATCGCCAATAAGAAGGGGGACTGGGATATGGTGAATGGGCATACCTATCAGAAGACCCATGAATGGGAGTATTATTACTATGTTGATGGAAAAGAAGACAATCATCAGATTCTCTTATCCCTGCCATTCCAGTGGTATAATAATGGATCTGGTAATGTACTAGAACCTCGTGGTTATTTCCGTTGGTATAATTATAATACTGATCAAGGATCAGAACATCTTGAGGTATGTGATCCGACACAAACTAAATTATTCAAGAAGGGAAATTGGGGATTATTCGCCAATAATATCGGTGCAAGTCCTACTAGCAAACTGATAGGTGTTAATTATAGTACTTCCCATGTTGACGATTCATGGAAAGGGGAGACTATTGCCTGTGATGTAAGTAGATATGTTGACGGAATGGATGAGTCAAGGACTTATCTGCTCCATGAACCAACTTTGTCTATTCGTTACATCTTCCATATTCTGCCCAAAAAGAAGATTGCTGATGATATCATGGCTGCATTATGTAATCATGATGATGGTGATTATACTTATGAAGATAATAAGAAGGTTACATTTGGTTATAAGGATGAAAACTCAGAAACAACATTGCGTTTGCAATTGAATAATATTTCTCGATACTCATTTTATCCGATGACACCTGATGGCTTGAAAAAAGTTGTATATAATAATGATATAACTGAAGCTGATTTTGATAAGTCAAAATATGTATCTGTTCCTCAGTACGGAGGTTCTATTGTATGGCGTATTTATGATGTTTCTAAATCAAAATATTGCGAGTTATCTGGGGATGGTCGCTTTCTTGATTTAAGTGAAAAAAAATTGAATGATGCTACATGGTATAATTTAGAAGGCTCGGCTATTGATGATAAAGATAAGCCGGTTATAGATAAAGGTATTCCTGTATTTGTTGTAGCTTATTTGAAAGCTTCAGATACACAGATGTGTCCTGTAGCTAACTTTGATGTTCGTTTTATGGATTTCCATCCAATGACGCATGATCAGATAACTGCTGCAGGCTATAATAACAGAACCATATCATATCTTGATGAGCATTATCAAATGGCAACCAAACCTATATCATTTGATGATGATGATGTTGAGCAAACGGTGGCAGCCCCAACAACTCCAGATGACAACCAAGACCGATTGCCATCAAGATGGGATCGCCGTGCCTATAGCTTCGTATATCGTGATTTGATAGACTATGATGCTGGTCTTAGTGGTTATAGTGGTATTGGACATTCCCCACTTCATGGAGATTATGGACTTTATAAAACTGCTAATATTTCTGGTATTTCTGGAAATGGTAATGGTGGTACGGATAATTATGTTTGGTGGGATAACGGTATATTGCATGATCGAACTTATGAAATGACGAATGGGTCTCAGTATGGTCATTTCCTTTATGTGGATGCTTCTGATGAGAGTCGTCAGATAGCCGCTGCTGATTTCAAGGCAGACCTCTGTACGGGTATGCAGCTGGTCTTTTCTGCTAATGTTGCAGATATGACTAATGGCTCGGGTGTACTTCCACAGGTTATGTTTAAACTCTATGGTATGAATTACGATACAGATGGTAATATAAAAAGCCAGAAGCTTCTTCATTCTTTCTCTTCGGGTGATTTTAAAACCAATGTTGAGAATCCTGTTAAAGCTAAATGGTATCAGGTTTATGGTAAAATTGTCCTCCAGAAGGAATCTGGTGTAGAGAATTATACTGATTTTAGAGTAGTAATTGATAACTATTGTAAAATTACTGATGGTGCAGACTATGCCGTAGATGATATCCGTATTTATATCGAACCAGCCAAGGTGCAGGTGCTCCAGGAGAAACCGGCATGTGGTGGCGCTACAACAGGAACCATCAAGCTGAAAATACGTGCTATCCACGAGACCTTGAATGCGATTTTGGGACATAAAAATACAAAGATATATTTCAGATTTGTGGGTGAAGATGGAAAACCTGTAGAAGGTACTGATGAGAGTAATCCTTACTATCGGACGGAACAGGTTAATACATCTGATGGAACAAAAATTGAATACAAGAGCAATAAATATGGAGCTGTTGACGTATTCGATTCAGAGGAAACTTGCAACCAGTATACTATAGATGGTACTCCTATGATCGAGAAGGATAGCGAAGGTGAAACTTATATCGTTATCAGCAATAAAGACTATCCTTTGACTACTGGTAAGAAGTATTATGTATCTGTAGCTACAGAAACTCCTGATGCAACAGGCAACTCTAATTGGGGTTCACCTGCTGAAGTCTGCTCGGTATATAGTAACTGGTTCGAAATGGTGAGCCAGCATCCAATCATTACTGATACTGATGGCAATATCGTAACGGATTATAAGATTCCTTGCGATCAAGCTGACAACTATGAGGTTAAAATCAAGGGACAATTGACTACAACTGACCCTCATAATGGTGGTAAGATCACATTGAATAATGTCAAGTTCTTCTGGTATCTTGATGATCCTGCAGTAGCTACCAACAAACTGAACGAAACTGCAAGTAATGAAATCACCATCAGCAAGGATAAGCTTCCTTTGGGTGATACTCATAAAATCTATATGAAGCCTGAGGGTACAGAGAATAAAGATGGCTATATTCCATACGTAATCAATGGTACAACCTATCTGTTGTGTACAGAAGCTATACCGGTAGATTTACGTGTGATGAAGGATGGTCCTAAGCTTAACTTCGGTTTCAATGATGTGGATTATCCATTCAATGATGGCAGTTATGAGGCATCGCTCCGTATCGGTAAGCCACAATTGAAGAAACTGAAGGAAAAGAATGGATGCTTGCAGATTCCATTGCATAGCGCAAGCTATAAAAGCGGGGAAAGCGACAAGACTTTGACCTTCATTGATGATAGCAAGTCAACAACTGGTACTGCTTCGGCTGATGTCTATGTTGCAACTACCAACGATCCATTGTGGAATGCAACAGGTGCAACTTTGTTGTCAAAGCCTGTGGCTACATTGCGCTCAGAGTCTCTTTCTGAAATCAAGGCAGGTGTACAGTCTACCCTCGACCTCAAGTTCTCTGAGGATGTCTTGAAGAATTTCCACGAGGGATATTACTACGAGCTTCGATTCGTCTTTGAGCAGAGAGCTACTACTGCGGCAACTACCAACTGCCCTGGCGAGTCTTATCTCAAGCTGAAGATTGTACCGGAGTTCATTACTTGGACTCCTACGGCGGATGGCGGTATGAATGCCAACTGGAATAATGATAATAACTGGCATCGCTCTTCTTCTGAAGAACTGTATGATAAAGGGTATACGGATTATCTGGCTTATGGCAGTAGCATGTCTGGTACGCCAACTTCTGCAAAGGAGATTCCTACGCTGAACAGCTATGTGCCAATGAAGTTTACCAAGGTAACTATCGGTAATCTGAATGGTTTGCCATTCCCAGACCTCGGTAACATCGTTTACCGTAGTACCAATGCCATCGCTACCAAGCTGGCCAATGGCAAGGGTAATGAGGCAACGAAGTATATCCAGTACGACATCATGGCTTACTGGGATGAGTCGGATGCAAATAAGGGATTGGGTACTGACGGTAATCTGAACTGCGAGAAGTTCTATGGCAATACCTGCCATCAGATTTACTTCAAGCCTCAGGGCGAACTTCGCGACCAGTGCTATCTGGTATATGACAAGGCTTGGGTAGAAAAGGAACTGGAGCCTAACAAGTGGTACACCATGGCTTCACCTCTGCAGTATATCTACGCCGGCGATATGTATGTGCCGGCAAGTAATGGACGACAGGAAACTAAGGCATTTACGGGTATTAAGTATAATGATAAGGTGGCATATTCTAGTACTTTAGATGCGTATAGCCGAAGCAAGTATCCGGTTTATCAGAGAGCCTGGATGAAGAGCGGAGTAGAGGAAATCACAGCTAATGGTAATTATCCTGCATCTCATTATCCTGAAGGTGCAAAGGCTGATGATATGAATCTCAATCTCGGCTATTGGAGCCACGTATATAATAAGGTGGATGAGAGATATGCCGCAGATGGAACAACATTCGGTGGCTTCGCTATCAAGGCTGGTAATGCGCTCTTGCCAAAGAGACCTACAGATGGTACTTCATTGCCAAATGCGATTCTCCGTTTGCCAAAGGAAGATACTAACTATCAGTATTTCGATTATGATGGAACAACGACTTCTGGTGGTAAATCTGTAGCCGTTGAAAAGGGCACTGGCCATGGCAAGCTCCTCGTTGCTTTCAATAACGATGAGAAGCATCTCGCTGAGATGACTCAGAGCTTGGGAGCTGATAACAACAGCGGTTTCTATCTCGTGGCTAATCCATATACCTGTTCTATCTCTCTGAAGAAGTTCTTCGAGGTGAATACAGGATTGCAGAATGCTGTATGGTTGGTAGAGGGAGATGCGGTAAGAAGCGTTTCTTCAACAGATTTAAGTAGTAAGGATTTTGTTATCCAGCCTACACAGTCGTTCTTTGTCAAGAAGATGGATACTTCTGTAAGTGAGGTGAAATTCACTTCTGCGATGTATGTAGACCGTCTTATCTCACAAGGTTTCATCATTGCTTCTGATTATCTCAAAGACGTGAATGTCTCGGCTCAGAATGCTAAGGGACAGACTTCGAAGGCACGCATTGCCGTAAGAGAAGAGGCTTCTGATGATTATGATGAGCAGGAGGATGTGGATCTTCTGTGTGATCAGAACCTGAGTGGTATTCCGCAGGTTTATACCGTGGCTGGTTCTCAGGCTGTGGCTGTGAATGCTACTCCTAAGATTGAATGGATGCCAATGGGTGTCATCATGGAGAATGGGGAGAAGAATGAAATGGTGAACCTTGACTTCAAGGGTGTTGCCAAGCTCGATGCTCCGCTTTATCTCTATGATGCTGCCAACGGACAGTATACCGAACTGCAGGATGGCAATGAGGTGAGCATTCAGGCGAACGAGCATGGCAGATACTTCCTGACACAGACTCGTGGTACTACCGGTATCCAGCAGATTGAGGCTGAGGCTGAAAGTAATCAGTTGAAGGTTTATTCACCTGCTGCGGGCATGATTGTTGTTTCAGCCTTGAATGGTGAGAAGTTGGGTAGGGTAGAGGTATTTACCTTGGATGGCAAGAGGGTTCACAGTTATCAGTTGCCTGATAAGCAGAGAATGATTCTCCGTGTTCCATCCGGAGTATATATCGTAAAGGCATCCACCCAGTCCTGTGCTCAGGCTAAGGGACAGAAGGTTGCCGTAAGATAGGAGAAGCTTGGTTTGACAAGTTTATAATAGTTGATAAAAAACGAAAAGAGGGTGTATCATGAATTTATGATGCACCCTCTTTTATTCGTATATTAAAGATATATTGTCGGAAAAGACAGGATATATTTCTGAGTTATTTAGTATCTCCGGCCGCACAACAGCTGTTGTGCGCTTGCATAACAGCTGATATGCGCTCGCACATCAAGTGTTGTGCGAGCGGTGACCATCTGTTATGCACCAACTTTTATTTTCCTTCACTATATGAACAAATCCTTCTTCGGCATATCTGCCATGAACTGCTTGCGGAGCTTCTCAAAGAATGCCACGGTGTCGTTGCTGAAGCCGTGACCCTTCCAGGTGGAGGTGTTGGTGATGAGAATCCAGCACTGACCGTCGGGGTATTTCAGGACAATGGCAGAGGTGCCGGCAAGAGAACCGGTACGAATCCATGGACGATTGCTCTTTGGAGTGTAGTTCCAGCCGATGGAATACTGATGGTCGGGTTGCTCGGTGGTCATGAACTGGATGCTCTTCTTGCTGAGGATGTCCTTGACATGAGGCAGACCGTCGATGCTGGCGATGAGACGGCTCAGTTCGGCTGCTGAACCACACCATGCTCCGGCACCTGAGAGGCGAGGTAGGTCGGTATCGCCATAACATTTTTCAACCATTCTGCCACTGTTGTTGTATTCATATACCGGGATGCTGCCCTGGTGCATGTAATATTTCGTCTCGTTAGGACGGCGGTCCTTGTAGTAGGTGCCGGCAATATGCATGTCGTAGCATCCGGCAGGCTGGAGCACGTACTTCTGCATGAAGTTCTCGTACTTCATTCTGCTCTTCTTCTCGATAATCATCGAGAGGATCATGTAGCCCAGATTGCTGTAGCATTTGCCTTCGCCCGGAGTATAACCCAGATGACGCTTCAGGAGAATCTTGAGCAGCGTCTTATGGTCAGGAGGAGTGGTGAGACGGTTCTGCATCATGATGTAGCGGGTAGAGGATACCGGGTCGCCGGCATAGTTGTTGAAACCTGCCTGATGGCGCAGCAGCTGTTCTACGGTGATGTTGTAGTAGCGCTGGTCCTTGATACTGTTATTGTAGGTGGTATCGTTCAGGATTCCCTTCGGTCCGAATACCTTCTCGTTCATCTTGAGTTTCTTCATCTCCTGCAGTTTCATGATGCCTACGGCGGTGATGAGCTTGGAAATGGAAGCGAAGCGCATCAGCATGTTCGGTTCCATTCGGATGCCCCTTTCCTTGTCTGCCCATCCGAAACCGCGGGCATAGAGCAGGGAGTCGTTGCGGGTGATGACGAGCTGTGCACCGTTGATTTCCCATCGCTTGAGGTATCTCTCCACGAGCGAATCCATCTTGTGATATTCCTTTCCCTCGGTGAGGGCATTGCTGATGGAATCGTTGATATGCGCCTTGGGGAGCGTATCCTTTGCCTTCTCCTTATCCGAAGATGAGGTGCAGCGCGATACGCAACTATGTGTAGACCATGCGACGATGGCCGTGAATGTGAACAATATGATAGCTATTCTTTTCTTTCTGAGTCTTCTTGCCATATTTATTGATGATGTTTTTTACAGTTTACGGCTTGCAAAGATACTGCAATCTGATGAATTGGCAAAAAAAATAAAGTTAAACATCTACAAACATGAACGGTTAAGCAGATTTTTATGTACCTTTGCACCGTAGAAATACTTGAACAGGTAAATGAAAAAGATAATTAAAAGGATATTCAGATCCTTCTTATATATAATAGGTATGGCAGGGCTTGCTCTCTTGCCCGACATCTGGCTCTGGCATCTGGGAGTGAGCGGGTGGCCTTTGGCGCTAGCCATTCTATGGTGGGTGCCTTCCTTGCTGCTTCTGCTAGCAGAGGTAGGGCTGCAGATGGGCTTCTTTCATAAGCTCTCCGTCCGCATCCTTTTCACTACGATTCTGTTTTCGGTGATGCCCAAGGTGGTGTTCATCCTCTTCGATTTCATGTTGCCGTGGTTCTTTGCCCTCCTTCCGGCGCTGGCGCTGATGGGATGGTTTGCCTTCGGATTCATTGAGGGCTGGAAGCGGTTGGAGATACGGTACGTAACCTATGAATCGCCCGACCTTCCACCTTACTTTGACGGTTACCGTCTGTTGCATTTCACCGATTTTCATCTGGGGTCTTTCCCGAAGAACAGTGACTTTGTGCAGAAGGTGGTGGATGCAGCCAATAATGAAGAGCCTGACATGATGCTCTTTACGGGCGATCTGGTGAACAATGATGCCAGGGAGGTGGAGCCTTATCTGGAAACGCTGAAACAGCTGCATGCCCACGATGGCATCTTCTCGGTATGGGGAAACCATGATTACTGCGAGTATGGCAACAATCATACGATAGCAGGACTGAGAAACAACTGGAAGCTGCTCTATAACTATCAATGCCAGTTGGGTTGGCATCAGTTGATGAACGACCATTTCACCGTGAGTCATGGTATGGCTTCCATCGATATCATCGGTGTGGAGAATGCGGGGCAGCCTCCTTTCAGTAACCGCAGCAAGTTGCCGAAGGCGATGAAAGGACTGGGGAAGGAAGGGTTCAGGATTCTGCTGACTCATGATCCACATCACTGGCGCAGAGAAGTATGGGGCAGACCTATCCAGCTGACACTGGCAGGACATACACATGCGGGACAGTTGCAGATAGGCAAGTGGACACCAGCCCGCATGGCATTCAAGGAGTGGGGTGGTGTTTATCGCAAAGGCAGTCAGATGCTGAATGTTTCATCGGGTATTGGCGGCTCCTTCCCGTTCCGATTGGGAGCTTGGCCAGAAATGACTGTAATAACGTTAAAAAGGACTTTATAATGACAGGTAAAAGTTAATAAAATACAAATACTCTCTTAAAACACAAAGATTGTGGTAAATATTTGCCGAAACTTTTGTGAATACGAATAAAAATCGTATCTTTGCACTAGTTTTCGCATATATTTGGGCAAATGGGGGGTGTCGAGACGACTGTACTCCATTTGTTTTTTTTATGCCTCTCCCAAATATCCCTTTTTTCCTCTCTTTATTTCCAGTGAATTTGAAGAGTATTCAGCATGAATACTAATCATAAAGTTCCAAGTTCCAAGTTCCAAGTTCAAAGTTCCAAGTTCAAAGTAAAAAGTTCCAAGTAAAATGAAGATTCCAGTAGAAGAACAATATAAATTCGTGAAGTTATCGCTTCCTGATGGTAGCAAGGCTGAAGGTCATGAAGTGTTGCTGCATGCCTGCTGTGCGCCTTGTTCGTCAGCGATTGTAGAGTGTATGCTTCGCAACGGCATGAAGCCGACGGTATATTTCAGCAACAGTAACATTTATCCCTTACAGGAGTTTGAAATTCGCAAGCACGAGCTGATGCGCTTCCTGGAAGCGCAGGGGGTTCCGTATGTGGAGGATGAGTATGATCATGAGGAATGGTTGGCTACCATCAAGGGATTGGAGCAGGAGCCTGAAAGGGGAAGCCGTTGTTCGATGTGTTTCCGGTATCGTTTGACGCATGCGGCTAGGTATGCGCAGGAGCATGGGTTCCATCTGCTTACCACTACTCTGGCTTCTTCGAGATGGAAGAATATCCAGCAGATAGATGCAGCCGGACATCTCGCCGTAGAAGGTTGCCCGGATGTAGAGTGGTGGGATATGAATTGGAGAAAGGGCGGTTTGCAGAATCGCCGTGGTGAGTTGTTGAGACAGAATGAATTCTACAACCAACTATATTGCGGTTGTGAATTCAGCATGAGATAAATGGCAGTTAATTCAGCATGAGATAAAAAATCGCCCTGAAAAGGCAAAAGCATGGTCTATGTAAAGCTTTTGCCCTTTCAGGGCGTCTTGCTGATTGCCATCATACCCAGGGCGATGCCCTGGGCTATGAGCTTTTGGGCCTTCAGCCCGTACTGAACCACATGCGTAAGTTCAGTAATTTAAAAATCCGTGTAAATCTGTGAAATCTGTGGGATTTAAGAAAGACCTGTAATCTCACCATTAACCACATCGATACGCTCAGCCTGTGGGCTCTTTGGCAAACCAGGCATACGCATGATAGGACCGGCGATGACTACGATCATCTCAGCACCCATGTTCAGGGTGATGTCGCGAACGTGGAGTTCGAAGCCTTCTGTAGGGCCGTAAGCCTTGGCATCGGTAGAGAAACTGTACTGAGTCTTGGCAATACAGATAGGGAACTTCTCTGCACCCAACTTCTTGATTTCATCAATCATAGCCTTTGCAGAATCGCTCATGGTTACGCTGCCGGCACCATACAGATTGAATGCTACCTTCTCAATCTTCTCTTCTACAGAATCCTCATCAGCGTAAGTGAAGTAGAGAGGAGCAGATGGACGCTCATCGATGGTCTTCACTACGAGCTCTGCCAACTCCATCGCACCCTTGCCACCTTCGGCGAAGGCACTGTTGACAGCGAATCCGCAACCCATCTCCTCGCAATGCTTGCGCAATACCTCAATCTCCTCATCGGTATCAGTAGCAAACTTGTTGAAGGCGATGACTACGGTCTGACCAAAGCTCTGAAGGTTCTTCACGTGCTTGTCGAGGTTCCAGTAACCAGCTTCCATTCCTGCTACGTTAGGCTCCTTGATATCTTCCAGAGCTACGCCACCGTGCATCTTCAATGCCTGGAGAGTAACAACAAGAACGGTAAGGTCTGGCTGCAGACCGGTCTTGCGGCACTTGATGTTGTAGAACTTCTCTGCACCGAGGTCAGCACCGAATCCAGCCTCTGTGATGGCGTAGTCGCCATATTCAAGGGCTGCTGCTGTAGCCATGATGGAATTGCATCCATGGGCAATGTTGGCAAAAGGACCGCAGTGAACGAAGGCAGGAGTGCCCTCAGTGGTCTGAACCAGGTTTGGCTTCAAGGCATCGAGGAGGAGGGCAACGATACTGCCACCTACACCCATATCCTTGACGGTGAATGGTTTGTCATCCTCAGTGATGCCGAGGAGAATATTGTCGATGCGACGACGGAGATCGTCTACACTTGTTGCGAAACACATGATAGCCATGATTTCAGAAGCAGGAGTGATGTCGAATCCAGCCTCTGTCTCGATGCCGTTCTTGTCACCGATACCAGTAATGATGCGACGCAAGCCACGGTCGTTGACGTCCATTACTCGGCGCCAGAGAATCTTCTTGAGCTTGAATCCCTCAGCCTCGTGCTGGAAACGGTAGTTGTCCAGGAGGGCAGCAATCATGTTGTTAGCCTCTGTTATGGCATGGAAGTCGCCAGTGAAATGGAGGTTGATCTTATCCATTGGTAATACCTGGGCATAACCGCCGCCGGCAGCACCACCCTTCATACCGAAGCAAGGACCGAGAGAAGGCTCGCGCAATGCAACAACTGCCTTCTTGCCAATCTTCTGCATACCGAGGGCGAGACCTACAGATACGGTGGTCTTGCCATTACCAGCCTTGGTAGGACTGATAGCAGTAACGAGGATAAGATGATGGTTCTCAAACTTGTTTCTGTCAATTTTGTCCGTAGTAATCTTAGCGATGTAACGGCCGTAGTTTTCTACTTGGTCTTCATGGATTCCAAGTTCTGCAGCTACCTCATTGATAGGGCGCAGTTTTACTGATTTAGCTATTTCAATATCTGTCAACATAAGAATAAATAGTTTTTATGGTGCAAAGGTACGGAAAAGTATTCACATATTAGAATAATAATGTATAAAAAAACAAAATAAAAAAAGAGGAAGACTTTCCGTCTCCCTCTTTTCATTTATTTCTTCACATAGAGCTTGAATGCCTTCACGCTGCCTGGAGCGCCCTGCTCGGCACGTGGCAAGTACTCGAAAGCAGAGATGGTAACTTCCTTGCCCATATCCACGATGCCGAGGTGTGGGAAGTTGGCACCCTTTTCGGTCTGCCAGTAAGTGCTCTCCTGCAAGTCAAACATCTTGTCGAGTGTTGAGTTGCCCTTCTCGCTGTCGGCATAGAAGGCTACCCAGTTGTTATGGTCGATGCGGTTGCCCTGTGCATCCTGGAGATAAACCTCAGCGATGGCAATCTGGCTGTCGCCGCTCTGACTGCTTTCTGCCTGGATGGCGAAGTAGCGACCCGTTACAGGCTTGTCGAGCTTGATGGTCTGCCAGCCGTTGCCAGCCTTGAACTCACCCTTCAATACAGGAGTATCTGAGTTCAGGTCCATGCGATGACCAGGGTCGTTGTGCTTGTTGCTCTTTTCGAGGTTCAGCTTGTCGAGCTCTGGATGATCCTGGCAGAATGCGGTAGGAGCCACGTTAGATCCTGGCTTGCCTGCTTCGCCCTTAGGACCCACTACATCAAGAACAATCACCTCGTTCTTGCCCTTCTTCAACCAGCAACCCGGGAGATACAAGGTCTGCTGAGGACCAATCTGCCAGAAGCGGCCGAGGGCATGACCGTTGACATAAACCTGACCCTTGCCGAATGCCTCCATATTAATAAAGGTGTCGCCCACTTTCTTCAGGTTGAAGTAGCCGCGATAGTAACCCGCCTTGGTCTGGAGACCGCGCATCTTGTTGGTTGGCATGGCGAGTGCCTTCACTGCCGTCTGGTAGTCATCAGCGATGGTGCTGTTGTTCCATCGGGTAGGGGTGAGGGCAAGTTCGCAATCCTCCTTCTGAGTAGTGAGGGTTACGTTGCCGATGATACCCTTGTAGTCCTTGATGGCACGGCCGAAGTTGATTCTTCCCATACCTTCTACCACGATAGTGAGCTGAGCACCCTGTGGCATGGCAGGCAATTCGAGTGATTTCTCGTTCTTCACACGGTCTATCTTGCCAACATACTTTCCGTTCACATATACCTGAGCAAAGTCGTGGAACTCACCGGTGAGGGTTGATATGCCTTCGATGGCAGGAACCTGGGTTTCATAAACCATGGTACCCCATCCCATATCCATATCCTCGAAGCTCAATGGAGCGTTGCTTTCCTTTTCCTTTCCGATACCGTAGCTCAGAGGCTTGTACTCGCTGAACTTGAACTCAGGCACCTTGATGATCTGCATCGGAGCCTTAGGCACGGCTGGCAACTTTTTGCCATCGTTGTATTTCGCCATCATCTTCTGCAGTTCATAGAACTTTGGCGTAGCCAATCCCCATTCGTTGATAGGGGCATCGTAATCGTAAGAGGTTACGTCTGGCTGGAAACCTGGAGAGTTGGCACCTGCCCAATGGCCGAAGCTAGTTCCACCGTGGGTCATATATAGAGAGAAGCTGATGCCTTTGCTCAGCATCTCGTCCATTCCTTCTACCATATCCTTGGCAGGACGTGTTTCGTGGCGGGCTCCCCACTTGTCGAACCAGCCGCTCCAGAACTCAGAGCACATTTTAGGAGCATTCGGACGAACCTCGCCGAGACGCTTAAACTGCTGGTCGATGTTGGCACCAGTACCGAAGTTCATGGTCCAGGTAAGGTCATCGAGACCATTGTTCAGGAAGTTGGATGACCAGTCGCACTGGAAGAGGCTTACCTTGTCGAAGCCGCTCTTGCGAACGATGTCGCGGATGGCGCTCACGTAGGGTTTGTCCTTACCGTAAGAACCATATTCGTTCTCCACCTGTACCATGATGATAGGACCACCATTCTGTATGGTGAGTGGAGCCAGCTGCTTGCCCACTTCCTTCTCGAATATTTCTACACGCTGCATGAAGTAAGGATCCTGCTCACGAAGGCGGATGTCCTTCTTCTTGAGGAGCCACCAAGGCAGACCGCCCATTTCCCATTCTGCACAAACGTATGGACCCGGACGTACGATGACGTACATGCCGTTCTTCTGAGCCAGTCGGCAGAAAGCAGCCACATCGTTGTTACCCGTAAAATCGAACTTGCCTTCCTGCTGCTCATGGATGTTCCAGAACACATAGAGGCAGACGGTATTCATGCCAAGAGCCTTGCACATCTTGATGCGATGCTCCCAGTAGGCACGAGGAATACGAGGGTAGTGCAACTCGGCAGCCTTCACCACGAAAGGTTTGCCATTGAGAAGGAAAGTCTTGTCGCCAGTAGTGAAGGTGCCTCCCTTCTGGGCAGCCATCATCTGTGATGGAGCCAGAGCCAATAGTGAGGCAAAGGCTAATGTCTTGATTGTATGATTCCAATTCATGTTCATGTATTGTTATTCTATGATGATCTTTACATTGTTATTTGTTTCATTTCGGCTGCAAAGGTACTCATTATTTATCAAACAGAAGGGTATAAAACGTTCTTTAATGAGGATAAATCGCTAAAAACCCCTTATTTGCTCATTTTTCCCAGTCATTTGAATGGATATTTGTTACTTTTGCACATTCAATATCTTTTGTGCAAAAAACTGTACTCATAAATGATGATTTTAGGGTATAGAGAAGAAAATCTTTGTGATTTCTGCTTGGATATCGTTTTTTTGTAGTACCTTTGCATCGAAATTATCGATAGCAGGATTTTATATAATATATAAAGGTATAAGGATTCAGCTGATAACAGGAAACAGTGTGTACAAAATATATAATTAATTATTAACTTATTAAGGATATCAAAATGATGAAAACAGAATGGAGAGGTTTCAAGGGAAACCAGTGGCAGAGTGAAGTGAATCTTCGTGACTTCGTTCAGAACAACTACACTAGCTACGACGGCGACGAGTCGTTCCTGGCAGAACCTACTCAGGCTACCAATACCCTTTGGGGTATGTTGAAGGAGCTCCAGAAGGAAGAGCGTGCCAAGGGTGGTGTGCTCGATATGGAGACCGAGGTGGTTTCAGGATTGACAGCTTATGGTGCCGCTTATATCGGCGAGGGTACTAAGGAGTTGGAGAAGGTTGTAGGTCTGCAGACCGACAAGCCTTTGAAGCGTGCCTTCATGCCATACGGTGGTATCAAGATGGCAGAGCAGGCTTGTACTACATACGGCTACCAGCCATCAGAGAAGCTTCATGAGATTTTCCACAAGTATTGCAAAACTCACAACGACGGCGTGTTTGATGCTTATACCCCTGAGATGAAGCTCGTGCGTCATAACCATATTCTTACTGGTCTTCCTGATACATACGGTCGTGGACGTATCGTAGGTGACTACCGCCGTGTAGCTCTCTATGGTATCGATTTCCTCATCGAGGAGAAGAAGAACGACCTCGCTAACATGGGCGACCGTGAGATGATTGACGACGTTATCCGTCTTCGTGAAGAGGTTTCTATGCAGATCAAGGCTCTCAAGGGTTTGAAGGAGATGGCTCAGTTGTATGGCTATGATATCAGCCAGCCAGCTAAGAACGCTCGCGAGGCTGTTCAGTGGTTGTACTTCGGTTACCTCGGAGCTGTAAAGACTCAGAATGGTGCTGCGATGTCTGTAGGCCGTATCTCTACCTTCCTCGATATCTATATCCAGCGCGACTTGAACGAGGGTACTCTTACAGAGGATGAGGCTCAGGAGCTCATCGACCACTTGGTTATGAAGTTCCGTATGGTTAAGTTCGCCCGTATCCCTTCTTACAACGAGCTCTTTACTGGCGACCCAGTATGGGCTACTCTCGAGGTCGGTGGTATGGGTCAGGATGGCCGCTCAATGGTTACCAAGAACGACTTCCGTTTCCTCCACACATTGGAGAACATGGGTCCTTCACCAGAGCCAAACTTGACTGTACTCTATAGCTCACGCTTGCCAAAGGCATTCAAGCACTATGCTTCTCTCATCTCTGTCAAGACAAGCTCTATCCAGTATGAGAACGACGATGTAATGCGCCCAGTTTGGGGTGACGACTATAGCATCTGCTGCTGTGTATCTGCTACACAGACAGGTAAGGAGATGCAGTTCTTCGGTGCCCGTGCCAACTTGGCTAAGTGCTTGACATACGCTGTTTCTGGCGGTGTTGACTCAAAGACACGCGAGCAGTGCGGTCCTAAGTATCGCGCCGTAGAGGGTGATGTATTGACATACGAGGAGTTCATGCCACGTTTCATGGATATGATGGACTGGTTGGCTGGCGTTTATGTGAAGACATTGAACCTCATCCACTACATGCACGATAAGTACTTCTACGAGGCAGCAGAGTTGGCGCTCATCGATACAGATGTTCGTCGTACTTTCGCTACAGGTATCGCGGGTTTCAGCCACGTGGTTGACTCTATCTCAGCTATCAAGTATGCCAAGGTAAACATCGTCCGTGATGAGACCGGTTTCCCTCTCAGCTTCAAGACCGAGGGCGACTTCCCACGTTACGGTAACGATGATGAGCGTGCTGATGAGATTGCAGTATGGTTGCTCAAGACCTTCATGAATATGATCAAGAAGCATCATACATACCGCAATTCAGAGCCTACTACATCTATCTTGACTATCACATCAAATGTAGTATACGGTAAGTTCACCAGCAACATGCCTGATGGTCGTCCAGCCGGTGCTCCTTTGGCTCCAGGTGCCAACCCATCTTACGGTGCAGAGAAGAATGGTCTTTTGGCTTCATTGAACTCAGTAGCTAAGTTGCCATACGAGTATGCTCTCGATGGTATCTCTAATACTCAGACCATCAGTCCAGGTGCTCTCGGTCACAACGATGAGGAGCGTGCCCAGACATTGGTAGGTGTATTGGATGGTTACTTCAACCAGGGTTCTCACCACCTGAACGTGAACGTATTCGGTATCGACAAGCTCAAGGATGCGATGGAGCACCCAGAGAAGGAAGAATATCAGAACTTCACCATCCGTGTAAGTGGTTACGCTGTTAAGTTCATCGACTTGACACGCGAGCAGCAGCTCGACGTAATCGCTCGTCAGGCTCACGAGAGACTCTAAGGAAGTGAAGAATGAAGAGGGAAGAGTGAAGAATCCTCTTGTCTCTTTGTAACATATAGATTGCCCGCTAGATTTTCTTTCCGAGGATATTTAGCGGGCAATTTAGCTTATTTAACTGCAAAATAAAGCTTTGTATTGAATATTTTGCTATCTTTGCGGTATGAAATTGAATAATGAACAAAAGAAATCCCTTTATGAAGAGGGTTACAAATTCTGTTTTGATGTTGTCAAGCTCATTCTTGGTGGTGTCATTTTTGCAGGAATTATGCAAGATAATATAGATAGAACTAGGTTGTATGCTTGGGGCGTTTTCTTTATGGTCTTGATAGTTGCATTAGGAATGTATTTTGTAATAAAGTCTAAAAATAAAAAGAAATAATTATGGATTTAGTTGATTTTTTGGGTGTCGTCACTGCTCTTATAGTCGTTCCTGGGCTTGCTTTTATTCTTTGGGATAATTATCAAGAGAAGAAAGCTGCATGAAAGGATTTGTTCACAGCATAGAGAGCTTTGGTTCTGTAGATGGACCAGGCATCAGATTTTTGATCTTTCTGCAAGGTTGTCCGATGCGCTGCCAGTTCTGCCACAACCCGGATTCCTGGAAGACAGGAGTTGGAGAGGAGTGGACTGCCGATGACCTTTTGGACAAGGCAGAGCGATTCAAGAGTTATTGGGGAGATAAAGGAGGAATTACCGTGAGCGGTGGCGAGGCATTGATGCAGATAGACTTTCTCATCGAACTTTTCGAGAAAGCCCATCAGCGTGGCATCAATACCTGTCTTGATACCTCGGCGCAACCATTTAGGAAAGAAGGAGCATTCTTCGAGAAATTTGAGCGTCTGATGACCGTCACTGATACTGTTCTTCTTGATATCAAGCATATCAATGATGAAGAGCATCGCAAGTTGACGCTTCATAGCAATAAGAACATACTGGATTGTGCCCGCTATCTGAGCGAGATTCACAAGCCGGTATGGATTCGTCACGTCCTCATTCCAGGTATTACCGACAAGGATGAATACCTGGAAGAATTGCGCGATTTCCTCTCAACGCTCTCTAATATAGAGCGCATTGATGTATTGCCTTATCATACGATGGGCATCTACAAGTATGAAAAATTGGGTATACCTTACCCGTTGTCAGGGATAGAACCTCCTACAAGTGACCGTGTGGCTCATGCCAACGACATCTTGCAGAAGGCTATATCTTAATTTCTGCTGAGATTCCTGAGATGAGATTCTATTGAACTGGTGAGTCGGGCTTTGATCACCGGTTTGGTGATATAGTCGTTGACTCCCAGTTCATAGCATTCATCGATGTTGTCCTTGTTGTTTAACAGGGAGACAACGATGATGACCATCTCGTTCTTGCTATATTTTTCTCTGACGTGATCTATCACGTCCCATCCATTCACATGAGGCATCATCAAGTCGAGCAAGATGATGTCTGGTGTGTATGAATCAATGATGTCGATGGCTTCCTGACCACCTTCTGCTATTTTCACATCCAGGTCAAAATCCTTGATCATTTCTCCGAGAGTCTGGATATTCTCAGGGATATCGTCAACGATCAGCATTTTATATTTGTTCATAATCATTTACTTTTTCTTTGGTTTTTCTTTTATTGTACAGTTAGGTCTTGGACGTCGCTGCTCTAAGCTTTTCTTGCCTTGTGTACTCCGTATATGTCGCACATGAAGCCTTTGGCTGAGAGCAACTTGTTCATATTGATGTTATCGAATATCTTGTGATGTGTACCTATCACCACGATATCATAGACTTTATCCAGTACTTTAGCGTCATCCTCTACATGGATGCCGTATTCATTCTTCACTTCCTCCTTGTCTACCAGCGGGTCGTAGAGGGTAGTTTTGTATCCTGTTCCCACCAGGTTGATGTAGAGGTCAGCCACCTTGGTGTTTCTGATGTCATCGCTGTCAGGCTTGAACGAGAAGCCCAGGATGAGCACCTTGGTCTCGGGAGCCTTGAACTTTCTGAAGTCGCATGCACTCTTGATCTTGCCTGCCATCCAGACCGCCATCTGCTCGTTCACCTCGCGTGCCGTAGAGAGGAGCGAAGGAACCACGTCCACCTCCTGTGCCTTGTTGATGAGATAGTATGGATCTACAGCGATACAGTGACCGCCAACAAGTCCTGGGGTAGCAGGAACGAAGTTCCATTTTGTGCTGGCAGCTTCCGTCACATCCTCGATGCTGATGTTCATCTTGTCGAAGATTTTTTCCATCTCGTTGAAGAATGCTATCTGAACATCTCGCTGGCAGTTCTCCATCAGCTTGCAGGCTTCGGCTATTTTGATGCTCTTCGCCTTGTGAGTGCCATGGGTGAGAACCGAGCTGTAGAGGTTGTCGATGATTTCTGCCGCTTCGGGTGTAGAACCACTGGTCACCTTTACGATGTTCTCTATGGTGTGGACGGTATCTCCCGGGTTGATTCTCTCAGGTGAGAAACCTACGAAGAAGTTATCGTTCAGCTTGAGTCCCGATGTTGATGCCAGCAACGGAGCGCATACTTCTTCTGTCAGTCCGGGATAGACTGTAGATTCATATACCACGATGTCTCCCGGTTTCAGGATTTTGCCTACTGCTGTAGTAGCATTTCTGACGCAGCTGATATCAGGTTTGTTCGACTTGTTGACTGGTGTAGGAACAGCTATGATGTATACATTGCAGCCTTTCAAGTCGCTGATGTCGCAGGTCAGCTTTAGTCCCCTTTCGAGAGCTTTAGACAGCATTCTGTCTTCTGCTCCCTGTTTCCTGGCTAATTTAGCTACTTTGGCAGCATTGATGTCGTACCCCCAAGTATCGTATTTCTTTGAGAATAAGCATGCAAGCGGTGTACCTACATAGCCTAGTCCAATCACGCCTATCTTAAACTCAAAAGATTTGTTATTCATATACTATATATATTAAGTTTATATTATTGTTTATACATTCTTTACATTCCCTCCAGCTGAGCGTATCGGGAAGTCTTCTCCGGATTCCATGCATCGGCATACGAGCGATGGAAGAAGAGCTCCTGAATGTGTGCCGAGAGTCGTGCTATTCGCAGGAAGTAACCTGTATACGGCGACATCAGCGGCAAGAATCGGTAGAGGAACATTTCCTCTTTTCTTCTCTCTGTCACCATCATCACCAGCAGGAAGGCGAATTGGGAGAAGCATACTCGGATGAAGTAGCCCAGCGCCAATATCTCTACGATGTGGCTATTGAAGGTGATGGCGAGTTTCACGATATACCACAACCACAGGAAGTTGAGGAAGCAGTCGTACGTTACGCTCTCCATGTTGGAGATCCAGTTCAATATAGACCAGTTCTTGGTTGGCAGCAGGATGTCGCGGTGTTTGCGCAAGCGGAATCTTACGAGCGAACGCGACCATCTGATACGCTGGTGATACAGTTTATACCATTTTGTCGGCACGTTGGTCATGCAGATGGCATCTTCTGCGAATTTCACCTTGTATCCTGCCTTTCTTATCTTTTGTGTGAGGTCACCATCCAGTCCTGGTCCGATGTCCCAGAATCCTACCTCTTTCAGTGTTGCTCTGTCAAAGGCGCCGAAGGCACCCGATATGATGTGGTAGATGCCCAGCTCGCTTGTTACGATTCGTCCCACCTGTATGCGTTTCAGGTATTCGAACGCCTGCAGCGATGAGCAGATGGTCTCCTTGTTGTTGCGTACCTTCACGCATCCGCCCACACCCTTTACCATACCGTCGATGTAGAAGGGGAGGAGAATCTTCTCCAGCGCATCACGGTCCAGTGATGAGTCGGCGTCCAGGCAGACGATGTATTTTCCTTTAGCCATCTGTGCACCATAGTTGCTTGCCGCAGCCTTGCCTCCTCGGTCTTCCAGTCTCAGATAATGGGTGATGTAACCAGCCCGATAGAGGTCGGTGCATATCAGTTTGGTGTAGTCATCGCTGCCGTCGTCTACCACTATGATTTCGTAGTTTCTGTAGGTCTGTTCGGCGAGCGAGTTCACCATCTTGTATATATGTCTTCCCTCATTCTTTCCCGGTACGAGTATCGAAACGAGGGGATTCTCTCTGTAGAGATAGAATCTTGCCACTTCCTTTTCCTTTTCTATCTTGTTCTTATTGGTCAGTCGGTTGAATATTACCAGATATTCCAGCAGGTAATATCTCGGCATCTCAATGAAGAACAGAAACCAGTAGGTACTCAGGATGCTGCTCAGTGAGAGTGTACTCAACCAGTCCATGAAGTGGTTCAGAGTTTCTACGATTTCAAACATACCTACTCATCTCCTTTCTTTACTAGTTGTTTCTTATCTCAATATCGTGAGCGCCAGCACGGCTAGCAGTATCAGTACACCGGCAATGGTAATCAGCACGGCTACCAGCTGCTTGTATAGCTTGACGCGCTTCATGATCTTGTCGTTCTCATCTTCCTTCGGCTTCATTTCCAGTGGGGTCTCTGCGGTCTTGTTTTCTTCTTCTTCGGTCATTTCTTCCTCCGAATAACCGCAGTAGTCGTCTGGAGTCAGCTCTACGTAGTTCATCTTGTTGAAGAATTCCTCGTAGTTGCCGGTCACCTCCTTGGTCTTGGTATCGAGAACGCAGCATATCAGCTCGTCCGGTTCTATCTTGTCGGCCACCTTTCTGATAGCCTTTGACATCTGCTTGCTCAGTTCATGCTGTGCATCCTCTACGGTGATGTCGCTGAATACGGAATACGTGATGTAGAAGATGTTGTTGTTGTACGACACCTTGTGGTTGGAGAAGAGGCGGCAGAAGCTGGCTTGCAGACTGTCCTTGATCTTCACCGTGTCCTGTTCGGCATTCAGTATCCATATCTTTCCTACCAGTACTGATACCTGTTCCTTGCGGTAGGTCTCCATCAGGAGTCGGCGCAGGCGGTTTACCAGCAGCTGATATTCCATGAAGTTGTCATAGAGGTTGGTCATGTTGTTGAATATGAGGCTGTCCTGTGTCAGGGCGCGCACTCCTTCCTCTGTTATTTCATAGTCTACAACATCTCGTGGCACCAGTGCATTCACCGGGAAGGTACTCTCGCAGTAGCAGCAGGTTGCCTTGGTCAGTGGGGTTGTGAACGAGTTCTCACAGTCGTTGCAGGTATATACCACTGCAGGTCGGTCATAGTCTACACCGATGTGGCGCAGTTTCTTATGACATTTCGGACAGACCAGCACACCGCCGATGTTGTATGAACTCTCCGGCGATACGTTGGCGCAACTGAAGTGGTGGATGATGTTCTGTATCTTCAGGTTGGAACTTCCACACTTCGGGCAGCACTCTGTATACAACAGGTGCGAGTGGTTGCACTTCGGGCAGAGGTGCTCCTTGATGAGGTAGCGGTGAACCTTGAGTGCACCATATTCCACCATTGTATCCTTGAACATGAACATTTCGTTGAGATGGAACAGACCCATACTGTGATAGTGCTCAAAGATAGGGTTGATGTATCCTAGCGATGATTTTTCCAGGAGTCGGTGTCCCATGATTCTCTGGTCGCGTGAGAGGAGGTATCTCAGGATATTGGCAAAGAGTTGGTTCGGCTGTGTAGGTCTTGCAGTTTCCTGCTTGATGCCGTACTTCTCTTTTGCCATCTTGATTCGGTCGATAATCTCGTAAACTTTCTCATTGCTCATGTCGCTGACGTATGCGTCTACGATGTAGTCAGTGATCTGTTCCTTTCCTGATACCGCCGTATTGACGAATATCGGCTTATAGCTACATTTATACGATAGGATAGGACTGGCTCCAAACAGGATTGCATAGAACGCACGTTCACTCGTCGTATTGATGTATATGCAGTCGAAGTAGTCAGACTGGATATCTGGTGTTGAGTCGATATCGATGTAGGTATCGATGGTCAGCACCATGTCTCCTCTTTTGTTTCTTCTTAGTCCAATCATTTCTTCACGTTGTCTTTGTTTTGGTCAGGTGTGACGAGCTTTGAACTTCTCATCACATTTTGATTCTTCTCCACTGGGATGGTATACATCGGCAGTGGCTTAGGGTCTAACATCGCACTGATTTTGTTCACCCTGATTCTAACCGGCAGTTTGTTGCTCATTACCCAAGCCGGAACTCTCTGGTTCGGGTTCAGGGTGAAGACGGCAACCACTGCGTTGGCATCATGCGAGAAGTTGCTCTGCAGATGCTTTGGTATTTCCTCTACTCTCAGACCAACCATCTGCAACTTAGCCTGCAGTTCCAGGTTTTTGTTGATGATGATGTCTGCATCGTCAGGGCTTTCCATATACTTCACCATGTCGTTTGGTACGTATGCGATTACGCCCAGATGACAGTCTGCATAGTCGGTGTGCTGGATAACCATCACCTCCTCGCTTTTGAACACCAGTGTCTTGTCGCTCACATTGATTTTTGAGATGTAGGCATCGGCTGGTGCACAGCAGTAGTGTATAAGTCCCGGGTTGTAGATGTTGGTGTTGGAGTAAGGCATGGAAGCATTTGCTCTGCCGGCTCCTCTTCGGCTCATAAAGTTGTAGGTGGTGTTCTTAGCCTGTGCATAGATTTCCACCTTGTTAGCCTGCTTTCTCAATTCCTCTTCTACCTCGGCAATCTCAGCATCCAGTGCATTTCGCTTGGTGTTGTCGGTAAGACCGTAGTAGATGTCCGAACTTTCTGAGGCTTTCTGTTTCCTCAGTTCGGCAAGTCGGGTGCGCAATACAGGAATCTCCTGCTGTGCGAGTTTAGCCTGCACCTCCATGTCGTGAGTCTCCTTTACGGCAGAAGGCAGGATGTTCGGGTCGTATTGGTTCACAATGTTACCTAGCAGTACATAAGAGTAGAGCGTATCTCCCTTATGCACCACTTCACCCATTTCTTTGTTCACCTTAAGGATATAGATGTCGTCAACGGCACTGATACGGTTTTCATCGAGGGTGATATATCCGTCGAAGGTAGCCCATATCATACGAGTGACAATATAGTAGGCGGCAAGCACGATAACCAGCAGGAAGATCAGGGCAAAGATGATCTGCTGTCTGGCTAGGCGGTGACTCTGCGTCTTCAGCAAGTCTGCCATCGCCTGTTCTTGTGGCGTGCCGTTATATTGGAATTCATTCATATTCTAGTTTCCTTACATTCAAAGTTCTATTTCTTTGAAGATGTTGTTGTTGTCATAGATGCTCACAGCTTTCTCGATATTGATGATAGCGAGTGCGCGGTTCTGCATCAGTTTATACATTCGCTCCATACTTTCCAGGAGTCCCGTATATTCGTCCATACGCATCAGATAGTTGTATCCCTGCTTCTGGTTCATGTAGGCAAACCGCCGCATTTCGATATATTTGCCGGTCTGGTCTATATGGAAAGCCTCGGTGGCTATAGCCTTGTTCAGGTTGTCTATCTTCTTGAGCAGGATGCCTACCGACTGTTTTATTTCCTTCACATCGGTACCGCGGCTGCTGCGTATGATTTCCTTCTGGGTCTCCAGTGCCTGTCGTTTGCGAGGCGTTTCGTTCCAGATAGGAATGGTGAATCTCACGCCCACATCGGCATTGTTCGAAATCTTGTTGTTGCTCTGCCAGTAACTCGACCATCTTGCGAATGGTGTGAGTCGGGTAGTGCTTAAGTAGTTGGTCAGCTTGCTGTCGTTGTCAGCAATCTGTTCTTTCACCATCATGATGCGTGCATCCAGACTTTCCTGGTTCAGATGGTTCCAGAGGGCTGTGGTGTCTACCACAATCTTGGTTGGTTTGATGCGGTAGATAGGCTTGTTGGTGATATCTCTGTCTGTACAGAGCACGGAGATGTCGTATTCAGCCTCCAGCTTGTCGTTCATCACTTTCAGCATCTTGTCGTTGCTGATTCGGTCTTTTTCCAGCATAAACTGGTAAGCTTCGTTCATGATGTCGAGGTTGTCCAGTCTGTGTGCTATGACAGTACCGATATAGAAATTATATTGTTCGGTCAGCTCATCGGCTGCCTTTTCATAGATGTCTGCAGTTTGGTGCTTTTTTATTTGCAAGCGGTCGAGTTCATTGGCAAGAGCAATCTTCGTTCTTTTCTCTTTGCCTTGGTAGAACTTCGAATTGATGATGTTCCATCCCAGTTCGGCTTGAACCTTCATCTTATATTTTGATACCTCTTTTGCGTCGTCTTCATCAGAATCGAAGTACGCATCAGGTCGGGCATAAACCTGTCCGGTCACTTCCAGACCGTTGTGTCTGTTGAGCGCTAGGTGCTCATGTGCAGTTTTCGACCAGATCAGAGAGTCGGTCTTATTGATATCAGCGTGATGCTGTTTATTGAGTCCCAGTTCTATGACTGGTGCTTTTACCCATATAGGGTTTTTGATGAGAGTGTCGAGTTGTGCGAAGCGCTGTTTGAAGTGTCTCAGTACATTATTGTTCTTCAGGTTCTCATATACGAGCATCTTAGGGCTGAAACTTTTCGGCTTTTTGCCTTTCGTCTGAGCCATAGCGCTTTGTGCTGCCATGAGAAGTAGCAGAACAGTAGTTGAGTATAGTATTATTTTTCGCTTCATAATGAGTTATTAAACACGATGAATGCAGCTGCGAGCTGTTGCAGCTGCATTCATCTCGTGTTTCTTATTTTATTTCTTATTGCCTTGCGGCAATGTCAAATCTTTATTTTCCAAGGTTCAACTGGAAAACCTGTATGCGGCTTCTTCCATAAGCAACATAGATGTAGCCTTTGTAAACAGTCAAGTAGTTGGCTGATTTCTCAAGTGCTCTATGTGCAATTACTTTATGTGTATTCTTGTCGATTACCACAATTCCGTAAGAGCCGTATGCCAGATATACATAGTTGTCGTCAACGAAACATCCATTGCAGAGAGCTTTCCATTTACCTTTGGCGTTCTTCGGACTTGGCATCTGGTAGTGCCACTCCTCATTGCCGTCCATATCGTACACATAGAGACCAGCTGCGCCAAGACAAGCATAAATCTTGTTGTCCCTCAATGCAATTACATTCTTGCCGTTGTTTGGCTCAATGTTTGCTGTTGTCTTGAAGGTTTTTGTATCGCTGAAATCTTCTTTTTCCTTGTCGATTGTTTCGATGGTAGCAGGAATAGGCTTGTCACCTTCGTTCTTGCCAACTCTTTCGTTTAAATAGAGTGCAACAATCTTACCATTGCCAATAGCCAGGTGTTTTGCCTTGCCTGGCTTCTCATATGAGTCGACTTCATTCATCGTTGTTGCATCATAAATTGTATATCCTTCGGTTGTCGCTACGATGAGATGGTTGGTGTCGTCGTTGTATACTACACAATTCTCATCATATCCCTTACCTGTATACTGTTCTGTTGCAGGATGAAGTTGAACAAACTGTAATGGCTCTTGGTAAGTCACGATTTTATTTCCGTCTTTATCGATTTCACCTGTAGCAATCTCTTTGGATTCTGTAGCTAGCATGTGGTCACCGTTGATGGTCATGTAAGCCAGCATAGCTCCCTTTTTGTTTGAACTACCTGGTAAGAATACTTTATTCTCGCCACTATTGAGTTTCACAGCCAACAAATGATTGAAATCAAGGTCTCTTGCTGAGTCGTACAAGTATTGTTTCAGTTCTACCTTGTCGTCCTTGACAGGAGAGATAACTTCAATACAACCGCCATGACTAAATTCTGCATTATCTGTTTGGTTTTGGTTCGTATGATATCCCATATAGAGATAACCATCACGTGGCATGATACCTGTAGCCGAGATCTCATGAGTATGATCAGGCTCAATAGTCGTTATCAAATCCAAGCCTGGCTTAGGGTTCGGAGTTGGCTCTGGCTTTGGAGTTGGCGTAGGTGTCGGCTCTGGTGTAGGAGTTGGGTTCGGGTTTGGATCTGGTTTAGGGTTCTTATTCTCCCAACCTGGATTTCCACAATCCGTGGTAGGATTGATAACCACTTCGCTCTTTGTTACACCATTTGTTGTGAACATGTTGGCATCTTTAAACCGAACGTTTACTTGGTTTCCACCTACATAAAATGCTCCATCAGCAACCAATTGTGGATTGCCTGTTCCTGTCGTTGAGAACATATCCACCAAAAAGTATTTTTCTCCTTCGTCGTTTGTCTGTTCTTCGCCATTGTTGAACAAGAATCTATTTGCCTTGATGACTGCCTTGGAACCATTGCCTTCCAAAATGCTATGGCTTGTATCATTGTTGTTTGAAGCGTAATCTCCTTTACAATTGATATAGCTTTGGTCTGAAAGAATAACTGTTCCACCTGAACTTTGTACCATACTTCCGCATTCCAAGTACTTGACACGAAGAGATGTTCCTGCATTGACGTTTATTTCACCATCAACTTTAGCACCACAATCGCTCCAAAGTTGGGAGGCATTAGTGAGCATAAGTTTCGGTGCTTTTAATTTACCATCTACATTAACTCTAGCAGGCTTTCCTTCAATTGCATCTAGTTTGAAACCATCTCCGTCATTGTTATGACTTGTTAAGTCTCCTTTCACGTTTAGAATGCTTGCTCCCAAGTAGAGTTCGCCTTCAAGGCTTCCGCCAATATAGCACTTTGAGTGTATATCAATTTTTTTATCTGGATATACAAGACTTCCTGTTGTTCTGAAGGTGCTACCTATATAGATATTTTGATTTTTGAAATCTATAGTTCCATAATTATCTATTTCGTTGAATTGAGGGGTACTACCATTACAAATGAGTTTTCCTCCCTTATGAACGATAATTTTGAATTTTAAATTATTCCATGGATTCCAATCAAATTTAAATGTAGCTCCATTTTCAATATAGAATGTTACTTGGCTTGTTGCTGGAGCGCATCCATTCCAATTTGATATATCTACAGTTTCTTCGCCAGCAGAGATTTTGTAAACTCCGTCATTTAGAGGTGTATTCCATCCGGCTTTACCTCTTAAATCAATTGCGTCAGCTGGCGTCTGCGGTTCTGCTGGCATATTTATTACGCCATCAAATATTTGGGAGTTGCTAGTGTCGATAGTTCTACTCTTAGCAACGGTAGAAGTTTCTGTTTTATAATTCAAAACTCGACTAGCGAGTGTTTGTGCATCAGTTGTGGATACAACTGCGCTACCAACTATCTTTGGATTCATAGCTGGGGTGATAGGGGTGTCTATACCATTGTTATTGCTATCACTACAAGAAGCGAGGAGCATAGCTGCGAAACTAAAAGTAGCAAGCTTTATATTTATAGCTTTCATGTTATTCATATATTATTCGTTAATACTTTAGCCATTTTTTACGCATACCTTATAGTTTAATAGCTAGTTAATTTAGCCTTTATAAGGTTTGTCCTCCCTCACTCTAGCATGAGAGTGGGGGAGAACAAGTATTTATTGTTTTATATTACTTTTTTGTAGTTGTAAGAGTGTAAACCTGAATGCGGCTCTGGCCATATGCCACATAAATGTTTTCACCCTCAAGAGCTACGTAGTTGGCTGACTTGCCATTTGCAGACTTGCGGTGGCAAATTGGCTTACCTGTATTCTTGTCAAGTACAACAATACCATAGCTACCGCATGCAACGTAAACTTTATCTCCGCCAACTGCTACACCATTTGCGCAACCCTTGACTTTACCATTATTCTTGCTTGCTGCAGAGAATGTAGGGCACTCGTAGAACTTCTGGTTAACATTGCCACCAGAAATCTTTGCAATACCATTCTCGCCTTTGCAAACGTAGATATCGTTATTTGTTTCATCCACAGCGATAACCGCCTTGTTGCCCTTAGGGCTAACAGGTCCAACCTCGTATGTTGTACCGTTCTCCATGTCGCTGTTATCGTAAACTGACAATTTTCCGTCTGCTGTCAAGGCATAGAGCTTGCCATTGGCTGTTACAACATGCTTTCCAACAGAGTTGCCGTTGTTGTTCCAGTAGTTGAAATCCTTGTCGAAGATGGTGAAACCATTTGTTGTTGCAACAACGTGGTCTGTACCACTCTTTGCCACGCAATTTGCGTCAATGCCGCTTACCTTTTTGTCGATGGCGTAGAGAGTAAGGTTGTCACCCAAGTTGGCACCATTTAAATCAACAGAACCCAAGAAGGCACCCACTGCTGTTCCTTCAGCAGCACCGTTGCCCTGCTGGCTTCCAGCGAGGAAGAGCTTGCTGCCGTCAACAATCAAGTGGTTATAGTCGATGTTGGCAGCTTTCTTATTAGCTTCAATGGTCAACTTCTTGCCGTTCAAGCTAGCTACCTCAATGCTACCGCCAACCTTTTTGTTGCCATTGGTATGGTATGTTACATAGAGCTTGCCATTTGCAGGCTGGATGCAGGTTGCAGACTCGCCGTCATTTGGATCCTCGTCTGAAGCAACCAAATCAAGTTTTTGGGAAGAAACCAACTGTGAAGCATCACCTACCCAGTGATAACCATAATTCTCGTTGTTTTTATCCTTGTACTCAATTTTGGTGTTCTCTGTTGTCTTGTCGTAGTCAACGTAAGTTGCACCAATGGCAAGATCTTCGAATGAGTTCAACTCGGTTGCTCCATTGTAGTTCTTTGTAAATTCAAGCAAGAAAGATGCGTTCTCACCACTTGTCTGCAAAGCCACAATATTTTCTGCACCATTGTTCACGAACTTGTCTGCCTTGATGACAGCAACAGCATTGTTATCTTTCAACTCGATTTGACCCTGAGTACTGTTGTCTGTTTCCAAGTTGTTTACGTTGATGACGTTTTGGTTACCGATGATAATCTTACAAGTACCATTCAGCTTGAGTGTAGCGTTGCCAGGGATGGTCTTGCCGTTTGCATCTTTCTCTTGGTCACCGTTTGTATCCTTAGGATTGTTTGTTACATTAATATAGTTAGCAACAATCTTAGAACCAGCATTGGCATTGAGTGTACCTGTTACCTTGATGGCAGAATTAGCTCCTGCTTCCAAGTAGCCATTTACATTCATATCAGCTGCGACTGCCTGTTTCTTTTCATTCATGTTTGTGAAATCACCTACCTGAACAAAGCCATCAACTTTCAAGTTGCCATTCAAGTCAAGCCCCTTGGAGTCGAACACGTTTGCTGTAGTGTGGATATTTGCATTGTTGCCGATAGTCAACTTCTGTGCGCGAATAGAACCATTGATGAAAGCTTTTGCACTTTCACCGAATGTGATGTTCTGTGTTGGTGTAATCTTTTTGTTCTTTTGGTCATTCTTGTTGATTGCGCCAAGACCGCTAATCAAATCTTTTCCAGCCTCTGATTTGCTTCTGAGGTTAGCATACAAAGTACCATTGATGGTCATGTCGCCTGTTGCTGCCAAAACACCAGTTGCTTCTTTTACGTAAACAACATCGTTGTTTGCAACCATTGCACCAGAACCTTTGTATTCCAATTTTGCATTGCCTTCCAATACGAATGTGTTGCCACCTGCGGTTGCATCGTACTTCATAGTGCTACCACCATGTATGAAAATTGTGGCGTTCTGGATAGTTTTGCCTGAGAAATCAAGAGTCTTTTGGCTGGTGATAGCAAAAGCCTTTTTATCTGAGCCAATAATATCGCCTGCGTTGTTAAGAGTCAGGATCTTAATTCCTTTTTCTTTGTAGGCGTCCTCATTTGGCATGTCTGTAGGCATAGCGTTGATGAAGCTAGTTTCACCGGCTCTTGTCAAGAAGAACTTTCTGGCATTAGCTGTACTGTTCTTGTAGTTTACAACACGGCTGTTGTCTACGTTCTGAGATGTAAGAACTACTTGGGTGAGGTCGGCAGGGATGATGGCACGGTCTGGATTGCCCGCAGGATCACTGTTACTGTCGCTACATGATGCGAATACGAATGCTGCCAAACCGATGGCAGCAAGAGTAGAATTGAATACTTTCATATCTATTTAAGTTTAAATTGTACTTTCAGTTTCTTTAATATCACTTACTTATATTCTTGTCCTTCAGCTCGTTGTTTTTTTGGTAGTTTGACTATCGTTTTGGTAGTTTGACTATCATCATCTTGCGTACACTTACAAGTGGAGCCGTTAGACGCTGCAAATTTAATGTAATTTTTTCATAATCAGTTGATTTTTGCCGTTAAATAAAGTTAATCCGTTGTTTTTCGCTCTGATGGTCACGAGGTTGGCTTGGTGTGGGCGGTAACGAATTGGCTCTTACACTTGTCAAATGATAACTATTTCTGAAATCAATAACACGGAAATTACTCCGATAGATAGCAGAATATCTCCGAAGAATACGAAAATATCTCCGAAAGATAGCAGAATATCTCCGAAAGATAGCGTGATATTTCCGAAGAATAAACCAGGAAAACAAATGTTGGGAATACGATGATGGATATGTGTTGTGGTGACGTGGTGAAGGGTGAAGGGTATATTTTAAATCTTATATTATATTCTTTTTTTAGGATTTTTGGAAAAACCAGAAAATCAGAAAAATGAAAAAACGGATTTTTTCCCTTGCCGCGCGTATATATAATAAAGAGTTTTCAAACCTTCACCCTTCACCTTTTTATTTAAGGTTTTATGTGTCAAATAGTTACGGGTGAAGGGTGGTGAAGGGTGTTTTTCGCTTTTTATAAACATATTTTAAGAATTCTGTTCGTTTTTACATATTTTAAGCGTTTATTTTTGGTTCCGAAAGAGGTGCCATTTTTTTAGGGTCCCATTTTTCCTCTTTTCTTACCGCTGAAATCTTTGAAAAAGCGAGTGGGGTAGGGAATCCTGTGTTATATTGTGTTAAACAATTATCAGATAAAAGAAGTTAACGATACCGAAAAAGGACTGATTTTTAAACAAATATTAACGCAGAAAAACCGAAGTTTTGCATATTAGATGATTCAAGTTTAAGGCAAGTTCAGAAGTTAAAAGAGTTAAAGAAGTTTAAGCGGTTAAAGAAGTTAAAGGGAAGTTAAAGAAGTTATCGCTCCCTATGTTCGTTCAGTAAACCAGGAAAACAAATGTTGGGAATACGATGATGGATATGTGTTGTGGTGACGAATGGTTGGTATATGATGTGTTAGGCGTTAGAGAGATACGCAATTCCGTTAGGCGTTATGGTCCGCTAGGCGTTCCTGCGGATTTGCAATCCGCAGACAAAAAAGGTTCGACTACTTTAAAGCGGATTTGCAATCCGCAGCCGTAGGCTTTTCATATCTCCAAATTCGTGATGCTGCGTTCTCGCTTGAGGCGGATTGCAAATCCGCATCAAATAGGTCGAGCCTTTTTGTCTGCGGATTGCAAATCCGCAGGAACGCCTAGCGGACTCGCGTATCTCCCTAATACCTAGCGGACTTGCGTATCTCCCTAACGCCTAGCGGACTTGCTTGAAAATGGAGTGAGGCTTACGTAAATGTTAACTGAGGCTCACTTGAAGTTGAAGTAAGGCTTACTTGAAATGGATGTGTTGATTATCTGAACTCGAAGTGAGGCTTACTTCAATAGCTAACGAATACTGTTTCAGTGACTAACGAATACTGTTTCAGTGACTAACAAATACTATTTCAGTGACTAACGAATACTATTTCAGTGACTTTTCGACACCTCTTTAGTTTTCTTCTTTATAGTCTATCCTTCTTTATTGGCAATGCCTATAGCCCATTCCGGAATCTCCTTCACGTATTCCTTAAATATTTTACCTTCTGTCATTCTGAAAAGAAGTTGAGCTTCTGCACCGTCAATTGAGTTGTCATATACGTATGTGCGGTCGGCGTATTGGGATGCTATTTCGCAGTTGATGATGGATTTGGCATATCTTGAAATAATCTTTGTAATCGGTACATCGTGTCCACCTTTCATTACTCTAGTAGCAATTCTTGAAGCATTTATTGTTGGCGAGGAAGTTCCTACAAAAAAGAGACGAATAAAATATCCTGCTTCTTTAGCTCTTTTGATAAAGTCAATTTTCTCGGCAGTGGACATTACTGTTTCGAAAATCATACTATGTTTATTGTTGAGGCATTCTTCTCTTTGAGCCTGGCAGTATTGGGCTGCTTTTAATACTGCATCTTGATTGTTCCAATCGCCAAACATATTTTGTGCAATATTGTCTGGGTTGATATAAATAGAATCTTCTAGCCATTCGTGGTGTAATACACGACTGGTTATTGTTGTCTTCCCAGAACCATTAGGTCCTGCAATGACAATTAAAACGGGTTTGTGTATTTTTGCCTCCATTAATTCAAATTGAATTTTTGTCGTTGTTCTTTTGCCTGTTTTTGCATATTGGCAAAATAACTTCTGTAAGCTTCTTCGTTTTCTCTGTTATATATTTCGGCTGCCTCATGCATAATCTGAGCCAGCATTTCATCTGTTGGCTCTTCCATACTTGTCAGCCGATAGCTATTTAATTCTTTTTCTGAAATCATAATTCTAATCTTTTAAAGTCTGCTGCAAATAAGCTGCTTGTTTTAATTTTTTTGAAGTAGCTAGTATTGGTTTATAAAATCTTCCAGAAAATCTTCCGGTGTTCCAACTTTGATGCTTGCAGTCTTGAAGTCTTTAATGTTTCTGGTAACAATGTAGTCCGCTTTTGCTTTTTCTGCACATTTGTATTGCATGGCATCTTCAAAGTCTTCAAAGTCGGATATGGTCGCATAGTTAACGCATTCTTCATCTGTAGCGACTACTTTACATATGTTGCAGAAATCAGCAATCAACGTTTTTATTCTGTTGTTGTCATTGTTCTTGCTTAATATATAGCTTGCGGTCGCAAAAGATATGGCTGCTGCGTATAATTCGATCTTTTGGTTGATAGCTAAGCTCATGATGATTGCTGCGTCATCGTAGAACCCCGTTCTGTTTCCAAGATAATCAATTATCACATTTGTATCTAAGAAAACCTGTTTCATATCAGCTTATTTCATGTAGTCCTTGTAGTATTCGTTTTTGTAGTCGAATGACTCTGGCGGGTTGATGCCTTTAGTCATGGCTGCAATTCTTGGGTCTATAACTAATTCTGCCTTGGTTATTTTCTTAGTCTTTGTCTTGTTGGGAGACACAGCCTTGTTAGGAGACAGTATTTTCTTCAGTGCTTTGACAGCCTTGCTTATTGTCTCGTAATCCTCGTTGGCAATTATGTTGACGAGTGATTGATATTCTGTTTGTAACTCTAATGTTGTCATAATATAATCTTTTAATACCTTTTGCAAAGATACGCTGATTTTTTGTAACTTCCAAATTTTTAGGCTGTTTTTTGCATTAGGGATAGAGAAAATAACATTCTATAGCAACGCCTGGCGGGTTTTGCGTATTCTCTTGTACGTAAGATAGTATAGAGTTTACTTGAAGTTGGAGGGAGGCTTACTTCAATAGCCAACGAATATTATTTCGGTGACTAGCGAGTGCTGTTTCAGTGAGAACAGGAGGCAGTTTCATTTTTTTTGCATTTTTTTCTCTTTTTCCCTGCAACCTTTCTGCATCTTCTTACGTCTAACCATCAGATTTCCGAAACAGAATAGGTTTTCGGTATATCATGTATTTAGAAACATAAAATTAGATATGAGTATGAAGAAATTTGGTATTTGGGCGGTTGCTGCCGCTTTATTCTTTGCCCCAATGGGCTTGAGTTCTTGCAGTATGGGATCTTCTGCCAGTGAAATGAGGGGAAATCTCAACTTTACGCAGGATGATTTGACCGAGAAACCTTTCAAGGCTATCGACGTGAATGTGATTGCCAGTGTTTATTATACCCAGAACAATGGCGATGAATGCAGCGTAAGATTGGATTACTCTGCCATCAAGGATGCTGAGTTCGTACAGAAACTCAAGGAGAAACTCAAGGTGGTTTATCGTGACGGCGAGGTGAAGATCGGACTCAACGGAAAACTCAAGGTGCCTGCCGCTTGTAACTCTGAAAAGAATAGACTCAAGATTTATATCACCAGCCCCGACCTGGTAAAGATTGCACAGGAAGGCGTGGGCTCATTTTATGCCAAGAGCATCAATAGCGACCGCCTGAAAATCGATAACGAGGGCGTAGGCTCTGTCAAGATTGGGAAGATTCTTGCTAACAAACTGGAAATAATCAACGAGGGTGTAGGCTCGGTAAATATCGATGATGTGGCTGGAGATGATATGAGCATTGACAACGAAGGCGTTGGCTCGGTGAAAATCTCTAAGATTGAAATGGGAAGCCTGAAACTGGATAATGAGGGCGTTGGCTCTGTTAACCTGAATATGTTTAAGGGTGGCAGCCTGATTATCAAGAATGAAGGCGTAGGCAGTGTGAAAGCCAAGGTTGACTGCCAGAGTGTAAACGCTACTTCTGAAGGTGTTGGAGGGGTTAACTTGAGCGGTGTAACCCGTCAGTACAATAAGAAAAAAGGCGGAATCGGAGGGATTTCTGATGGTGGATTGACTGTGAGGAAATAACGTAAGTTACTGAAAATCAAAAAATAAAGTGGTTAAGGATGCATGCGCAAAATTTTTAAAATGAAATTTTGAAAATTTTGCGCATGCTAGATTTCTTCTTATTTTTCTTTTTTTCTTTTATTTATTTTCTTTTTTATCTTTACTTCTTGCTTCTTCTTCTTTTCGTTTTTGTCTTTTCTTTTTTTCTTGTTTCCTTTTTGTTCTTCTTAAAAATGCGGAACTCAGGGAATTTTTAACAGATGTAAACAGTTTGAGAAGGGAAGTAGAGCGTCAGATAAATTAGAAATCCCACTTTACACCAAGGCAAGGGCGAACCATCCAGCCGGCATTGCTGCCGAAGTTGTGGCTGATTTCTACCTCGCTACCTACGCTCAGGTTCTCGCAGCCGAAGTGCTGGCCTACATTATACCAGAGCTGTGGCTCTGTGGTGAAGACGGTGTGCTCAGCTTTGTAATCGATGTTGCCATCCTTGTCGAGCTTCGGGTCGCCATCCTTATCCAGGAAAGAACTGTGGTCCTCCCACCAGAAATCAGCGAAACCGCTAAAGTTCAATCCCTTTAATCCAAAGATGTCTTTGCATCCCCAAACAGCAGTCAACTGCATCGGCACGTTCTGGTCGGTCTTGCGGATAGTCTTGTAGAGTGCCTGGAGTGTCAAGGTGTTCTTGAAACTCTTGTCGTGCATGAAATACTCCACACCGAAGAGCCAGGCATTGTTGATAGGGTAGTTCTTGGTAATACCACCATTATACTCTACGTGGAGACTCCAGTTCTTCATTGAGCTGTTCTGCCAGAAGTTCAATGCACGCGAAATCTCAGTATAGGTACCACCCTGTGCCACGTTTGGACTGCTGGCATCCATCTTGTCGTAGTTGAAGTCGTGGTCTACAAAGAAATAAGTGTTACCCCATTTGTCCTGCTTGAACATTTCGAGTGTGAGGGTAACAAACTTGCGGTCACTGCCGAAGTCGTAGAAAACTTGGGCGTTGGTCTGTGCTAAAGTTTTGCTCGCAGGGAGCAACGCAAGTGCCATGAGCAGTAGGATTTTCATCTTTTTCATAATTTTTTTCTTTTCTTTATTATTTATTAAATGAAACAAAAAACTGCGGACGGAAGGCCCGCAGTTTGTAATTATATTTATCCGTAACGATTAGTATGCGAAGAGAGGGTAATCCTTCATTGTAGCATTCACCTTTTCGCGAACGCGGGCAATGACCTTCTCGTCCTCAGGAGCATTCAGAACCTCTTCGATGAGTTCGGCAATGAGGTGCATCATGTCTTCCTTGGCACCACGTGTGGTCATGGCTGCTGTACCCAGGCGGATACCTGATGTCTGGAAGGCTGAACGGCTGTCGAATGGAACCATGTTCTTGTTGACAGTGATGTCGGCTGCAACCAGCGCATTCTCAGCTACTTTACCTGTAAGGTCTGGATATTTACTTCGGAGGTCTACGAGCATAGAGTGGTTATCTGTACCACCGCTCACAATACCGAATCCGCGGCCGATGAGGTCATCTGCGAGTACGGCTGCATTCTTCTTTACCTGAGCTGCATACTCCTTCCATGAAGGCTGCAGATTCTCGTTGAAGGCTACTGCCTTGGCAGCGATGACGTGCTCCAGCGGACCACCCTGCTGACCTGGGAATACGGCAGAATTCAAGAGCATGCTCATCTTCTTAACCTCGCCCTTCTTGGTAGTCAATCCCCATGGGTTGTCAAAATCCTTGCCCATCAGAATGATACCGCCACGAGGACCACGGAGTGTCTTGTGGGTAGTAGAAGTAACAATGTGTGCATACTTCAATGGGTTGTCGAGCAGACCGGCTGCAATCAGACCTGCAGGGTGAGCCATATCGATCATGAGGAGAGCGCCTACCTCATCGGCAATCTTGCGCATGCGGGCATAATCCCACTCGCGGCTGTAAGCGCTACCACCACCGATAATCAGTTTTGGTTTGTGCTCAAGAGCCAGTTTCTCCATCTCGTCGTAGTCTACACGGCCTGTTTCCTTGTTCAGGTTGTAACCGATAGGGTTGTAGAGAATACCGGATGTATTGACGTGGCTACCATGAGAGAGGTGACCGCCGTGGTCGAGGTTCAATCCCATGAAAGTATCACCTGGCTTCAATACGGCAAGCAGAACAGCAGCGTTAGCCTGTGCACCAGAGTGAGGCTGTACGTTGGCATACTCAGCACCGAACACCTTCTTTACGCGCTCGATGGCGAGGTTTTCTACGATGTCAACTACCTGGCATCCGCCATAATAACGCTTGCCTGGCAGTCCCTCGGCATACTTGTTAGTAAGGTAAGAACCCATAGCGTTCATCACCTCGTCACTCACGAAATTCTCAGAAGCGATAAGCTCCATACCCTTCAGCTGGCGCTGATGTTCTCTTTCGATTAAGTCGAAAATCTCTTGGTCTTTTACCATTTCCCTTTACTTTTTATGGTTGATGTTTAATGAAATCGGGTGCAAAAATAAGCAATATCTCTCAAACTACCAAATAAATCGTAACATTTTGAGTGATATTGCTTACTTTTTGTTATAAACTATCTGTTTTTATTACTTGCAGAGCTCTACTTTGCCCAATTGCTGCTCTTTGTCGCAGTAGTGGCAACGTACGATACCGAGCACCTTGTCTACGGTATGGAAGAGGGTCTGCATAGGCTCGTTGTTGGTGATACACTTAGGGTTGTTGCACTTTACGATGCCCTTCAATGTATCAGGAGTCTTGACGGTCTTCTTCTCTACGATTTCGTAGTCTTTGATGATACTCAGTCCGATGTTAGGCGCAACGACAGAGAGTCGGTTGATTTCCTCATCGGTAAAATACTTGTTGGCAACCTTGATGATGCCCTTCTTGCCAATCTTCTTGCTTGGCAGGTTGTAGCCGATAGTAACAGGAGTCTCCATCTTCTCCAACTGGAGCAGATTTACTACCTGATAGGTCTTTTCGGCTGGTATATGGTCGATTACGGTACCGTTCTCGATAGCCGCAACCACTAATTGACTTTTATTGTTTCCCATCTCTTTTTTTTTAAAATGTTAAGTGTTAAATGTTAAATGTTAAATGGGGCTAGCGCCCTGAAATGCCATGTTAAGTGTCCGTTAGGCAACTTAACATTTAACACTTAACATTTAGCATTAAAAAATATACCATTATTCAATGATTGTCTTGTCGTTCTTCACGTCATCGAGCGAAATGCCGAGGCAGTGGCAGAAGATAGCCTCACGTGCATAGAGACCGTTCTGAGCCTGCTGGATATAGTATGCATGTGGATCATCATCTACATCGTAAGCAATCTCGTTGACACGTGGCAGCGGATGCATAATCTTCATGTTCTCCTTAGCCTTGCAGAGCATATCACGCTTCAGGATATACACGTTCTTTACGCGCTCATACTCCATCAGGTCGCTGAAACGCTCCTTCTGTACACGGGTCATGTATAGAATGTCGGCACCTGCAATCACATCTTCGTTAAAGTCCTCGTGCTCAATATATTTGATGTTGTGCTCCTTGCAGTAGAGTTTATACTCTTCTGGCATGGCGAGTTCTTTAGGTGCGATGAAATGGAAGGTAGGATTGAAGTGGCGCATGGCTGTGATAAGTGAGTGAACGGTGCGGCCATATTTGAGGTCACCCACGAGATAGATGTTCAAGTTCTCCAGGGTGCCCTGGGTCTTGTAGATAGAGTAGAGGTCGAGCAGGCACTGTGAAGGATGCATGTGAGCGCCGTCGCCTGCATTGACGATAGGCACAGGTGCTACCTCACTTGCATACTGGGCTGCTCCCTCGATGAAATGGCGCATGGCGATCACATCGGCATAGTTGCTTACCATCAGGATGGTATCCTTGAGGGTTTCACCCTTGGTGGTGCTGGATGTCTTGGCATCAGAGAAGCCAATGACACGGGCGCCAAGACGGTTGGCAGCGGTTTGGAAACTGAGTTGGGTACGAGTAGAAGGTTCGAAGAAAAGGGTCGCTACGACCTTTCCCTTCAACAACTCCCTGTTCGGGTGCTTTTCGAACTCTTGCGCCATTTCCAGAAGGTACATGATTTTCTCCTTGGAAAGGTCTGCAATGGTCACAAAATTATGTTTTTCCATTTGAAATATGATTGAATGTTCTAAAATCGCCCACAAAGTTACATAAAAAATCTGATTTATGTGTGATAAGTCAAAACTTTTATGTAATTTTGCACAAATATTTAAAGAAATAGTGATGAGAAAGCGATTTATACATATTTTATGGGCTGTTTTCGGCACCGGAATACTTACCGTTATTCTTGCCTTTGTTGCCATCTGGTTTGGAAAGATTGGCTACATGCCCGACATCGAGGATCTGCAGAATCCTATCAACAGATTTGCCACCCAGGTTTACTCTGCCGATGGCAAGGTGCTTGGTACGTGGAACCTGAATAAGGAGAACCGTATCGTGATTCCTTACAAGAAAATGTCACCTTATTTAATAAAGGCACTGGTGGCTACTGAGGATGAGCGATTCTATGAACACTCGGGTATCGACTTCCGTGCCCTGGGGCGTGCCATCATCAAGCGTGGTATCCTGGGACAGACTAATGCGGGTGGTGGAAGTACCATCACTCAGCAGCTTGCCAAGCAGCTCTATTCGGAGAAGGCGAACAGTACGATGGAACGATTGTTGCAGAAGCCGATAGAGTGGGTGATTGCAGTGAAGCTGGAACGCTATTATACCAAAGAGGAGATTCTGGCTCTCTATCTCAATTACTTCGATTTCCTGCACAATGCTGTAGGAATCAAGACGGCGGCCAATACCTATTTTAATAAGGAGCCGAAGAATCTGACTCTCTGCGAGTCGGCAACGCTTATCGGACTGTGCAAGAATCCATCGCTCTTCAATCCGGTTCGTTATCCGGAGAGAGCTAGAGAGCGTAGAAATGTGGTTCTTTCGCAGATGGTGAAGGCGGGGTATCTGAGCCGGGGCGAGTATAGCCAGTATGCTGCTGAGCCGCTGACGCTCAATTTCCACCGTACCGACCATAAGGACGGTTCGGCTACTTATCTGCGTGAGTTCCTTCGCCAGTATATGATGGCTAAGCGTCCGGAGCGCAGTGATTATCCATCCTGGAACCGTGCCCAGTTTGTGGTGGATTCTACCCAGTGGGAGAATGATCCGCTCTATGGATGGTGCAACAAGAACTATAAGAAGGATGGTTCTCCATATAATGTATACAGTGACGGACTGAAGGTGTTTACTACTATAGACAGCCGTATACAGCAGTATGCGGAAGAGGCTATGTATCAGCATGTAGCCCGCTATCTGCAGCCTCGTTTCAGTGCAGAGATAGCCCGCAAGCCAAGCTCGCCATACAGCGATAAGCTGACACCGAAACAGATTAAGAATATCCTGAACCGCAGTATCATCCAGAGTGAGCGTTACCGCACGATGAAGGCTGCGGGATATTCTGAGGATGAAATCAAGGCGGCATTCCGCAAGAAGCAGGAGATGACCGTATTTACCTATCATGGGGATATTGATACGCTGATGAGTCCGCTCGATTCTATCCGTTATTACAAGAGTTTTCTGCGCAGCGGTTTTATGAGCATGGATCCTAAGACGGGTGCTGTGAAGGCGTATGTGGGTGGATTGGATTATACTCATTTCATGTATGATATGGTGAGCCTGGGACGCCGCCAGGTAGGTTCTACCATCAAGCCTTTCCTTTACAGTCTGGCGATGTCTAACGGCTTCCAGCCTTGCGATTTGGCTCCTAACCGCCAGCAGACCTATATGGTGGCTGGTCGTCCGTGGACGCCTCGTAACGCCAACCATTCACGTGCCGGCCAGATGGTTCCGCTGAGTTGGGGATTGGCGCAGAGTAGCAACTGGGTGAGTGCTTATCTGATGAGTAAACTCAATCCGCAGCAGTTTGTTCAGATGTTGCGCGATTTCGGCATCAACAGTCCTGACATCCATGCATCCATGAGTCTCTGTCTGGGACCATGTGAGGTAAGTGTCAGCGAGATGGTGAGTGCCTATACCGTATTTGCCAACCACGGCATCCGTACTGCTCCTATGTTTGTAAGCCGCATCGAGGATAATGAGGGCAATACGATTGCTACCTTCCAGCCACGTATGAACGAGGTAATCAGTGCTGATAATGCCATGAAGATGCTTACCATGCTGATGGGCGTAGTGGATAATGGTACGGCAGGAAGACTGCGCTACCGTTATAATCTGGAAGGACAGATTGGCGCCAAGACCGGTACTACCAATAACAACAGCGATGGTTGGTTTATCGGCTTTACTCCACAACTCGTAAGTGGCTGCTGGGTAGGTGGTGAGGAGCGTGATATCCACTTCGATTCCATGAGTATGGGTCAGGGCGCTACCATGGCTTTGCCTATCTGGGCAATATTCATGAAGAAGGTTTATGCCGACCCGTCGCTGGGCATCAGTCCTGCTATCAAGTTCGATTTGCCGGAAGACTACAATCCTTGTTCCCGCAAGGCAGCCGAACAGGATGACTTTGAGGAAGTAGGAGGTGGCAGCATCGACGAAGTTTTCGAATAAAAACCAAGGCATTCGCCATTTTTGCATGTATTTATTTTAAATAGTGCAAAAATGGCGAATGTTATTTGTTTATATGCATTTTTTTTTGTATTTTTGCAGAGTTTTAGAACAAGCATAGCCCGAATGATGTTTCTTCGGGTTTTCAAAATAGAAATAAAATAAAAAATCATTATAATGAACGTTTCATACAAATGGCTTAAAGAATACGTCGATTTCGATTTGACACCACAGGAGACAGCGGACGCGTTGACCTCTTGCGGACTCGAAGTTGACGCTTTGGAAGAAGTACAGTCTGTCAAGGGCGGACTGAAAGGTCTCTATGTGGGTAAAGTATTGACATGCGAGGAGCATCCTAACAGCGATCACCTCCATGTTACAACCGTTGACTTGGGCAAGGGTGAACCTCAGCAGATTGTCTGTGGTGCTCCTAATGTTGCTGCAGGTCAGAAGGTCATCGTTGCTGATTTGGGCTGCGTGCTCTACGACGGCGACCAGAGTTTTACCATTAAGAAGAGCAAGCTCCGCGGTGTAGAGAGTTTGGGTATGATTTGTGCTGAGGATGAGATTGGTGTAGGTACTTCTCACGACGGCATCATCGTACTCCCTGAAGATGCTCCGGTAGGTCAGCCTGCTGCTGAGTATTATCACCTGGAGAGCGACTGGCTCATTGAGATTGATATCACAGCCAACCGTGCTGATGCGCTCGGCCATTGGGGTGTAGCCCGCGACCTGTATGCCTGGTTGAAGCAGAATGGTTACAAGACAAGTTTGCATCGCCCATCTTGCGATGAGTTTGTTGTAGATAACGAAGATCTTCCTATCGATGTTGAAATTCAGAATACTGAGGCTTGCAAGCGTTATGCCTGTGTAAGCATCACCGGTTGCGAGGTGAAGGAAAGTCCTAAGTGGTTGCAGGATAAGCTGAACATCATCGGCTTGCGTCCAATCAACAATATCGTGGACATCACCAACTACATTATGATGGCATACGGCCAGCCATTGCACTGCTTCGATGCAGACATGGTTACCGGTCATAAGATTGTGGTCCGTACCCAGCCAGAGGGCACCAAGTTTGTTACTCTCGATGGCGAGGAGCATACCTTGGGTGAGCACGACCTGAGCATCTGCAATGCTGAGGAGCCTATGTGTATCGCCGGTATCTTCGGCGGTAAGGGTTCTGGTACTTACGAGACAACCAAGGATGTTGTCTTGGAGAGTGCTTACTTCCATCCTACATGGATCCGCAAGAGCGCTCGCCGTCATGGTTTGAGTACAGATGCCAGCTACCGTTTTGAGCGTGGCGTAGATCCAAACGGACAGATTTATGCATTGAAGCAGGCTGCTATCCTCTGCAAGCAGTTGGCTGGTGGTAAGATTTCCATGCAGATCAAGGATGTATATCCAGAGCCAATGCAGGATTTCCCAGTTCGCCTGAACTATGAGTATGCGCATCGCCTCATCGGTAAGGAGATTGGTGCTGAGACCATCAAGAACATCGCCACATCTCTCGAAATGAAGATTGTGAAGGAGGATGCTGAGGGCATCGACCTCCTGGTTCCTGCTTATCGCGTAGACGTTCAGCGTCCTTGCGACGTAGTAGAGGATATCCTCCGTATCTACGGATATAATAATGTGGAGATTCCAACCCAGTTGAAGAGCTCCCTGACTGTTCAGGGCGATGAGGACAAGGCTTATCACAGCCAGAACCTCGTGGCTGAGCAGCTGGTAGGCGAGGGCTTCATGGAGATTCTCAACAACTCTCTGAGCAAGTCAAGCTACTATACAGACCTGGAGCTGAACAAGTATCCTGAGGAGACAACCGTGAAGGTGATGAACCCATTGAGTGCTGATCTCGGCGTGATGCGTCAGACCATGTTGTTCGGCGGTTTGGAAAGCGTAGCTCGCAACATCAACCACAAGAGCCAGAACCTGAAGTTCTTCGAGGTGGGTAACACCTATATATATAATAAGGAGAAGTGGAGCGAGGAGAGTCCTATCAAGGCTTACTCTCAGGAGGCTCACATGTCACTCTTCATCACCGGTAAGCGCGTAGAGGGCAATTGGGCTCATGCTGATGAGCAGAGCAACATCTACGAGTTGAAGGCTGTGGTAGAGAATATTCTCCGTCGTGTAGGTATGCCACAGAACAACGTGGTTATCAAGCACAGCGACAATAACATCTTCTCTAAGGGCGTAAGTTACGAGACCCGTGCCGGTAAGGTGTTGGTAGAACTGGGTATCCTGAGCCTGAAGTTGAAGAAGGCATTCGATATCGAGCAGGATGTATTCTATGCTGATATCCACTGGGATAACCTGATGAAGGCAGTTAAGAAGGTGAACCTTACTTACACTGACATCAGCAAGTATCCGTCAGTGAGCCGCGACCTTGCATTGCTCGTAGACAAGAATGTAGAGTTCGCTCAGATTGAGCAGATTGCCCACCAGACAGAGAAGAAACTTCTGAAGAGTGTGGTTCTCTTCGACGTATACGAGGGCGAGCATTTGCCAGAGGGCAAGAAGAGTTATGCTGTTAACTTCATCCTGCAGGATGAAGAGAAGACTCTGAATGACAAGCAGATAGATGCTATCATGAAGAAGCTCATTGCCAACCTTACAGGCAAGCTCAATGCAGAATTAAGATAATATTATAAACAAACGATAAACATTTAAAATTTTATTCCAATGGGAAGAGCATTTGAATATCGTAAAGCTACAAAGCTGAAAAGATGGGGCCACATGGCCAAGACATTTACTAAGTTGGGTAAGCAGATTGCTATTGCTGTGAAGGCAGGCGGTCCAGAACCAGAGAACAACCCAACCTTGCGTGCTATCATCGCTAACTGTAAGCGCGAGAACATGCCTAAGGATAACATCGCTCGTGCCATCAAGAACGCTTGTGGCAAGGATACCAGCGATTACAAGGAGGTAACATACGAGGGATATGGCCCTCACGGAGTGGCTGTCTTCGTTGATACTCTGACAGACAACACTACACGTACTGTTGCTGACGTTCGTTCTATCTTCAACAAGTTCAGCGGAAACTTGGGTACAACAGGTTCTCTGTCTTTCCTCTTCGACCACAAGTCTGTGTTCACATTCAAGAAGAAGGAAGGTCTGGATATGGACGAGATGATTCTCGACCTGATCGACTACGGCGTAGAAGATGAGTTTGATGAGGATGAGGAGAACAACGAAATCACAATCTACGGTGCTCCTACAAGCTTCGGCGAAATTCAGAAGCACCTGGAGGCTGAGGGTTTCGAGGTAACTGGTGCTGAGTTCACTTACATCCCTAACGATTTGAAGGATGTAACTCCTGAGGAGCGCGAAACTATCGACAAGATGGTTGAGAAGTTGGAAGAGTTTGACGATGTTCAGACTGTTTATACCAACATGAAGCCAGAGATTCCTGCAGACGCAGAATAAGCATTATGTTGCAGCAAGACAAACAGGATAAGTTGCAGAAGGTAACTTATCAGACTCATGGCACCTGCTCAAAATACATCTGCATCAGTATAGATGAAGATGGAAATGTGCAGGATGCCCAGTTCATCGGAGGCTGCGATGGCAATACCAAGGGCGTTTGTGCTTTGATTAAGGGCATGAAGGCAAAGGAGGTCATCGCCCGACTGAAGGGTATCACTTGTGGCAATAAGCCTACTAGCTGTCCTGACCAGTTGGCTACAGCTTTGCAGGAAATGGGATATTAAGAGTGTTTTAGGCACTGAGTATATTTTAGGCACGGATTACACGGATTACGCGGATTTATGGCGCTAATCAATAGAGCTCATTTATAATTCCGTGTAATCCGTGTAATCCGTGCCTTATATCTAAAGCTAGTAATCTGTGCCTTATATCTAAAGCTAGTAATCTGTGCCTTATATCTAAAGCTGTAATCTGTGCCTTATCTAAAGTTAGTAATCTGTGCCTTATCTAAAGCTAGTAATCTGTGCCTTATCTAAAGCTAGTAATCCGTGCCTTATCTAATACTTGAACAAATCATCCAGCAGAACCTCCTTTGGATTCTTTGCCGAATGATAAACGAAACGGAAGCTGAAATGATTCTCCTTGTATTTCTGCAAGCCGGGATTGTTGTCAAGGGCATCTTTCTGGAGCTTATGCAGTTTGTCCTTGTTGGCATCTATGACCTGCTTGTTGTCTGCCTTGTTGCGCAAGGTGACATAATAAGTGTAAACCCTGGTGTTCTTATCAAAGGTTGCACTATCTGTTCTACTGTCATTCACGAAAGGTGTAGGACAGTTTTTCTCCGTATACTCCTTAGCTTCTCTTTCAGCCTTTTCTTCCAGACTTTCGGTGCAAGATGCTAATAAAGAGACCAAAACAGCGATGTAAATCAACTTTTTCTTCATGATTTTTCTATATTTTACCTAAAAATCTCTATAATTTCTGATATTTTGTGCAAAGATACGAAAAAAATAACTATCTTTGCACTCTAAAGAGAGAAAAATTATATGGAGAATATAAATAAGATAAGAAATTTCTGCATTATTGCACATATAGACCATGGTAAAAGTACCTTGGCAGACCGATTGTTAGAGAAGACTCAGACCATCAAGATTACTGAAGGACAGATGCTTGATGACATGGACTTGGAGAGAGAGCGTGGTATTACTATCAAGAGCCATGCCATACAGATGGAGTATAAGGCAAAGGATGGTGATACATACATTCTCAATCTGATTGATACTCCGGGACACGTAGACTTCTCTTATGAGGTTTCACGTTCCATCGCTGCCTGCGAGGGAGCGCTTCTGGTCGTTGATGCCACACAGGGCGTGCAGGCTCAGACCATCTCTAACCTCTATATGGCTATTGAGCATGACCTGGAAATCATTCCGGTCATCAACAAAATAGATATGCCTTCGGCTATGCCGGAGGAGGTGGAAGACGAAATCGTAGACCTGATTGGTTGCAAGCATGAGGATATCCTCCGCGCTTCCGGTAAGACCGGTGAGGGCGTTGAGGAGATTCTGGAAGCAGTGGTAAACCGTGTGCCTGCTCCTACAGGCGATGACAAGGCACCATTGCAGGCGCTCATCTTCGACTCTGTATTCAACTCCTTCCGTGGCATCATCGCTTATTTCAAGATAGAAAACGGCGTGATCCGCAAGGGTGACAAGGTGAAGTTCTTCAATACCGGCATGGAATATGATGCTGATGAGATTGGTGTGCTGAAGATGGACATGATTCCTCGCAAGGAATTGGGTACCGGTGAGGTAGGTTACATCATCTCCGGTATCAAGAATGCCACTGAGGTACAGGTGGGTGATACCATTACTCATATCGCCCGTCCTTGTGACAAGGCGATTGCCGGTTTCCAGGAAGTGAAGCCGATGGTCTTCGCCGGCGTTTATCCTATCGATCCTAGCGATTACGAGAATCTGCGTGCCTCATTGGAGAAACTGCAGCTCAATGATGCTTCGCTTACCTTCTCGCCTGAGAGCTCTGTAGCCCTGGGCTTCGGTTTCCGTTGCGGATTCCTCGGATTGCTCCACATGGAGATTGTGCAGGAACGTCTGGACCGTGAGTTCAACATGGATGTCATCACCACCGTGCCTAACGTATCCTATATGGTATACGACAAGCAGGGAGGCGAGAAAGAGGTTCACAATCCTTCCGGATTGCCTGACCCAACCATGATTGACCATATCGAGGAACCATACATCCGAGCTACCATCATCACTGCTGCCGATTACATCGGTCCGATCATGAAGCTCTGTCTGGATAAGCGTGGCGAATTGATTAACCAGGAATACGTGAGCGGCAATCGTGTGGAGTTGCACTTCATGTTGCCATTGGGCGAGATTGTCATCGATTTCTACGATAAGCTGAAGAGTATTTCCAAGGGTTATGCTTCGTTCGACTATCATATCGATTCATTCCGTCACTCTGACCTGGTGAATCTCGATATCCTCCTGAATGGAGAACCGGTGGATGCGCTGAGCACCTTGACCCATCGTGACAATGCCGTGAGCTTCGGACGCAGAATGTGCGAGAAGTTGAAGGACCTGATTCCACGTCAGCAGTTTGATATTGCCATCCAGGCAGCTATCGGTGCAAAGATTGTGGCACGTGAGACCGTGAAGCAGGTGCGCAAGGATGTTACTGCCAAGTGTTATGGTGGTGACGTGAGCCGTAAGCGTAAGCTGCTGGAGAAGCAGAAGAAGGGTAAGAAGCGCATGAAGCAGATTGGTAATGTGGAGGTTCCACAGAAGGCCTTCCTTGCTGTGCTGAAACTCGATTAATATTGAAATAACATTAACTAAAATATAGGAGTTTTTTTATTATGGCTGACTTGATGAAGGTTATAGTACCTAAGCGCGACATAGCCAGAGAGCTTGCACGTAAGTATAGTACGATGACTCACGACGAGCTGGATGTACTGGAAGATTTGCTTGTGCCGGTGAAGTATGGCAAGGGCGAGAGAATCTTGTCCGAGGGAGAAGTATGTACGGGTATTTCGTATATAGAGAAGGGCTTGGTGCGACAGTTTTACATCAAGAATGGCAAGGAGGTGACCGAGCACCTGGGTGTGGATCATTCCATCTTCATGTGTATTGAAAGTCTCTTTAAGGAGGAACCTTCTTATCTACAAGTGGAAGCATTGGAACCTACATTGGTTTACATCTTGCCAAAGGCGAAGCTCGAGGCGGCTGCCATGCGTAATATCAATATTCAGATGTTGTATCGTAAGATACTGGAAGAGAGTTTGATACAGTCGCAGGTGCATGCCGACCTGATGCGCTTTGAAACAGCGCCTAATAAATATAAGCGCCTTTGCGAGATGAATCCACAGGTGGTATTAAGAGCTCCGCTCACCTATATTGCTAATTATCTGCAGATGACGCCGGAAACGTTGTCTCGTATCCGTTCTAATGTACTCATGTAATAAGCCTTGGAATATAAACACAAAAAACGCCCTGTAAAGGTAAAGCTTCCATGACGGAATGCTTTTGCCTTTACAGGGCGTCTCTTTTTTATTATTGATCTTCTTCGTCCCAATCCTCATCTTCGAATCCGAACAGGGCTGGATCAACGAAGGCATCGAGTGCACGTCGCTCTTTCTTGGTAGGGCGTCCGGTGCCTCTTGCACGGTCCACGAATCCGCTGATGCGGCTCATTTCCAGAAGTTCGTACTGCTTAGGATCGGTAACGTTCTTGTAAACGCCAAACAGCATCTTGGCACCTACGCGCTGCTCAATGCAGTCGAGTACCTCGAAAGAATAGGTGATAGGAGCCTTCTTCACGCTCACCACATCGCCACGCTTGATGATAAAGGATGGCTTTCTGTTTACGCCTCCCACCGTCACACGACCATTCTTGCAGGCATCAGCTGCAATGCTGCGTGTCTTGTAAATGCGGGCTGCCCAGAGCCACTTGTCTATTCTTGCTGATTCTTTCATGATTTCAATGCTTATGGATTAATCATTAATAATTAATCACTATAACTACTTCTTTCCAAGCTTGTTGTACTGGTTCATCGTATTGTTGATGCCAGCCAATACAAAACTCTTGATAATCTCTACGCCCAGGTCGATAGCAGGCTGAAGTTCCTTCATGTCTTCCTCGGTGTATTTACCAAGTACCCAGTCTATCTGTCCACCGCGCGGATAATCGTTGCCGATACCCATGCGCAGACGAGCATAGTTTTGTCCGATAAGTTGCTGGATATGCCCTAAACCATTGTGCCCGCCATTGCTGCCATTGGCTTTCAGACGGAAAGCACCGAGGGGCAAGGCAAGTTCGTCACTGATAACCAGAAGGCGACTCTGGTCAATCTTTTCCTGATTCAGCCAATATCTCACAGCATTACCGCTGAGGTTCATGAAGGTGGTAGGTTTCAGGAGAATGATCTTTCTGCCCTTGAGCGTAGTTTCAGCGACAAATCCATATCGCTTATCCTCAAAATGAATATTGGACGCTTTAGCAAAAGCGTCCAATACCATAAATCCTGTGTTGTGCCTGGTTCCTGCGTATTCATCGCCAGGGTTACCAAGCCCACAAATCAAATATTTATCCAATGTTTGATAATGCTTTACTCAGGTTCGTAAAATCTTGATGACTTAACAATTAAGCCTCTTCAGCAGCAGCCTGTGCAGCGAGCTGAGCGTTACGTGTCATCTTGATAGAGCAAACTACGACAGCCTTGCTTGTAGCCAACTCGAGACCCTCGAATGAAAGGTCACCAACCTTGATGCTCTTACCGATCTTCAACTCAGTAACGTCTACATCGAGGTGCTCAGGAATCTGCTGGTATGGAGCAGTAACGTCGATCTTACGGATAGAGAGGTTCATACGACCACCATCACGTACACCCTGTGCAAGACCTACCAACTTAACTGGGATACCGATAGTGATAGGCTTCTGGTCGTTCACCTCGTAGAAGTCAACGTGCAAAGGAGCGTCTGTTGTTGGGTGGAACTGAATCTCCTTCATGATAGCTGTGTGGCTCTCACCGTCGATGATGAGGTTGATAACGTATACATGAGGAGTGTAGATAATCTTACGCAACTCTGTGAATGGAACTGCGAATGACAAAGCCTCAGGAGCACCGTTAGCATCCTTCTTCTCACCATAAAGGTTGCAAGGGATGAAACCTTCCTTACGCAATGTTTTTGAAGCTTTCTTACCAAGGTCTGTACGCTTCTGACCTGCTACATTAATCTCTTTCATTGTGTTACTCTAAATTAAGTTGTTAAAAAATTAATAATGTGCCTTAACTCGCCATCACACGGATTAGCTTTGAAAAAGCGTGTCTGCGAATCTTTTTCGCAAAGCGGCTGCAAAATTACTCATTTTATTTGGAATATGCAAATATTTTGGAAGAAAATATCAAAAATAATGCCTTTATCCTTAAAAAAGTAGAAAATATTCCTCGTTTTCTTGCTCATATTATATAAAATATGTATATTTGCACTCGTAATTGGTAAACATATAAATAAATCTTTTAAAAACATTAGAGAATGATTAATAGGGATTTGATAAGACGTAAGATTGTGCAGTTAACCTACGCATACTATCAAAACAGCAATCACAACATGGATAATGCTGAGAAGGAGTTGATGTTCAGTCTCTCCAAGTCGTACGATCTGTACAACTACATGTTGCAGCTCATCGTTGCTATTACAGGGGAAGCCCGTAAGCGTTACGATGTTGAGGTGGTTCGTGCGCAGCGTGAGGGCCTTCAGGAGCCTTCTGCTCGTTTGGCGTTCAATAAATTTGCTGTACAGTTGGAGGAGAATAAGATGTTGCTCGACTGGATTGATGTGAAGCATTCTAATTGGGATGAGAACATTGAGGTGGTTCGTAGCTTGTACAATACTATTACTTCTAGTGATCTCTATGCCGATTATGTCAGTGGTGCTTTCGATGCAGAACTCCCTGATATGGATGATTACGACCGTGACCGTGAGTGGTGGCGTCGTGCATATAAGAAGTTTATCCAGAACAATGATGAGATGGATGCTTTCCTCGAGGAGAAGAGCCTGTACTGGAATGATGACAAGGATATCGTAGATACCTTCGTGCTGAAGACCATCAAGCGCTTTGACAAGGCTAACAAGAGCAAGCAGGAACTCCTTCCTGAGTACAAGGACATGGAGGATAGAGAATTTGCTAGAAAGCTCTTCCGTGCTACCATCCTCAATGCAGATTCTTATCAGCGCTATATGAGTACTGCTTCACGCAACTGGGACTTCTCGCGTCTGGCTTACATGGATGTGGTTATCATGCAGATTGCCATCGCTGAGTTGACTACCTTCCCTGGTATTCCTGCTACAGTAACCATTAATGAGTATGTGGAAATGGCTAAGGTTTACAGTACTCCTCGCAGTGGTGGCTATGTGAACGGTATGCTTGACAATATCGCCCGTTACCTGAATGAGCAGGGTATCATTGCCAAGGATTTGCCAGAGCGCAAGTCTAAGCATAGAGATCATCACGAGAACTAATTCGCGTGATATATAAAAATGAATCAATAATTATAAAGAAATACATAATAAGACTATGACAAATTTAGTATTACAGGCACAGCAGGGTGGAAGCAGCATGGGCTTCCTCATTATGATGGTGGCTATCTTCGTTATCATGTGGTTTTTCATGATTCGCCCTCAGCAGAAGAAGCAGAAGGAAATCCGTAAATTCCAGAATTCTCTTCAGGAGGGTTCTAAGGTGGTTACTGGTGGTGGCGTCTATGGTACCGTAAAGCGCGTGAATGTAGAGGCTAACACTATCGATGTTGAGATAGCTCGTGGCGTGGTAATCACTGTGGCTAAGGGCTACGTGTTTGCTGATGCTACAAGTCAGACTCCTAATGCATAGTATCAAGAACATATTGCATGCTGTCAGAAACTTCCTGTTCAGTGGTATGAATAAGGAGTTTCTGATTTTTTTGTTCTTTCTCGCGCTCAGTGGCGGCTTCTGGTTGATGATGTCGCTCAACGAAACGCTGGAAAGGGAATTTGCTATTCCCGTACAGCTGGTTGGCATGCCACGTAATGCGATCATTACTGGTGAATTGCCTGATACGGTTAAGATTACGGTGAGAGACAAGGGATTTACGCTGGCTACTTATGCCTATGGAAGGAATTTCCGCCCTATCTCTTTCAAATTCTCAACTTATGCTGATGATGATGCTGGCGCAGGAGTAATACCACTGGCTGATGTGCAGAAACAGGTGCAGGCGCAGTTGTATGGCTCCAGCAAGTTGCTCTCTGTCAAACCAGGAAAGTTTGATTTCTACTTCACCTATGGCTCTTCCAAGAAGGTGCCGGTGGTCTTTAAGGGTAGGATTACTACCAGCAGGCGTTATTATCTGGCTCATACTGAGTTTTTCCCGACAATGGTTACGGTCTATGCCAACAAGCGACAGCTCGATCAGCTGGAATCGGTAGAAATCGTTCCGTTCAATCAGCGCAACCTGCAGGATACGATTCAGCAGGACGTGAAGATCAAGCAGATTCGGGGTGTGAAAATCGTGCCTAAGCAGGTGAGACTTTCCGTTTACCCGGATATCTTGACAGAGGAATCTGTTGAAGTTCCGGTAAAGGCAATCAATATGCCTGATAATATGGTGCTTCGTACATTCCCGGCAAGGGTTGTGGTGAGATTCACCGTGGGAGCCAGTCTCTTCCGTACCATTACCCCTGAACAGTTCAAGGTGGTAGTGGATTACAATGAGTTGGCTAACAATCCGTCTGACAAGTGTACTTTGCAGCTGAGGAGTGTGCCTCGTTCTGTCAGCAAGGCGCATCTGGAAAACGAAACTGTAGATTATCTGTTGGAACAGCAATGATAATTAATAATTTTTAATTTACAATTCATTGTGATGAAGATAGCTATAACGGGGGGCATTGGTAGCGGAAAGAGCTATGTATGTCGAATTTTGGAAAAACAGGGCATCAAGGTATATGACTGTGATGCTGAAGCCAAACGGTTGATGCGCTATGATGCCGACTTGCAGGAAAGCTTGAAGCAGCTGGTGGGCGAGGAGGTATATAGTGCAGAGGGAATCTTGCAGAAACCTGTGCTTGCCCAGTTCCTCCTGGCTAGTGAGGCAAACAAGCAAGCTGTCAATGATGTGGTGCATCCTGCTGTGGCAAGAGATTTTGAGCAGAGCGATTACCAATGGTTGGAGAGTGCTATTCTCTTTGACAGTGGTTTCGACCGCCGTACTTATTTCGACTTCGTGGTCTGTGTTACAGCTCCTGTTCCTGTACGCCTGAAGCGTATCATGCTGCGGGATCATATTTCGGAGCAGAAAGCGCAGGAATGGATAGATGCCGTGATGCCGCAGGAAGAACTTGCTGCCCGCGCCGATTTCGAAATCGTGAATGATGGAATCAGGGATGTGGAAGAGCAGGTCATGCAGTTGCTCAAGCGGTTGGCTTAGAGATATAGAGAAATAAATATAAAGGATAAACTATAATAGATTTTTAAAAAAACAATGGAAACAATTCTTTCAATTGCAGGTAAGCCAGGCCTTTACAAACTGGTATCTAGAGGTAATAGAAACTTAATCGTTGAAATGCTCGACGAGTCACATAAGCGTATGCCTGCTTTCGCTACTGATCGCGTAACAAGCCTTGGCGACATCGCTATGTATACAGATGCTGATGAGGTGCCATTGTGGGAAGTTCTCGACAGCGTAAGCAAGAAGGAAGAGGGTAAGGTTAGTTCTTTCAACTACAAGAAGGCTTCTGCTGAGGAGTTGCACAGCTATTTCGCTGAGGTTCTTCCTAGCTACGACCGTGACCGTGTACGTGACAGCGACATCAAGAAGTTGCTCCAGTGGTACAACATCATGGCTAAGTACGGTATTACCGACTTCAAGGCTACCCTTTCTCCTACAGAGGGTGACAATGTAGATGATCGTGCTGAGCAGGAGTAAATCTCTCAGGCGTTGATTGGATATCATCAACATTTACATAAAACAAAAAAGTGAGCTTCTTCTTCCGAAGATAGCTCACTTTTTTTATATCTTGACGAGATTCGTTTAATCATTGATGGTATACAGGAATCGCTTGATACTCTTCTTAGGAGTCTTCTCGAATTCCTCTTCATGAATTCTGATTTCTGATACTTTGCTGTAGGCAGGTATCATGGAATTGAGTTCCTGGCGGTTCTGTTCCATGATGTCGGCAAGTTCGCTGGCACCGAGGTTGAGAGTCTGTGCTTCATCATAATCCGGGTGAACCAGGGCAACGAGCTTATCGCCCTTCTGTACCACTACGCTTTCAGCCACAAGAGCCAGGGAATTGAGCTTATCCTCAATTTCCTCAGGATAGATATTCTGTCCGTTTGCACCCAGGAGCATGTTCTTGCTGCGTCCCTTGATGAATACGTTGCCGTCGCCATCCATGGTTCCGAGGTCACCGGTATGATACCATCCGTTCTCATCGATGGTCTGCTTGGTAGCTTCCTCGTTCTTATAGTAGCCCAACATCACGTTAGGACCCTTAGCCAGAATCTCTCCTGGTACATTCTCCGGGTCTGGACTGTCGATGCGAACCATCATGTGGAGAGCCGCCTTACCGCATGAACCCGGTACGAAGTTCTTGTAATCCTCGTAACAGATGATAGGCGCACACTCTGTGGCACCATATCCTACGGTATATCTGAAACCTACACTATGGAGGAAACTTTCTACCTCCTTGTTGAAGGCTGCACCACCAATAATCACCTCATAGAAGTTACCGCCGAAAGCATTGGTTACCTGTTCACAGATTTTCTCCTTTACCTTCTTGCTGATGACAGGCATGTGGAGGAGCATACGCATGCGGTTGTTCTGTATTTTTGGGAATACCTTCTTGCGGATTATCTTCTCGATAACCAGTGGCACTGCAATGATGACTGCTGGTTTGATGCGTCCAAAAGCCTCAGCGATGATTGCTGGGCTAGGGATGCGGGTGAGATAGAAGATGTGGCAACCCTTGATGAATTCGAAGATGAATTCGAATGCCATGCCATACATGTGGGCCATCGGCAGGATACTGATGATAGAATCTCCCGGCTTGATTTTCTTGCCCAATACATTCTCGGCAAAGTCGGCATTGCCCCAAAGCGCACGGTATGGTATCATCACACCCTTGGAGAAACCTGTGGTTCCACTGGTATAGTTAATCATAGCCAGCTCTTCAGGATTCTCTTCCTTGTAATAGCTGACGTGATTTTTGCGGAAGTACTTAGGATACTTGATACCAAACATCTCATTGAGGTGCTCACGAGCGTAAGTCAGCTTATCTGTACGAGATACAACAAGTGAGTAATCCGGTATGTAGATGATGCCTTCGAGTCCCGGCATCTTGGTAGCATCTACCTGGGTAGCTACTACATCACCAACGAAGAGCAACTTGGCATCGCTGTGATTCACGATGTTATGTATCTGATCTGCCATGAACTCATGCAGAATAGGCACAGCGATGGCGCCATAGGTGAGGGTAGCAAGGAAAGCTACAGCCCAGTTGGCGCTATTGCGACCGCAAAGAGCAATCTTGTCACCCTTTACCACGCCTGAATTCTCGAACATGATGTGTAGTTTCTCTATTTTACGTGCTACATCATGGTACTGCAAGGTGGCTCCCTTGTAGTCGGTAAGAGCATCCATATCCCAATGGTCTATGATACTCTTCTCTATTAGTGCGTTAAAGCTTGGTATCTCCATATTTATTGTGTTTTGATACAATTGTCTGTTATATTACGTCTTGATACAAATATCTTTTAATAGACTTCTTGGCAGTCTTCTCGAATTCTGTATCGTGCAACTGGATGCGTGAGATATGAGCGAAGCTTGGCATCTGCTGGTTCAGTTCCTTTCGGTTCTCTTCCATGATGTTGGCAAGGTCATCGTCTGTGAATCCGAGATTGCTTACTTCCTCCATGTCCGGGTGAACCAGCGCTACGAGCTTGTCATTGCTTTGCAGTACGATGCTCTCGTTTACCATTGCCAGGGAATTGAGTTTGTCCTCTATTTCTTCCGGATAGATATTCTGACCGTTAGGACCGAGAAGCATGTTCTTGCTGCGTCCTCTTACGAAGAAATGTCCGTCGGCACTCATGGTAGCCAAATCGCCAGTATGGAACCATCCGTCTTCGTCGAGTACAGCATCTGTAGCCTCCTGATTCTTGTAATACCCCTTCATCACGTTGATGCCGCGGCAAACCAGTTCTCCTGCAACATTCTCAGGGTCATCGCTCAATACCTTTACCTCCATGTGCTTCACGGCAACACCGCAACTTCCTGCCACGTAGTTGTCCTGATGGGCGAAGGTGATGAGCGGTGCAGTCTCTGTGGTACCGTATCCCATGGCGATAGGGAATCCGATGCTGATAAAGAAGTTCTCTATCTCCTTGTTGAGTGGTGCTCCACCGACAACTACCTCGTATGGGCGCTCACCAAACTTACGCAGCACGAACTCGCGAACCTTCTCCTTGATGCGCTTGTTGATGACAGGCATGTTCATCAGGAGCTTTGCGCGGTTGGTCTGGATATGTGGGAACACTTCCTTTCTTACGATCTTATCCACCACGAGCGGTACAGCGAAGAGAATGTCAGGCTTGATTTCTGCCAGCGCCTCTGAGATGAGCGTAGGACTCGGGAGACGGGTGAGGAAGAAGATGTGGTTACCTTCTACGATATTGTAGAGGAACTCTGTCATCAGTCCGTACATGTGCGCCATCGGCAGGGTAGAGAGAATGTTGCAATTCTTTCCTATCTTAGGACTTACCGAGTCGATGAGATAATCAAGATTACCCCAAAGCGCTCTATATGGCAGCATCACGCCCTTAGAGAAACCTGTTGTTCCACTGGTGTAATTAATCATCGCCAACTCCTCCGGGGCGTCTACGTGATATTTTACATGTTCTGCTCTGAAGTATTTCGGATACTTGTGACCAAACATCTCGTTGAGGTGTTCACGGGCATAGGTTAGTTTTTCAGAGCGAGATATGACGAGTGAATTGTCAGGTAGGTGGATAATTCCTTCCAGAGAGGGCATCTCTTCAGGAGTTATCTCTGTAGCTACCACATCGCCTACGAACAGAAGTTTGCTCTCGCTGTGATTCACGATATTGTGAATCTGCTCAGGCTTGAATTCGTTCTGTATAGGTACGACGATAGCTCCGTATGTGATAATGGCCAGAAAGGCTACTGCCCACTGACTACTATTTCTTCCGCACACGGCTATCTTGTCACCCTTCTTGACATCGCTGTTCTCGAACAGGATGTGAAGTTTTTCTATCTTTCTTGCAACATCATGATATTGGAGTGTGGCTCCCTTATAATCGGTGAGCGCATCCAGGTTCCAGTTCTTGATGATGCTTCTCTCAATATACGAGTTAAAACTTGGTATTGAATCCATTGCACAATTTACAAAATTTTGTGCAAAGATACAGAAAATACTGCACATCGCAAAAAAAAATGTGCATTATTTTCGTGCTAGGGGCAAAATAATGCAAAAACTAGGTAAAATAGTAAAGTTTTTATCCCATTATTGCTATAAATGGACAGCAATAATGGGATAAAGAGATTTATTCATATCTCATCGACTTAGCTGGATGGATGTGAGAGATGAGATAACTTGGTGCTACAAGCATGAATACGCTGATGAGCAGGGTGGCTACATTCAATGCCAAAATGAAGAGCCAGTTAAACTCTATTGGGACGTTACTTACGTAGTAAGTCTGCGCATCAAGCTTCACGATGCCTGTCAGATTCTGAATGGCTAACAGTCCCAAACCGATGATGTTACCCAATATCATTCCCTTGCCGATGATGAATACGGCAAACCAGAGGAAGGTGTGGCGAATGATATTGTTGCGGGCTCCCAATGCCTTCATCACTCCAATCATTGAAGTGCGCTCCAGGATGATGATGAGCAGACCGCTTATCATCGTTACGCCGGCTACTATTATCATCAAGCCGAGAATAATCCATACATTCATGTCCATCAGGCTGAGCCACTGGAAGATGTTCGGGTTCAAATCCTTGATGGTTGCACTGCTGTAGGTCTCTCCATAATGGTCTACGGTACGGTTCACCTTATTTATAATATAGTCTTCCGTTTCGTTGAGCTTCCCGAAGTCATTGACGGTGAGCTCCGCTCCGCTGGCTTGGTCATCTTCCCAGCCATTCAGCTTCACGGCTGTATAGAGATCTGTATAAGCTATAATCTCGTCGTACTTCTTCAGATTGGTCTCGTAAATTCCCTTGATGGTGAATCTACGCATTCTTACTCCGCTGTCATCGATGAAGTAGGCGAAGATTCGCTCTCCGTTCTTCAATTTGAGCTTGTCTGCCATCAACTTGGATATGAGAATCTGGTTATGGCTCGCTTTGTCGTCAAACTTGGGAATGCTTCCTTCAACCATGTTCTGATGGATAAAGGTAGAGTCGAAATCAGGTCCTACGCCCTTGAGAACAACTCCCAGAAAGTCGTTGTCCGTCTTGAGGATACCTTCTTTCATGGCGAATTTCTGCACATGCTTGACGCCTGGTATCTTCTTCAGGACGTTTACCATTGAGTCGTTCATTACCACCGGGTATTGGTTCTGCTGTTGCAGGGTCAAGAAGTCGGCTACCTGTATATGGCTTCCGAATCCTATCACCTTGTCGCGGATGGTATGTTTGAATCCCAGCACCACGCATACCGACATGATCATGATGGCGAGACCGATAGCAACACCCGCAGTGGCTATATGAATAGCAGGGCGAGAAACTTTACGTTTGTCGCCCTGATCGCTATATAATCTCTTTGCTATAAATAGAGGAAAATTCATATTTACATTGAACTTTGAACATTGAACTTTGAACTTTATGATTAGCTTAGACTATTGAATTCTTCACTCTTCACTCTTCGTTCTTCACTTCCTTACAGTCCTTCATCCTCCACTCTTCCCGGGTAGGCTTCAAGTGCCTTGCCAAGAACTGTCAATGCACGGTTCAGGTCATCCTTCTTCAAAACGTAAGCCATACGTACCTGATTACGACCTGCACCTGGAGTGGTATAGAAACCAGAAGCTGGAGCCATCATCACGGTTTCGCCCTCATATTCGAATTCTTCCAGACACCAGCGGCAGAACTTATCCGAATCATCGATAGGCAATTTGGCTACGGTATAGAAGGCACCCATAGGAATAGGAGAGTATACGCCAGGAATACGGTTGAGTCCGTCAATCAGGCATTTACGGCGCTCTACGTACTCATCATATACGTCACGGTAGTACTCTTCAGGTGCATCGAGAGAAGCCTCGGCTACTATCTGACCAATCAGTGGAGGAGAAAGACGAGCCTGACAGAACTTCATCACAGCCTTGCGGATTTCTGCATTCTTGGTAATCAGGGCACCCACACGGATACCACACTCGCTGTATCGCTTGGATACAGAGTCGATAAGCACTGTGTTCTGTTCAATACCTTCCAGGTGCATCGCACTGATATAAGGGCTACCCGTATAGATATACTCACGGTAAACCTCATCAGAGAAGAGATAGAGATCGTACTTCTTCACCAAGTCACGAATCTGGTTCATCTCACGGCGAGTATAGAGATAACCTGTTGGGTTGTTAGGGTTGCAGATCAGGATGGCACGTGTGCGCTCATTGATCAGCTCCTCAAACTTCTCTACCTTAGGCAATGAGAAACCTTCCTCGATGGTGGTAGCGATGGTACGGATCTTGGCACCTGCAGAAATGGCGAAAGCCATATAGTTGGCGTAAGCAGGTTCTGGTACAATAATCTCATCTCCTGGGTTCAAACAACTCATAAAAGAGAAGAGTACAGCCTCAGAACCTCCCGATGTGATAATGATATCATCGGCAGTTACGTTGATATTGAATTTCTTGTAATAGTCTACTAGCTTCTCACGATAACTGAGATAGCCCTGGCTTGGAGAATACTCCAGGATGGTGCGGTCAATATGCTTCAAGGCATCGAGACCACACTGAGGAGTAGGCAGGTCTGGCTGACCGATGTTGAGGTGATACACCTTTACTCCACGTTTCTTTGCTGCGGCAGCCAAAGGAGCCAACTTTCTGATTGGTGACTCTGGCATCTCAAGACCGCGTACAGATATTTCTGGCATCTTTTTCTTTCTTTCTATTAATTATCCAAGTCGAGAAGATAATTTACGGCCATTAAAAAGAGCCCACTTCTCGCTAATCGCGTGCAAAGTTAAGAAAATTAGCTGAAAATACGGAAAAGATTTTAATTTAATTTTATATTTTAATAAAAATCTTGTGTTTCTGTTGCTTTTCTGCATTCTTTTTTATAACTTTGCATCTCCAAACAGTGATTTAGAATTACAAAACTGGGTAGAGCGGCTTGTTCGTCCTATCCTCAAATAAATGATTATAAAATTAAATATTTAAAATAAAAAAGGTAAAAAATGAGAAGTAGATCAAATGTTACTTGGTTTTCAACCAAAGTGAGATATCAGAAAACAATGGAGGATGGTTCTGAGAAGGTGGTTACAGAGAATTATCTCGTAGATGCCTTGAGCTTTACAGAGGCTGAGAGCGCTATCACCGATGAAATGTCTGTTTATGTCAGCGGAGAATTTCAGGTTAGTGGTATTGCAAAGGCTGCCTACCATGAGGTGTTCTTCAGCGATGTAGACGATGATGACAAGTGGTACAAGGCTAAGTTGCAGTTTATCACCCTTGATGATAAGACTGAGAAGGAGAAGCGTTCTACTGTAAACTATCTCGTTCAGGCTAAATCTCTGGCCCGTGCACTCCGTTATGTTGACGAGGAAATGGGTAAGACCATGATCGACTATGACACAATTGGCCTTAACGAGACCAACCTGATGGATGTATTCGAGCATCAGGCTCCTAATAAGGAGGAGAAGAACGATGTGCCTGAGTATGAGCAAGGCAATGCAGAACAGCCAGCAGAGTAATTAGGTATACCTTATGTCATACTTCCAGCAAAAGCAAATGGCTAAGGAATCATTATTAATTATAAATTCTTAATTATTAATTGAACTATGTATGATGTAAAAGGAAATCTTCGGGAAGTGTTGGGCAACTTGCCTGCGGGAGTCAATCTCGTAGCCATCAGTAAGTTTCATCCCAACGAATATATCGAAGCTGCATACGCTGAGGGGCAACGTATCTTTGGTGAAAGCCATGAACAGGAACTTGCCAGGAAGGTAGAGTCCTTGCCTAAGGATATCGAGTGGCATTTCATCGGTCATCTTCAGACCAATAAGGTGAAGTATATCGCTCCGTATATCTCTATGATAGAATCGGTGGATAGCCTGAAACTCCTGAAGGAAATCAACAAGCAGGCTGCCAAGCACGACCGTGTGGTAAAGGTTCTTCTGGAATTGCATATTGCAGAGGAAGAAACCAAGTCGGGCTTCTCGTTTGATGATTGCCGTGAACTCCTGGAGGCGGGCGAATGGAGAACGATGGAGCATGTGCAGATTTGCGGTATCATGATGATGGCATCCAATACGGATGATGAGCAGCAGATAGCTCAGGAGTTTGATGCTGCCTATGCTTTCTTCAAGGAAGTGAAGGAGAAGTATTTTGCCGATGATGATGCTTTCTGTGAAAGAAGTTGGGGTATGAGTCACGATTACCGGATTGCCGTAAAGCACGGTAGTAATATGGTGCGTGTGGGTACTACCATCTTTGGTCCTAGAATCTATTGATTATAGTGTCTTTGAGTTTATCAGACTTAAGAATATCTCTAATATGAAAAAAGGAGGATGTGATGATGAAAAGTCACATCCTCCTTATTTTATATGTATATTTCTTTTTTCTCTAGAATATCATCTTATATCCCTTGTTGGTGATATAGAGGTGTCCCTTGATAGGATTCTTCACCTTACGGCCTTCCATATCGTAGTATTCTGTAGGTCGCTTGTCGGTAATGTTGATGATTGTCTTGCTGATGCCTGTAGAAGCGAAGTCCTTGAGGTAATCAAAGGTAACCATACCCGTAGCTTCATCCTTCTTGATGTTGTAGAGAGGACGGGAGGTAAGGGTACTCCAGTTGAATTTCACCTCGGTCAGACTGTTCACATCGCTGCCATCCTTACCGATGCCATAAGCTGGGAATGGGTCGTTTTGGTTGCTGGTGTCATAATCGCTCCAGGTATATGTGTTGTTGTCTCCACAGTTCATCTGGTTGATGACGAGACCATCTGCCGGTACTACCATCACTCTGGATATTCCCTTGATATCGTTGGGATAATCGTAGAGTGATACGTAATCCTTGTCAGCATAATCTATGCGCCAAACCAGCAATCCATATCCCGGCAGGCTCTTATACCAGCCTTCGTTTCTGATATTCTGCAGCAGCAGGAATTCTCCCTGTGCTCTCTTCTTGAGGTTCTGTCTGGTTGCCTCGCTGATGGTGCCGGCAGAGTAGTTCTCGTTGATGAAAAAGTTGCTGTCGTCAACATCTGCCATAATCTTATAGGCTTTCGATGCCATATCGTATGGTTCCAGCGTCAGCTGTTCTGCCTGGGTTGAAGATAGAGTGATAGGATCTATCCAACCCATCATCATCTTTTCCCATGGAGTATATGGAGTAGGGCGATAGCCGTCTTGGGTATATTCTCCTGCATCCATCAGGTCCCAGTATTCCGGACTCTGATTGTCTGCATAGGTTGATGAGCCGGATACCGGATAATGATCCGGCAGACCCATGGTATGTGAGAATTCATGACAGAAGAGGCCGATGCCATTCAGCAGATACTTGCCGTCTTGGGTATCCTTCGGGGTACCGTTCAGTTCGTTGTTGATGCCATAGCGGGAGAAGCTCATTCCGTCGCACTCCAGGTTGCCTGCCAGATTTCCATTCTGGTCGTATCGGTAGAATAGGGTAGCTCCTGATTTTGGCCAGAGGCAGTCATCTGAATTGCCGCTGATGCTTTCCGAATAACCGGCATAGATGACGTAAACCAGGTCTACACAGCCATCGCCATCTGCATCGTATTGGGAGAAATCCACCTGATCGTCAACCAAGCTGCAGGCTTCACCCAGCATCTGGTCGCAATGAATGTCAATGTCGTCTTCGCTTCTGTTCTTTCCATAATAGGCAGAGTTCTGACTGAGTGTAACCGGTCCCACCACATCAAATTGTGGAACATACTTGCCCAGGCTGCAGTGCTTGAAGTATTCTCTTACCGAACCGTAGTTGGTTGTTTCTTCCTTTGTCGAGAAAACCTTGGCATCGGCAACTGGTGCTGCTTCTCCCACTTCTGCGTTGAGATAATGGTTGAAGGTGGCTGCCGGCGAGGTGCTCTTGAATTTAACGTCTTGAAATTCTACCAGGATAACCAGTGCTTTTGGAGTTCCGAGATGTGGAAAATACTGCTGGTTTCCAATACTGCTGGCTCTCGTTTTGCGTGCCATGCTAGCATGTAATTTAGCTTGCAAAGCCTGGGTTGATGATATCTCGTATGTCCCGTTGGTCCTCTTCTGTAAGGGAGTACCGTCCAGGAGGGTATAGTAATGGAAGTTTTCATCTCCCTTGAGGGTAGCAGAAACGTAGCTCCCGTCAGTCATCATCAGTCGGCATACGCCAGGCTTTGCTTTGGCAGCAAACAAAGAACTTGCTGCCATCCATGAAAATGCCAGGCTTAGTAAGATTTTCTTCATATAGTTAAGCTGTTTAGGATGGGTTATTATTAAATGAAATACTCTCCGTTCTATCATGGAATACAGTTCTCTACTTAAAGAAATACTGTCCCTTCTTCCGGGTTTGTTTTCCAAACTCAATGGCATGATGCGGACAATGGTGGTAGCATGTGAAGCAGGTGAGGCAATCCTTGTGATGCAGCCATTCCGGGTAAGCGCCATGACCGCCCTTGATATCACCTACCGGACAGACGTTGGCACAGATGCCACACTTCACGCAGCGGTCTTTCTCAACATGAAACCGCTTGTCGGTGATGAGCACTTTCTCAAAGAATCCTCCTACTACTTTTGTGAAGAACCAGGGAATAGGACCTTTTACGAGCCTGTTTACGCCCTGCTTGCGATTGACTATCTCCTCGCATACCACCGCCAGTTCCTGTGCAGCCTCTTCCTTCTTCCGGATTTCACGCTCCTTTGGGTCTACATCCATAAAAGGAAGTCCCACGTATGATTCCGGCATAATCAGGGAGTAGGACGAATCTACGGCTGTAATGCCCAGAGCTGCAAGAGAAGGATTGGATGAGATGACCTCATTGAGGTTCTCGATGGTGAGTCCGATGCTGTCACCAGCCGTGCATACACAGTAGACGAAAGGACGTCTTGTCTCTTCTTTCTTTCCATCTTCTGTGTTTTCAGCTCTCTGAATCTTGAGGTTTGCGATAAACTCTCTCACCAGTCTCGGTACTCTCCAGCCATGTACCGGAAAAACGAAACCAAGCCGTTCATCCTCCTGGAGGGTAAACGGCTCGGCCATATCATGCTTGGTATCATCGGCTCTCATATAAGGAGCGATGGATATCAAGCTGTCATGTGTGGCAGCCGCCAGTTTGGAAGCCGCCCACTTGGTATTTCCTGTTCCTGAAAAATAGAATATCATGATTATTTCTTTTCAGACATCACGCCTTCGATATAGATGCGTGACATTTCTACATTGCCATTGGTACGAACAGTGATGCTCTTTTTGAAATGTCCTGGGAACATGCCCTTGCCATTATAAGTCACACTGATCTGTCCCTTCTGACCTGGAGCAATAGGCTTCTTGGTATATGAAGGTACTGTACATCCACAACTAGCAATAGCCTGGTTGATGATAAGAGGTTTGTCGCCCACGTTGGTGAAAGTAAATGTTGCTTTCTGCACAGGGTTGCTCTCTTCGAAGGTTCCGAAGTTATGAACGAGCTTTTCAAACTTTATCTCTGCCTGGGCAGAGGCTGTGGCTGTGATAGCTACAAGCATAGTCAATGCCAATATGATTCTTTTCATATTCATTTCCTTTCTTATTTTATTATTATTTCTTTTCTTTTTTATATAATTCGATGCAAAAGTACACATAAAGTTTAGTATAACGTTAATTTTTTACATTATTTATATTAATAGTTACTTCGCTTGCCTGTCTTTTGCTTCATTACCTATAGATATTTCTGCAGGAATTTGCCCGTCAGACTCTCTGGGCAGCCCACCACTTCTTCCGGTGTTCCTGCCACAACCAGACTGCCGCCCTTATCTCCGCCTTCCGGTCCCAGGTCGATGATGTAGTCGGCACACTTAATGACATCGAGGTTGTGCTCGATGACTACCAGCGAATGTCCTCTTTCTATCAGGGCATCAAAGGCATGGAGCAGTCGCTTGATGTCGTGGAAGTGAAGTCCCGTGGTTGGCTCATCGAAGATGAAAAGCGTTGGCGACTGTTCTTCCTTGCCGATGAAATATGCCAGCTTTACACGCTGGTTTTCACCACCGGAGAGGGTACTGGAGTTCTGTCCCAGCTTGATATAGCCGAGTCCTACTTCCTGTAATGGCTTCAGGCGGCTCACGATGATGCGGCAGGTTGCAAAGTCTTCTTCATTGTGCTGCAGCTTCTCGTTGCTGAAGAACTCGATAGCCTCGTTTACGGTCATGTTGAGTACGTCGTTCACGTCCTTTCCTCCGTATCTCACTTCCAGGATGTCGTGCTTGAACCGTTTGCCCTTGCAGGCTTCGCAGGTCAGGGTAAGGTCAGCCATAAACTGCATTTCGATGGTTACATAGCCCGCTCCCTTACATTCCTCGCATCGTCCTCCCTCCGTATTGAAGGAGAAGTATTGTGCGGTGAAACCCATCTGCTTGGCAAGTGGCTGGTTGGCAAAGAGCGTACGGATGGCATCGTATGCCTTCAGATAGGTGGCAGGATTGCTTCGCGTACTCTTGCCGATAGGGTTCTGGTCTACGAATTCTACGTGGTTGATGGCATTCAGGTCGCCTTCTATCGAGGTATATTCGCCTGGTGCATCGGCTACCAGATCCAGCTTGCGGCGCATGGCAGGGTAGAGGATGCCCTTGATGAGTGAACTCTTTCCAGAGCCGGATACTCCGGTTACTACGGTGAACACGTTGAGCGGAATCTTTACGTCGATGCCACGCAGGTTGTTCATGCGTGCTCCCTTGATTTCCAACGCCATGTTCCAGGCACGATGACTGGTTGGACGTTCTATCTTCTCGGCATGGGTGAGATATTTGATGGTATAACTCTCCGGATATTTCGCCAGAAGCTTTTCCTGTTCTTTCTGGTCGGTTACGGAATATTCTGATGCAGGTCCGGAATAGACCATTCTTCCGCCAAGGCGTCCTGCATCCGGACCGATATCTATCAGATAGTCGGCAGCTCGCATGATTTCTTCATCGTGCTCTACTACCACTACCGTATTGCCCAGTTCTTGCAGTTCTCTCAATACCTTGATGAGGCGGTCGGTATCACGGCTGTGCAGACCGATACTTGGCTCATCGAGGATGTAGACACTGCCTACAAGCGATGAACCGAGATTGGTGGTCAGGTTGATGCGCTGGCTCTCACCGCCAGAAAGACTGTTGGAGAGACGGTTGAGTGTAAGATACCCAAGTCCCACATCCAGAAGGAATTGCAGACGATGGGTTATCTCTGTGAGTAGTCGCTTGCTGATCTCTTTCTCGTGATCGGTCAACTCCAGCTTCTTGAACCATGCACTCAGATTGGTAACCGACATGTCTACCAGCTCCGTAATGCTCTTGCCACCTATTTTTACATAGTTGGCTTCCTTCTTGAGTCGGGTTCCGTGACAGTCCGGACAGATGGTCTTTCCGCGGAATCGGCTCAGCATCACACGGTATTGTATCTTGTACTGGTTCTCCTTCACCATTCTGAAGAATTCATCGATGCTCACACGGTCGTGCGGATCCCGGTCTTTCTCTGTAGGCAGACCATGCCAGAGCCAGTCTTTCTCCTTCTGGGTCAACTCATAGTATGGCTTGAAGATAGGGAAGTGGAATGGTTCAGCACGGCGGATAAACTCTTTGAGCCACATGCCCATCTTCTCTCCACGCCAGCAAACCACGCAGCCGTCGTAAAGACTGAGCGAGGTGTTGGGAATCACGAGTTTCTCATCGATGCCTATCACGCTTCCGAATCCCTCGCAGGTAGGGCAGGCGCCCAGTGGAGAGTTGAAGGCAAACATGTTGTCTGTCGGTTCTTCAAAGGTGATGCCGTCTGCCTCAAAACGGGTAGAGAAATCGTAGCTGATATTGCTAGGCAGGAAGACAATTCGGCAGGCACCGTCTCCTTCATAGAAGGCTGTCTCGGCAGAATCGAAGAGACGGCTGATGTCGTCCTTCTCATCACTTACCGACGCACGGTCGATGACGAGATAAATCTCTTTCCCCTGTTGTTCTATGATTTTCTTGAGGTCATCTCCGCTGGCTTCCAGCAGTTCCTTGTCTGCAGATTCCAGGAAGTCTTCGATGCGTATAAACTCATTCTTTTCCATGATGCGGGCATAGCCTTCCTGCATGTACATCTCCAGCTGCTTGCTGAGGCTTCTGCCTTCGATGACATGGATAGGTGCAAGGATGACATACTTGGTACCCTTCGAATACTGGCGGGTACAAGCTAAGACATCCTCTGTGGTATGGCGCTTCACTTCCTGTCCGCTGATAGGCGAATAGGTCTTGCCGATGCGGGCATAGAGCAGTCGGAGATATTCGTAAATCTCCGTATTCGTTCCCACGGTAGAACGGGGATTGCGTGAAATCACCTTCTGTTCGATGGCGATGGCAGGTGGCAATCCCTTGATGAAATCGCATTCCGGTTTACTCATTCTGCCCAGAAATTGGCGGGCATACGAAGACAGCGACTCCACATAGCGTCGCTGACCTTCTGCATATAAGGTATCAAAAGCCAAAGAAGACTTTCCCGACCCGGAGACCCCCGTAATGGCAACAAACTTGCCCTGCGGTATCTTCACGTCGATATTCTTCAGGTTGTTGGCTCTCGCCCCTTTAATCTCTATATATTTCTCTTTTGACATTGAACTTTGAACTTTGAGCTTTGAACTTTATGATTAGTGATCCTCTTTTACTCGTGATGATAAGGCTCACCTTTTATAATAGTACATGCGCGATAGAGTGCCTCGGTAAAGATAAGGCGTACCATCTGATGCGAGAAGGTCATCTTGGAAAGCGAGATCTTCTCGTTGGCGCGGTCATATACTGCCTGCGAGAATCCGTAAGGACCTCCGATGATAAACACAAGCCTTCTAGCCGTAGCCTGCTTGCGTTCTATCCACTTCGCAAACTCTATGCTTCGGAATTCCAGTCCATGCTCATCCATCAGCACCACCGTATCCGAAGGCTGGAGGAGTTTCAGAATCAGTTCTCCCTCCCGTTCCTTCTGCTGCTGTTCGCTGAGGCTCTTGGTATTCTTGAGCTCAGGAATCGTGGTTATATTGAACGGCATGTAGTGGGTGATGCGCTCGGCATAATCCTTGATGCCCGCAATGAAATGCTTGTTTACGGTCTTTCCGACCAGAATGAGTTCTGTCTTCATTTCGTTGGCGTTTTCTTCCTATAAACTTTACACTTGAATTGACTTTCACTTCGCTTCGTCCCTGTAATATCCTGTTCCTATCCTTTTCGGATTCTTCGGGAACCAGCCTTTTTCGCAGCGTTGTCTCTGTTCGAAGAGTTCACCGATGCTCCAAAGGCATGAAGCACCTACTACGCCCAGTATGGCAGAGAAGAGCACGTTGGCAACCAGGAAGGCAGCTCCGATGCAGATGATGCCTGCAACGAGGAAAACCCACCAATAGCGGGTGCCCGTATAATATTCCGTCTTCATGACGATAGGGTGAAAGATACCTATTATTAAAAAAGTGGATACGGCGATGATGACGCCCGTGTAATATACTTCCATATTCTATTTTTTTATATTTTGTTCATTCAACTTTTGCTATCTTACCAATACAATATTGCTAAATATTAGCTTTATTTTATTTTCAATTCCATTTCAAAGTGCAAAAATACAAAAAAAACTTCATTCTTGCTTGGTTTATCAAAATTTTTATATAACTTTGTACGCAAAAAGAGATATATTGTGCTGTTTTCGGGCACAACCCTCTATATGAACATTATTAATAACAAAATAGAATCAAACTATGGCTAATAACGCAGAATTGATCAAGCAGTGTGAAGAAAGAGCACAGCAGTGGCTCACACCTGCTTTTGACGAAGAAACTCGTAAAGAAGTAAAGGCAATGCTCGACGCAGAGGATAAGTCTGCTCTCGTTGATGCATTCTATCAGAACTTGGAGTTCGGTACTGGTGGTTTGCGCGGTATCATGGGCGCAGGTACCAACCGTATGAACAAGTATATCGTTGGTATGGCTACCCAGGGCTTTGCTAACTACATCCTCAAGGCTTTCCCAGGTGAGGAGAACCTTTCTGTTGTTGTAGGCCATGACTGCCGTAACAACTCCCGTCTCTTCGCTGAAACCGTAGCTGCCATCTTCTCTGCCAATGGCATCAAGGCTTATCTCTTCGAGAGCCTCCGTCCTACACCAGAGATTTCTTTCGCTATCCGCGAGCTCGGTGCCAAGGCTGGTGTCAACGTAACTGCTTCTCATAACCCTAAGGAGTACAACGGTTACAAGGCTTACTGGAGCGACGGTGCTCAGGTTCTGGCTCCACACGATACAGGTATCATCGAGGAAGTAAACAAGGTGACTATCGACCAGGTGAAGTTTGAGGCTAACTGGGATAAGATCAAGATTATCGGTGGTGAGATGGATTACGACTACATGACAGCCGTTCATTCTGCTATGATTGACCAGGATGTCATCAACCGCCAGAAGGACCTCAACATCGTTTATTCAGCTATGCATGGTACAGGTCGTGTCATCGTTCCTCTCTGCCTGCGTTCTTGGGGCTTCCAGAACATCAATGTAGTTCCTGAGCAGATGGTAGTAGATGGTAACTTCCCAACAGTGGTTTCTCCTAACCCAGAGAATGCAGAGGCTATGACCCTCGGTATGAAGCTCGGTACTAAGTTGAACGCTGACCTCGTGGTAGCTACCGACCCAGATGCTGACCGTTTGGCTATCGTTTGCCGTGATGACAAGGGCGAGTGGATGATTATCAACGGTAACCAGACAGCCATGATGTTCTGCTACTACATCATCGAGAACAAGAAGAAGTTGGGTAAGTTGAAGCCAACAGACTTCCTCGTAAAGACCATCGTAACAACAGAAGTTATCGCTGAGATTGCCAAGAAGAACAACGTAGAGTTGCGCGACTGCTACACTGGTTTCAAGTGGATTGCACGCGAGATTGCTATCTCTGAGGGCAAGCAGCAGTACATCGGTGGTGGTGAGGAGAGCTTCGGTTTCTTGCCATACGATAAGGTACGTGATAAGGATGCTCCTGCTTCTATCTGCCTGATTTGCGAGATTGCAGCCTGGGCTAAGGATCAGGGCAAGACTCTCTACGACCTCCTGATGCAGATTTATGCAGAGTATGGCTTCAGCAAGGAGTTCACTGTAAATGTGGTTCGCCCAGGTAAGACTGGTGCTGACGAGATTAAGCAGATGATGGCAGACTTCCGTGCCAACCCTCCACAGGAGTTGGGTGGCAGCAAGGTGGTAACCTGGAAGGATTACCAGAGCCTGGAGGTGAAGCATGCTGACGGCAGCGTAGAGAAGCTCGATATGCCTGCTACAAGCAATGTACTCCAGTGGTTCTGCGATGACAATACCAAGGTGAGCGTCCGCCCATCAGGTACAGAGCCTAAGATCAAGTTCTATATTGAGGTAAAGGATCCTTCATTCAAGTGCGCTGGCTGCTACAACCGCTGCACAGCTGCTGCAATGGATAAGATTGAGGCTATCAAGAAGAGCTTGAAGTTGGATTAATGAATGAAAATGATTGGGAGATGCCTTCAGTGTTTTCTCCCGACAACCCTATTTTTTTTGAGCATTATCTATGATTCATAAATAATGCATTCTTCGGCGAGAAGTCTTCCTGACTTCTCGCCATTTTGTTTCTTATCCTTTTTATTCTTACCCATCCGGCATACACTAACCCTATGACGGCATAGATGCAGAATAGGGCAGGGAGGGGAAGGTGGATTCCATCAATGCTGGCGCCGGGAGCCAAGGAGATGAGATGGAAGGCGGTATTGGCAAAATGAGTGATGGATACCAATGCCTTGGCAATCCAGCTTGTCAGCCAGGAGGCGGGAGCGACTGTCGGCGACAGAAGCAGGAAGGGACTCAGCAACATCAGCATGCAACAGAGGTAAAGAATGTCCGTGGCGGCAGGAATCGCAATGAATGTGGTAAGAAGGGAATAGCACGAGATGCGCCCGAAGTAATAAGTGATGAGCGGAAGAGTTCCTATCTGGGCAGCTGCCGATACGCAAAGCATACTCCATATCCATTGTGATAGGCGATGAGCAGGATGGTAAAGAGAACTGAGCAACGGCATAAACACGATGATGGAACCAACTGCCGCAAACGACATCTGGAAACTGAGGTCGAAGAGATAAAGTGGATTCCACAATAGCATGAAGGTTAAAGCGGTGGAGAGCAAATGGAGCGATTCTCCTTTTCGCCGGGTCATCATTACAAATCCATAAACACTCAGCATGGTGGCAGAGCGGACGGCACTCGCAGGCATGCCAATGAACAGAATATACATCCAGATGGCTAGAAGGGCAGAAAAAATGATGAAGATATGGCGGCGATTGCCACCTAACAGCATGATGAGCAGCTGGAAGATGATGCTGATATGCAGTCCGCTTACGGCTAATACATGGCTTGCTCCAGCTACGGAATAAACCTCTTTCGTGTCCTTGTCCAGTGCCGTCTTGTCGCCCAGTGCCATTGCTGCAATGACCCCAAAGTCTTCATTCTCAATGCCCAATCCCTTCATCTTCTGTTCTGTTTCCGCTCTCCGTTCTTGCGCAGTTATCTGAAACCGGTCCAGTTCCGAAAGTTCATCTATCGTAAAATAGGTATCAGGCTTTCGTTCCCGATATTCCTGATAGGAAGTGAGAAGACCACCCAGAAGAAACATACAGATATATAAAAGGATGTGCTGGCTTAGTATCCATTTCCGCAGGATGATAGCCATGCCAGTCATGACCAGCAGGAGAATGAGCCAAAGGACCGGAGGCATCTGGTCATAGCCATATCTGGCTATGATAATACCCGCGCTCAGTATGATGTTCATTCTGATATTCATGTGCAAAGTCACCTTATGTTGAGCGCAAAGATACATTAAAATTCTGAAAATCGACTGTTTTTTCTTGCATAATTTACATCTTTTTATTACCTTTGCACCCAATATTACAAACAATAACATAGAATTATACTCTTATGGGAGGTATTTTCGGAACTATTTCCAAGAAAAGTTGTGTCGCAGACCTGTTCTACGGCACTGATTACAACTCACATCTCGGCACACGTCGAGGCGGTTTGGCAACCTACAGTAGTGAGAAAGGCTTCGTGCGCTCAATTCACAACCTTGAAAGTTCTTATTTCAGAACGAAGTTTGAGCCTACACTCAACAAGTTTGAGGGAGCAACATCTGGTATCGGCGTAATCAGCGATACGGATGCGCAGCCATTAATCATGAACTCACATCTTGGCCGTTTCGCCATTTGTACTGTAGCTAAGATTGTAAACAAGGATGAACTAACCCAGTACCTGCTAGACAAGAACATGCACTTTGCAGAGATGTCTTCAGGCAGCACCAACCCAACCGAGTTGGTTGCGTTACTCATTATTCAGGGCAAGACATTCCGCGAAGGTATCGAGAATGTATTCCACCACATCAAGGGCTCCTGTACCATGATGATTCTTACCGAGGATGGTATCATCTGCGCTCGCGACAGTTGGGGACGTACACCTATAATTATAGGTAAGAAGGATGGTGCCTATGCTGCTTCCAGCGAGACCACCTCGTTCCCTAACCTCGATTATGAAACAGAATACGAGCTGGGTCCGGGCGAAATCGTCAAGATTACTGCCGACAAGATGGAGCAGCTTCGTCCTGCCAACAAGAAGATGCAGGTTTGTTCTTTCCTCTGGGTTTACTATGGTTTCCCTACATCTACCTATGAGGGCAAGAATGTAGAGGAGGCTCGTTTTACCAACGGTTTCAATCTCGCCAAGAGTGATGATGTTGAGGTAGACTGCTGCAGCGGCATTCCGGATTCTGGTACTGGTATGGCGATGGGATATGCTGCCGGCAAGGGTGTGCCTTATCAGCGTTGTATTGCCAAGTATACTCCTACATGGCCTCGTAGCTTTACTCCAAGCAACCAGAGCATGCGTTCATTGGTAGCCAAGATGAAGCTGATTCCTAACAAGGCGATGCTCAAGGGCAAGCGTGTGTTATTCTGCGATGACAGTATCGTTCGTGGTACCCAGCTTCGCGACAACGTGAAGGTGCTTTTCGACCAGGCTGGCCTCAAGGAGTGCCACATGCGCATTGCGTGTCCTCCATTGGTATATGGTTGTCCGTTCATCAACTTCACTTCTTCAAAGAGTGATATGGAGCTGATTACCCGTCGCATCATCGAGAAGTTTGAGGGCGATGCCAACAAGGATTTGGATAAGTATGCCACCACGGGTTCTCCTCAGTATCAGAAGATGGTGGATGAGATTGCCCGCCAGTTGGGCTTGACTACATTGAAGTTCAATACCATCGAGCAGCTTGTTGAGGCTATCGGTCTTCCAAAGTGCCAGGTATGCACCCATTGCTTTGATGGCAGCAGTGCATATACTCTGAATGAGTTTGCTGATGCGGAGTAAGATAAGAAGGTAAGTATATGATTATATAAGTATATAAGAATATAAGTTCTTGATAGATAATAAGATAGGTCTAGCGACCCCGTGAAACGCGGTGTTGCTAGACCTATTTTTATTTTTATAAGGTATCGTAATACCCCCTGCGAAATAAAACTGTCACAACTGTCATGTAACGCTTCTGGGCGGGGGTAGGAAGCGTGAGGGCTAGAATATATAGCTTTCAATCACTTGTGATATGATACGAATACAGACAGAATCGGAAAATAATGTGGTTTATATTGTTTTCTTCTCGAAAAATTTGGTAGTTACGAAAAAGCAACGTATCTTTGCAGCACATGTTTAGTAAAAAGAAAAAAGTATGAGTGAAGTAAAGCCATATAAATTACCGGAAGAAAAAACAAGTATAGTTTCTGATTCCATGGCAGTCCGTATTACTCCTGATACGGATATTGTTACCTTGCGCCATAATGTGATGGATGCGGTGTATGCTACAACAGATCAGAATGCTTTGTATAGTTGTTTGGTTTTCTTGTCAAGTCAAAAGCAAACTTTACAATCTTCAGTAAAGAAAGAACTTTTGAATCGTTTAGATGAATTGTCAAAGCTTCCAGATGGTTGGGATGGTGAAGGTAGTCTTGCCCTCTCAAGAAATATCGTGGATTTTGTGAAGCGAATTATTCTGCTAGCTACTGATTCTAGTCTGCAAAATTGGGTAGCTTTTCCTGATGCACGAGGTTGTATATATTTAGATTACACGGAAGACAATAATATAGCAGGTGTTACTATAACCAATCATCAGGTTGTAGCATTTATCAAACGGGATGGTCATTTGTCAAAATTCAGTTTTGATAAGTTGGATGAAAAGGAAGTATTGTCATTATTAGAAAAAGCTCATGGATAAACTGATTTCTGAAATAGCAGACGATGAAAAGGTTGCAAGAATCCTGTTCTCTCCTTCTCATATCTATAAAGGGCGTGTTTCGCCGAAGGCTTTTAAACTTGAAAAGTTGAAGAGTGGTGCTGAAGACTATATTTCAGTATTAAGATATAATGCAGATCAATTAGATTCTGTATCAGCTGTTTTTCGTCCTAGAACGAAAGGAGACTCTCGATATGGATTTACATTTTTAAATGTTTTTGATGTTCGAAGCCTGGATTATGAATTTACCAACAGAAGGGTGGAGCTATTGCCAAAACCAAGCAAGCGATTACCGTTACATGCTGGAATCTTTTTATCAATTGATGGAAGATTGCAGACTGCTGATGATGTTTCTCCTGATATAGTTTTTTTCCAAAAAGAACTTGCCATGCTTTGTGATGGGGTGCATAAATTTTAATCTGCCCCGAACGTTGGAAAAGCAGCCTAGTTCTTCATCCTTCCCGTCCCCGAAGGGGACCGGAGGTTGCCGGGGGAAGCTTGTGGGGAATACCTCTTGGGGGAACAATCGGGTATCTGGAAAGCTCGAGAAGAGGGTGAAATCTTCTTTTGCATAAATCTTGTTACAATCGATGTTGGAGATATCCCACTGGAGAGACAATACCTGATTGCTCGTAACGTACTGATAACCAATACTAAATGAGGTAACAAAATGACGAAAGAAACAAATTAGGAACAACAAAATCAAGAAACCCCAAAATGAAAGCATGAGAAAACATAAATTAACACAGAAAACAACGATAAATTTCCGATTTTGTCTTTTGATTGTACAGGTCAATGAAATGATATTTATGTCATCTCTGTATTAGTGGTAATTAAAAAAATATCCAAAATAACCTTTTTCGCTCGTATTTTATGATTATCAATGAAAGAAATCATATTGCGAAATACTCAATTATTTGCATGTTTCGTAAATGTTTTGTGAATATTTTACCTTTTTCTAAATTTATTTTCGTACTTTTGCAAGCGTATTTACTTATTTTATAATTAATGTATGACAAAGAATGATGGACGATATATTGAAACAGATAAACGCTGGCGAGGTGTCGGGGGTGCAGTTCAAGGAACGCATTCTTGACAAATATGATATTGCCTGTGAGTTAGTGGCGTTCAGTAATTCACATGGCGGCAAGTTGGTAGTTGGTATAAAGGATAAGACCGGAGAAACCAATGCCTTGTCGTATTCTGAGGTACAAGAAACAACCAACTTGTTGAGTGACATTGCTTCAGAAAACGTAGTGCCATCAATTCTGATAAAGATAGATTCTGTTGAGGTCGAGGATGGCAACTTGGTTGTTGCTACTGTGAAGGAAGGACTCAACAAGCCTTATCATGACAACAAGGGAATCGTATGGGTGAAGAATGGTGCCGACAAGCGTAAAGTGTTCGATAATGCTGAACTTGCAGAAATGATGACCGACTGCGGTAGTTTTGCTCCTGACGAGGCTGGTGTTAGGGATGCAACAGTCAACGACCTTGATGCAGCGACCATTAAGCTATTCCTTGGCAACCGTTTTGATAGAGTGTTGGAAAAGAAAGGCTTGACAGGTGACGCTTTTAATGAAGCATCACTTGATATGATATGCTCTGCCATAGCTAAGGGACATGACTGTGAGAAGATTCTTCGCAATCTGCGATTTATCCGTCCTGATGGTACACTGACTGTTGCAGCCATGCTTTTGTTTGGCAAATACACCCAACGCTGGATGCCAATGATGACAGCCAAGTGCATCTGTTTTGCTGGCAACAGTGTCGGCAGCAAGGTCTTCCGTGACAAAGTGAATGATGCAGATATGGAAGGAAATCTGCTTCATCAGTATGACACGATCATGGATTTCTTCACTCGTAATCTGCATAATGTGCAGGTGGGAGAAGAATTCAACAGCATGGGAAAGTTGGAAATACCTTACACAAGCTTGGTTGAGTTCACGGTAAACTGTCTTGTACACCGTTCGTTGAACATGAAAGCCCCTGTTCGCATTTTCATTTTCGACAATCGTGTTGAGATTCACAGTCCAGGTGCATTGCCTAACGGACTCACTATTGATGACATAAAGGCAGGAACTTCCATGCCTCGCAACATGTTCCTTTTTAACAATGCTATATACTTGCTGCCATACACTGGTGTAGGTAGCGGCATCACTCGTGCACTGGACGAAGATATCAATGTCACGTTTATGAATAATGACAAGGCGCAGGAATTTGTCATCACGGTTTGGAGAGAAGAAAGTAACGAAGTTGGTAACGAAGTTGGTAACGAAGTCCATGATAAAAGTAACCAAGTCGAAGACTTAGATACTGGACTTAGATACTCTAACACCGACTTAGACACCGGACTTAGACACTCTGACACCGACTTAGACACTTCTGAGAACGACTTAGATACTCGACTTAGACACTCTGACACCAACTTAGATACTTCTGAGAGCGACTTAGACACTCAACTTAGACACTCTGACACTCCAAAAGTGTCATTGTCTAACAAGCAAAGGGACATAGTAAATTTCTGTTCCGTACCTCGTACAACCAAAGAGATACTTGACAGAATTGGTGTCAGCATGCATTCCAAGAACCGTGAGCGTTACATCACCTCCCTTGTTGCAGCAGGATATTTACAGATGACTAATCCGGATAATCCTACAGCAAGTAATCAAAAATACAAGAAAGTAAACATAAGATAAGAATGGATTCATTATTTCTACTTCAGTTTGCATGTTTTATATTCATGCTCGTCAATGCCTTCTTCGTGGCACTCTCTCATCTGCATGTAAGATGGGAGAACAAGC
>OGNN01000054.1_pt1 | contig 91096 bp, 74 predicted proteins | sample 1573461 | NCBI WGS metagenome assembly OGNN01 (sample SAMEA2581998, study PRJEB24529) | metagenome | biome: Human gut stool | place: China | collected 2011
TCCTATAAGTAATAAACAAGCTGTTATTATTGAAGATTCAAATATTCAAATTAAAAGTTATATCGCAAAGTCATGAATAAAAAAGATAAAAACAAAACAATGATACAAGCAGAAATGCCGCACTTTTTGCGGATTATAATTTCGGAACACTCACTTGCTTCCAATCGACAAGCCCCTTTCCCTGGTCGTCGAGTTCAACGGCAAGGGCTATGACCTTACGCTTGTCAGCCTTGAACGGCTCGGTATATCGGTTGTCGATTATTTGCTTCTCTGCAGCAGCAATACCTCCGTTCTTTGCAAGTTTAAGCTCGATAACGTAGATATAGTTTTCAAGCTTGCGCCGACTGGATGTCTCCGCGCTTGCGCATGGCTAATGCCGGCAGCACGGTTTCGTATAACGCCTGACGAACTTCGTGGTTGGGAAATCCGAGCAAGTAGAGTCCGTTCATGTATCCCTTTATCGTGAGATAGCCCGACTGGTAGAGGAAGAGTTCCGCTCCGCCTCCTGTCACGTCCGATGTCTCGATGATGGTGCTTAATATGGCGCTATGGTCGTAGTCTGTCAGCTTTATCTCCATATCGTCTACGAACTTGAGCAGAAGCGAGGTTGCTCCCGATGTAGCCCAATAGTTCTTGATATCCTTGTCTGCCAAAGCGTTGACAAGGCTGAATGGGTTGTAGACATCAACCATGTTGCTACGACAGAAGTGATAGCCGTCGTAGTTGGTCTTCAGGCGAACCATTGTCTCCTCCTCAGTCCATCCGTTCGCCTCGCCCATCGCCTTCACTTCGGGACCGAAATAGTCGGTTATCTCCCGGGTAGTGATACCGCAGATGGCTGCAAACGGCTCGTCAAAACTGATGTTGCTGAGATTGTTGAGAACGGAGAAGAGGGAGATTTGCGTGAACTTCGTAATGCCGGTGATGAATACGAAACGCTCGTACTCGTCGTCGGCTTTCAGTATAGCGAACACTTCGCGGTAGACCGCTGTACACGCCTCATGGTCGGGCGTTTTCCAGGAATGCTGCAAGGGCGAGTCGTACTCGTCTATCAATATCGCCACCAACTCGCCAGTCTGCTGGCAGGCTGTCTGAATGATTGTATCGAAGCGGTCGGCTAACGAAGCGCCTTCGTGCATGGCGATGCCATACTTCGCCTCTTCGCGCGAGAACGCCATGCTGAGATACGAGCGGATGGTCTTTTCAGATGCGCCTGCGCGACTCATGTCGAGCCTTATCACGGGCGACTTCTTCCATTCCTTTTCAAGATTCATTATCTTCAGTCCTTCGAAAAGGTCGCTTCTTCCCTCGAAATAAGTCTGCAACGTATCTACAAGCAGCGACTTTCCAAATCGTTGCGGACGACTCAGATAGTTGTACTTCTTTCCTCTGTTGACAAGGTTCCAGACAATCTCGGTCTTGTCAACGTAGGCGTAGTTGTTTCTTCTTATTTCCTTGAACGATTGTATGCCAACCGGCAATCGTCTCTCCTCAAAGTCTGCCATAACGAAAAGATGGGTTAAAAGTTATATCGCAAATTTACGAATAAAAAAGATAAAAACAAAACAATTCTTACTATTATATCAACTTCGATAGCACGAAAACCCAACTTAAAGCTGCCAATACCCCCACTACAGGCTCAGCTAATCTCCACTTTCCCCCACCGCCACCGAACGCAATCCAATCAGACACCGAACGCAATCTGATTGGATTCCGAACGCAACCCGATCGGACACCGAACGCGAAACGATGACTTTTCATCAGCTTTCACAGAGAGAATGATGCACCATTGGCGGACTGTTGCAGAACATGTACATCACAACCGTTCTGCATACAAACAACCAAAACGTGGCAAGCAGAACGCCAACAACTTTGATTTAAGTCAATAAAACACAAGGATAAGCAACAATATTGTCAGTCTGTTTGCGCAAACAACTAATTATTCATACCTTTGCATCGTCAAAAGATTAATAGATTGTTTAGGTTAGTAGTAATAGATTTAGGTTTTTAGTTATTAGGTTTAAGGTAACGATTGTTTAACAGGTAGCTATGAAGGATCGTGAGACTCTTCATTACTTTAGAATTTTTTCAAGTTAAACATAGTGACAGTGGCACAGCTCGTTGAGAGTTGTGCCACTGTTTTTTGTGCAATCAGGAGGGTGTTTCAAAACTCGCAAGCGGTACGCCCTGAAGGGGCAGCACCACATAGTCCAGGGCAACGCCCTGGGTTAAGAGACACACACGAACCATACGCCCTGTAAGGGCAAAAGCCTAATTATTAAGGAGTTGCCCTTACAGGGCGCAGTGCTAATCATATATCCCAACACCCAGGGCGTTGCCCTGGGCTATGTGATTGTTGGGCTTTCAGCCCGCACTAATTGAGTTTTGACACATCCTCTATTTTTTATGCATAGCTGTGCATTCCGCCGAGGAAGTAGTTCACACCGAAATAGGTCATCACGAGCGTGAGGAAAGCCAGTGTCATAAACACATGGAACGCTGTCGGGCGGTGCAGCTGGGGCACCGAGCGCGTGTGCAGCGCAACGGCATATATCATGAACGTGATAAGTGCCCAAACCTCCTTCGGGTCCCATCCCCAATACTCGCCCCAAGAGACGTTAGCCCAAATGGCTCCGACGAAGATGCCGATGCCGAGCGCGGCAAGTGCAGGATAGAGAAACACGAGCGAGAGCTGCTGCAGCTGTATCATCTTCGGCTGCGCTGTGCGACTGACGAGGCGCAGCAGAAGGGCGGTGAGCCCACTGATGAACGTGAACGAGAGCATGGCAAAACCCATCATTATTATAGACACGTGCACGCTAAGCAATGGTGAGTTGAGCACGGGCATCGTGTGCTTTATTTGCGGATCCATCTGTCCGATGTGACTCACGAGCAGGAAGAAGCCCGACATAAGGAAGCCCAACGCTACGAGCAGACGGAAGCGCACGCCGCAGACGAGCGCGAGCAGCTGCACGAGCCACGCCACGAAGAGCATCGTCTCGTAGCCGTTGGTCATCGGGAGCGTGCCGCTGATAGTCCAGCGCAGATACTCGCAGTAGGTGAGCGCGCAGAACGACAGAAGCAGCACTGCATAGTTGACGACAAAGAACGAGATGTGCAGTCTCTTGCTGCACACGCTCAGTCCGTCATCGCCGCTTGCACCTTTAGCGTTCGCGCCGTTGTCCTCACGGCACATTCTTATTATAGCATAAAGGAAAGAGATTACGCCCATCGCCAGACACAGCATGAAGAGTATTGTGGCGAACGGAATATGGTTGTATATGCGCTCGGCTGCGACACGTCGGTCGGAAGGCATCGACGCTCCCCCATTCTTCTGCTGATACTTCAGCATCTTGCCCACCACGGCATCCATCTGCGCATAGTCGGAGGTTAGAGCATAATCGGATAGCAAGAAGAAAATCGAGCGCACGAACTGCTGATGCTCTCTGTCCATCGTCTTCGGCAGAGAGTCGGTAGGCGCATACCACGTGGTATTGCCTTTATACGTATAAGGAAAGAGTTTAAGGAGCGAGCCACTACGCAGCTCCATTATCAGTTGTATCTTATTGTCTATGGCAACCACCTGCGAATGGAACGCATCGTGGTTGCCGCCATAGTATTCCTGCACGTACGGACCGAGCGTGTAGCCGCCCATCGCGCTGTTGAAGAACTGACCTACGGGCACGTATTCGGGCAGCTGCAGACGGTCGCGCATCGCGGCACCTTTCAGTCGGAGCATCGGCTCCTGCATCCAGTCGTCGGCGTAGAACATCCAGCCCGTGAGCACCTGCTCTGGCGTGTAGCCTTCATACGACGCTTTGCCGTAGAGGTTCTTGGTAAAGTCGACGGCGAGGGTCTGGAGCGGACAGATGCGACTGTTGTGCAGCACCATCAAGCGTCCGAAGCGGTCGGCACTTTCCTTAGGCAGAACGTGTGCCTCAGCCGAGCCTGAGCCGAGCGCGAAAAGCAGCAGCGTCATCATCAGTCCTTTCTTCAGATGCGAGAGGCGCAGCAGCTTGCGGTATGCACCATGCGGATCGAAGAGCATGTATACAAGCGAGATGAACAGCAGAGCGTAGCCCGTATAGGTAAGAGGTATGCCAATGGGGTCGGAGTTGAAGGAGATTGACGCGCCGAGCATGTCGTTGTCGTACGACGACTGGTAGAAGCGCATCGCTCCGTATCTGAAGATGCGGTTCATCGACACCTTGCCGCTGTACTGCTTGCCGTTGTCGATGATGGTGAACTGCGACACGTAGTCTTCTGCCGCGTCGGTGCCCTCATGGTATTGCACGTCGAAGCGGTCGAGGCGCATCTGGAACGGCATCTGCGCGTCGTGCGGCTGGTTGTGACGGTCGTACATCACGCAGGTGTTGATGTATGCGCCCTGGCGCAGATGAACCGTGCCGCGCTCCGAACTGACGTGTGTCACGAAAGCGCCCGCAAGTATCACCACGAACGAGAGGTGGAGCGCTATGCCCGACCACGATTTGCAGCGGTGGCGCAGGAAATAGATGATGCCAGCAGCCGTGAGCACAGCCCAAAGCAGCGAGAACCACCATGCGCCGTACACATTGGAGCGCACAAAGTCGGTTCCGCTATACTTCTCCACGACTGTAGCGGCTGCCATGCAGACTATCACTAAAACATACAATGCGAAGAGTGTCTTCTTTAAAGGGTTTTGCATAATTCGGTTTGCTTATATATGATTATTCTCCCACGTACTTCGCAGGAAGCCGTGGGAGAATAAGTTACTAAATAGAGCGAAGGAACATGACCACTGCGTCGCGGTCTGCCTTGGAAAGATTGTAGAACTTGAGCGCCGAGTTGTAGGCGTGCGAGTTCTTCGAGTAAGCATGCCACATGATTGCTTCCACCTCGTTGCGTGCGCGGCAATCGTGCAGACGTTCTACACCGCTGCCGTTGATTGCGGCAAGTCCGCGTCCCCACAACGGTGTTGTGCGACACCACGATCCGTGTATGTCGTTCACCATGTAGAGCTTGTGCTGCATCATGTCGCTGTACGGATAGATGGTCTGGTTGGCGTAGCGCGGCAGCTTCTTGCCGGCTATCATGTTCGGTGTCCAGTAGTTGTCCGAACCGGTCTTCCACGACGGGCGGTGACAGCTGGCGCAGCCAATCTCCATGAACACCTTCTTGCCCTGCTGCACACGCGCATCGTTGAGGTTGCGGGCGCGCGGAATGGCAAGACCGCGATGCCATACCATGAACTCGTAGAAGTGGTCGGCAGACATCTCCGGCTCGAAGTTGTGCCACTCATTGCTGAACTGATTGGTGCCGGGCTTCAAGAGTCCGTTCACACGCTTGCTTATCTCGTCGTCGCTCGAAGCCCAGAACGGCGATGTCGGGTCGTTCTTTATCTTCTCTATCACCTCCTTGTCTTCTGCCATTGCCGCAGCCCAAGCGTTTGTGGTGTAGAGCTTCGGACGGTCGGGACGTGACACGTTCGTGATATTCCAGATGGCGTTGGCGCCAGGTCCGTCCTGCAGTGTGGCACGTGTAAGAGCGTAGGTGAAGCGCTTCACCATCGGCTTGCCGTTGCCACCATCTGCATATACTCCGGCGTCCTTTGTGGCTGTATACCATGCGCCCGAAGCGAAGTCGTCGGCAGAAGCGTCCCAGAAGTTCGGGTTAACGTACTCCGAAACGTTAGCCACCTTGGCTACGTTCCTGTAGTAGTTGGCTGTAGAAGCATACTGCGCCTTGATGTCCTCTTCAGTGATGGCATCGAGCAGACCCGTACCCATCACACCGATTGTAGACTCTACGCGAACAGCCACTGCCTTATTGCCTGTGTCGTAAGGATTAGGGTTGGTGCGGAACGCCGAGCGCGGTATTGTAATCTCAGGATAGATAAGGTCGTAAGCTTCGCCGTCGGGGAACTTCATCGGCAGACCGCTTTCCATAGCCGTCACATGATGCCATTGCATTTTGATCTGGCTCTCGTCGATAGGTGCCTTGAAGGGTTCTGTAGCTTGTGTCTGCGGCATACCCGTCACTTCGGCTACGTAGCCACCGTCGTTGCTGTTGGCTCCGTCTACAGGGTGATAAACTGCGAGCAGATAGCCGTTGCCATTGCCGTAGGACGTGGTGTAAGAGTCCATGCGACGGCCATGTCCGTAGTTGGGGTGGCAGTCGAGACACGAACGGCGAACAGAAGCCGGACCAAGTCCCTTGAAGCCCGAGTTGGCTGACGTGAACTGACGCTCGAAGAATTTCTCGCCGGCGTTGAAGTCGTCGATAAGTCCCTGCGCGGTTACTGCCGGTGCTTCGTCTTCGTAGCATCCAGAAGCCACGTTGTCGGTTGTTCCGAGTTCGCCGCCAGGATACCACTCCTCTTTAGAGAAGTTGCCGACAGCCTCGCCTACATACTTGCCGTCCGACTCCATTGGCTTGAAGTCTTCACCCGACGGATCGCTGTTCTCGTCCGAACACGAGAACAGCGATAGAGAGAGGGCCATTGCTAATGAGCCCATGAGATAGATTCGTTTCATTAATGTATAATTTTAAAAAGCCTTGGTTTTCTATTTCTTAACTGCCTGACAAGGCAGGGCGCTTAAAGCGCGTCCTGCTTGTTCACCCAGTCGCCAGCCTTGTTCAGCTCCTCATCGAGAGCCGAAACAGCGTCAATGCAGTTCTTCACGTGCTGAGCACCCGGAGCCTCAACGAACGACTTGCCGCTGTTCTTGGCTGTCTCGAGTGCCTGAATAGCATTGTTGAGGGCTGTTGTGAGGTCGTTCAGACCAGAGTAGTTCATAGCCTTGAGCAGGTTCAGGAGCGAGTGCTCGGCAGGAGCTGTTGCGTTTACGTCGCGTGTGCCGTAAAGCGTGTTCTTGATAGAGTAGATGTTATCCTGGTAGTCGATGAACGAACGGTGGCTGTAAGGCGACTCGATATAGTCGCGAGAGTCTTCTGCTGAGCCCGAACCGGTTGCTGTACGATAAGCCTGACCGAGCTTCTGGTCGGCAACCTCTGCGCAGATGTTAGAGCAACCGCCTACGAAAATCTGACGGATTGTGCCCTGCCATGAGTTATAGCCTGTTGTAGCTGACGGAGAAAGCAGGAACTGGCCGTAGCACATTGTGCCGTTGGCTGCCAAACCGTTGTTGCGGAGCGAAGAGAACACGTAGCTTGCGTTGCTGAGCACGCTCTTTGTCTCGTTGCTTGCTGCGCTGCCCATCCATGTGAACTCGAGAAGTGCGGTGATGTTGCGCACGTCGGCTGCTACAGCCTGGAGGAATGCGAGTTCGTCAATGCCCTTTACTGAGCTCATGCCTTCTTCTGTCTCGTTAGCCTTGAGTGCATCTACGGTGCGGTTCTTGCCTTCGCGGAACAGCACGAACTCCATGCCATGGAAACCGAGTACCGACTGGAACTTGCTGTTGTTGTCTGACACGAACTTAGCCGGGTCGCTGCCCTTGAAGCCTGCTACAAGTGTAGGGTTCTTGAGGGCGTTCACAAGTTCGTCGTGGTCGAGAGGCCATGAGTCGATGTGCGGGTCGAGCTCGTTGTCGGAAGCCGAACCGTAGAGGAAAGCCTCGCTGCGCTCCCACTCGCGACGTGTGTCCTTGAAGGCTTCGCAGGCGGCGTCAATCTGCGCCTGTGTCATAGTGCCTGCCTCAGCAGCGCTGTAGAGAGCAGCTGTTGTGGTGTAGAGGGTGCGTGCGTTTGCAGCGAGTGCCTTGTATGTTGGGTAAACAACCTGGTCGACGTAAACCTTCGCCACCTTCTGCATCGCTTTGTCCGAAGAGTTTACGCTCACTGTTGCCTGACCAACCTCCGGAAGCTGGAAATCTTGCGGCTCGCTATTATCGTCGCTACATGCAGTAAAACCGAACGATACGACTCCGACGAGGAACGCCATTACTAACTGTTGAAACTTTTTCATTGTGTCTTTGATGTTTAATTATTATTACTATAGGAACTTTGTCTTTTTACTTTTAAAGGAATTGTCCTTGATACGCCACGCCTATGTTCAGAGCCGGCTCGTCGTTGTACTGCTGCTTGAACTTGCGATAGCTGTATTCTGCCTTCACGCAGATCTGTGACAAGGGATAGTAGTTGATGCCACCTGCAAAAATCTTCTTGCTTGTGTACTCCTTCGAACCACCGAGACATGAGCTGTAGTACTCGAAGTGACCGAAGACGTACATCTTCTGACGGGCTGCACGCAACTTTTCAATCTGTGAGAAGACATCGTAGCCTACTTCGATGCTTGTGGCGATGGCGTGCGAACCGAACACCTGATTAGACTGGTATGGCTTCACGTACTGTGTGTTAGGCTTGCGCATAGCGCTAATCTCCTTAGCGTTGCTCACGTAGCCGTAGTCGGCGCTGCCGCGTGCCACCCAGTTGTGGGCGTTGTATGTGAAGTCGAACGCACCGAGATAGATGTTGCCCTTGATGCGCTTGTTGTTGCCCTTCTCCATGTCGTGCGGAACGGCGTTGTGCATCGACTGTCCGAAGTAGCCGCTCACGCCCAAGCGCAAGCCGGGCACCGTGTAGTTGTCCACACGCGCTGCAAAGCCGTACTTGTTAGCCACCTCAAACTCGAAGGGCTTCGTGGTGCCGGGCTTAATCCAGTTGTCGCGCGAGAACTGCCATGCGTCGAGACCTGCAATCATCTGCAATTCGTAACGGAAGTCGCCGGCATGACCCCAGAACGAAACGCCAGTCTGATGCCATGTGCAGGGAAGAATGGTGTTCTCGCCTTCGGGACGATAGACGGTGAAGAAGTTGAGCGGCTCGTGGTAGGCGTTGGTCAGACCTACGGGCACAACGATATGGCCGGCACGTATGTTGGCGAAACGTCCGAACGACTTCTGAATCCAAAACTGCTCCAACTCTACCTCGCCACCGCGCTCCTGCTCCTGCTCAAACTCGATAGACTCCTCTGCCTCATATTCTATAGCCGAACCTGTACCGCCATGCTCAAACTCAATCTCCGTACCCAACGTCCAGCCCTTGCCAAAGTCATAACCTAAGTAGATAACTGCGTGCGGTATGTCGAAACGTCCGTGACTGGGGTCGTTCTTGTGTAGCTTAGCCGAACTGTAGCGGTTGCCACTGTCGCTGTAGAAGTTACGGCTGTAAGCCACTTCACCATATCCGCCAACACTCAGTCGGGAACCCTTGGCGTGCTGCATCACACTGTCGGCAGCCACTATCTGCGCGTCTGCTGCGAGCGGACTGCATACTGCCATCGCTGCACACGCCATAGAAACGATTGTAGATTTCTTCATTTTAATTATATAATTTTCACGACTGCAAAGTCGTACTTTGAAGAAAAAAAGCAGGCAATACCTAAAATATAGTAAAGAAAGTTAGCACATACCACTACCTACTTTTGATGACTCAACACCACATACACATTATATATATTATCAAACCCATCAAACAACCATTCGAATAATCATTTATAGGTATCGGAGCAAACCGAACATCACACAAAACATACATATTAGGTATTTCATATATATACAAAAGTAAATAACTTTGCAACTCAAATGCTGAAATAACATTTTTACGTAACACTAAATTTTAAAAGACAAAGCAAAATGAGATCAAAGAATTATCAGTTGATGCTCCTCACCGGTGCATTGACAGTGTCATTTGCGGCTAATGCAGTCGAAGTAAAGGATAACGAAAACACAACACGTGTTGAAGTGAAGGATAACAGTGCAGAACACACGCCCACGCCTACCGATGCTAACGTCTACGGACATGTGGTCGACAGAAAGAGTGGCGAACACATTGCCTACGCCACCATCCATATCAAAGGTACAACAATAGGCTGTACTACAGACAAGACGGGACACTACTTTCTTAAGAACTTGCCTGAGGGTAAATTCACTCTTGAGGTAAAATATATGGGCTTTAAGTCCGTAGAGAAAACAATAACGATAAAAAAGGATGCCACTCAGGAACTCAACTTTGAGCTTCTCACCGACGACGTTGCGCTTGACGAGGTCGTTGTCTCAGCCAACCGCAGCGAAACAAAACGCCGATTGGCTCCGAACTTGGTGAGCGTGATTGGCAGCAAAATGTTTGATATCACCCAATCGACGTGCCTTTCCAAGGGACTCAACTTCCAACCCGGTGTACGCACAGAAGACGATTGTCAGAACTGCGGTTTCACACAGGTAAGAATAAACGGCTTGGACGGACACTATTCGCAGATATTGGTCGATTCGCGCCCCATATTCTCCTCGCTCAACGGTGTGTACGGCTTGGAACAGATACCTACCAACATGATAGATCGTGTAGAGGTGGTGCGCGGCGGAGGCTCCGCTCTCTTCGGTGCATCAGCCATCGGCGGAACCATCAACATCATCACAAAGGAGCCCATACGCAATTCGGCATCCTTCGGACATACATTCATGGCGCAGGGAGGTGCCAACTCGTTCGATAACGTAACGACCGGAAACGTGTCTTTGGTTACCGACGACAACAAGGCTGGCGTATATGCCTACGGACAAACACGCACACGCCAGGGCTACGACCACGACGGCGACGGATACACCGAACTGCCCGAACTGAAGAGCCAGACCTTCGGTCTTAACTCCTACCTCCGACTTAACCCACACTCCAAACTGAGTCTTCAGTATCACGGCATACATGAGTTCCGCCGCGGCGGCAACAAACTCAATCTGCCTTCTCACGAGGCGAACATCACCGAGCAGGTGGAGCACAACATACAGGGCGGCGGACTCACGTACAACTTCTACTCGCCAGACGAGAAGAACCGCCTGTCGGCTTACTTCTCATTCCAAACCACATCACGAAAGAGCTATTATGGCGGCATCGGAGAGGGAACCGAAGAAGACATACAAGCCGCTACAAAGGCATACGGCAACACTCACGACTTCACATACGTCGCAGGGTCGCAGTACGTCCACTCGTTTAAGAAATTGCTCTTCATGCCCTCCGACCTGACTCTCGGTGCAGAGTATAACTATGACGGTTTGAAAGACGTAATCCTCGGCTACAACCGCAATTTTAAGCAAGACGTGCACATCGGTAGTTTCTTCTTCCAAAACGAGTGGAAGAACAAGCAGTGGAGCCTGCTCTTGGGCGGCAGAGCGGATAAGCACAACTTAGTGAAACGCATGATATTCAGTCCGCGTGCCAACCTCCGCTTCAACCCTACGGAGAACATAAACCTCCGCCTTACCTATGCCGGAGGATTTAGAGCACCGCAAGCATTCGACGAAGACTTGCATGTGGGCGTTGTGGGTGGCGAACGTCTGGTTACGGTATTGGCTAACAACTTGAAGGAGGAGCGATCAAACAGCTTCAGCCTGTCAGCCGACTTGTATCATAATTTCGGCTCCGTACAGACCAACCTCCTGATAGAAGGCTTCTACACCGACTTGAACAACGTGTTTGCGCTTCGCAAGCTCGACCAACCCGACGCACAGGGCAATACCGTGCAGGAGCGTTACAATGCTTATGGTGCGAAGGTATTCGGACTGAACATCGAAGGAAAGGCTATGTTCACACGATGGTTCATGCTGCAAGCCGGACTCACTTTGCAGCAAAGCCACTACGACGAGGCTATTGCCTGGAACGATGAGGTGCCAGAACAGAAGTACAAGAAGATGATGCGCACGCCAAATACATACGGCTACTTCACAGCTTCCTTCACACCCGTGAAGCGCTTCACAGCTTCCGTAACTGGAAACTACACTGGCAGTATGCTCGTTGGTCACGCTGCAGGCTCGGGGGTTGAAGCACCCGTGGCAGTAACTACTCCCAAGTTCATGGAGGTAAATCTCAAGTTGGCATACGACTTCCCCGTCTACAAGTATCTCACACTTCAGGTGAATGGCGGTGTGCAGAACATCACCAATTCTTACCAAAAGGACTTCGACAAGGGATGGAACCGCGACTCCGGCTACATCTATGGTCCATCGCTGCCAAGAAGCTACTATGTCGGAATGAAGATTAACTATTAAAAGTAAAAAAGTAAAAAAGTAAAAAAGTAAAAAGGATAAGCCGAACTAAGCCGCTTTAGGTCCTCTAAGCCCTCCCCAATGGGGAGGGCTTAGAGGGGTTCCTTTTTACTCTTTTACTTTTTTACTCTTTTACTTTTCTAATATTCGTCCACAGCGAGTGTCTTTCTGTATTTATCAAGTTCGCGCTGCAACTGCTTCGTAATCTTTTCCGTGCCCGGCTTGCCGAAGATGTTGTTCTGCTCGTGCGGGTCAGCCTGCAGGTCGTAGAGTTCGCAGTAGTCTACAGCCTCATCCTTCGGCTCGAAGTAGCCTATCGACTCCAATCCCTTCATCGTGCCATACTCGCGTGTGCCCGGCACGTTCTGATACTTGTTCTCAGACACAGCGTCGAGACCGCCCTTGCCGTAGAAGTGGATGAGCTTATAACGCTCGGTGCGCACACCGTCGTGCTTGCGTACCATGTGGTACGTCGGATAGTCGTAGTAGTGGTAGTAGATACTCTGGCGCCAGTTCTTCACGTTGTCGCCGTTGTTGAGCACCGGCACGAGCGAACGTCCCGGCATGTCCTTCGGCTGCTGAACGCCGGCGAGGGCGAGAAACGTCGGCGCATAGTCGATGTTCTGCACAAGGCGGTTGCATACAGAGCCGGGCTTGGTGTGACCTGGGTAGCTCACGATGAGCGGAGTGCGTAGCGACTCCTCGTACATGAAACGCTTATCGAACCAACCATGCTCACCCATGTAGAAGCCCTGGTCGGAGGTGTAGACAATCATCGTATTGTCGGTGAGTCCGTTCTTGTCGAGATAGTCGAGCACACGGCCCACGCTCTCGTCAACACTTGCTATCACAGACATATAGTCGCGTATGTACACCTGATACTTCCAGTTGTCGAGGTCCTTACCCTTGAGCTGCGCCTCGAGCAGACGACGGTTGCGCGGGAAGTAGTAGCGTCCCCAAGCCGAGCGCTGTTCTGGAGTCATGCGGTTTATCTCGCCCATGAGAGCGTTGTATGAATCCTTGCTGTCGGGGTTGTTGAGGTCGAGCATCTCGGGCACCTTGAAGTCCTGCTCCCAACGCATGTCGCGCGTGACGGACATCTTCTGCGTGCGAGCGGCAGAGCCGCGCGTAGCATAGTCGTCGTAGAAGTTCTCCGGCATCGGGAACTCAACGTCGTCGTACATACCGAGATATTTCAGGTTTGCCTGCCAGTTGCGGTGCGGTGCCTTATGGTGCAGAAGCAGGCAGAACGGTTTCGACGGGTCACGGTGCTCGATGAAGCTGAGTGCGTGGTCGGTAGTAAGGTCTGTAGAGTAGCCCTCCTCCACGACGAACTCGTTGTTGGTGTCGGTGCCATGATACTGCGGATTCCAGTACTGTCCCTGGTCGTTGTACACATGATAGTAGTCGAAGCCCTTCGGGTCGCAACCCATGTGCCACTTGCCCACAACGGCTGTCTGATAGCCCGCCTCCTGCAGCAGTTCGGTGAAGAACGTGCGCGAGGTGTCGATGCCCTCGCCCAGCTGACGCTGACCATTCTGATGACTGTACTGACCGGTCATAAGGCAGGCACGCGACGGCGTAGAGAGCGAGTTCTCGACAAAGGCACGGTCGAAGCGCATACCACGCTCGGCGAGACGGTCGATATTCGGGGTCGGTGCGAGCTTTGAGAGTGCGCTGCCGTATGCGCTTATGCACTGGTAGGCATGGTCGTCGCACATGATGTAAACAATGTTAGGGTGCTGCTGCGCCTTCTGCTGCTGGGCGTACGCTGCCGTAACGCAGGAGAGGGCTGCAAGAGAAATAATAGATTTGCTGTTCATTGTTTTTATTTCTGTAGATTGTTTTTTCTTGGAGAGCGGTCTTTTTAGGGAGTGTTTAAGCCGAACTTTAGGGAGCGTTTAAGCCGAACTAAGCCTCTTTAAGCCTGTCTAAGCCTCTTTAAGCCTGTCTAAGCCTTTGCTAATTCAAAATTGAACAATTCCTCATCGGGAAGCCGCCAATTAATAATTAATAATTAAAAATTAATAATTCATAAGGTATTCAGCGAAGATGCGTGCTGCGCTCTCCACCTTTGCTGCACACGGGCGTGTCTTGTAGTATTCGGCTGTGCGTGGCGAGGCGACGTAGCTCGACTGCGCTTTCTCATGCCCCTTCAGTCCGAGCAGCTCGGCACAGACCACCGATCCGTTCTGCACCTTAAACTCGTCGAGCAGTTCCTGCACAACCTTATAGCACATCGACTTGCCCTTGCGGTCGGCACCGTCAATCTGTCCGCGGTCAAGTCCGGCGAGGATAACGATGCCCGAGACGGCACCGCACATCATGCGCATACGCCCTACTCCACCACCGAAGCCTGCCGCAATACGCTTCGCCATCGTGTCGTCGAGGTTGTACAAGTCGGCGAAGGCAGCCACAACCGACTGGCAGCAGCCGTAGCCCTGCATGAAGTTGTCCACCGCACGCTGCACACGTGCCTCAAGTTCGGGAGTAAGAGGTTGTTTGTCTGTTGATTTGTCCATACTGCTTAGGTTTTAATATATTAGGGAGAGATGTATAAAACATAGGAAATACCGCATCCTCCCCCCCTACTGTTCACTTTAGTGGTTCGACATGAATGTTTATGTGCGTGCGCTCGCCGAAGTGGCTGCGCAGTTTGCGCTCGATGTTCGTGGCGTGGGCGTGCGACTCGTTGAGCGAGATGTCGCCCGGCATACGCAGGTGCATCTCTATGGCTATGCGACTGCCGATGCGACGTGTGCACAGATGGTGCATTCCGCTCACCTCGGGCTCGCTCTGCACAATCTCTGCTATCTGCCGCTCCTCTGCGTCGGGCAGACTTTTCTCGAGCAATTCGTCAAGCGCACCACTCACGAGCATGGCTGCCGTGCGGATGATGAAGATGCTCACCACAACGGCGGCTATGGGGTCGAGCACAGCCCACTCCTTTCCGAGGAAGATGGCTCCGCCGATGCCTATGGCAGTGCCAATGGAGGAGAGCGAGTCGCTACGGTGGTGCCATGCGTTGGCTATGACCGCCTGCGACTGCACCTCCTTGCCCACCTTGACGGTGAAGCGGTAGGTCCACTCCTTCAACATAATGCTGAAGAGTGCCGCCCACAAGGCTACGATGCCCGGTTGTTCGATCGGAGCACCGTTGAATGCTGCCCACGTGCGGTAGGAGCCACTATATAATATGTATAGTCCGACACAGAGCAACGCCACACCTATAAAAGATGTGGCGAGTGTCTCGTATTTGCCATGACCATAGTCGTGGTCCTTGTCTTCGGGCTTTGAGCTTATCTTCACGAACAACACCACTACGATGTCGGTAAGGAAGTCGGACAAGGAGTGCACGGCATCGGCTATCATAGCTGCCGAGCCACCCAGGATGCCTGCCATGAACTTGAACACCAACAGCACCACGTTCACCACGCTGCCCATGAGCGTGACGAAGTAGATGCGGTGCTCTCTGTCTTTTGTTTCCATATCAGATTAGAACTCGCTTGTAAAGTGAAACTTGATGTGCTTGAAGTCCTGCTGCGCCATCGAGAGCACGTAGCCAGAGTCGGCGAGGAACACATCGCGACCGTCGCGGTCCTTCGCCATGTACTGATACTTGCGCTTCTTGAACAGGTCAAGCTCTTCTGCATCGTCGCTCTCTATCCAGCACGCCTTGTGCAGATGAACCGGTTCCCAACGACACTTGGCGTTGTACTCGTTCTCAAGACGGTACTGAATAACCTCGAACTGGAGCTGGCCCACGGTGCCTATAATCTTGCGACCGTTGAACTGGTTGACGAACAACTGTGCCACGCCTTCGTCCATGAGCTGATTGATGCCCTTCTCAAGCTGCTTCGCCTTCATCGGGTCGTCGTTCTCGATGTACTTGAACATCTCTGGTGAGAACGAGGGAAGTCCGCGGAAGTGGAGTTTCTCGCCATCGGTGAGCGTGTCGCCAATCTTGAAGATGCCGTTATCGGGCAGACCAACGATGTCGCCCGGCCATGCCTCGTCGATGGTGCTCTTGCGCTGAGCCATGAACTGTGTGGGCGAAGAGAAGCGCAATGTCTTGCCCTGGCGCACATGCAGATAGGGCTTGTTGCGCTCGAACTTACCGCTGCACACCTTGCAGAAAGCGATACATGAGCGGTGGTTGGGGTCGATGTTGGCAGTAATCTTGAAGATGAAGCCCGTGAACTTAGGTTCTTCGGGGTCTACCATGCGTTCCTCTGCCTTTGTGGGGCGTGGCGACGGAGCTATCTTGATGAAGCAGTTGAGCAGCTCCTGCACACCGAAGTTGTTGAGAGCCGAACCAAAGAATACTGGTGCTACCTCTGCCGAGCGGTATGTCTCTACGTCGAACTTAGGATATACGCCGTCGATGAGTTCAAGGTCGTCGCGCAACTGCTGCGCATCCTGCTCGCCAATCTGTGCGTCGAGTTCTGGCGAGTGTATATCGACCTCCACCTTCTCCGTCACGCGCTGCTTGTCGGGCTTGAAAAGGTCGAGCTTCTGCTCGAAGATGTTGTACACGCCCTTGAACTTAGCACCGATATTGATAGGCCATGAGAGCGGGCGCACGCTGATCTGCAACTCCTCCTCCAGCTCGTCGAGCAAGTCGAACGGGTCGCGACCCTCGCGGTCCATCTTGTTGATGAAGATGATAACCGGAGTGTTGCGCATACGGCACACCTCCATAAGCTTACGTGTCTGTGTCTCCACACCTTTCGCTCCGTCGACCACGATGATGGCAGAGTCGACAGCTGTAAGCGTGCGGTAGGTATCCTCACAGAAGTCCTGGTGACCCGGAGTGTCGAGGATATTCACCTTGTAACCTTCGTAGTCGAACTCCATAACTGATGTTGACACCGAGATACCGCGCTGCTTCTCAATCTCCATCCAGTCGGACGTAGCACTCTTGCGTATCTTGTTGTTCTTAACTGCACCTGCCACCTGAATCTGTCCACCGAAGAGAAGAAACTTCTCGGTGAGCGTTGTCTTACCGGCATCAGGGTGTGATATGATGGCGAAAGTTCGCCTGCGTTCTATTTCTTGATTCATACTTTTCTTTGATTGGGATGGGAATTGGGGATTCTTAAAGGCAGCGTTTAAGCCGAACTAAGCCTTCTTATGCCTCTTTAAGCCGAGGAGTTGCCTTTTTACTTTTTTACCTTTTTACTTTTTTACTTTTAAATCTCCTCGTCGTCAAACTTGAGACCCTCAGTCTTGTCCTTGATGTGATAGTCGCTGAGCATACCGAGGAAGGTTGAAATCTCCTTGATGGCGTGCTCCGTGTCGGGACTTATCGTCTTGTGCTGCAGGCGCAACATCATTGTGCCGTATAGCGCATTGAGGCAGGTCTCCACCTCGTTCACGTCCTTGTCACCCTTGTTGCGCAGCTCCACGATGAACGGCAATACACGATAGTACTCGGCGTTGTAAAACGGGAAGCGCGAGCTTTGCAGCAGCTGGTTGTGCAGGTCGTTCATGTCCTTCACAACAATCTGGTTGATGGCGAGATGGCCGCCCTCGCGTTTACCTTCCGAGTTCATCATAGTGATGAGAGCACCATACCAGTCGACCATCTCCGCACGCTGCTCGTCGGTATAGTCAGCGAAGCGTGCGATGTACTCGTTCTTGATGCGCGACAGCTGGCAGCCATAGGCGCGGATAATATCCTCCACCTGCCACATATAGAGCACGAACTCCGCCGTGCTCTTCTTTCTTAATTCTTGAGAAATAAACATATTGTTAGCTTTTTCTTACTATAACTAAGCCGTTGTAAGCCTCTTTAAGCCTTGCTAAGCCCCTTCAATAAAGCCTTGCTAAGCCCTCCCTATTGGGGAGGGTTGGGAGGGGCTTCTTAATACGGCAGTGTGTACAGATTGAACACTGTGCCAAGGAGCATAATCAGCGAGAAGATGACCACGATGCAGCCCACCACACGATTGATGATGAGGATGCCGCTCTGGTCGAACTTGCCGCGCACCTTGTCTACGAGCCACGACAGACCAAACCACCACAGCATAGCACCAAACACTATGCTTGCATAACCTATAGACATCTCCAACGGACGCTTCGGCACCACAAAGGCAAACTGAGCAAAGAGAAAGATGAAGAGGAAGATGATAAGCGGATTGGAGAGTGTCACCAAGAACGCCGTGAAGCAGTTGTGCATCAGTGTGCCCTTCTGCGGTTTGTTGCTCCGATGAATATTCTTCGTCGGGTTGGAGCGATAGCAGTAGATGCCAAACAACAGCAATACAATACTGCCACTTATCTGAAGCATAAAACGCGTACGCTCGTTGCTCACAAGATCCATGACAAAACTCATACCGACACCCGTAAACAACGCATATATAAAGTCGCTGATACAAGCACCGATACCCGTAACAAAACCATACCAGCGACCTTTATTCAGAGTTCGTTGTATGCAAAGCACCCCCACCGGACCCATCGGAGCCGATGCCATGATGCCAATCAGTATTCCATGGAATACAAAGTCTAAAATATCTAATTGAATTGGAAAGTGCATAACAATTGCAAAATTGCGAATTTTATGCGATATAGGCAAATTTTAGTGTTAAAACTTTGTGCGATTAAGACATTTTTAATACCTTTGCCCATAGACAAAACACTCGTTTACTTGTTAACTTGGCAACTGGCTTACGAGCAACTTGTCAACTCGTCAACTCGTCAACTATTCTATTAATTTACTAAATAAAAACAAAAATGACAGAAGATTTATTGAAACCGTATGTAATCGGTTTGGACCTCGGAGGCACAAACTCTGTGTTTGGTATCGTTGACAGCCGTGGTGAAATCAAAGCTACCACAGCCATCAAGACCCAGGGATATGGCAACAATGTTCAGGCTTACGTAGACGCAGCTGTAGAGGCTCTGCAGATCATCATCGACCAGGTAGGCGGCATCAGCAAGATTAAGGCTATGGGTATCGGCGCTCCTAACGGCAACTACTACAACGGCACCATCGAGTTCGCTCCGAACCTCGAGTGGGGACGCGACGGCGTAGTGCCTTTGGCTAAGCTCTTCAGCGACAAGCTCGGCATTCCAGTAGCACTCACCAATGACGCTAACGCAGCAGCCATCGGCGAGATGACCTACGGCGTAGCTCGCGGCATGAAGAACTTCATCGTCATCACTCTCGGCACAGGCGTCGGCTCTGGCATCGTAGTGAACGGACAGCTCGTTTACGGCTGCGACGGTTTTGCTGGCGAGCTCGGTCACGTTATCGTGAAGGAGAACGGACGCGACTGCGGATGCGGACGCAAAGGCTGCCTCGAAACATACTGCTCGGCTACTGGCGTAGCACGCTCAGCACGCGAGTTCCTCGCTAACAGCGACGAGCCGTCACTCCTCCGCGAACTCGACCCAGAGAAGATTACTTCTTACGACGTGTCTATGGCTGCTGCCAAGGGCGACAAGATTGCTCTCGACATCTACGAGTTCACTGGCCGTCTGCTCGGCGAGTCATGCGCCAACTTCGCAGCCTTCTCTTCACCAGAAGCATTCATCTTCTTCGGTGGTCTGACAAAGGCAGGTGCTCTTATCATGGACCCGATCAAGAAGGCATACGACGAGAATGTGCTCAACATCTTCAAGGGCAAGGCTAAGTTCCTCGTAAGTGCTCTCGAAGGCTCTTCAGCAGCCGTGCTCGGTGCATCAGCAGTAGGCTGGGACATCCAGTAGTAACCTTAGGGGGTGCACTTTTAGGGGGTGCACTTGTCTCCGCTCGGCTTTGCCGCTTGCCAGAGCAAGAAGTGACACCAACCAAGCAAGAAGTGCACCAACCAAGCAAGAAGTAACACCAACCGAGCAAGAACTGCTCCAACCGAGCAAGAACTGCTCCAACAAACACAGTCCTATAAAGACAATGTGCAACCATGCACAAAGCCTTTATAGGACTTTTTTCGTATTCAAAAGACCCTGAAAGCGATTTTTGTGTTCTAAAATTTGGCGATTTGGCACATTCATATTATTTTTGCACTTACATAATCGTTTAACCAAAATCTATTAGCCCACCCCCAAAATATGTACGCAATCATCATCAACGCCGTAGCCATCATCATCGGCAGTGCCATCGGAGCCTTGTTTCAGCGAGGCATCAGCGAGAAATATGTCAACGTCCTCAACACCGCAATGGGACTTTGCGCCATCACCTTAGGTGCGAATGTTGCGATGGAAAGTATGCAGAAGTCAGAATACCCCGTGCTCTTCATCTTCTGCCTGTCGATTGGCGGACTCATCGGCACACTTCTCAAAATGGATCAACACATGGATCGCGCCACGCGTAGCATCTCAGGCAGCAACCTTGCCGAAGGCATCACCACCGCCATTCTACTCTGCTGCGTCGGCACACTCGCCATGATGGGTCCCGTGATGAGCGCACTCTACGACGACAACACCTATCTCATGACTGCCGCCACGCTCAACTTCGTCACCGTTCTGGTGCTCGCCTCGTCGTATGGTTTCGGCATAGCACTCACTGGCATCGCTGTGTTCGTATGGATGTCGTCAATCTACGGCATAGCACTGCTCTCGCAGTCGCTTATCTCCCACGAACTCATCACCGAAGTGTCGCTCGTCGGCGGCATACTCATCACCGCTTCCGGCTTAGGCATACTGCACATCAAAGACTGCAAGACCATCAATCTGCTTCCTGCCCTCTTCATGCCTATTTTTTTCTTCGCACTGCGTGCCCTTTGCGCCCAGTTAGGCATCAATTTCTAACTTAATAAACCATCTTGTTTGACCTTTGATACACCGCCAAACAATTAACAATTAGAATAAAAAAACAGTGGCGCAACTCTCAACGAGCTGCGCCACTGTCACTATGTTTAACTTGAAAAAATTTCGTAATCAATGAAGATTCTCACGAGCCTTCATGGCTACCTTGTTAAACAATCGTTACCTTAAACCTAATAACTAAAAACCTAAATCTATTACTACTAACCTAAACAATCTATTAATCTTTTGACGATGCAAAGGTATAAACAATCTACTGTTTGCGCAAACAATCAAAGCAAAACATTCGATTTTTTGCCTTATTATTGACTTAAATCAATACATGTGCACGAACACAACTATATTTTTACCATCCGCCGCCCAGCGCCTTGTACATCCTAACCATGGTGATTTGCTTGTCGCGGATGGCGTTGCTAAGACCTATTTGCGCGTCGAAGTAGCTACGCTGGGCATCGAGCACATCAAGGTAACCGATTACGCCGTTGATGTACTGCAGCTGTGCCAATTCCATAGCCACCTTTGACGAACGCTCCAACTCACGACGCGATTCGTAGATCTCCTCAATCTTGTTGAAGTCGACGATGGCGTTGCGGGCGTCCTTGAAAGCACAAAGCACAGCCTTCTCGTATGCGTAGCAGGCTTGCTCGTAGGCAGCTTTCTGTGCTTTCAGCATGGCGCGGTTCTTACCCATAGCAAAAAGCGGTCCCAGAAGATTAGCACTGAGGTAGTGGATGGGCGACTTGAAGAAGTCGCCCATTTCCTTGCTCTCCAAACCGTAACTGGCAGTAAGTGTGATGCGCGGAAAGAGGTTGGTGAATGCCATGCCCACGGCGGCGTTACTTGCTATAAGACGTTGTTCGGCTTCGCGCACATCGGGGCGGCGCTCCAACAAGGTGGAGGGGAGCCCGACGGGCAGCGACTCGGGCAACTTCACTTCTTCGGGAAGTATTGAGCGGTGTATCACCTGCGGATATTCGCCTGCAAGGAAAGCGATGTCGTTCTCTTTAATAGAGATCTTACGCTCCAGCTCTGGCACCAGTGTAGCGGTGCGGGCGTATTCCACCTTTGCCTGCTGATACGATGTCTCAGAAGTAAGACCGCCTTCGAAACGCAGTTTGGCGAGGCGCACGCCTTCTTCGCGCGCTTTCAAGGTCTGGCGCACAATCTTCAGTTCGTTATCCAAGGCTACCAACTCGAAGTAGGATTGCGCCACTTCGGAGATGATGCTCATCTTCAAGGCACGCTGTGCTTCGATACTTCCCAAGAACTGCGCCATGCTCTTGTCCTTAGCCCAACGGAGGTTGCCCCACAAGTCGAGTTCCCACGAAGCAATGAACTTAGCATGCTGCTTGGTGCTGTTCTTATAATTATCGCCACCATAGTTGGTGCCCTCCTTTTCTATAAAGGCTTTGGCGTCTATGCGCGGAAAGAGGTTTGCCCAATCGATGCGCTTCATGGCTGCCAACTCCTTTACACGCGCACTGGAAATCAGCAAGTCCTTGTTATGCTCCAATGTCTTGCTGATGAGCTGCTGCAAAGTGGTATCGGTGTACATCTCCCACCACTGCATATCGGCAATGGTGAGCGTATCGTTCTGAGGAGCCTTAGAGAGCCGTTCGGGCAGATTAAGCTCCGGACGTGTATAGTGTTGGCCCAGCTGGCAAGAAGCCATACTGAGACTTCCTGCCACGACGAGCATATAGAATAGTATCTTTTTCATTGTGTTCGCTTTTTATAATAAACAACATTACGCTTGCTTGCGGAGGGTGGTGGCTTTTGCCTTGTTCTTCATCTTATATATAAGTACGAAGAAGAAAGGCACCAGGAGTATTCCGACGGTTACGGCTACTATCATTCCGAAGAACACACCGGTACCGATGGCTTGACGGCTGGCTGAACCCGGACCGCTGGCTATGACCATAGGCAGCATACCTAAGATGAATGCCAACGAGGTCATTAGGATTGGGCGGAAACGCAGCTGCGACGCATGAAGCGCGGCTTCTACCACGTCTACCCCACGGTCTACCTGCTCTTTGGCGAACTCTACAATCAGGATGGCGTTCTTGGCAGCCAATCCGACAAGCATCACGAGACCTATCTGGAAGTAGACATCGTTCTCGAGTCCGCACGCCCACACACCGAGGTAAGCACCTAAGGCTGCTATCGGCAACGTGAAGAGAACAGCGATTGGCACCGTCCAACTCTCGTAGAGTGCAGACAGGAAGAGGAATACGAAGAGGAACACCAATGCCAGCACCATCGCGGTTTGTCCGCCGGCTTGTTTCTCCTGATACGAGAGTCCGCTCCATTCTATACCGATGTTCTCTGGAAGATGCTTGCGGGCAATCTCTTCTATCGCTTGCATCGCCTGTCCCGAACTGTATCCTTTGGCTGCGCCGCCTCTGATCACGGTGCTATTGAACATATTGAAACGCTTGATGCTACCGGGACCTGTGGTGTATCTTGTAGTGCCGAGCGAGGTTAGCGGAATCATCGCATTGTCGCTTCCGCGCACAAAGAAGAGGTTGATATTGTCCTTGTGCTCGCGGTAGTTGGCTTCAGCCTGAATATACACACGATAGATGCGGTTGAACATATTGAAGTCGTTCACATACACCGATCCGGTATAAGCCTTCATTGTAGAGAATACATCTGCCATCGGCACGCCGGCAAACTTCACCTTGTCGCGGTCTACGTCGAAGTAAAGCTGCGGTATTTCTGCCTGAAGCGATGACGACAGTCCTGAAAGTTCCTTGCGTTGCTGGGCGTAGTGGAGCAGAGTGTCTGTAGCTGCAGCCAACTGTTCGAAGGTGGCATCGCCACGGGCTTCGAGCTGCATTTCGAAACCGCCCGAACTACCCAAACCGGGGATGACGGGAGGAGTGGAAAGATACACCTTGCATTCGGGGTAAGCCGAAAGCTCTTTCTTTACCTGCGCCATGATGGCATCAATAGTCTGTTCGCCTCGCTTTTCCCACGGTTTCAGGATAACAGTAAGGTCGGTACGCGCCTGACTGGTTCCTACACGCGGACTGCTGCCCACTACGCTCTGCACATAATCGACCGACGGCAGAGACATAAGGTACTCTACCGCCTTGGCGCTTACGACACGGCTACGCTCAAGTGTAGCTCCTTCGGGCAACTCCAGTTCTACACGGAAGTATCCCTGATCCTCGGTTGGGAGGAAGCTGGTAGGAATGATGCGGTGCAGCACAAGAATGGCGATAAGCACTACTCCAAACGAGCTTAACACGCGACGCTTATGGCGCAAGATGCGCTTGATAAGAACCACATATTTATTAGTACCCACGCCCAGCCAGTCGTTGATGCGGCGGAACACAATGTTCTTACGCTTGTTGGGGTCTTCTTTCTTCAGAATGAGCGAACACATCACGGGACTAAGCGTGAGAGCTACGACCGTAGAAAGCAATACCGACACCACGATGGTGATGGTGAACTGACGATACAGCAGTCCGGTGATGCCGGGCAGGAAACTAACGGGCACGAACACGGCAGCCAACACCAAAGAGGTAGCGATGATAGCACCGACCAATCCCTCCATGGCTTTCTTTGTAGCCTGATACGGCGAGAGGTTCTCTTCGTCCATGATGCGTTCTACGTTTTCTACCACCACGATGGCATCGTCCACCACAATACCGATGGCAAGCACCAGTCCGAGCAAGGTAAGCATATTCAGCGAGAAGCCGAAGATAAGCATAAAGCCGAACGTACCGATAAGCGAGATGGGCACTGCCACAAGCGGGATAAGCGTAGCACGCCAACTCTGCAATGAGAGGTAGACCACGAGGATAACCAGAACGAGGGCTTCAAACAGGGTTTTGTACACTTCATGGATGGATTCGGAAATATACGTGGTCATGTCGAACGGTATTTCGTAGCTGAGACCCTCGGGGAAGTTGGCACTGATCTCCTTCATGGCTTCCTTCACCTTGCCAGCCACTTCCATGGCGTTGGCACCCGGAAGCATATAGATGCCCAGCACGGCAGCGTTTCCGCCGTTTATTCCGCTCTCTGTGCTGTACGACGAAGCCTCAAGCGAGATGCGTGCAACGTCGCGCAGACGAATGATTGAGCCGTCGGGATTGGCGCGCACTACGATTTCCTCAAACTGGCTCACGGTAGACAGACGGCCCTTGGTGCTGATGGGGATAGTGATGTCGGGTCCGCTCATGGGTTGCTGACCCAACACTCCGGCTGCCGACTCGCGGTTCTGGTCTTTTATGGCAGACTGGATATCGGCTACGGTAAGTCCGAAGTTGGCCATCTTGTCGGGCTGCACCCATATCTGCATGGCATAGTAGCGGCTGCCGATATTCGACACACGACCTACGCCGGGGATGCGTCGCAGCAGGTCGAGCACGTTGAGCGTAGCAAAGTTGCTCAGGTAGATTTCGTCGAACTTAGGGTCGGAAGAGGTAAGACAGATAGTGAGCAACTGGCTTGGTGCCTGCTTCTCTACCGAAATGCCGTTCTGCACTACTTCGGCTGGCAGACGCGATTCTGCCAACTTGATGCGGTTCTGTATTTCTACTGCCGCCAAATCGGGATCGCTATTAATATCGAAAGTAACGGTGGCAGAGAATCCGCCTGTGTTCGTACTGTTCGATTCCATGTAGAGCATACCCGGAGTACCGTTAAGCTCTTGCTCGATAGGCGTAGCCACGGCTTGCGAAACGGTCAGAGCGCTTGCACCAGGATATGATGCTCCGATCTTCACAACGGGTGGCGTGATTTGCGGATATTGGTCAATAGGCAACATCGTGAGACCGATGATGCCGACAATGACTATCAATATGGAGATGACAGCCGAGAAGATCGGTCTGTCAATGAAAAAACTAACTTTCATATTCGCACGTTATTTTCTGTTTGTGTTCGCTGTAGGCTTTACGGGGTTCACCTTAACACCCGGTGTAAGCTTGTGGAAGCCTTCGGTCACAATATTCTCGTTGGCTGCCAAGCCTCGTTCCACTACCACTTGGTTTCCAACTTCCGGACCAAGCTCTATGAAGCGGCGTTCCACGATATTGTCGCGGCGCATTACGTAGATGTAGGCTCCTCCCTTTTCTATAATAACCGATTTCATGGGCACCACGATAGAGTGCTCACGTACATCGAGCAGCAGCTTTACTTTGGTAAACTGACCGGGCAGCAACACACGGTTAGGATTCGGCATCTCGGCACGTACGGAGAAAGTGCCTGTGCGAGGGTCTACCTGAGGTTCTGCGAAATCTACCAATCCCTTGTGCGGATACACCGTGTTATCGGCAAGGGTGATGGTTACATTCGGTTGCCATGAACGTGTGTCGTCTTTCTGACCGAGCAACACATTGCGCTCCTTGCTCTTCAGATAGTCGAGTGCAGTCATGCTGAAGTCCACCAGTACGGTGTCACTCTTCACCACAGTCGCTAACAGCGACTTGGCACCCGGTCCGACAAGAGTGCCTAAGTCTACATGGCGTTCGCTGATATGTCCTGCAATCGGAGATCGCACCACAGTACGCCCTAACTCTAATTCCGCTTGGTCGAGGTCGGCTTTGCTCATGCCCACCGAGGCTACAGCTGTTTCGTACGCAGCAATGGCGTTGTCGAGATCGAGCTGGCTGGCAGCATTCTGCTTGTAAAGCGGACGGATACGCTCCAAATCGCGCTTCGCCTTCAGCGCCTGCGCTTCATCCTTCTTCAGCTGCGCACGCACCTTGTCTGCCTTAGCCTTGTATTGGTCTTGATTGATAACAAACAACACCTGGTCCTTATTCACATAAGTACCTTCTGCAAACAGCATCTTCTCAAGATAGCCCTCAACGCGAGCGCGCACTTCTACGAACTGCTGAGCGCGTACACGACCTACATATTCGCCGTAAATCTCTACGTCTTTTTGTGTTGCCGGAGCAACAACCACTGTGGGAAGTTCGGGTTCGGGTTCAGAACGATGGGTAGCTATCAGATAAACTCCAATAACCAAAGCGATGCATAATACTGCAAGTGCTGTTCTTTTCTTCTTCAATGCCAATTCTCTCTTTGTATAAAACAGTCTCATATCTGGGATTTATATATTTATTGTTGATTAATAACAAGACAGGGGACAAATTACGTGCCACACATCATATTTTATCTTAAAGCACTCGTAACCAGCCGATTGCTTATTTACGCCATATCCAACAAGTGTAGAAACCGGTCTACACAGTGTGGAATTTTTCCACATATCATAACTCTTAATGGACTGTATTACGAAAGCACTTGCCAAATTGTAAAATTATTAGTAATTTAGCGACCCGTAAAAGGAACAAAATAAAATATAAATAGTGCAAGCATACAATTCCAAACCTCATTACGCCCTACTCGACGGTCTGCGCGGTGTAGCCGCCCTGCTCGTCGTATGGTATCACGTGTTCGAAGGCTTCCAGTTCGCCGGCAACAAGCCCGTCATCGACTTCATCAACCACGGCTATCTCGCTGTCGACTTCTTCTTCATCCTCTCAGGTTTCGTAGTGGGCTACGCCTACGACAGTCGTTGGGGCAAGACACTAACCACGGGCGGATTCTTCCGTCGCCGTTTAATACGCCTGCAACCGATGGTGTGCATGGGCGCACTCATCGGTGCCGTGTCTTTCCTACTTACTGGCATGGAGCGTTGGGACGGCACACACGCCACTCTCGGGCTTACACTTCTTGCCTTCGTCTGTGGCTGTCTGATGCTGCCGGCTCTGCCCGGTATGCCACGCGAGGTGCGTGGCAACGGCGAGATGTTTCCGCTCAACGGACCGTGCTGGTCACTCTTCTTCGAGTATATCGGCAACATCGTGTATGCGCTCATCATACGCCGACTTTCCACACGCTTGCTCTCCCTGCTGACGGTAGCATTGTGCTGCACACTGACGTGGTTCGCCGTCACCGATCAGTCTGGCTACGGGTCTATCGGTGTGGGTTGGACTGTGGACAGCATGAATATGCTCGGCGGATCGCTGCGAATGCTCTGCCCGTTCACAGCCGGTGTGTTGCTTTCGCGCATCTTCAAGCCTTTCAACAACGTGCGTGGTGCGTTTTGGATAAGCACCGCTGTGTTGCTCGCACTCTTCCACGTACCTTATATAAATAGTAGCTATTCGCTTGGCGGCATCTTTGGCACGCTTAGCCTGAATGGTGTGTTCGAAAGCGTATGCATCGTCGCAATCTTCCCCTTGATAGTGTGGCTTGCCGCGTCAGGCAAGACAACAGATGCCGCTTCAACACGCATCTGCCGCTTTCTGGGCGACATCTCTTATCCGCTCTATATTGTCCACTACCCGCTGATGTACGCCTTCTATCGTTGGCTCATCAAGACCAAACAGTACACTCTGCAAGAGACATGGTACGTAGCATTGACTGTTGTAGTTGGCAGCATCGTATTGGCATGGCTGTGCCTTAAACTATATGATGTGCCAGTTAGAAAATGGCTCCGACAAACTCTATCAGCAGTTTGTCGAAGACCAGAATAAAGTTGTTATGTAATAAGGTTACAACAAGTTTGTTATTTATCTATAGTATACCTCACACCAAAGTTGAGATTGAAATTCAATGGTTTCTCCTTGTAGATAGTTTGGAGTGAAGAGCCGTCATCGAAATGATAGCTCACGCCTGGCTCTGCATAAATGCCTATGTTGTCGAGCACATTAAATTGTACACCAGCTGCTGCATTTACCGACATTTGTAGTGGTTTGCTATCAATGTCAAATGTTTCGCTCTTCTTAGTAGCATTATTGATTACGTATTCCTCAGTGACATATCCTGACACACACTTTTCAGCAAGAACCCCTGCCGAACCGTACAAATTAAGTCGCTTATATGCGAATATATTATATTTCACATTGACAGGTATTCCCACATAATTCAACTTTTGTTCGCCTGTGAAGTAGTTCTCTTGGCTACCATCTTTCATGTCCGATGCGAGTCGGGTGTATGTCAGTCCGCTCTCAATGCTCAAACGCTCATTGAGAGCGTATGCCACTTTCACACCTATATGCACTGGCAAGCGGTGCTTGTATTCCGTTTTCACTTCCTTTCCCTGATTGAAGATATTGATGTCGAGCATCGGGTTGTCCTCCCAATCGGAGTCGTCGGGACCTGTAGCAATAACCGGGTCGCCAATAGACGTTATGGTCTTGGAAGCCTTCAGGGTTCCCATTGCGCTTGTACTTATTGTCCAATGTGAAGCTCGGGACGAAGAGGTGCGCTGCCCCACATCATGGTTGTAGGCTACAAGGTTAGCGTAATTATTGTTTTTAGGAAAACAGTCTACTTGTTTATTGTTATTTTCACGTATTACATCTTCTTCATTGTCAGACGTATTTATATCTTCAGTTCTATCAGGTTCTTCAAACTTATTATTGTCAGACATTATATCCAATGAATCATTATCGTTTGTAAGCGGTAATGATGCCTCCGCATTATCAACAGAATAACACTCCTTATATGCGTTATTCCGAACTATTGAGTTGTCTGCTACGATGTTTCTGTTGTCGGTGACAATCGACTCGTTGTCAGATGACTTTACGAGCGTAGTGCCCATCTGCGATCTCGCCATTTCGGATGCACCATGCTCATTATCTATATATTCAGAGTATATAGAATATCCTAAAAACAGAGCTACACTTGCAGCTGCCACAATACCTGCCGTGCGTCGTATCCTATACAACAAAGAAGGCTTGCCGTTTCGTCTATAGCCACCATTCTCATCGCTCATCTCTCTGCAGATGTCCTCCCATAGTCCATCTGGAGCATCTTTCTCATAGTTGCCCAAGCGGTCATGTATGTCTTTTTGCCAATTATTTTTCATACGTTAAATGGAATTGATGGTTCTATAATGTTTAATTTTCTGCGCCAGCATTGCTTTGGCTTTATGTAGTTGCGAAGCTGAAGTATTCTCTTTTATGCCGAGCAATAAGGCTATCTCCTTGTGGCTCTTGTCGTCAACTATATAGAGATTGAATACTGTTCGGTAACCATCGGGCAATTCTCGTATTAACTGGTGAAGCACATCTGTTGATATACCATCAGTCTCCATGCTATTACCGTCTGCAATATTCATATCTGTATCATCAATGCTGGCAAGATTCAAACGACTATTGTTGCGAAGAAACTTTAGGGTTTCATTTAGCGTAATCCTTGCCATCCATGCCTTCAGCGACCCCTCTCCACGATACGTGAAACTATTCAGAGAAGTGAAGATTCTTATGAACGCCTCTTGTAACACGTCTTTAATATCCTCGTCTTCTGTAATGTAGCGTGAACAGAGTGCGGACAGGTATCGCACGTGCCTACGATAAATCCACTCGGTGGCAGTATTGTCGCCATCGAGAGCCTTTCGTAACCAACGTTCCTCGTTTGTTTCTTTTCTGAATGTTATGCCGAACATAATATTTATAGGGTCAAAAGCTGAGGAAAACAGCGAAGTGCAAATGCCTTTAACATGCAGTAAAAAGCATTTGCACTATCTCGTAACAAAGTATTTCCTACTTTGTTACTTTAACAGCTACCATAGTAGTTTTTTTGTTTTTGTCTGTGATGATGATAGTTGTGCTTCCAACCTTCACACCCTTTATAGTAAGTTTGGCATCCTTAATGGTGGCTGTAGCTATCTTGTTATCTTTGCTTGCAGCCATATAGGGTGCTGTTCCTCCGCTGATGGTTACTACATCTTCTTTACCAACTGCCACACTCGTCGTGGCTTTGTCTACGACAATACCGTCCACCACTGCAACACGCAAACTGCCCGTTACTTTCTTTGAGTCGGTAACAATAACCATAGCCTTACCTGCCTTAATTCCTTTTACGGTGATAGTTGCCTTGTCAACTGTTGCAGTGGCGGTCTTGTCGTCGCTTGATTTAGCGGTATAGGTACCGTCTCCACCTGCCACCATTACAGTCTGTGTACCGCCAACGGCTACAGAAACGGTTGAGGGTTTGAATTTGATGGCAGAAGTGTTGTCATCATCATTAGAACATGAAGCAAATGCTGCCACAAATATGGCACAAACAATTGATGTTGCAAACTTGAAAATTTTAATTGATTTCATTTTTATTCTATGATTTTTGTCATTTAACTGATGCGCTATGGAATGGGTCTGCGTCCATCTCCAGCCCAAAGCATGATTGTTATATCGAGTACTCTTGCCCCTTTAAATAAGAGACTTTGTAAAATCTTGCCTGGAAGATGTTTTTTTTGATATTTTTTATCCGATGCTGTGGGACGTTGCTGGTACAGCTTTAAGAATGTCATCAGTTATTTAATCATAGACACTAATGAAAATCACTTCTTCTTTATCTCGTAACCTATTTTTTTGAAAGCCTCAACATAGTCGTTGTATTTGGCCTTTCTGCCGTCGTACACGATAGTCACTTTCTGATCGTCTACAGAGGTTGCGATTTTCTTTGTGCCTTTCACAAAGCGGATGTTGCTCTTTATCTTTTTCTCACAGTTCTGGCAGTGCATCTGCGGTTGCGTTGTTACTACCAATGTGTCGGCTGCTGTCTGTGCGAAGCTGTTGCCGACAAGCATGAGCATAAATGCCATTAAAAGATTCTTTTTCATATTATCCTTATTTTATATTGGTTACTATATATTGGTTACTATAACTTCTCAAGTTTGAAGCGTACTCCGACGTATGCCATAGCTCCCGTAACGGGTCCCCACACTTGTGTGGCATCGAACGCCGCGCTCCACGGATGGTGTGCATGGCGTATCGGGTCGTCAATCTTATAGTTGGTGAGGTTCTCTCCGCCGACGTACAGACTGAAGCGGTGGAACTCCCTGGTCACCTGCGCCTGCAACTGGAAGTAGGCAGGATAGCTACTCTGGTCGTACAGCTCGCCGCCACCGTTCAGCTGACCCGTCACGTCAAACTGCCACAGTTCGAGCGGTGTCTTATACGAGAGCGTGAGCAAGCCTTTGTAGCGCGAAGTGAGGGGTTTCTGTCGCAGACTGCCGTCGTAGGTGCACTTCACGTCGTTAAGACGGAAGGCGGCTGTGGCTGTCATGCCGCTGAACAGTGCGTATGTAGCGTCAACCTGAAAGGTGTGACTATAGCTCTTGCCGTCGAGGTTCTCGAAGCGAAGCGTGTGCTGTCCGCTCGCTCCGTCGAAGTTCATTATCATCTGATTGACGAAGTCGGTGTAGTAATACTCCGCGTTCAGCTCCAGATTTCTGCCGAAGAGCGGTATGTTGAAGCCCAACGAAGCGCCTGTGTTCCATGCTTCCTCCTGCTTTAGGTCGGGCGATACGAATATCTCTCTACCACTTGCCAAGAGCGACACGTTCTCAGCCAGAGCATGTGGCGAGCGATAGCCCTTGCCCACCGAGGTGCGGAGCGTGACGATGCTGTTCGGAGAGTATTTTACGTGCAGACGCGGCGTGAAGAAACCGCCGTAACGGCTCGAATGGTCCCAACGCACGCCAGGCATAACCGTGAGCTTTTCGCCCAACTTATATGTATATTGTGCATACACACCCGGTGTCGTCTCCTTAGAGACCGTGCTCTCAGCCCGTGCCAGTGTGCCTAACGGATTGAAGCGTTCGTCGTAATAGTCGTGGTTGAGCGATGCACCGACGCTTAGATTGTGATGCTCCGTGATGTCGGTTTCGAACATCAGCTGCGCATATCCGTTCTTCTGGGTGACATCATACTCGGTGCGTCCGAACATGTTGTCTGCATCGTGCCACGATCCATGCAGCATAAGTGCGACGGATGTGTTGTGGTCGGCGTTCAGCGTAAAGCCGTTTTTCCACAGCGCCTCATAGCGGTTGGTCTTCACCGATGTGGTGTACAGAGGTTCTGACGAGTCGGCTGCGGCATGCTTGCGGCTCTGCCCTCCATTGCGCTCGTCGTGCAAGCCGCGCAGCATCAGCTGACTGATCCAGCGTGGCGACACATAAGCCCAGCGGTGCATCACGTTATACTGGCGCAACTTCGGCATATCCATGAAGCCGTCGCCGTTGCCGTCGTGATCCATCTGGCGGTTCTCGAAGTGGAGAAGTGTTGCGGTAGAAAGGCGTTCGTTGAGATGAATGCTTCCGTCGAGGTTCACCTCCGTTTTCAGTTCGCTGTCCTGATAAACGTTCGCACGCACGCCATCGGTGCCCTGCGGCTTCAGAAACTCGATGTTTATCTGTCCCGTAGTGCTTTCGTATCCGTTCTTCACGCTCGACGCTCCCTTGCTCACCTGTATCGACTGCATCCAGGGACCAGGCACATAACCTAAGCTGTATGGCAGGGCTGCGCCTCGCAGGTTGGGCACGTTCTCTGTGAGCATCTGCACGTAGGTGCCGCTCAGTCCGAGCAGCTTTATCTGCTTGGCGCCGGTGGCTGCATCGCTGTAGCTGACGTCTACCGACGGATTGGCTGTGAACGACTCGCCTAAGTTGCAGCAAGCCGCACGTATCAGCTGTCCCTGCCCTATTATCTCGGCGTTGTCAACTCGAAATCTCGACTTGATGCCGTTCGTGGCTTTCACAACCACGGCTTTCAGCTCGCGGGTATCGGCTACGCTGTCGGTCTGCGCCAGCATCTGCTGCGAAGCAAACAAAACTCCTAAGAAGCATACGTGTGGTTTTCTCATAATCATTTCAAATACGTACTTGTATAATACCCTCTATATATTTCCGTACAAAGATATATATTTCTGCTTATACATTTACGCCAAACACCGAACGCAGCTTACAAATTCTCGGTTTTCCAACGTTTTTTAATATTACTTTGCATAAGAGCCTCACGCTACCCAACTGCCAATATCTCCATACAAAAGCAGCATGAGAAAAACAACCCTTAACATAAAGCATAAATATCACAATCTGTTGGTTGATGTAACACGTATTTCAATAAAAATGCTGTAACTTTGTAGAAGAATTAAGGATAACCATTTTTAACCCAATATTATGAGCATCAATATCCAGAGAAATCAGAAGAAAAGAGTAGTAATCGTTGGTGGCGGACTCGGCGGACTGCGCCTTGCAGAAGACCTCTACGGGTCGGGTATGCAGGTAGTGCTGATCGACAAGAACAACTTCCACCAGTTTCCACCGCTTATCTATCAGATAGCGTCGGCAGGTATCGACCCGAGCAGCATCTCGTTCCCTTTCCGACAGATTTTCCGCAAGCGCAAGGACTTCTATTTCCGCATGGCTGAGGCTCGTATGGTAGACAGCGAGAAGAAGATTTTGCAAACCTCCATCGGCAAAATCGACTACGACTATCTCGTGCTGGCAGCCGGTGCTACAACCAACTTCTTCGGCAACAAGAACATCGAGGAGTGGGCCATACCGATGAAGACGGTGCCCGAGGCGATGGGCTTGCGCAACGCCCTGCTCTCCAACTTCGAGCGCGCTCTCACCTGCGCCACTGAGGAGGAACGCCAGGAACTGCTCAACGTCGTTATCGTGGGCGGCGGTGCAACGGGCGTAGAGATTGCCGGCGCGCTCGCAGAGATGAGACGCTACGTCATACCGTACGACTACCCCGACATGGACTCGTCGTTGATGCACATATACCTCATCGAGGCGGGCGACCGCCTGCTTGCCGGACTCTCGCAGGAGTCGTCGCAGAAGGCGTACGAGTTCCTCAAGAGCATGGGCGTAGACATACAGTTCGGCAAGATGGTGACCGACTACCGCGACCACAAGGTGGTCATGAAGGACGGCACCGAGATTCCTACACGTACATTCCTCTGGGTGTCGGGCATCAGAGCCAACGCCATGCCCGGCATCGACGAGAGCCACTTGGGTCGCGGCTTCCGCTTCAAGGTTGACGAATACAACCGCATACCGGGCGTCGAAGACGTGTTCGTCATCGGCGACCAGTGTCTGCAGACCTCCGACGCAGCCTACCCCAACGGCCATCCGCAGGTGGCGCAAGTGGCTATACAGCAGGCTAAGAACCTCGCCAAGAACCTCAAGCTAATCGACCAGGGCGCAGACAGCAGCGAGCTCACCGCGTTCCGCTACAAGAACCTCGGCTCGATGGCTACCATCGGACGCAACAAGGCGGTCGTGGAGATAGGCAAGTTCCGCAGCCAGGGCTTCTTCGCCTGGGTACTGTGGCTCGTCGTCCACCTGCGTTCTATCCTCGGCGTGAAGAACAAGGTGATGGTGCTGCTCAACTGGCTCTGGAAGTACGTCAGCTACAACGACTCTATCCGCATGATCACCTACGCCACAAAGCCGCGCGAGGTGGAAGAGCGCATGAAACGCGAGCAGACAACGCACCTCGGCGAGGACCTTATGGAGTAAAACGGCGGCTCTGCCCCACTCCATACAATACGAAATAAGACTCTTTATTACATAAAATAAGACTCTTTATTACACAAAATAAGACTCTTTATTACACAAAATAAGACTCTTTATTACACAAAATAAGACTCTTTATTACACAGAATAAGACTCTTTATTACATAAAATAGGCTGTAGACAACGCAACGACAGCGTTTGTCTCCAGCCTATTTGCCTTTATATCCCAACCACACGTTGGTTATCCGATTACCGCAGCGCGGCTAATTTTCTAAGACTACTACGTTTAACCAAAGCAATAAACATAACTATCGGCTGTTTTTGGAACAAAAAATTGGTAGTAAACGAAATAATGAGTAGATTTGCAAAAACATCAGTAATATAAAGCAACAAGATATGGCATCGACTACATTAAAGGGAAATACACAGACGAGCGTTTCAGAACCTCTCTTTGGTCCTACATCAATAGACGAAGCTATAAAAAGAGTGGAAAATGCAGAAAAGCAAACTGGCACAATACTTGAAGATTTCGTAGCAGAACTCAAAAACGAACAATTATGGTAAACCTCATTCTACTCGCGCTACCATAAAACTCAGCGTTGCGACTGGAAGACACCCGTCAAGGCTAGAAGATAGGCTGGCAGACAACCCGTTTCTGAGATTATCTGCCAGCCTTTATAGTATTAATAATGTGATTTTAGAACTTGTTGATAAACAATATTTTGTATTTTTGCGTCACTTAATATTGGGTGACGAAATGACGAAATTAGGAAAAAGAGTGTTGCCACGCTACTACAACAACATTGCCACGCTACAACAACAACATTGCCACGCTACCGAAACTTCATTGTCGCAGCGTGGCAACAACCTATGTTTAGGTATCAACCTTATTTAAAAGAAATACTGAAGTTGGAAGATAAATCGTTTGGGCTGGAAGATACCTCGCCATAAACTGGAAGATAGGCTGGCAGATAACCCGTTTATGAGGTTATCTGCCAGCCTTTATATTGCTAATAATGTGAGAGTTACGGCGATGCTGGAAGATATGGTAGATTTTTTCAGCTACACTACTTATCTCGGAGTAATAAGGTGTAGCAATCCACTTTTGAGAGGTTGTTGCATTTTTTGCAACAACCACATTTGTATTCTTGCAGCCTGTTCTCATTCATGAACTGTTGCATTTTTTGCAATAGTTGGCAGATCATTGTTTCCCTCTCAGCTCCGCTATCAAGTCGTTAACAATATACGTGTCGCTCATCAGATGCAGCCCGAGGTCTTTGTCGTGAAGCATACGACAGACGTCAGAGTCATAGAAAATCTGCAATGCTCTGTCTGTTGATATATGCAGAGTATCAGCTAACTGCGCAATGATACGTGCTATTTTGTTCCATAATAAGAAGTCCAACATAACTATACCCTTTCGTATGATTTAAAGTTCATTGTCTCCATTGCAAATAATTAGTATTCAAATGCAAATATATACTTTTCATTTGAAACCCCGTGCGTCTTTCAAGTTAAAATAAAAAAACGACTCCCATAATCCTTGCGGACTATGGGAGTCGTCATATTATGTAAATCTCGCTAAGAGCGAAGAATTACTTCTTGTTGAGTGCGAGGTCGATAGCAACGGCGATAGCTACAGAAGCACCTACCATCGGGTTGTTACCCATGCCGAGGAAGCCCATCATCTCTACGTGAGCAGGAACTGAAGAAGAACCTGCGAACTGAGCGTCAGAGTGCATACGACCGAGTGTATCAGTCATACCGTAAGAAGCAGGACCTGCTGCCATGTTGTCCGGGTGGAGTGTACGGCCTGTACCGCCACCAGAAGCAACAGAGAAGTAAGGCTTACCTGCGAGGATGCGCTCCTTCTTGTATGTACCAGCTACCGGGTGCTGGAAACGTGTCGGGTTTGTAGAGTTACCTGTGATAGATACGTCTACGTCCTCGCTCCAGTTGATAGCTACGCCCTCGCGAACGTCGTTAGCGCCGTAGCAGTTAACCTTAGCGCGCGGACCGTCTGAGTAAGCGATGCGGTCTACTACCTTCAGCTCACCTGAGTAGTAGTCGAACTCTGTCTTAACGTATGTGAAGCCGTTGATGCGGCTGATGATCTGAGCAGCGTCCTTGCCAAGACCGTTGAGGATAACGCGCAGCGGGTTCTTGCGAACCTTGTTTGCCATCTCTGCAATCTTGATAGCGCCCTCAGCAGCTGCGAATGACTCGTGACCTGCCAAGAAAGCGAAGCACTGTGTCTCCTCGCGGAGAAGACGTGCAGCGAGGTTGCCGTGGCCGAGACCTACCTTGCGGTCGTCAGCTACAGAACCAGGGATGCAGAATGCCTGCAGACCTACACCGATTGCCTCAGCAGCATCGGCTGCTGTCTTAACGCCACGCTTGATAGCGATGGCTGCGCCTGCAACGTATGCCCACTTTGCGTTCTCGAAGCAGATGCGCTGTGTGTCCTCACACATCTGATAAGGGTCAACACCTGCAGCTTCGCAAATCTCGTTAGCCTCTTCAAGGCTCTTGATTCCCTCAGCGTTGAGAGCGGCAAGAACCTGAGCCTCGCGGCGCTCCTGACTTTCGTAACTTACTTTTCTAATCATAGTTGTGTATCTCCTTATTATTCTTTACGTGGATCAATTGCTTTAACAACACCCTGCTCGGCAGTTGTACGACCGTAAGAGCCAGTGAACTTCTTCACAGCCTCGTTAGCGTCCATACCGTTCTTGATAGCTTCCATCATCTTGCCGAGGTGAACATACTCATAACCGCAAACCTGGTTGTCCTTGTCGAGGAACTGACGTGTGATGTAGCCCTCTGTGAGCTCCAAGTAGCGTGTACCCTTAGCTACTGTACCGTAGAGAGTACCTGTCTGTGAGCGCAGACCCTTGCCGAGGTCCTCAAGACCAGCACCGATTACGAGACCGCCCTCAGAGAATGCGCTCTGTGTACGTCCGTAAACAATCTGGAGGAAGAGCTCGCGCATAGCTGTGTTGATAGCATCGCAAACGAGGTCAGTGTTCAGAGCCTCGAGGATTGTCTTGCCCGGGAGAATCTCAGAAGCCATAGCTGCTGAGTGAGTCATACCGGTGCAACCGATAGTCTCAACGAGAGCCTCCTGGATAACGCCGTCCTTAACGTTCAGAGACAGCTTGCAGGCACCCTGCTGCGGAGCACACCAACCCACACCGTGAGTATAGCCAGAAATATCCTTAATCTCCTTGGCATAAATCCATTTTCCTTCCTCAGGAATTGGAGCCGGTCCGTGGTTAGGACCCTTTGCGACAACGCACATGTTGTCTACTTCTTTTGAATAAATCATAATCGGTTATAATAATTTAAATTATTAATGTGTAAAGTCTTTTCTACGAAAGCGGCATAAGTTTTTAAGGCTTGCACCCTTTACGCTTACAAAATTACAAAAAAAGAATTATACTATACCTATTTTGAGGTATTTTTTGTTTTCATTTCACGAATTATTCATTATTTGTTTTTTGTTTGCACTACGATCCGTGTGTATTACTGGCTTTGTCTTTCGTTAATATCCAGGGTTTTGCGCGAGATTAGGGTTCAGTTCGCAGACTTTTTCCGGAATCGGGAAAACTATAGTATATCCCTTCTTGTCGGCGGCTGACGGTGTGTGGATGTCGTACGGCTCGCAGTAGGTGCCGAAGCGTATCATGTCCTGTCGGCGCCAGCCTTCCCACACGAGTTCTAAAAGACGCTCGTCGAGGATGTTCGCGAGTGTGGCTGCAAGCGAGGGCATTCCGGCACGCGAGCGCACGGCGTTGAGTTGCTCGTCGCCAGTCTCTCCGTTTCTCACCTTTGCCTCTGCCTTCATCAGCAGCACGTCGGCGTATCTGTAGAGCACGATGTCGTTGTCGGGCATACGTCCGTCGGAGTAGGCTGTGCGGTCTACCTCATACTTCTTCATGCGTGCTCCTGCCGTCTCGATGTATTTGCTTGCCGTGAGGTTCTGCTCGACGGCGAGCGGCATGTACTGGAGCGGTGTGCCGTCGTCAAGGGTTACATACTTGCCGTCCACCTCCACCCTACCCGTGTAGAAGTTAAGTTCGAGGCGTGTGTCGGGCGAAGCTGTGCCGTAACCGTTTACAGCCATGGTGTGCAGCGTGGCGCAGGTGCCGTTCTCGGAAGCTCCGCCGTATGCACCGCCGTGTGCGTAATGGCGCGAGCGGAAAAGATAGTGAAACTCGTTCAGGTATAGCATCTTGTCTAACGGAATGGTAAATATGTTCTCCTTCGAGTTTTCGTTGTGCACGGCGAAGTTGCTTGCATAGTCGCTCTCGAGCGAATATCCGGCGGCTGCTATCAGGTCGCAGTAGTGGACGCAAGTCTGCCATGCGTTCTTCTGTGCGCCGTCGATGTCAAACAATATCATCTTGCCGTCTGGTCGTGACGAGTCGGTCCAGTTGTTGTCGGTGTACACTTCGGCGTTGATGGCGAGTTTGGCAAGCAGGAACCACGCCACCGGACGCGTCACCCTACCGTAGTAGTTGCCTTGCAGATTGCTGTGCTCAAGGGGCAGAAGCGGCGCCACGGTCTGCAGCTCGTTCACGATATAGCTGAACACTTCGCTGCGCTCGCTCTGTCGTATGTCGGCTGTCTTTTGCGCTGTCGACTCAAGTATGGGGATGCGTCCGAACATGTCCATAGCATAATAGTAGAACATGGCTCTAACGGCTCTCACTTCCGCCTTGTACTCGTCACGCTGCCGGTCAGTAAGCAGCGCCTTGTACTGGTCTATCGTCTCCAACGACTTTGTGGAGAGCACGATAACCTTATAGAGATATTTCCAGACGTTGTACAGATCGGTGTCGGTGGCAGTCCAAGTATGGTTGTACATGTTTTGCCACAGTCCACCGTCATACCAGTTGCCGCCGCGTATGGGCATGATGGCCTCGTCGGTGGTCAGCGTGTTGTAGTCGTATATGCCGCGGCATGTGCCCTGCAAGCCTTCGCCCTCTTCGTGTGCACCTATATAGTTGTACAGCGAAGCTACGGCGTTGACGTACAGGCTATTGGCAGAGTCGTAAATATTCTGTTCAGGTATCTGATCCTTTGGTGTCTCGTCGAGACAACTCGTCAGCGAGAGCGAAAGGGCGAGAACAGACAATGCGAAAAATTTATGTTTCATAGTCATTAATCGTTACGTTGGTGAAAACATTTCGGGCTGTTTAGAACTGCACGCTCACTCCTATGGAGTAGGTTCGGTACGTAGGATAGCAGCGCTTGTCGTCGATGCCCATTGACGAGTTGACAACATAGGAGTTGACCATCGGTGTCAGTCCGCTGTAGGACGTGATGGTGGCAAGGTTGTTGACGCTACACGACACGCGCAGCGAGCGTACTATGTTGCTCTTCACCGGCACGTTGTAGCCGACGGTTAGATACTCGAAGTTGAGGTAGTCGCCGCGTTCGAGCCAATAGTCGGACACGTTCTGGTCGACGATGTTACGTTCGGGCGCACCCTTCATCACGTTGTATATCGGGAACGACGACATGTTGTTGTATGCCAGTGCCGTACCGTTGAAGATCTTGTGTCCGAAAGCTCCGTTCATCTGCAGAGACATATAGAAATTCTTGTAGCGCAGCGATATGTTGGAGCCGAGCGTTGCCTTCGGCGTGGCTTGTCCGCAGATGCGTCGGTCGCCACCGTCGCCGAAGTCGATGGTGCCGTTGCGGTCGAGGTCTTCTATCCTATACTTCATTGTGCCCAGCTCGTCCTTGTAGAGTCCGGTGCAATGGGGCAGATAGAACACACCCAAGGGTTGTCCTACTATCTGGTAGAGCACATGGTTGTTGTCACCGCCGTTCTGTCCGGCTCCATCTATGGAGCCAATGGCTGTGATGTTGGCAGCAGACATATTCATGCCGTTATAGTTGCCAGAGAGCGACAGCAACTTATTCTTCTGAAACGAGAGGTTCATGCTCACGTTCAGGTCAATATCCTTTGTCTGCACCGGAGCTATAGAGAAACCTATTTCAAGACCCTGGTTTGACATAGAGCCAATGTTTGCCAACAGCTTGTCGTAGGCAAACGGCGGCACGGGCACATCGTAGGAGTAGAGCATGTCGGTAGTCTTCGAGTAGTAGTACTCGGCGGTAAGCATAAGGCGGTTGTGCCACAGTCCGATCTCGCCACCGATATTGAACGTCGACTTTGTCTCCCATTTCAAGTCGGGGTTGTTGTTGCGTATGGTGCCGAGCGTCACAGTCGGCGTGTTGTTGACGGGTACGATGCCCGTCTGCTGCACGTTGTTCATTGTGGTATAGGCGGATATGCCGCCCAGATTACCCGAGCGTCCGTAGCCTGTGCGCAGTTTCAGTGCGCTTATTCCGTCGCAACGGCTTAAGAAGTTCTCTTTCTTCACGTCCCATTCAGCCGAAACCGAGGGGAAGAATCCCCACGTGTTGTTGTCGCCCACCATAGACGAACCGTCGCCACGCATAGTGAGCGTCAGCTTATACTTATTATATAATGTATAGGAGGCGTTTGCCATAACCGACGCCAGCGACTGGTCTTCGTAGATGCTGCCCGTAGCGCCATAGGGACGCGACGCAGTGGCTCCGATGTTGTCGTATCCGAACTCGTTTGTTGTTATGCCCTTGGCGCGTGTCCAGAATGCCGTGCGCTCCAGGTAATGGTATTCGGTGGAGAGTCCGGCAGACAGCGAGTGGCTGCCCCATGTATGGGCATAGTCGAGCGAGACATTGCCGAGATACTCCTGTTTCTTGAATTCGCCGCGATATACGTTGCCCTGCGCCCACACCCATGTGGGGCAGAACTCAGAGTTCTCGTTGGATGTATACGAGTAGCTACCGAATGCCGACAGATTGAGCGACGGTGCAAGTTTGTAGAGCAGTCGCATGTGGGTATTGAAGTACATCTCCTTCTGGTCGCTACGCTCGGCAAGCACGGCAGAAGGCGGATTGATACGATAGGCAGAACCGTTCTTTGTCCAGTTGCCGTTGGCATCGCGACCGGCAGGATATGTAGGATTCTGACATGCAGCAGAGTAGAACAGCATCTGCGGGTCGAAGATGTCGTTGTTCTTGTACGTAGAGCCGAACACACCGAAGTCGCCGACGAGACGGTTGTCGAAAGCATGTTGCGTGACATCTATCTTTGCCACAAAATTGTTATAGTCCTTGGTCTTTATTATGGTATTATGGTCGATGTAGCCGAACGACGCACGATAGTTCGACTGTTCGGAGCCACCACTGAAAGCCAAATAATGGTTCTGTACGAAGCCGGTTCGGGTGATGACATCATAGAAGTTGTTTTTGTATCCGCCGTTGTTGGCGTACACCCCGAGGCGTTTGGCTGTAGCGAGATACTCGTCAGCCGACAGCATGTCGAGTTTCTTTGACATGGCTTCCAGTCCGATGTTCGTCTCGTAAGATATTTGGAACCCTTTGCCTGTTCCTCGCTTTGTCTTCACCTCGATAACGCCCGATGCACCACGCGAGCCGTAGAGTGCGGTCTCTGCGGCATTCTTCAGCACAGAGAAGCTCTCGATATCGGCAGGATAGATGGTAGAGAGCGTGGCTATGTCGCTTGTCACGCCGTCGATGATGACGAGCGGGTCGTTGCCTCCTACTATTGACGTGGTGCCGCGCACTCGCACAGACGAGAGTTGTGCCATACGGTCCATGCCGTTAGAAGTAACGTTAACACCGGCTGCATTGCCGTTCAACACGTCGAGGGCATTGTTTACGATACCTTTGTTCTGTACCTTCAGGTATGTGGGGATCGTGTCGCGCTGCACGTTCAGCTCCTGCACCTGAGCAGTGGCAGATGCAGGTATTTGCAGCGAGACGACTGCCGCTGCAAATATGCATTGGTATAGTTCCTGGTGTGTCTTCATCTGTTCATATTATGTTTAGGTTCCATATGAATTGTCTGGTTTTTATGTCGCTAAATTACAAATAATTTTGCTATTAAGCAAATAGACACATGCCATGTTGCCGCCACGAACCTTTTTTATGTTAAAACATGATGTAATGTTTTGCAAATAAGACAATAATGGGTAACTTTGCAGAAAATCTATAATACAACAAATCAATTTTTTAATTAAAAAACAATGAAACAACTTTTACGTAACGTAAGCGCACTGATAGGTTTGCTTCTTGTCAGTGTGTTGGGCATTGTTGATGCTAAAGCGGAGACAATTACCCCCCCCCAACCGGTAACGACGTATGCCTGTTGAGTTCGCTCGACCTGACTACTGTCACTTATTTCAACGACGATAATAAGAATAAGGTGTATGCCGACAAGGCTACGTTTGGTACACCGCTTATTATAGCCGGCAACACCTACACAACGGGTGTTGGCACACATGCTCCTTCAAAATTTGTGGTGAAGGTGAATGGTGCCAAAAGTTTTCACGCTATTTTCGGTATTGATGCAGCAGCACCTAATCAGGCTAAGCACGGCATCGTTGACTATACCGTCACTACTTACAACAGCAGCAAACAGGCTACGACTGTGAAGAGTGGCACTATCAATGTCAACGACGCTACCGGCACAACGATTGATGTTGACCTTACTGGCGCAGTGTATCTTATTCTCAACTTCGACAAGGGCGAAGAGGCATGGGGCGACCATGTGGATCTCGGCGACGCTTACTTCAAGTACGCTGGCACAGCGCCGCAGCTCATCAACGAGTCGGATATGTGGCAGGGAGGCTCCAACGTAGTGACTATCCCCGACGCTCCTTTGGGTCAGGAATACATTCGTCTGTCTTCTCTCGAAATAGAAAAGACAAAGTGCGGTTGGGAGAACCACACTCCGAAGAAGGACAAGAGCATCGACGGCAACGATATCACCATTGGTGGCAAGGTGTACGAGAGCGGAGTGGGCACACACGGACCGTCGCAGATTATCATCAAGCTCAACGGATCGGTAACCGACTTCTACACCGTGCTCGGCGTTGACGACGAGGTGAAGGAGGCAGGCAACTTCGATTATCATGTTTACGTAAAGGCTGAAGGTGGCGCTACAGAGGATGTGGCTAAGGGTACTATCAACCGCTTCTCAAACCAGTCGGTAGACATCCACGCTGACAACCTCAGCGGTTGGAAGTATCTCTATCTTGAGACATCAAACGGCAACGACGGCACAAACACTTGCGACCACGTCGACTGGGCTAACGCTTATCTCGTGTTCCAGGATCAGAACTCTACACGTCCGTGCATCGTGAGCGCAGAAGAGCTCACAACAAAGCTCGCTTGTGCTACAACCGTGTTCTCGCAGCCTAACGTGCGCTTCATGCAGAAAGTTCGCTCTACCGTTACTGGCGCTCAGCTCTCTGTAAGCAATCTGCCTGCAGGTCTTACATGGAACGCAGCCCGCAATATCGTAGAGGGCGTAGTTGCTGAAGAAGGCGTATATACATATCAGATTAACGTCACGGTAGACGGCGAGACAACATCGGAGGACGTAACGCTCACCGTATCAAGCTCTCTGCAGCACCCCATTCCGTTCATGGGCTGGCTCTCTTGGAACTCGGTTCAGGGCAACATCTCACAGAAAATCATTGAGCAGGCTGTAGAACTCTTCCAGAACAAGGGTCTGTACGAGTGCGGTTGGAACCACATCATGATGGACGACCTCTGGCAGGGCACACGCAAGGCTGACGGCACACCGCAGCCTAACGCATCGCGCTTCCCGAACGGTCTGAAGACTGTTGCCGACTATGTTCACCAGAACGGCATGAAGTTCGGTCTTTATACCGACGCTGCTGACAGAACATGTGCTGGCGCATTTGGTTCGTATGGCTACGAGACAATCGACGCCAAGACATACGCCGAGTGGGGCGTAGACGTTGTGAAGTGCGACTACTGCTATGCGCCGGACGACGTAGAGACAGCCAAGAAGCGCTACAAGGCTCTTGCTGACGCTTTCGCTGCTGCTGGCAACAACACCATGCTCTACATCTGCGAGTGGGGCGTGCGCGAACCGTGGAAATGGGGTGCTGAGGTAGGCGGACGCTGCTGGCGCATCTCGCAGGACGTACGCGACTGCTGGACGGGTTCTGGTAGCGGTGTAGGCGTCGTACAGAGCATCGAGGCTATGAAGAACCTCTCTGCTTATCAGGGCGTTAACCGCTTCAACGATTCGGATATGCTTTGCACGGGTCTGCACGCTACGGGTAAGTCGTCTAACGACCTCTGCGGTGGCACTGGCGCTGGTATGACCGACGACGAGTATGCTACACAGTTCGCTCTCTGGTGTATGTGGTCTTCACCGATGGCTCTGTCGTTCGACCCGAGCAAGAACACCCTCACCGATGCCGACTTCAAGCTGCTGCGCAACAAGGAGCTTATCGCTCTCAACCAGGACCGCATGGGCCAGCAGGGCGACCTCATCTCAGAAGCAGACAACCTCGTTGTCTTCGCTAAGGACTGCGAGAACGGCGACGTGGCTCTCTCTGTAACCAACATGTCAAGCTCTGAGAAGCAGGCTACATTCGACTTCACAGCTATTCCGGCTCTCGACCCGACAAAGACATACACCGTTCGCGACGTGATGGAGAACGCTGAGGCAGGCGAGGCAACGGGCACATTCACAACCGATGTGCGCAAGCACGCTACACGTGTGTTCCGTCTGGCTGAGAAGAAGGTGGTTGACGGCGTAGCTTCTACGGTTGCTGCAAAGGATTTCAGCATTGTTGCTGGCAAGAACTGCGTTAAGATCAGTATGCCGGAGACTGCAGGACTCGCAAAGCGCATCCTCGTGAGCGACTTTGAGGGACGCGTTGTTAGCGGACTTACCACTACTGCCGACAAGGCAAAGGTGGAACTCGCAAAGGGCACATATCTCGTCACTGTAGTATGCAATGCTCAGGCTACAACCGTGAAGGTGCAGATCTAATGCTACACGCATAGAATACCACTTATACATTTATATATAAACCGCCCGGATAGGACAGTCGGAAACGATGCCTATCCGGGCGGTTTTGCTATATGTAACTGTTTCGTAAATAGGTTGTCAAGGTTTTTAAACACAAAAAAGACCGAGCGACGTGACGATTCACGCGCTCGGTCCTTTCATTTTCTTATTGTTTCTATTCAAACACACTGCAAAGGTATAGAAAACTTTTGTAGGCTTCCAAATAAATCCACAGTACAAACCGAAATATTCAGCGAACTTGTAGTTTTATTCAGCGAATAAGTATCGATTTGTAACAAAACTGAATATTATTGCAACAACTTACGCTCAAACCGATTATTCTTTATAATTTTGCAGACTAATATAGGAGGGTATGGCATCTTGCCATACCCACGCAGCCTTTAAGCTGTCATTATATAGCAGTGCGAGGGTACGTGGGTAGGGCAAGATGTACTACCCTCCTAATACTAAAGAAGGGTGCGTGGGTAGGGCAAGATGCCCTACCCTCCTAATAAAACAAAGATGAACAATAAGGAATATATAGAGAGGGGTCGCTTTGCGCCGTCGCCGACGGGACGTATGCATCTGGGCAATGTATTCAGTGCGTTGCTGTCGTGGCTTTCGATAAAGGCGCAGGGTGGCAAGTGGGTACTGCGTATTGAGGATATTGATCCGCAACGTTCGCGTATGGAGTATGCCGACTTGATTATGAGCGACCTCGAATGGCTCGGACTGACGTGGGACGAGGGTCCGTTCTATCAGAGCGAGCGTGGCGAGATATACGAGGCGGAGCTGCAGAAACTTGCTGACCGTGGTATGACGTATCCGTGCTACTGCACGCGTGCGGACATATTGGCTACGCAGGCTCCGCACGAGAGCGACGGGCGCGTGGTGTATAAGGGTACGTGTCGCAACTTGAAAACGGCAGGGATGCCATACGCTACTGCTGATTGCGTAGGTATGGCAGGGATGCCATACCCTCCTAAGGCGGCTATACGTATGCGTGTGCCGGAGGAGGACGAGGGCATCGTGTCGTTCGTCGACGGACACTACGGCGAGCAGACCGTAGACCTGACGACGCAATGCGGCGACTTCATCGTGCGACGCAAGGACGGGGCATGGGCTTACCAGCTGGCGGTGGTGGTGGACGATGCGCTGATGGGCATCACGGAGGTAGTGCGCGGTCGCGACTTGCTGCTATCGTCGCCGCAACAGATTTATCTGGCAAAGGAATTGGGATTTGCTCCACCGCGCTTCACTCATCTGCCGCTGCTCTGCAACACCGAGGGGCAGAGACTGTCGAAGCGCGACCGCAGTCTCGACATGGAGGCTTTACGATCGCGCTTCGAAGCTGAGGATATTATAGGCTTGTTGGCTTATAAGGCAGGACTGCAGAAGTCGCCCAATAGGGTGACGGCTGAAGAACTGGTGGCTGGGTTCGATTGGAAGAAGATCGGCTGCGAAGATATTATCTTAGTTGAGAATTAAAGCTTAACCTTAACAATCAGCTTGCGAATCTTTCCCTCGCCAATCACCGGTGCGTGTGGGTCTTCGGGCCACACGATGAGGAACTCGCCCGGATGCATCTTCACGTAAGCGGAAGCAGGCTCGGCATAGAGAGCGCAGTCGGCTTCGGCATCGTAGGGCTTTGTCTCGTTCGTGCAGTCCTCAATAGCTTTCCAGCCGATGGTCTCCTCACCTTCGAGGAGGATGTGGATGTCAATATACTGACGGTGCACCTCAAGCACTTGCTTGTCGGCTGCTACGCACTCGGGGTTGACGTTGTTGATGAAGAGGTCGTCGCCCTGCAACTCTATGCGTCCGCAAGGAGTATTGAGCAAGTCGTGCGACTTCACGTAGTCGAACACGGTTTTGAACAACGGATGAAGCGACTCTATGCGGTCGCTGTGCTGTAGATTTGAAAGTACCATATTTGCTTAGTCGTTAAATTATCGCTGCAAATATACTAATAATAATTGGGTATTCATAATATAAAAAACAGAAGTTTAAGAGGTGTTAGTCTAAACTAAACTTTAGCTTTTACCAATCACTTCTTAAACTTCCGATGCTTGTCTGATGAACTTCCGATACTTATCAGATAAACTTCCGATGCTTATCAGAACAACTTATCTACGTCGATTGACACTCCTACCTGCAACGTGATGCCGTCGGTGAGCGGCGAGTTGAGGTAATAGTGCTTCGGACGATAGTTAAAGAGGTTGTCAAGGGCGGTGGTTATGCTCACCGCCTTGCCAACACGCTGCGTGAGCGAGAGTTTCCAGAGGGTGTAGGCAGGATACTTCACACGCACCGTACCCTCGGTCACGTCGTAGTAGTTCTTGAACTCCACGTTCTCCGTACCCGAAAGCAGGCGTCCGTTGAGCGAAGCGTATATGCCGTAGCGCTTCGTGAACTGATGGTCGTAGTCGACGTTGGCGTTCAGAGCATGGGCTCGTGCCGGTATGTACTGGTTGTTTATGGTGTTGCCTTCCTTGTCCTTCGGCAGGCGCTCTTTGGTGTGAGCGTAGCTGAGTCGTGCCGAGATGCCGTTCTGCCAGCGTGCCTGCATGCTAACGTCTGCGCCGAACACTCTGTAGTTGGCGAGGTTGGTATAGGGCAGATAGGGCAGCTTGTCTTCTATCGACTTGAAATAGGGCGCCGATGTAGAGATCTTGTTTATTACATTATTGTAATATGCCGACACGGCAAGGCTGCAGTTGGCGCGTGAGTATTCGGCAGAGAGCGTGAAGTTGTGGCTCTTTTCGGCTTTCAGATTCTCGTTGCCCTCGACAATCCAGATGCCAGCCATGTCGAAGTTGTAATAGCGTTCCTTCAGCGACGGTGCGCGGAAGCCCATGCCGTAACCTGCACGCAGCACGAGGCGGTGGTTGGGCTTATAGCGGAGGTTGAGCTTTGGCGTAAACTGCGAGTTCGACTGATCGGAGAAATAGTCGTAGCGCACGGCAGCCACGGCTTCGAGTTTGTCGGTGATATTCCAGTCGTACTGCGCGAACACGTCGTAGCAGTCCTGCTCGCGTGCTGCGCCGGCGAGATAAGTGTTAAAGAGATAGTCGTGCATATAGTCGGCACCGACAGTGAGCATCGCTGTCTCGCCGAACGAGTGGTTGTAGAGCAGTCGGACCGTGTTCTGCACGTTGCTGTAGTCGCGTATGTCGAGGTGGCGCAACTGCTGATAGTCCGACTTGTCGTACTGGTCGAAGGCGTAGCTCGCCTGCAGGTCGTCGTCCTTGGTAATCAGCCAGTCGAGACGCAAGCCGCCAGAGAAGTCACGATAGCGTTCGGGCAGGTTCACGGTGCGCGTTGTCTCGCGGAAGAAGTAGCCGGCACGTGCGCCGATGCTCAGTCGGTCGGAGGGTCGCCACGTCAGCTTGTCCTTGAAGTCGACGGTGCGCTCGCCGTAGATGGTGGAGATGACACGTGTCACGGGGTTGGCGGCGCTCGTCACGTTGTAGTTGTCCTTGTTGTGATAGTTGGCACTGAACGCATTTCTCCAGTACTTCGAACTGAGTCCGAACACGCCACCATAGCGTTGGTCGTTGTGCTTGGCGTAGCGTGCGTTCACGTTCAGGGTCCACGGCTCGGTGGCGTTCTTCGTGATGATGTTCACCACGCCGCCCGCAGCACTGCTGCCGTACAACGCTGACGACGCACCCTTCACAATCTCGATACGCTCCACGCCAGCCATAAGCAGACGCGAGAAGTCGACATCGTCCATCGACTCGCCTGCGAGACGTTCACCGTCTACGAGGAAGAGGATGCCCTGTCCGCCGAATCCGGCGAAGTTAAGGTGGGTCCGCTGATTCATCGAGTAGGAAAACTCCACGCCGGGCAACTCCTGCTGCAGCAGATCCTGCACGTTGGTGGCATCGGTGCGGGCTATGTCGCGCGACGTGATGACGCGTGTCTGTATAGGTGTATCCTTCAGGAACTTCGGTGTGCGTGTGCCGGTCACCACCACTTCCTCCAGTTCGTAATGGCGAAAGATGGAGTCGAGCTGCACATCGTCGAGTTCTGGGTCTGCCTGCGCCATCGCCGTTTGCGCGGTTGCGAGAAGAGCGAGCGGAAGTATTATGTTTTTTATCATTTATCTTATTGTATTTTTAATTATAGGAGGGTATGGCATCTTGCCATACCCACGCAGTCTTGTGAGTTTCCCACAGATTTCACAGATTTACACAGATGGCGGGATGCATTTGTTCTCCCACGGATGTCACAGATCTGCACAGATGTTAGGGTGCGTTGTTATCCCACGGAATGCGTTCTTGCTGTGGGAGGATGCAGTGACTGTTTGGTTGGTGCAGTGGAGACCACTACACCCCCTGGGAGGGTGCGTGGGTATGGCAGGGATGCCATACCCTCCTATGCAAATCTCACCACCCTAACACCTCACCATCTCACCACCATAACTCCTTAATACGGATACTTATAGTTAATGGTCAGGAAGCACTTTTTGCCTTCGGGCGAGATGAAGTCGGCGAGCTGCAGAGCGGCGTAGGTGCCGTCGGCAAGTCGCAGGATGAAGACATGCTTGTTGGGCTTGTAGTCGGGCGGCACGTTGAACTTGAACTCAAGCCACGACGAGAGCACCTTATTAATATTGATGCCCTGCGACGGCACGAGACTTAGCAGCATCTGTTCCTTACTGCTCCACACTTCGTTCTCGCTCCACTCGTCGGCGGTGAACTCCTTGTTAGCGAATTCGGTGCTCGACTCGGGGAGTTGGTCGAAGGAGGTGTACTGCGTCTCGTAGACGGCACCACCGTTTGTGCGCACGTTGTTGCGGTGCACGGCGAAGCTCCACTCCTCGGGGTCTTGCTGCGCATCGGTCTCGGTGAACTGGCGGAACTCGTTGTTCTGTATGCCTTCACCCCACACGTCGAACCAGTACAGATACTGCCCCGAACGTCCGTCCCCCTTGCCCTCACTGAGCGTGAAAGGTATCGGGTGCTTCTCGAACTCGCTCTGAGCCTTAAGCAGAGCGTCCTCGTCGCCCTCCTCAGCAAGGCGCTGCAGGCGTGGCAGGTCGACATAATACCAGTCGGTCCAGCTCGTAGCGTCGATAACGAGCTGTCCTTTCGCCGGCACGACGGGCTTCGGCTGGTCGTATATATCATCAAAAATGCCGTTGCAGGCTGTGAGCATGTGTATGCTCACAGTTGCAACAGCAAGTAAAATGGCTTTTTTAATCATTATACTATTTTCTCAAATACTTCTTACCATTGACAATAACAATGCCTTTATAGTTGTTGTCCACACGCTGACCAGCAAGGTTGTACTGCTGAGACGGTGTGGTGTTGAAATCGTGAGACGGCGTTGTGGTGATGTTGTTTATTGATGTTGTTGCACCACTGAACACAGACACGATGCCGAAAGGCATGGTTCCCACCTGGAAGGTGTTGACGATAGAGCTTACGTCATTGCCTTCGTACTTTACAAGAATGTTGTTATCCTTGTCTGTTGCGAAGTCATAGTCCTTGTCCATTGTTGTCTTGCCACCTTGAACGGCTGTGAAGTGGAACTTAAGTCCGTCGTTCTTATAGTCGCGGTAGTAGCCGCCCTGAGCCTCGTCGTAAACGAGTCCCTTCACGGTGTACGAACCGAGTGTGAGGTTGCCCATGATGGTGTTTGCGAGCGTATAGGAAGGAACAGTAACGTCGAGCTTGTCTGTTTCGCCGTCCTTGTATCGACGCAACTCGTATGTAACATTGTCGTTGTTGTATGTGAACTGTCCGCCCACTGTAACAGTGATGGGGTTAGACACCGCCTTAACGTAGTAGCCTTTCACGCTGTATGTCATAGACATAGGCATCTTGCCGTACTGGAACACAACAGTAAGCGAGAGCGAGTTGTCTGCCATGTTGTATGTGCCTGAAAGCGATGAGCCGGTGATGTTCTTCTCATCTCCGTCCACTTTCACCTTTGTGCTGAAAGTCTGGTCGGCAAACGTAACGACATGGTTCTCGCCCAACGTGAATTTAGCACCGCTGATGGTGAACGATGGTATTGTCTGCATACCCTTCATGGCAGGCAGAGTGATGTTGCCCGACTCCATGCCGTTCATAGCGAACAATATTGTGTCACTGGGATTATCAATGTTCATTGTTGATACGCTCATTTTTGAAGCGCCTACAAACTTCATTGGTCCGTGCATCTGTGCCATGATTGTTGTTGCTGTGAGAACAGCGAACAAGAGAGTAAAAATTCTTTTCATAAAAAGAGTTGTTATTATTTTTGTTTTTTAATGTTATTATATATTGTCTTTTACTATTGCTGTATATTATATATAATGTATAAACTATGCCAATAACTTCGCGTCAGCCTCAGCATCCTTCACATTATACATCCAGCTGCCCACGATGAGCGCCACGAAGATGGCGAGCACTGCGCTCATCTCCACCACATGATTCATCGGGTCGACCCATATCTCCTTGAAGAGTCCGTTGCGTGCAACCACCTCCACAAAGGTCCAGAACACGATAACCGTGGCGTAAGCCATGCGCAGGTTGCGTCCCCACGACTTGATGTAGAGCTGCTTCTTGAACATCAGTGCCGAACCGATGAGGCATATGGCTGCAACGGCGTAGGTTACGGGGTGATGGTCGCCGAGGAATACGGGGTCGTAGCAGAACATAAGCAGCATGTAAAGTCCCCACATCATGATGTTCCACTCCATGAACATCACTATGCTCGGATGATACGCCATAGGTCGCAACTCCACCTTTTCGTTTATTCCGCAATGCCGCTGTACCCAGCGGATGAACAGACAGCCGGTGCGGGTGCAGAAGGTGTACATCATTACGAACATCATCCACATGCCGAAGGTGGCAGGCATGATGAGATACTCCGGTCGGGAGCCGCGTATCGCCTTAAGGTCGGCACGCGAGAACTCTTCGAGCGGCGTTCCGTCTATCGTGAACGTATGGTTTACGCCGACACCATTGACGTATTCCGTAACAGTCTGTACAACGCCGTTGCCTACAAGATCGCAATGTACACCAAAGCGCTGAGCAAAGTAAGCAAACAAAAACTCCACCCAACCTGTCCAAAAGAGCAAGGCTCCGGCGAGTCCGAAGCAGGTCTGGCGTGTGTCGCCTTTCACGAACACACCAGCTATGGTGATTACGAGTCCTACGAAGCCCATCAAGAACGCCGAATAGTGAAGCGTTGTCGGCTCAAGGAAGTGCTCCATCAGAATCATCAGTGCATGTCCTAACGGCATCATAAGAAGTACTATAAGCAACGACCCGATGGTCTTGCCAAGATATTTCTTTTTCATTGTCGTTGAGTATTTTTATTTTACGGTTGCAAAATTAAGCATAATCATCGAATTATGAAATACCTATTTTTAATGATTTTGCCTAACAGACAGTAAAATACATAAAAAAACGTCATACAGGAAGAAGTTGTTTTAATGATTTTCTATAACTTTGCACTCATCAAGAACGATGCAACACATCTATAATACGATGTGTTACGTCTATTTATTAATTATAATAAAGTGAAAGACATGAAAAAGATTAGAGCAGCCGTAGTGGGATACGGCAACATCGGTCAGTATGCGATTCAGGCGATTGAGGCTGCCGACGACTTTGAGATTGCAGGTGTGGTGCGCCGTCATGGTGCCGAGAACAAGCCTGCCGAACTGGCACAGTACGAGGTTGTGAAGGACATCCGCGAGCTGAAGGACGTGGACGTGGCTATCCTTGCTACTCCGACACGCTCGTGCGAGGAGTACGCAAAGCAGATCTCAGCACTCGGTATCAACACCGTAGACAGCTTCGACATACATACTTCTATCGTCGACTACCGTCGCACTCTCTCTGAGGAGTGCAAGAAGAACGGTACGGTAAGCATCATCGCTGCAGGTTGGGACCCGGGTTCCGACTCTATCGTGCGCACTCTGATGCAGAGCCTCGCACCAAAGGGCCTCAGCTACACCAACTTCGGACCAGGTATGTCGATGGGCCACAGCGTATGCGTGCGCTCTAAGGAGGGCGTAAAGGATGCTCTGTCTATGACCATACCGAAGGGCGAGGGTTTGCACCGCCGCATGGTTTACGTAGAACTTGAAGAGGGCGCAAAACTCGAAGACGTTACAGCAGCTATCAAGGCAGACCCCTACTTCTCTAACGACGAGACTCACGTATTCGCCGTACCGTCGGTTGATGCAGTGCGCGATATGGGCCACGGCGTACATCTCACTCGCAAGGGCGTGAGCGGCAAGACTCAGAACCAACGCATGGAGTTCACCATGAGCATCAACAACCCTGCACTCACCGGTCAGGTGCTCGTCAACGTGGCTCGCGCTACAATGCGCCAGCAGCCGGGCTGCTACACCATGGTTGAAATTCCGGTTATTGACATGCTCGCCGGCGAGCGTGAGGAACTCATAGCTCACCTCGTATAGACGCAATGCAGAACAAACGCGTACTGATTGCCCACCTCGCCATTCTCTCCGCCTGCGCCATCTGGGGTCTCATGGCTCCCATCGGCAAGGACGCGATGCTCAGCGGGGTGGACAATCTGAATATGGTATATCTGCGTGCCTTGGGCGGAGCGGTGTTCTTCTGGATAACATCGCTCTTCACCAAGCACGAGCATGTGCCGCTTAAGGACATCTTCGTGCTCTGCGGAGCCGGCGTATTCGGACTCGTGTGCAACCAGTGTTGCTTCACCATCGGTCTGAGCATCACCACCCCGTCCAACGCCGCCATCGTAACCACATCGCTGCCTATCTTCGCAATGATATTCGCAGCGCTCATTCTGAAGGAACCCATCACGGGGCGCAAGGCATTAGGCGTGGGCGTAGGCTGCTCGGGTGCCGTCATTCTGATAGCCAGCACCGCCGTAGCCAACGACTCGCGCATCGGCGACATACGTGGCGACCTGCTGTGCGTGGCTGCGCAGATGTCGTTCGCGCTCTACCTCTCGCTCTATCGCGACATCTTGAAACGCTACAGTCCGATAACCATGAGCAAGTGGATGTTCACGTGGGCTACGATTCTGCTCACGCCGTTCCTCGGCTCGCACGCCGCGTCTACCGACTGGCAGGCGGTCAGCCTCAAGACATGGCTCGAAACAGGCTTCGTGGTATTCTTCGGCACCTACATCGCCTACCTGTGCATGCAGACGGCGCAACGCACGCTGCGCCCCACCGTGGTGAGCATCTACAACTATATGCAGCCCGTGGTGGCGGTATCGGTGAGCATCGCCTGCGGCATGTGCCTCTTCACGTGGAAGCAAGCCGTAGCAGTAGTGCTCGTGTTCAGCGGTGTGTGGCTCGTAATCAAGTCAAAATCGCGAAGGGATATGGAGTCGAAGCACTACTAAAACCATCCGCGTCGGTCGATACGGACATCTGCACCGACCGATACGGACATCTGCGCCGACCGATACGGACATCCGCACCGACCGATACGGACATCTGCACCGACCGATACGAGCATCATTGCCAAACCATCCGAAACGCCCGAATACGAGAAACACTGCTGTCACCATGTCCTCTTGATAATCAAAAAGCTGAATTACCTTGCAAGAACTTCATGTCATAATATTTGCTCTACAAGTTCCTCCAAATAGTTGGTGTCCCAATTGCACCAAATCAATTTTCTGACATACCCAAAGCAGAGGCAAACGCCATGTTCATCAGCAGATAACCATGCAGCAGATCATCGAACTTTTCTCCATAGATGCGTATGGAGATAAACCACTCTTTTGGATTACCCTCAAAACCGATGGAGGAGATATTTGTGCTATCGTTCCAGCAGACGTAGCAGAGACGTGAAGTCATCATTGTCTCTCGGTTCAAAGCTTACTTCCTGCATCAGATATTTGGAGTATTCCTCTTCGTAGTCCATGCTCAGTCCTTTCGGAATATAGTTGATTCTCGGTCGCTCCATCTTGGCGCGATACCATTGCTTCTCCATAGACCGTCTTCTCTTCTCGTCCCATTTTATGCGCAACAGCTTTTCTTCCCTTATCTGGAGTTCTATCTCCCTGAACTCAGGTGCATTCATCACTCTGCCTTCAGATGTTTCTTGATGACTTTTGTCAGATACCGTCGCCATGCCTCCTTGTTCTCTTCGGTAACGAATGGCGGACATTGCTCACCATAAAAAGTGTGCCATGTGAAGGGCTCAAAGTCGAGATGCCAGAGGAAGGATTTGTGTTGTGGGTTGTTGGGGTTCATATTATGTTATGATAATGATTCTTTATTATTCATTTAAATGTGAACAGATTATCAATAAAACATTATATTGTTCAATAAGTAAAAATTCGAAATATTCAAATGCTACCAGACACAACTTTACAACTCAAACCATGGCTCGTATTGAAGCGTTTTGTGGAGGAAAAGTTATTAGCACAGACTATTGATAGGGGGTATTAGTTTCTTTTTTATGTCATTTACATTATTAGCCATATAAAAAAGCCAATCATTTACACCAAGCCTCAACTATATTGATAGTATCATTTTGAGGCTTGTTTTTATCTTCAATTCTATCTATTTGAACAACAATTGGCATTTCTGATAGTTGACCAGCTAACACACAAACACCAGTTGACAATATTGGTAAAGACTCAACGGAAACTTTGTCCAAATAAGATATTGTATTGTTCACTTGCTGTATATCTTTCTCATTCATCAGCCTATGAATGAAATAATTGTGAAGCTGTGATATGATTGTCGATGAAATATCTGATGGGCGTTGACTGGCTATTGTCATAAAAACTCCAAACTTGCGTCCCTCTTTAATGATTTCCTCAAAAACTTCCAAGCGATAATCTTTCCAGCTCTCGCTTTCACGAGTCGACTGATAAGACAATATGTTGTGAGCTTCATCAACTATGATATTTAAGTAGCTGTTAAATTCTCTCCTCTTTTTATACTCCCGATAAAGTTTGTTTGTCAATAGAAGCGGAATCAGTTTTTTCATGTCTGTATTCACATTACAAAGGTTGATGGCTACAATATTAGACATATTCCAGAAAGAACCGATTTTACCTGTAAAATCAAAAACCTTCTCTATATTTTTTTCATTACTTTTAAGTTTGTTGATTGCAGGAGCTATATGTTCGTTCATAGCTCTATTACCAAGCATATCATATATTAACCTCATATACATGATGTTGATGAAATTCTTGATAAAATTGTCCGAAAAGGCAAATTGATCAACTTGCTGGTATATTTTTAAATTCAATATATATTGAGGCCTATCTTGAAAATTAATAAACCCATTTGAGCGATCTTTTAAGAAATAACATTGAGCATTAGAATGATACGAAAAATCCTCCCGTAACCCTATGTCAATACCATTTTTTATATTTGGTGGTAGTATTTCCTCAACATAATCAATGAGCAAGTCTCCCTTCACTTTATCTGACATTTCTAAAATATCGACTATTTGCCGTTTCAAATAATTCTTGAATTTATCAATATCACAACCTATGGTTTTGTACAACTTGATACATCTTACGATGAACGGTCTTTGTGTTTTCTCGGTGGCGCTTGCAAAAATACACAGGAGATTCTCATCAAGCATATCCTTGTCGGAAAGCGGTATCTTATCTTTCCCTTCTTCTGTGCCAGTTGACAAGTCATAAATTTTCTTTCCTTCAATGATTGCATTCTCCTTAGAATACTCTCCATTAAAATCATAGAAGAGGAACTTCGCATTGTTTTTGAAACTTTCATTATCCCTGAATGTCAAGAAAAGCTGTCTGTATATTTTAGCCAATGTATAAGACTTTCCACTACCAGTGTTACCAAAGATTCCGATATGGCTGGCAAATAACTTATTGACACCAATAGAGATTGGCACTAATGGGTCTGAAACAATTGCTCCAATTTTGATTAACATATCATCCTTACTTCCAAAAGAATGAATCATCTCAAATTCATTGTTCGTTAAAAGATGACATTCGTTAGCAATCAGCGGAAGTTCAGTTAATCCTTTTTTATATGAATGTCCTTCTATATGTCCTATCAGTTTGATTATCAAAAAGCGATTGATGTATTCCTCTTGCGAGCTATATTGAACAGGTACGCCTTTATCTGTTTCTATATACTCTGATTCCACCTTGCCTACAATTGTCTCAAAGCCTTTTAAAACCTTTACATAACTACCAACTGCAACATTCTTGATTAGCTGACCTTGAAATATCAAATGGCTATTATTCTTGTCCTTGTCTACAAGAACCTTAATAACCCTTCCATCAACAGAATGAACAATTCCTATTCTAAAGACAGAATTATAAATTGAAATATCCTTATTTTGTTCCATAACCAGAATGAATGTTCTTTGATATTTCTTTAAACAGGAGATTTATCGTTTTCAAGTTAAAATTTTCTACCAACTCACACAACTCCTTATATTTATCTTGATTTGATTCCTTAAAACTATATGGTGTCAATATTAGTATATTATTGTTGCTGCATCCATGCTCTATTCCCAAATTCTGCTTATATGTATCTAAGTCTTTATCGCTGTATGCAAAAACGACGACTTGAAGCGTAGGATTTGTATCTGCAGCACGTTTGGTGATTTGCGCAATATGTTCGTCTGCAAATGAGAACCCCATCACAAACAATAGACTGTTTTCTCTTTCTAAAGCATTGGAATAAATTCGCATCAATTCATAAAAATGATAATCGAGCACACTTGTTCTAAACTTATCCTTTGTCGGATTAATCATGACTATTTGATTATATGCATCAAAAAACTTGTCATATGCATTATCTGGCAAATGAAGTGCAATGTCATCTGCTTCTGTTTTTACTTCATCATATGTTTTTTCTGTGCCGTTTGCTTTATACAAATTTACAAAGTAGTCTTTATCAATCTCATCAAGTGCCTGTTGAACATAATACATCAGCATTGTATCACTTCGTATTGTTCCGTCTTGTTCCTTCCAGTTAACCGCTCCATGCACTTTAATCAAATTAAACATTGGAACTTCTGCTTGTTTATGAAACTGCATACTTGACTTGGAAAGGGATATTTGGAAGTTACTCTCATTATAGGCAGGCTTTAGCGTACCTCGGAAACCGTCATTCAATTCGATTCCTGATTTTTCCAAAGTTTCTTCAGCGAGCAAATCTATATTCGTTGTAAAAAGATTGATTTGCTTGTTTAATAGTTGAGCATTTCTTTTATTCATTAACTCATTGCATACGCTGAAAAAGTCCGTATAGGCCGACTTTGTTTCCAAGAAGTCTTTATCATGATAGAAATAATGATTCTTAAGAATTACCCCATCGCAATATGCCTTATATAAAGATGCTTTTATAACGTCTTTATACGTCTCTTTACCATCATCTTCTGCCACCTTGGTCAACCATTTTTCAATATTACCCAAAGTAGAAAGATATGGTCGTGAAATACCTGAACCATATAGAAAATTTATATTAGATGACTGTATAAAGTTTCTAAGAATATCTAATGTCATAATTTATGATGTATTAATTTCCTTATTATCACCGAAACAAAGCGCCCCTCCATTCCCTAAAATAAGCCAATTATAGAGTAGTAGTGCAGTTTTCCAAAATCGCCACTCTTTCAGAATCTCTTGATACCAGCCGAAGAGTCTCCTTTTGTTGCTGAATTCATGAATACTCTACCAATCTATCAGCCGATATAGAATAGCCCATTCCGCCAAAGCGAGATACAGACTGGCGGACATTACTCTCCGTAGAAAGTATGCCATTTGAAAGGTTCGATGTCAAGATGCTAGAGAAATGATTTATGTTGGTGTTGTCCATTTTACTTTGATTTACGTTTTAAAACTTGTCCTGTAAAATAATCTCCTTTTTCTTTCACCTTGCCGATATACTTGAATTGGTGAAGAGCGTCCATAAAGTGTAGTGCTCCTTCTATTTGTTTGGAAATGGAATAAACTTCTCCTTGCTTTTCAAGTCCTTCAAATATACCTTTTGTCTTAGCGAAGATATTAGGTAGTTCATTTATTGCAATTATTCTTTTCGCAATACAACATGTACTTGCTAAAACCTTTAGAGCTTGATTGTTTGACTTTTCCATTGCTTTAGTATATAATGCTAAATTAAATTCATTTTCGGATTTACAGAAGTATGATAATAAAGCATCAGCAATAGATGGAGTAACACTCTCCAGATTAATTTTATTCAGAATGACACTTTGGTAATCTTTATATTCTATCCAACTTATCATCTTTATTTCTGTGTTTATACCAAGAACAAAGTCATTCCACTCAGCAATAACAATATCAGGATTCTTACAAAGAAGATATTTGCTCAGGTGTGGATGTCCTTTTATAATACATTGATAAGAACTTGGTGATATAGAAACAATACCATTATCCACAATATATTTTATTCTTTTTTCATTAATTTGCGAGAGTTTTTTGTTCCATACATCTATTAGACTACTATTGTTGAATATAGAGTAAGCAATATTGTCGTTGATATTCTCTGATAAAACGACACTTGACAACAGCTCGTTTTGATGTTCATCTTTACATTCTACAAGTTTCGTAAATTCTTCAATAGATTTTTTTTCATTGCGATTCATGAATGTTACGAGCGTGTTATCTATCTCCCAAGAATTAAAGCAAGAGCAATAATGGTTCACATTTTCAAATGTCATTTTTATTTTGTTTTCAGTAAACAATGTACATACAACATCTTTATCTATAATACCCTTACAATCATCCCACATGGTATCATTGTGCTTGATAAGTTTAATAATATCGCTTACCTCTATATCTTCATCCATTAAAGACACTATAATATCAGAAGACTCACGAGTATTGTTCAGAGCAAACATAAGATTATCCACAAATGTTGGTATTTGCTGATGAATATATTTTTGTAACTCACAAAGTCCTGTTTTTTCTATAGACGTGTAAATAGCATAGTTCAAATCATTTGTTGATAATCCATTATGCTCAAATACCACTTTGATATTGTCAAATGATATAGCATACATATCATTCTCATAGATATAAGAATATGTATTAGTACTATCGCTGTCGTCTTTCAACGATTGAACATTTAAATTTAACAAATCAAGCAGTTTAATAACCTTATCTTTTTCTATGTCCTCAAACAAATGAGGATAGTTACTGTTTTTGTTGATGTATGCATTGAAAGGATATGCGGAATTTATCTTTTTTATGTCATTTATGTCGGCACTCATAAATATCATGGAAATGACATAATACTTTTCTTTGTCGGTATGATTAATATCCTTATATAATGATTTCCAAATATTCTTATCTATATGTGCTAATCGTTTGATGAATGTCGTTAAACAAACACTTTCTTGCATGAACTTGTATAGCAAGTCAACATATTGTTCATGAACTACCATTTGTTTTATAATGGCATCACATTTATCACCAAATTCGTCTTCATATTCCAAACAATAATCCAGTAAATCTTTGTTCAATACTCCTTTATTGTCATAATCAACAACCGATAAGTTTTGAATCAGAGAAGGAACTTCTTGCAACTTATAATCAAATTCCTTTGGTGCATTGAATTTGATAGAGAGGAGGAATTCCTGATCAGAAGGTGTTAGTCTTCCTTCTTGGAATATGGAAATATAGAAGAAATACTTCTCGTCTATATAACCTTTCTCCAACAGATATTTGAGAACCTCATATTTTTTTTCTTGGCCTTTTGTTATATTTACATGCTCAAAGATATTCCTACCTAATTTTGCAATATCTACGAGTGTATATTTTTCCATGGCAGATATATCATCCATAAAAGCTTTGCGTTCATCTTTTAGGTCTTCTATCTTGTCATCCGCAATTAATTGTATTAAATGTTTCCTCTGACTATAATTATAACTTTTTCCCAAAGTAGATTTGATTTCTTCTACTGTAAGATGCTTTACACCATAATTGTAGTAGGTATTTCTAAAGAATATATTCCCTTCAAGAATATGCTGTATATTCTTTTCTGAGTATAAACTACTTATATCTATTTTATTTCCATCGCTGTATATTTCCCAACCAAGGCCTGGCCATAATTTCAAAAACTTTCCAACAATAACAGCGCGTAATTCTTCTATAGAACGAAGAGTCTCTTCTGATATAGCATGTATCTCCAAGTCTATTTCCTCTAATCGCTTCCAATCATCTTTTTTGATTTCATCCTTTAATAATCCTGTAGATATAAAAGTCTCATAGACCACGCCCTTGTTTTGATGCAACAAAGAAAAATCAGTAGGATAGAGATTCTTATACAGAATCATAGCCAATAATTTTTCCTTATTCAATTTTTTGTCAAGTAAGTTACGATATAGGTCAAACTCATTCACGACATTCGTCAATACCCTCATATCGTTTACAAATGCGGATATATCCGTAATAAATGAAGAGCGCACCTCTGCCTTTGGAATATGTAAATTTGCTATTTTTCTTCTGAACAAGTCTCCAGAATTGGAAACATTAACAAAAGGAATAACAGGAACAATGTAATCAAAGAACTTTGTACGCTCTTCCGCATTGGCAAATATGTCATCTTTCAGTGCATATAGAAAGACAATCCTTCTGCCAACCTCTTCTGATTGATTGAGAATTAAGTTCAATTCCCTTAGTTTTGTGAATATATGTGTGTTTTCAAAACGGTCAATGTCTTCAAATATAACCACATCATATTTCTTTTCTTGGAAGAGATAAATGATTTCGTCCAAATAGCGATTCATTATGGAAACATTCTTCTTCTCTTCAAATTCTAACGTAGCCTTATCTAACGTTAGATTCTTAATACTAATCTTCTTTATGAAAAGAATAAGTTGGAACAAAATAACACATATACCAAAAACGAATACAGATATACTTATCCCAAATAAAAATGAATATTTCAAGACTTCTGGTGGAATCAAGAAGTACTTGGTTACCTGTTTCTGACAAAACAGAAATAAGTTTGCTACAACAAACAGTAATATGCCCAGAGCCATCAAAATCCGTTTCTTTTTAGATATTCTTTCTATACGCCCAAATCTTGATTCTGGTATATTTGTTGCTTTTACATGGTAGAAGAGTTGTTGCAATATACTGTATTCCAACTGTTCCTCAAAACTGTATTCTTTGCCCTTTGATGTAATATCACTTTCCGGCATATTTACCTCGACAAAAGACGCAAGCGATACATTCACATAATGATATTCCGGGTAATATGCTTTGAAAGTTTTAAGTATAGAACTCTTGCCTGCTCCATAAGAGCCAGTCAAAGCTATATTGAATACATTTGGTTGGACTATCGCATTTTTTAGACGAATAAGATATTCTTTATGTCTCTTGAAATCGTCTATAGGAGACAATAAAGATATATGGTTTTCCCCCATATCTTCTAATTTCCATCGGTTGATTTTGCGACCACAATTGACAGCTATTCTGCGAATGTATTTTCGATAGGCTTTATGTATCTTATCCTTACAAGAAATAACACTTGGCATAATCAAATGTCTACAAATACCTATCAAATAGCAAATGGTATCCACAAAAAACACTCCAAACAATATAGCTACTACTGTAGGATTCCATTGCATGTAAAAACCTACAGCAATAGCTATTAACATAAATGCCGTAAATAGTGCAAAAATAATATTCGACTTCATATTTTTCTCCTAGATTTTCTTTTCTCTGCCATATACCATCTTTGCCTTGGTTAATACATCTTGGTAGAATTTGGCAAATAGAATAGTATCATTAGTGCCAATAAATATTGGACACTAATGATATATATTAATACCTCACATTACAATTGATACAAACCAAGATTTTCCTTAGCAAGATTCTATTCTTCCAACTTTACAGATTCATCCCACGCTCTAATACCATCACAAGAAAAACCGATTAAGCAGCTCACTTTATGATGAAGATTAGCTTCTGTAATACCCTTTACAGAAGGCTTGAAAAATACCTCAAGACCACAATCAAGAGTTATACGAGCATCTCCAGGATGCTTATATATGGAAATTGTACCATATACTCTTCTTCGTTCCTCAACCCCATTCCTCAACTCTGCTTTTTTCTTGATGCCAAGTCCATCATTCACAAACCACTCTTTGATATAAACAGAGTCCACACCTGGAGCGTGCTTACATTGATCCAATAAATTAATGGCAATACCAGCAGCTGTAGAATCATTATTTATAGCCTTGATAGCATAGAATACAAAACAATAGAACAATACATCTTTGGTCGGATTCAAACCTTTCCATTGATTCATTTTTCCCAAAACCGTTTCCATATTCATATGAGAATAACGAGCAACATTAAACCAGAGCATATAGTTATTCACTTCGTTAGGGTCACTTAAGATATTTTCTTCCATCAAGGAAAGAAGTCTTGAATTGGTCTTATTTTCATTTTTATATTTATCATTCTTTTTAATATAAGCTCTAACCAACAATCTTCTGACTAAGCGAATATTTTGCCCCTTGTCAATTTGACTATTAAGCAAACTTATCACCTCAGAAAAATCCTTGATAGATTCCCACATCGTAGCCTCACAGAGAGTATATTGTTCTGATTCATCCGATACATAAGCATTTTTTAGAGCATCCAATAAATTCTGTGCATCATCTATCCAACGGCAATATGGTGTTATAGCCTCTCCTAACACTTTCTTCTTTTCCAATCCTCTTACATCTATGGCATAGTCAAAAACATTAATCAACATGTAAATGTTCGGAAGGTATGTTACCTCTTTCTCATCATCATGCTGATAGCAGCGAGCATACTCGAAATTTTCGCTAGCTAGTGGCAATAATCTCTGTAAAATAAAATTCAGATTTTCCTGTTCTACCTCCTTGTTTTTAATCTTCTTGCTATTAAAAGAATCAATTATAGACTTAATTTTTCGATAATAGCACATGGCTTTGATATGATACAACATAGAATCTTTCTCTACACTGATTTCCAAAGCCAAGTCTGCATACTTTATGGCATTATCAAAATCCTTATTTTTTGAATAATATCTTGCTAAATGTGAACAGAAGTGTGGATTTTCAGGAAAATCAACACATAAATTAACAAAAACATCCTCTTGACTAGCTGTATCCATATCAGTTACAAGCTTTGTAAAGTTTTCTCCTGCTCTATCAGCTTTTGTTCCAATAATCAGAGGTTGCAAAATCGTTTCTTCAAGCAACTCTCTATAGCTACTCCTTGCAATTTCAGAAATGAGTTGCTTACAATACGAGCCAAGATTCATAAGTCTACCATTGTCAGCGGCTTCAGTTCCATTCAGCAACATCGGGAGCAGCTTTTGAGAGAAGAACGGATGTCTAATCTGCCATTTTTTTTGTCCTGCATTTCTATCAAGCAAGAGCAAAGACTTGACAATGCCATCAGCTCGGTTGAATCTAGTCTCAAGACTAAAACTTCCTATTTTATCTTGCTCATTAAAAACAGAAGCGAAAAATCCTTCAGGTAATGCTTTTTTCACACCATAAACATCACACAAAGAAAGATAAATGAGGACTTTTCTTTGGTTTTCATTGTGTTGTATTGCATTTACAAACTTCTTCAAATAGCTATGAATCGCATAAAAGTCCTCGTCAAAAGTAAGCAAACCTATAAAAAAAGGAGTACGCTCATAAGCTTCACTTGATTCTCTTACGATTTTATCAAGCATATTCTCCTTCTCTTTTTGAATCTGAGATGGGTATCTATTCAGATATGGTTTGAATTTATCTACAAGCAGACATACATCTGTTCCCCAATCAGTCACAACCAAATTATTTACAGCTTTATCCTTAGATGGTGTTCCTCTCTTTACACCCAACAAAAGAATAGGCCTTGTAGAGCTTAACTGGTCTTTCAATCTTTCAAATTCATCATTAGAAACCACCTGCGGGATCTCAGCAATAACTAGCACAGATTTGCTTGTAATATCATATATATGTTCCAACTGGGTTTTTAAGGATACCCCTTTATATTGTTTCAATACTAGCGTCGGAAACTTATCATGTAAGTCATAAGCTATTTGTCTCGCAACAGTTGTGCCACCAAATCCAGGTTCATGGATAAGCATAAGGGACCTATCTCCTTGCATCAATGCTTTTTCCACCTTAGCAACATACTGCTGATAATGCTTATTTCTAACTGATGCAAATTTTCGGTGAGCACCTTCCCAGGTTAATGAGCATAATCCCCTTAAAAAGTCTTCTTCTTTTTCTTGATAACCTTCTTCAATTCCTTGATACAACACCTCAAAATTTTCCTCAAAAGAGCGCATTTCAATGGCTTTAACAACACAAGATCCATCTTTACCAGGCAAGATATATGTAGCTGGTTCATTATTTTCACCCCTCTTTGGCAAATAGCGACTTATACATTCATTCACTTCCAAAGGCGTTAGCCCGGAATTAATGATATTATCCGCCAAATCATCATGAAGCGAAGCCATTTTATTATCGGAATCATTAGCAATCACGAAAGACAGCCCCCTACCAAATTTATCAATGCTATAAAATAAACTACGTACAAACTCGGCATTATGCATGAAACTTACCACAATAACTTTCTGTTGAGTATTCACCTTAAAAAACTGTTCCAGCAATTTCTCAAGTTTACTGCCATAGGAGCGATTCCAATCTCTAGCGTTATTGTAAGACATAGCCATCATGGGCAATCCATTGGCCATAATTACTGGAACTTCACCATTATAAAGAGGAAATGTATCCTCAGAAACTCTATCCAATATATTTATTTTTTTAAACGGAATTGATTTTACAGAAAGAGCGTTCTTTACAAATCCATTATCCTGGGAGTTCATATACATATCTATCACCAAATCCCATTTTACTCGACATAAATGTTCAAAGTTAGCAGTTTGCATAACAACGTTGTCCAAAAGCAACACAAACAAACAGTCTTGGTGTGAGAACGAATTACATGCAGAATAAAACTCCAACATTTTATCATGCTCAGGAGCCAACATTTCATCCAGAGTCAAAAGATATGTTGTATCATCCAAGTATTCTTGAATAAATTTTGCGACCTCAACTGCATAAGTTTTCTGCTTTTCAAAATCCAAAGCTCCAGCTCTATGCTTTCTATTATTAGTAACTGCAGCTTTCTCGCTTTTCAAGAAATCAAAATTCACAGTTGGCTTCTCTCCGGTTAAAGTCTTTAAATATAACACTTTTTCCTCAGTTCCAGACAAGAAGAAAGAATTTATCATCTCAGTAGTCCACTGATAATTGTTAGATAAAGCATGTGAATCAATGCAACAATGAAGAGCCCACTCTATTGTTTGCGAAAGAGCTTCTCCCGCATCACTCATATGCTTTAGTCTAGCGGCTTCATCCTTTATATTAATTGCTCTTTGGACCTCAGCTAAATCATTTATTGCATTCGAATATCTTTCGATGACCTTACCTGTGGTAAATTTTCTTTTCATAATCATTTGTCAAATAGTATATCACCAAGACAACATCCCCACTATATTACAAGCAGGAACACCTATCAGTATTTTAAAAAAAGTTTTTTTTTGTACCGCTTTAAAGAAGATAGCAAGCATTAACTTGTATTCAGTCGTTTCTACTATCTCATAAAAAAGAATATGGCTATAGTACAAATACCGCATTATTACCACTTATGCCTATGCATTATTTCTGTTTCTTAATGCCTTTTCCAAAACCTCTTGTGATATTTCATTTTGGCATCTGATAATCTCTTGCTGAATTTCTTCAGCATGTTGTAAGTCGCCTATATTCAAGCAATACTGATGGAGTCTTTGCAGGACAGCAATAGCTTCTAAATTATTCGCACAAATCGCCAAAGCTGCCAAATCTTTATGTTGTTCATTATTGGCTGCCATTTTGAGCACCTTGAACATATTTTCTAAAAACGTATACATGATTACTCTGTTATAAATTTATATGAATCTGCTTATGCAAAGCCTTTGTCCCCAGGCGGTCCCAGCCCGCACAACCTGGCGAGACCTTTGATGGTCCGCCAACCTTAGAGCGTAGCGGTTCTGAGCACCGAGTAGGGCGGTTACATCCTCTCGTCCCTGAGGGAAGAGAGGCTTGGTGAGAAAGGTGGAGCCTTCCTTAAGGGTAAGGAAGGACGGGTAGGTTTTCAAAAAAACTACTTTTTTGCCAAAGAAGAGCCAGAGCAATTCAAAAGTGCATACCCTCCAATCACCCCATAACAAACCAGCGGTATGAGAAAGGCAATCGCCATACCCCCCGTAGTATCCGCAATATACCAAATGATTACCGGAGCAATCGCTCCTCCCACTATCGTCATGAAGAGTAGGAAAGAGGCAAGCTTGGTCTTTGTACCCGCATTCCTCAATGCCAGGATGAAGTTGACAGAAAACCTCTTTATGATATTCTAACTATTCTTAAATGATTTGAACAATTTTTATCTGAGATTTATGAAAAAGTTATAGATAATGAAGAATAGAAGAAAAAGACCCTTGAATGTTGCTACAGAAAATGCAACTCGGTACAGCAAAAAGAAGAGTAACAAGTTTACTTGGTTCCATTATGGTAGGTTGGCTCTTAAGATTTATCTTTGGTGTTTGGACAACAAAGAACTTCTTTGTGAGATATTCCATTCCATAATAGATTTTGTATTTGAATAAATGTTGTATGAAGTAGCGGCAAAGTACATTTGTTGCTACTTCTTAACGAGATTTTTCAAAAACGGGCTACTTAGCCCCATTCCCGAAAAGTAGCTCATGATAAAAAGGGTAGAGGCATCCGTTCGCCAGATATATCTGTTACTTTTTACTTGCTCTTTCTATATCCCTTGTTTCTTCTTTGGCCCCTGTCACAGCCATCTTGATGACCATGCCAATAAAACCAACGACAGCTAATCCTATTACTCCTAAAATTATTTTCCACCACATTACTTTTCTAATTTTAAGATGTTTATGATGTCCTGTATATTCACAAATAATGAGCCTATCACTTGAATTTCGCACCGATAAACTGTGGCACCTTCCACAGCATCTTCTCCAACTTTGTCAAAGTAGGATTCATGCCGTGCGACTGATACATTCTGATATCCTCCTTCCACATCTGCTTTCTTCGAGCGGAGTCCGTACTAAGTCCGCCCATGCGCATTCTCACGATATATTCATGCAGATAAGTGACGCTCAACTCGCCGCCAAGCAGATAGCGGAAGAGGAAGTCCGAGTCGGCGGCTATCTTATAGCTCTCGTTATACAGTCCCTTACGCTCTATGGCGCTGCGCTTGATATAGCAAGTGGGGTGCAGCGGCAACCAACCGTGACGAACTTTCCACAGACGATAGTCGCCACCAATCCAGTTGCGCACCACCTTATCCGTGTTCTCGGCATTCACAAACAATCCGTCACCATACAGAAAATCGGCATGAGTCTCCTCAAACCGCTTCACTATATTGGATACAGTCTGAGGAGAATACAGAAAATCGTCCGAATGTACCAGACCGATGACATCGCCAGTAGCAGCCCGGATGCCCTTGTTGATAGCCTCGTACATGCCATGATCAGGCTCAGAGATTATCTTACTTATCCTGTCCTTATACTCATTGATGATTGAGAGCGAACCGTCCTTAGAAGCACCATCCACCACGATATACTCAATGTCAGGATAGTCCTGCGCCAACACACTCTCTATACAACCGCGTATAGTCTTCTCACGGTTGTAACTTGATGTTATAATCGAAACTTTCATATAGTTGTAAAAAATCAATAAAATTATTGTTGCGAGGAAAATCAAAGGACTCCGCAACATATAGCATTTGGAAATATCTGTTTCATTTCCTCCCATTGCACAAGGAACAAGTCAGCCTTTTTCTCAATCCACAGAGGCGTCTTGCTTGCATGAGTTACGTCAGCAGCCGAATTTATAAAAAGAATCTTTGTGCCAAGCAGCTTCTTGGCAAAAGCAATGGTAGGAATGCATACACCAGCACCTGTGGTAATTATACAAGTCGGGCGTTTTATTAAAACCCACAACAAGGCAGGAATAGCATTGGCAAAGAGAGTCCATTTACAAGCCGGTTGGAAATTAGTAAGGAATACATGTTCCTTGTCTTTCATAAAGGCTTTAGTGGAAGTTGTCGGAAGAGTAAGCCAATAGCAATGGTAGTCATTTGGAATAGTACCAATAGCAAGTTGCAGTTCACGCAGATGCCCTCCTGCTGACGATGCAAGACAAATTCGCTTGCCACAGCCGAGTTCTTCTATTTTTTGTCTCAGCAAGGGTTCAGCCTTGCCTTTCTTTATTGTCTTGAAATCGAAGGTTTGGGCTTTATCAACCGCAGATTTCAATAGTCTTGCGGTTTCGTCGTATTGCTCCTTATACTTCTTTGGATTAAACTCAGAGGGAAAAACACCTACAACCGTACCTATTTCATCTAATTTCCTTATCAGTTGAAACTGGTCATGAATATGCTCCGTACCGTCATAGCGAGGAATGATTACCATCCGCTTGCCTTTCTCCATACTCTCACATATCGAACCCCATCCTCCCTGCATGATAAGCAAAGACGCTTCCTCTTGGTAGTGTTCCATTTCTTCTTTGGTACACATCTTGAAGCTCTTGCTCACATGCTTATAAGGATAGTCCGTCCAACCTGTCTGCACGATGACCTCTTCGTCTGTCGTAGCAGCAAACAAATCTATAGCATACGCCATTCTTTCAAACGGCATATCCATAGTTCCTAATGAACAAAATATCATGATTTAAAATTTCTGTTTCAGTGTGATACCTATTCTTCGTGGTATCAAGCAAAGTATATCTTTGGGAGCCAACCACAAAAACGTCACGCAATGACGCAACGCTCTTGTGGCAGTCTCCATGCTTTTCTTTTTCCCTGTTGTATGGTTCCGATAAGCCTTCCTGCCAAAGTTTCCGCTCTCCATCACGGCAGCCATGAGCTTGTCGGCATACCGTTCGTCGCGACAGCCCAACACAAAGTTACTGTCCAGCCATTCAAAACCGAAATACCGCTTCATCATGGCGAGCATGGCTCGGAATGCTTTCATATAGCCTATACCGTCCAAGGCTGTCATCAGCCTTCCGACATTTATCTTGTCCCTATAAGCATTCAGGATCACTGCCAAATCCAATGTCTGGCGCAAGCCCACGCCCTCCACAAACAGATGATTAAACCAATGCTTAAAAACCACGATTAGATCTTCTGTCGGCGGCAATACGCTGACCTCGGTTTCATTGCCGTCGGAGTCGCATACCGTGAACGAATCCGTATGCTCCGCCATAGCCTCATCTATCATCCTGTTGAAGCGGTGCTGATGCCGACGGTTGCCGAAGGTCTCAATCTGATAATGCATCTCGAAGCGGATGCCCTGCCAGTCAAAACTGTAGTGTTTGTCAACATCCTCCTTGTCCATCTTCACATGCAGCCCCTGCTCTATCACCTCCACCGCCCGCAGGAAATCCCTCTTCGGAACATAGAAGTCCACGTCGCCCATTGTCCTTACAAACGGTTCGGGATAATGTCTCGCCACAGCCAGTCCCTTGAACACCACATAAGCGATACTGTTCTCCTTCATCAGTCGGGCGAAGCGCCCCACGGCATCCTCAAACCTACGCTGGTTCTGCCTGTGCGCCATGGTCTGCTGCATAAGCCTCATCACAGCCTCCCCTCTGCCTTCCGCCGCACCTCCGGCAATCACAATCCGGTTCCTCATTGCAGCATTAGCCACCAGTCCCGTAACGGCATGTTCTCTGGCGAGGCGCATAATGGCATTCAGTCCGGCAACAGACAATTCCATCTTCTCCGTCCCGTCCTGCCCCGTTATGTCCCTTTTCAATATCTTCAGCAGAGTCATCTCTGCTGTATCAAGTAAATTGTTCTTCAATGAAAGAAACTATTGCTTTATTTCCCCTTTTCTTGATTACCTTCGCCGGATTGCCACCCACGACAGTCCAAGGTTCAACGTTCTTATATACTGAAGCTGTAGCACCAACCACGGCATTCTCACCAATCTCCACTCCCATACCGATAAACGCACGGCTGCCGATCCACGCCCCACGGCGCAAGACAATAGGAGATGTAACGAGACCGCTGTCAGCAGTATTGGCATGGTCTATGTCATGCCCTGCCGTACAAAGATACGAATACTGCGACACGATGGCATCATCCTCCAACACCACCAAGTCCTGGTTATAGCATATCACCTCAGGGCCGAGACACGCCCTGTGTCCCATCCTCAACATCCAAGGTGCCCACACCTTCACCGAGGCATACACATTAGCATCCCATTCCACCTCTGCCCCGAACATTCGCAATAATAACAACCGCCACTTGCGGAACACGGGAGTGATAAAAGGACGGAACAGCAAGGCAGCCATGACATTCCACACCACCCGCTTCAACTTGATACCCAAGGACACACGCCCCGGAGTATGACGTTCTAAATTCATAACTATAAATCGATTTATCTATTCGTTCTCTATTACCTCAATACCCATTCGTGAGATTAGGGATAAGTGTCTCATACACCTCCATCATTTCTTTTGCCATTACGTGGGCTGAATATTTCTCCTCTATCAGTCTTCTTCCGTTGCGCCCCATCGCTTCGAGTTCATCATCCGACAATGCCAGAAACCTGCGCAGCGTCTCCACCAGAGGCTGCGTACCTATCTCCATCCAAGCTCCGCTATTGGTATCGTTGAGGTCATGCCATGGCGTGCCTATGGTAGTAATGACTGGCGTGCCCGAAGCAAGGCTCTCTGCAATGGCAAGGCCGAAGTTTTCGGAGTGAGTAGGCAGCACGAAGAAGTCGGAAGTCTGGAACAGTCGCCATTTCTCGCCACCATACACGCCGCCGACAAGCTGCACAATGTTCTGCAGACCATTATCGGCAATCATCCTCTTCATCTCAGCCACATAGTCGGCATCACCCTCACCAGCCACCAATATCTTGTAACCCTGAAGTTCAGAGCGCAGCACCGCTGCCGCCTCAATGAGGAAATTGATACCCTTCTTCACATGCACACGAGAGAGGAACAATATCTGGCGAGTCTTCTTCCAAGACTTCTTCATTTCAATGCCGTCAGCATCAATACCGAGTTTAACCACCTTGATATTGGAGTTATAACCCAACTTCAAGAGGTTATCGCGTTCGCTCTCCGCCGTAGACTGGATGCAGTCCGCCTTCCTCACCGCAGCTTTCTGGTAAAGCAGCAAAGCCGGCACCTTACGCGTCCAGTAATGACGCTTTATGATCCAAGGCTCCAGCATACCATGCGGAGTCAGCACCACCTTATATCCATGCTTCTGTGCAATATGCTGTACCGCAGCACATGCCGGCAACCAGCAGCAGTTTACATGCACGATGTCGGGCCTCACCTCCTCCATCATCTCGGCGACTCTCTTCCACCAAGCCCCTTTAAAGGGATTATACTCCGGCACATAATGCACCATACAGTTCTCCATCGTCAACGGATTCTTCGAGGCATGCGTAATGATATGCACCTCTGCCAACTCGCCAAGCCCCTTGGCAAGCACCTGCATATAAGTAGAAGTACCGCCCGCCGTGCGGTCGATACTCGGAATATAGTGAATGATTTTCATTTTAAAATAAAAGATTTTTCATCTTCCCCCAGTACAAACATTATACACTCTGGGAAGATACTTTCTGAACAGTAATCCTGCAAATACAGCGCAAACCGTGAATATCCAGGGGGATAAGAGATAAGAGATAAGAAGTTAGATATCCCAACTCATTCTTACTCAACATGACAACTATCAATTTGCGAACAATATTAAGCGTAGGTTCATGGAAGAGATATATGAAAAAAGTAAACTGACAAGCAATGCCAAGCCATTGATGTCTCGACAGGCTGAAATCCTTTCCCAAAACCACATCGTATAATCCCCAAGCTCCAATAATTCCAAGCAGAATTATTGGAATACGCAACAGGCTCCAATTAATTATATCAGGAAAGAACAATTGTATTATTGATATTATTAAGAATAAGAACAATCCAAATATCGCTACTTTAGTTCTACCATTTCCCCCCATTTCTATTTTTACCTTAGTCAGCTGTCCGCCTAAGACGAACCAAAACAGAGAATAGAAAGGAACATGAGGCACATCAAAATATGTCAGCACGAATACGACTGCAACAAATCCCCATTTCAGATGTTTCAGACACAGATACCACAATGGAGATGTCGCAACAATCAATATCAAATCACGCAAGAACCATAGTTGGAAAGCGCAAGGATATCCAGTACCCCCATCATAAAAAATAGAAATTAAAATAATTGAATATGGCTTTTGGAATAAAGGCATAATTGAACTCGAACTATTAATTAAATTCGAAGTCCATGGTAATAAAGCAACAAAGGAGTAAAAAATAACGAAAAACACACATCCTATAAAATAAGGTATCAACAAAGATTTTATTCTTTTTCTTATTTTACGTCCAATTGATTTTACTCCATCAGGAACCTTCATAAAAAAGAGATAACCAGAAATCAGATAGAACAGCGGAACTGCACAACGACCTATCATTTCAGAAGTAAACAGTTGTATCTTATCATAATAGGCCATCCCCATAATTTCATTTGGTTGAAATCTAGAATGAATATAGAGTACAAAAATAATGGAAATCAAAGACAGTACCCGCAGCTTGTCACTAAGATATTGAGTCATGTATTAGTCTCTTCTAAAAATATCCCTGGTATATACCTTGTCCTTTACATCATCTAGACAAGCATCGTAGCGATTGGCAATGATAGCATGGCTCTGTGCCTTGAAGGCTTCGAGGTTGTTCTCTACCCTACTGCCGAAGAAGGTGCTGCCCTCTTCCAAGGTCGGCTCATAGATGATGACCTCTGCACCCTTTGCCTTGATACGCTTCATGATGCCCTGGATGGCAGACTGGCGGAAGTTATCACTGTTTGACTTCATGGTCAGGCGATAGACACCAATCACACAGTTGTGCTCCTTGCTTGCATCGAAGCTGTTGTCATATGCATAACTGTAATAGCCGGCCTTCTTTAATACTGCGTCAGCAATATAGTCCTTACGGGTACGATTGCTTTCTACGATGGCTTCGATGAGATTCTCAGGAACATCGGCATAGTTTGCCAAGAGCTGCTTAGTGTCCTTGGGCAAGCAATAGCCACCATAGCCGAAGCTTGGGTTGTTATAGTGGGTACCAATACGTGGATCGAGTCCTACTCCATCAATGATGGCCTTGGTATCGAGACCTTTGACCTCGGCGTAAGTATCGAGTTCATTGAAATAGCTTACACGAAGGGCGAGATAGGTGTTGGCGAAGAGTTTCACTGCCTCGGCTTCCTTCATGCCCATAAAAAGTGTATCGATATCTTCCTTAATGGCACCTTCCTGCAAAAGGGCTGCAAATGTCTTGGCTGCTTCCTTCATCTCCTCGACATCTGTAACCTGCATGATAGCCTCGTTTTCCTCGGCAAACTCAGGGCGGTCGATAATCTTGGGATAGCCTACGATGATGCGGCTCGGGTATAGGTTATCATATAGCGCCTTGCTCTCACGAAGGAACTCCGGAGAGAAAAGGAGGTTGAACTTCTTTACGCCCTTCTCGGCATACTTCAAGTAGAGACTGCGGGTGTAACCTACCGGGATGGTGCTCTTGATAATCATCACGGCATCAGGATTAACCTCCAACACCAAGTCAATCACTTCTTCCACATGAGATGTGTCGAAGTAGTTCTTTACAGGATCATAGTTGGTAGGAGCTGCAATCACAACGAAGTCAGCATCCTTATATGCAGCCTTGCCATCGAGAGTAGCCACAAGATTCAGCGGCTTCTCCGCCAAGTACTTCTCAATATAATCGTCCTGAATAGGAGAAATGCGCTTGTTAAGCTTCTCCACCTTCTCAGGAATAACGTCTACTGCTGTTACATGATGGTGCTGAGACAACAAGGTTGCTATACTCAGACCTACATAGCCTGTACCGGCTACTGCAACTCTTATATCCTTAAAATCTTTCATATCTATATTGTGTTATTTGGTTTCACATACTTTATCAATAACTCTTACGGCATTATCCACCATCTGTTCGATAGTCAGATGCTTTGCTACATAATTTCTTGCATTGTCACCCATTCGTTTTATGTCGTTATCAGAAAGCAATTTGATTTTATCAATGCAATCATCAATATTTTTGAAAATCAGTCCGTTTTCCCCATTATGTATATATGAGTATTCCACACATTGAAGAGTTTCTGAGCTACGTTCAAAAGTAAAGATTGGTTTACCATACGCCATAGCTTCAACGATAGACAACCCAACCCATCCAGGTTGGAAATAAATATCTGCCAATGCAAACAATTCCTGTTTTACTGCTGTGTCGTAAACGGCACCGAAATCATACACATTATCAAAATTTGAGAAATTAGGCTTTGAATCACCTGCACCGATGATAACGAATCCGTATTTCTTTGAATCCAAATGGTTGATAGTTTCCAAGAGTAAGTCGACACGTCTATTTGCTGTAAACCTCGCGCAAAAGATGAAAACCACCTTTTGTTTGATACCATATTTTTCTTTCAGTTCTTCTACGGATATTTTCGGAATATACTTTACCATATCATCTACTCCTGTAAGAGTATTATGCAAGGCAACCATAGGTTTCTTTGGAAAAAACTTCTGCCATTGTTCTTTCTCCTTGTCCATATAAAACCACACGCCATCAGCAAGAGCTATCATCAGATTAAGTTTCCAATCTGGCCTTTTCTCTTCTTTTAGATAGCGACGCACGGAGATACCCTGTCCCCACAGGATAATTTTCTTTCTATGCAGAAATTTTGTCAACAAGAGCAGCCATGTTGTTATATGAGTAAAATTCAGCATCAGCACAAGGCAATCGTAATAACCTTTAATTAAGGTGAAAGGGTTATATACCAATATACCACCCCTAAACATCTTAGACTGAATTTGAGCAAATCTTGTCTTACTAATATTAAAAGAGGATTCCTTTGCATCCTTTATATTCTCATAGATATAAATATCCTGATGGACTTTTTTACTGAGCAAATAGAAGAATTCCTCCCGATAATGAGGAATTATAGGCTGTAAATGAACAATAGAACGCATATCCTTTATATTCTACACATATAAATTTGTCTCGTCCCTTCATGTATAGAGTCAAAGATGGCATATTTGCCATCTGCACTCCAACGAGGATGTAAATCGCAATGAAGTCCGGACCGTGTGAAAGAGAACAATTCCGGTGAGAACATTTTCATGATATCTTTATCTACGCCTTCTGTATACTTATCAAATAATGTAGTATCTGGCTGCTCGTCACTCATTCTGAATTTTCCAATATCAATTCTCTCATTAGTAGAAAAACGATATGTAAAAAGAGTCCGTTCTTTCTTTTCATCTGGATATGTGTCGCAAATACATATATCTCTATCACAAGGATTACACATCGGATGTCCGTCGCAAGTCAAAAGCCCCTGAGCAAACGGAGTTATCTGACATGGATTTGTATCTGAAAGCATAAGGAAAGACATGCTGGATGTCGCTTTTTTCTTTAGCAGTTTTTTCACAACCGTTTTTGCAACAGAAAGAAAGGGCTTAACCAACGGATTAGTAAGAAGAGGGTTGCTACGCATTGAATCCAAAGAAGAAGCAGCACGTCCCCATATAAAAATTGTATCATCATCCTTCCAATCAAAATGACTCAGAAAACCATAAGTTAAACATCTCAAGTCATTGCCATCTGTACCAACAGTAAGAATTCTAGTTCTTATACCACCATCAGGCAAAAAACACCGATGTAAAAAAGCGAGTCTTTTACCATTTGGGCTCAGAACAAGATGGGTTATATAATGGTGATTCCCATTATGCAAGCTCGTTTCTGGTTGACAATTAGCTACATCATCGATCGAAACCAACAATCTTGTTTTATTAGTTTCTATATCTGTTATAAAAATTCCGTCATTCTTTGGAGTTTCGTCGTCTTTTGTCTCATCAGGAATACCAATGTATCCATATCCACCTAATCTGTGCAAACGAGAATAATTTATTCCAAAAGCTTTTTTCTTGTCAAGGCTCAGGCAATGGCATGTACCATCTATACTCTTTACCTTTTCTCCTTTTTCCACATCATATATATCTGCACCCCAATGGTCGCCAAACTGATTGTTTACTATAAAATGTGTGTCATCAATCCATTGTTGTCGAGCTCCTTGCGGATAGTTGAAAGCATTTGTCTTTCCCAATTCAACAAAATGATGTGTTGCTACATCCACATAGCCAACACCAATTTTCTCCCCAGGCAAAGGAGGGCGATTGAAGGTTTCAACTTCAAGAGAAAGCAGTTTGTCTTCACTTTGATTTGTTGCTATCAAATCATGAAATCCAAACAGATGATGTTTGGGACCATCTGTCACGCGTATTACTTCATAAACGTTTTCTTTATCCATATATCAAATTCTTTAGTTCTTGTATTCCAGGAATGATTTTCTGGATTAATGTCAATATGCGTCTTTCCAGAATCAAGTAATTTATCCATAACAGATAATAAGCTGTTCACATTAGAAGGTTCGTAATAGATGCCCTCTTCTTTTAAAACCTCATAAGGTTCGCCAATCTTACATGTTACAATAGGCTTTTTATATGGTAAATACATATACAACTTACTAGGACAGCGTGCCCAATCCTGTATAGTATCATTCATTGGAGAAATGAAATAGTCTGTTAAAGAGAAATAAGTTGAGATGTCTTCCTCTGCAATAAATCCAGGCAACTTAATCCAGTTATCAAGACCGTGATTTTTTACATAATCACATGCATCCTGATAATGACGTCCTCTTCCATGCATCATAAGTAATACTTCCGGATGTTTGACCTTCAACTTCTCTATTGCCTCAATGATGGTAAAGGCTCCATAGTTTCGGGTTATTGTCCCAAGGAAAGTGAAAATCTTTCTACCCTCATATTGCTTGAATTCTTCTTTTGTCCTGTCTATATTCTTTATTTCCATAACACCCTTTGAGAATGCATATGGATGATAGAAATTCGGATGCTTAAAACAGAGAATTCTCTTGCAACGTTGCTCATATACATTTTGGAGGAATCTACTTGCATTAATCAGTGCGTCAGAATAAAGTATGGAGGCATACTCGTTAAGATAGCAATGTATCTTTCTCAGACCTTTCATATCTGGTATACCAGATTGAAGTTCTGAGTGCTCAACAAGCTTCTTGCATCTATGACCGATTCCGACTGTATTTCTCGTAACAAAGGCGCAAATATAGATAAAGTCTGGATCTATCTCTTTTATCAACTTGTTTTTTGCCTTTATTTCTTGAAAAGCTGAACAGTGGGGAAAATAATATACTTTGACCTTATCGCTGCATTCCATGCTCACACGATGGCGGTTCTCTTCCGTATCTTCCATCAAAATGGAAACATCCCATCCCAAGTCAACCAAAGGGTTTGCCATACCCAAGGCACGCTTAGCCGTGGCGATATTCTTAATGTCGCCAGTGGTAATAAAACATATTTTAGCCTTCATTTTCTATCAATTCTTTATAATATGAAACTACGGTCTTCGCATATTGTTCCCAAGAAAAATTATCTTTGATTTTTTGGGCAGCATTCAATCCGTATTTTTCTCTTTTAGGTTTATCCTTAATTAAACTCATAATAGCATTTACTATCTCTGCAGAGTCCTTGGATTTTATTACAACACCATCTTTTCCAGAATCTATAGGAAGACCACTTTCTTTTGTTGCAATAACAGGTAAGCCTGCAGCCATCGCTTCCATACCAGAGGAAGCACATCCTTCTGCTAATGAAGGAAACAAATATATATCTGAGTTAATAAAATAGTGTTTCAATTCATCTTGTGGAACAAAGCCCACAAATTGAATATTCTTTGACTTATACTCTTTGAATAGAGAATCCATCTCTAAAGTTTCACAAGCACCAACCACAACTATTTTATAGTTAATTTCCATCTCATCCAGAAGCTTTGTAGCTTCAATAATATATCTAGCACCTTTTCTAATTCCAAACCCTCCTGTAAATAATATTTGTATTTGTCCGTTTATGTCATAAGAAGTCTTAAGAGAAAAGAAATCTGGTCTCACGCCCAAATATGCAACTTTTATTTTACTTTCTTCAAAACCTTCTTCTACAAATGTTTGTTTCACGAAATCAGAATTTACAAGAATACAATCAGCTTCTATACAATTATCCGTTATCAAGTCCCAAAACTTCGTATTGTACCCACAATCCAATCCCAATCTTTTATATTCTGGATTAAGTGTTTTTCTTAAAAAATTAGTATGGGCAATACTATGATCTACTAATACTTTCATACCACGTTTCTTGGCAATCTTTATAGCACCTGCGCCACCATTACCACTACGAACATGAAAGACATCTGCATTTTTTATGAATTTCTTAGAAAAGAATCCATATAAAAGTGAAGCGTACATTGCTGAGTTATTTGTTCTAAGGAATCTAAATAACTTTGTAGCCCACAAATAGAATTCAGGAATTGCCACCCCATCATTTCTACGAACTTTTCTTACATATCTTTTTCCAAAACTTTTAAACAAATCTCTACCTGATATTTTAGAACACAGTTTTACTAATGGTTTACTAAATGAACCAGGAAGCCAACCCTGTATAACAGAAACATCCACTAAGTCCGAGATGTAGTCAGCGCTCTTCATTAAATGTAAAGGGCCAAATGTTGAAATGATAACTATTATTTTTCTCATTTTTTTAGCCAAATTGAAGTTTTTATCCAATTATATATTAAAGAAACGACCCTGTATTTCACCAATCTTGTCTTTATATCTACCATAAAAGAGTTTGTTGCAAAGACATTGAATAAACGTTGTAGAAATGTTGTTTCTCGCCAACTATTATGAGCACAATGAATAGCAACACTATCTTCTGTTGCATTCTTTTTTCCTGCAAAAAAATATTGAGGGTATATCACTATATTATTTTTCAATATCTGCTTTCCCTTAACGTATCTGAAGCCGTATTTTTCTGCACAAAGAGCCAATACGTCTGGCAATATTATTTTGTCATAAAAACTTCCATCGGACTGAATAAAATGTATGTTTTCATAATATTCCATACAATCCTTCATAAATGGATGTCCCTTCTCTGCCCCAAACATCGCAGATTGAATTCCTATACCTTTAACATGTGCAACATTAGAATTCCTATTATAATTGCCATCCAAACTTTCTTTTACAATATTAAGATTATCAACCATATCCTGGTGATACTCAATTGATGAGAAAAAACCATCATTAAGGAAAGGATCAAAATTCTTAACTACATGAATATCTGTATCTAAATATATTCCCCCTTCTGTATATAAAGCATATAATCTAACATAGTCTGCAACAAAAGCATACTTCTTATGGCGATATGCTTCTTGAACAAATATCGGAGCCCTAGATATATCAAAATTTTCTTCCGACCATAATTTAAACTTATACCCAATAAGTTTTTTCCCCCAATCATCAATAAATAATTGCATTTCTCCAGGAAGAGGATTTCCCCCAAACCAACAATAATGAATAATTCTATTTATCATATTTCTCAATTTTAAACATTAATAAAGGCACCATCAACAATGGAAGAGTATATCTAAAATGTGATGGAGGTGAAAACAATAGATTCCATAAAAATGATATCAAACAATAGGAGACACACGACATATATCTTTTGTCATATAAATTATATTTAAAAATCAAAAATGACTTCTTTAAAGTAAATATCACAATTTTACTGCCAGCAATAAAACACAAAACTCCATTATAAACACCCCAACCTATAAGAACCGAATGTACCGGCAACCATACCCCATGCCAAACAGTATCAAGTCCTTTCATTTTATACAACAATTCCCAATAATGTCCAGTTTCATCTTTTGCCCATGCCCCAAATCCGAGCCAAAATCTATCAACAAAAGCTTGGATTCCGATAAAAAATTCCCCTCTACCTACATAAAGCAACTCTAGAGGATTATACGGATTAGACATAGATAAAATTTGTTCGTTATTTCCACTGACAATTCTTCCCTCTAGAACTTCAGTTGCGTAATAACAATATCCACCATATAAAATAACAACTGCTATTATAATGGCAGGGATTTTACTCTTTATACTTATTTTTTTGCCTAAAGATAAATAATATCCGAAAATACCTGATACGAAAATAAACATACCTCCACTCCTCGCACCTAAAAGAATCATCAATGCTCCTACTGCAGAAAAAACAAAAACACTGATTTTCTTATTTACAAAAACAGAAGCAGTCATTATAAAATATCCAACAGCAGGTGCAATTCTCATTTTGACATAAGCAGCAGCTTCGCCACTTTCAATAACATCCATAGAAACATCCTCATCCATTTTTTGCATCAAAATAGAAATTGCTGCCCCTATAAATGCAAATAACAAAAATCTTTTATCTTTAGAGCCATAAAAAAGCAAAAAAGAAAGATGAAAAAAGGAAATTATAGTTACCATTATTCCTCGCATGGAATTATTTAAGCCATTTGACACAAATAATTCCGAAAATAGCTGAGCTGACAACAAGAATAAGTACATATGAAAAAAAGATTTCCAAAATACTATTCCAACCAACTTCCTATAAAAAAATATGAACCAGATTATAAGTGCAAATTCTCCTATACTTATTTCACCACCGAGGTTAAATTTAAACATAAACATAACCTCTACTAATAAGATAAAGATGCCATTTTTAATAAGTGAAAACTTCATATAACTATCATTTAAATTTCTATTTTATCACAAAGAAATTTGTTCTACCATTGCGGAAACGTTCCCCACACAACTTCTATGTACATATATTAGAAAAAGTTCGATACACTTTATCAAGTGAAGAGAACCAAATGTGGAAAGAATTATTTTTTATTTTGCACAAAATATGTTGTTGTGTTAAATATATACGTGTTAACGTTAGCTTATGGATGAGTATTTTATTTGCCAGCCAAAAGCCTAACAAATTTATTTTCTGATTTCAAAATATATTTGATAGGGAAATAAAGAATTAAAATTATCAAAATTCCAATACACATACCCGATAACAAATCCATGTATGGAGGGGGTAACAATATGTGGAATATCTTCTTGTATACAATTTTAAAAAATTGAATTAGCATGCCATGAAATCCAAGTATCACTAATGTACCATTACTAATGGTCACAATTGGGGCAACTAATCTTGCAGGAATTTTTATTTTCATTAAAGTCAATAATATGCCTATTAATGCGACAGAACCTATAGAGAGAAATGTTCCATAGTTAGTTCCGCAATTTAACGCATTCATATTAATTCTTCCCGAAAAATTAAATATAACAAGATAAATTACTAAACATAGACATATAATAGATGAACTATATTTTACGTAATTAGATTTATCAACAATTTTTTTTGTTAAGCATCCGAAACAAAAGAAAGGGAAGCTAAATATGAATGCCGAACATTGATAATCATTAAATCTCAACCCTGAATAATACAAGATGAAACCTCCTATTATTGTTATAAGCAGTGCTAATGACCTCTTTAAGCTTGTTTTCACATTAATGCTATAAAAGTTGTAAACGAGTCTCATCCAAAATAAAGCCCAAAGAAACCACATCCATCCAATACTACTTTTTCCTAATACAAAAGAATGAATTGGCTCCACAATGTTATTTTGCAAATCAAATTGTTTTTTATAGACAAAAACATCTTGAAAAATTCCGAACAAGACTCCCAATATGAAATACGGTATCATTACGAGTAATAATCTGTGAATATTCTTTTTTATATCTGAATAGATATTGTTGTTCTTTCTGAACAAATATCCACTGCAAAAAAAGAATAACGGCATATGGAAAGAGAATATAAATTTCGTAAAAATAATATTGGTAAGAGGTAAATGACCAAGAATAACAAGGTAAATACCTAAAACCTTAATAACATCAATATAATAAAGTCTATTTTTCATTTTCAAATTAAGAAACTATCTTATTGTTTTTATTTTCTACATTTAACATTGCGAAGCTATGTGAATGTCAGTAAACATAGCACGTCAAAGGGTTTATGCTTTAGCAATCCCCCAAATTAAAAAGACATCAAGAAAACTCCCATAGTCAGACTTGGCAACATAATACCCACAAATCTTTTCATTATAAGAGCTTCGATTGCATTCTTATCTGCCGATTTCACAAAGAAGAATCCCAAAATTGCAATAAACAATGGCATATGAAACATATAAATACCAATCAACACATTGTCCGTCTTCCATTCTGGATTAAAGGTTTGAATAACATGGTCCAGTACAACAATAACAATTGCATAAGCCTTCAATATATCATAAAATAACAGTCTGTTTGTTTTCATTTCTTTTTAATACTACTTCTAATTTTAGAGATTAATGCATAACATATTTTGCGTTCTGATCTATTTAGACCAAAAGTCATTATTATAGCAATAAGAAAGAAACAATTCAAGACGAACATGATAATGAATCCCATAATAGTGTTGTCCAATATTAAAGAAAGTATATAACAAATACCACTATCTAAGATAGCAACAAGAGAAGACGGAAAAACTACTTTCTTTATTAAGTCTATCGTTGATAAAGGACTTACTTTAACAGCATAATATGTACGAATGACACATGTTAAAATATCCATTCCGACAATCACAACAATCAACATTATTGGATTACCCCATATTTTACTTACAAAATATCCCATTGGCATAACTAATAAGTAAAAAAATTCTGGGACAATCATAAACTTCGTGATTTTATTAGTCGCAAGAACAGAAGTTCTAATAGGTTCGAATAATGCATAAGTTAAGCTTATAAATACTGCGCACATTGCAAATTCAACTGCATAAGAAGGAACTTTTCCAAGCCACATATGCATAATAAATTCAGTACGAAAAAGAAATGGTATCATAATGAAAAATATTAAATAAGTTTCCATTTTACTTCCGCTATACACTATCTTTCTGTGTGTCTCAATTTCATTATTTGCATATGTCTTTGTTATTTGTGGCGAAATAGCTTTAAACAGATTTAAAGCAAATGAAAGAATTGAGTTTTTGAGTTGTAAAGATATATTATAAACAGCATTAATTGCAACTCCAAAAGTCCAGTTGATAACAAAAATGATTCCTTGAGAAGAAACAATTTGTATTGCTCCAGAAGCAGTAGAGACACCTGTAAACTTACCAAGTTGTTTTAATTGTTCTTTATCTATTATAAAATGGTAGCGAGATTCATCAAACTTATAATGACAATATATTTGATAAAATATACGAATTATGATACTTACTGTCGCCATCATAATACCATACACTAGCAAGCGGTTGTCAAACCATGATAAAGTATATACTGCGCAAAATGTTAGTACTACTTGCAAAATGGAAATAACAGCAAAAGCATTCATCCTTTCATGAGCGATAACTAATGCGTTATATGGAATGCTTATCAGATTGACGACACATGTAAGAATGGATAATTGCAATACCCAGGAAGCTGCATTCATGCTATTTGCCGGAATGTTCACGCTATAATATAGCATATATACTCCTACGGATTCCAGTAAGATGAAAACTACAACAGAAAGTAGAAATATAACATTAAGCGATGTGCAAAAAACCAGATTCGTATTACCATCAGTTTTTCCTGATTCAAAAGTTATAAAACGTTGAACCGCATTTGTTACACCTCCTGTAAATACAGTTGCTAATCCCACAATGCTTCCAACAACTCCATACACTCCCATGTCCTCCACACCGAGGTTTGCCAGGACCAATCTTGTTGTCCAAAGGTTGAGCCACATAGTGAAGAGCATACGGACATATAACAGCAAACTATTCTTTATTATTCTGTTTTTATTAAAATTATCTGACATATTTATTCTAACGACACTATCAAGTCTTTAATAATCTTGTTTTCTTATATGTGTGATAGTCACCACCGAGTAATGATTCTACTACGAGGTTCTTATGCACACATTTTCTTTTCTTAAATTCTTTTGCCGGATTTCCACCAACTACCGACATCGTTTCCACGTTTTTAACCACAACGCTTCCGCTTGATATTACCCCCCCCATTTCAATTTTACGACATGAAGGAAGAATCATGACACGTGTTGGTATCCAAACATAATCTTCTATGGTAAGTCCGTAATGCTTATGTTCCCATTCCTCAGAATCAATGTTGTGTGAAGTTGTAATAATCTCCGTTTCAGAACCGATAATCACATGATTGCCGATGGTTACCGGATTACGTAAATCTATCTTGTCAGTCTGTATGCTAACATGGTCACCAATCTTCAAATTGGAGTTAGCTGCCTTTGCCAAAGACAACGGCATCACCACGTTTTCACCAACTGTCGCCCCTCTCTTACGGGCTATCCTTACAGCTCTGTCATACTTGAAGTGCTGCTTCCATCTCGCAATCAGCCCTTTCAAATAATGAAAGTAAGTTCTTGAAGTTATATCCTTTTCGTATTCAGTCATATTGTTTTTAATATTCGTTTGTTATTCTCTGCTGTTTGGTTTAACATTAAATATATGTTTTACGTTTTAATTGTTTTATATGTATTGCGTTAAGCTGCACAAATCAACGAACCTTAAAATGTGTTTACGGTTAACAGAAATGTATTCCAAAGTCCTCCACTCCCAACGCATTCAATATCACACGGTTCGTATACAACCACACCACCATCATAAAGAGCATTCGGAAGTAAATGATTTCATAAATAATATTTTTTGAATAGATGTCAGTCTACTATTCCGAATAAGCTCAATATTCTTATTATAAAAACGGTTAAATACATATATATCAAATAGTATATCGTTTCCAAGTGGCTCGATTGCTAAACTACAAAGGCTGTTTTCATCTGTGTGTGATGAAAATACTCGATTATTGAGACCATTTCGAAAAAGATAATCAAAATAAACTCTTGAATTTGGTTTATGTAAACCAACTATTTCTCTAGATAGGTCGTCCCAAAATGTAGCTGTACCTTCTTTTGTTAGCACAACTACATATATAGCCATTTTGTCTGGTTGCTCTATTATAACATAAGATTTGCTCATAATCTCACCAATTCTTGCAAATATTATTAATGTTCTTCAGCGACTCTTCCACAATATCAACAGCTTCTTCATAGGATAGTATCGTAGATGTTTCTATCGCTGTTCTATCGATATGGAAAGAAGCTGTACGCTTGTCTATATAATAAGCATAAGCTCTTTCTATACATTTCTTTAACTCAGGATTAAAATCTAATGTTGACGTCTTGAATTTATAGGTTATACCACCATCATTACTTCCCAAATATGTACCATAACTAACAAATGGAATTCCCGTTACCTCGACTAATTTCTTGCTTATAACTGCATCTGTCGCCTTTAAAATACCTAAAACAAAACATCCATAATCTTCAACAGGAACAGCAGAATTAATTAACTGTATGGATGAAAGAATCATTTTCTCTATTACCGTACCTTTTATTGGGGCAAGATTCTCTATGTTTTTTCCCAAATCTTCTTCTATGACAATAGGCATAGTCGTAGAATTACTCATAACTTCTTTAATTATATCAGAAGGTATGGTGGTAATAACTGGTAGAGTTTCAACTATAAGTGAAAGGAATAGACTTGACATTGTTCCTTGCAAATACAAGGTACCATTTTTATAATATGTAAAGAATATGGTCGCATCATATCTTCCTGTAACCTTGAATCTGCTAATGACATTAGAGTCTGAAAACTCCATTTCTTCGACTATATAAGAATCGTATTCTTCCAAACATTTTTTATATCTATGGAAATCGTCCTCAGCAACATCTTTGATTGTGTATGTCTTGTGCTCTGTATTTGGAAGTGAAGTCTGCTGTTTAATATACTCCCAGCATTCTTCTGCTTTTTCCTTCATGCGTCCTTGTGCAGAATAGGAAACTCGCCCCTTGGAGTAATAAAGATTCAAGAGGCCATTACTTTTTCCTTTCGCAATTTTTAGCAACAATCCTTTGTCATCAACTTTGGATATTTCGTATTTAAATTGCGTATTTACCTTAAAATACTCATCAATTGCTGATTGTATGTTATCTATGTCTAAAACAAAATGCTTTTTCCTTGCCATAAATTTATTCACTAGTGTAACTATAATAAATTGAATGATTCTTTCATCAAATCTGTTGTAATTTCATAACTCATGAACGTTTCCTTTCCCAAACAATATTTTAGCCCCCTCAACAACTGGGACTGAAGCCAATGGATAATAAACGACCAAGTTCTCCTTAGCTCGTGTACAGCAAACATAGAACAGTTTTTTAGTCCGCTCTACTATAGAAGCATTCTTATGTGCATCATAGAACAATGAATCGAAATTGTATTTGGTCCAATTGGACTTTAATATAACCAATACATTATCATATTCCAATCCTTTTGTCTTATGTTGTGTAGAAAAAGGCTTGTTACCCATTCTATAGTCGTAAACATTTCTTGCTTCTTGATAACTAACCTCTTTGATTCGTTTCCACAAATACGGATTGTTCTCTATATACGATTTAACTTTGTCATCTATTACGCAAATGCGCAATCTATCAGCCAAATCAATGACTTCAGAAATGGTCATGTCATTATATGAGCTGACTATTCTGTCAATTCCTTCCCGAAGTTCTTTCTTCTGCCTTGCCCTTACTATCTGTTTTATACTCGTAGAACGCATGAACTCATTGTAATCCTCATTAAGATATAGTTGAATGCAATGTTCTATCTTGTGTAAATGCTGGTTGAGCGGAGATAATTTGGAGCCAGTTCCATTACTGGCATCCTCTTCGGATTTATCATCCAACAATTGGTCTTTATCTATGTAACACGCAATGCTTTCAAATGGCATAGTCAATGCTTCTGCATAAAGAGCCGAATTTGTATTAATGAAATCCTGTTGCGATTTGGTAGGTGACCATTTCTTTTTGTCATCAGGAAATCTTGAAGACAATATTTTTATCGATTCATCCAATATTTGAGGCTTAATGTCATCAAGGACACCCCTCATTTTGGCATAGTCCCTTATTCTTTTGCCATATTCTATAATTTTATCCGAATCATGTATCCGCATCAATGTTTCAAATCCAGCTTCATTGGCTATCAGATTGTGAGTCAACCGTAGTTCCTTTGTGTTTTCTGTATCTGAAAAATCCCATCCAAATTCGTTCGTGAGCTTTTCTTTTAACACATCTGTATTATCCTCATCCGAATAATAAAATGAGATAGAACCTTCTTTTACATGTCCTTCTCCTGTCATATTGGGAGCTTTCAAATCATCAGAAGGCTCTTGGTGTAAACTATCTAATCGAAGGGAGTTCGCTAAAGCAATGACTGATTGTGGGCATCTTCTATTTTGCTTCTTTTGCACTTCGTACACACAACCATCAGGATTCTCGTCTGTTATAAGATAGCTGTCAATATTACCTACGCCATCATCATAAATGGCTTGCATAGAATCGCCAAAGAAGCCCACGATACATTTTTTTGTGACTTTTGGAAAATACTCCAGCAATATTTTGACAATAAGCGGATTGGTATCTTGATACTCATCTATAAAGACAAAAGGATATCTCGACTTGACAAAAGATACAATCTTGGGATATTTGAAAAACATCTTTTCCGAAAGTTTCAACACCTCATCATGTGAGATAATGCCATCTTGAAGTTTTAGATATTCTTTGTATTGTATGGCAAAGTTTGGTTCTCTATCTTTGTCGAAGAAATTTGATGGAACTTCTCCTTCATATCCATTTAATGATATCCCAGAATCTTCTGTGTTCAGCATTTCTATTAACGAAGCTTTAAGTTCACGTTGAAAGTTTTTGATGTTATCCCACAGAAAATCATGAATAGTCGAAACATTAAGATTTGGATGGTCAACTCGTCGATCTATCTCATGGACAGAAGCATTGGTGTAGGTCATGCAAGCTATTTTGCTTGAAGGATGTCTTGTAATAACCTCACGAATGACTTGTACCAAAGAATAAGTCTTTCCGCTACCAGCGCCACCGCTAAGGAGAAAATTTTCTCCGTTTTCTATATGTTCGATGATTTTTTCTACTTCCTTATCCATAAGAGGCCGTCCTTTATGTATTGTGGTATATTCCAACCACAGAATTCCTTGTTACCGTCTTTCTTGCTGTTGTATATTATCTCAACCGCAAAAGTCGCCTTACTTTCAATGCCATTTTCTGCCAATTCATACGCATCTACATCTTTGGTTGTATCTAAGAAATCCTTTAATTCCCCTTCGTCCAAACCTCGGATTTTCGATTTGTTGTTCTGCAAGAATTCCTTATTGATAGCAAAGAAATTATCTTCAAATGTTCTTGCCTGGTAGTCGTTTTCTTTCATTTGAAAACAAACTCTCATATTGCCATTCTCAACTTGCTTCCATTGGGATTCAGCTGCATTCCAAGTGAATACTTTTTGATTATCTGTCAACGAGAGCAATTTGTTTACTTTCAAATCATTCCCATCTTTCAAATTCTTGAAATATTCTTTCAATGCATTGTTGGATGTCAGCATTGTATCAGAGTCTACATATTTTGTTTTAAGGATATGACCTTTGCCATTTATTTTATGTCCGACATCCAAGTCTGTAAATACAACAGCCTTTTCTAATCCTATGAAGTTGATGAATTTTCCAAAGATGTGCGAATAAGCACCTACCTCTATGATAGAAATATTCTGTTTGCAGAGTGGTATTTCATTTTTATCTTCATCACACAGCTCTTCTTGGTCTAACTTCTTCATTAAAATCGGTAGAAGTATGCGCTCTGTATCTCCTTCTATGAATATTGCTTTGTCGGCAAAGAACAATTCGCTTCTGCTGAGTGTCAGATAATGTTTCAGAAATGTATACCATTGCTGTTCATCGTTATCATACTCTTTCTGCAAGTCTTTCAAGTTCTTTGCTGTCACCTCATTTCCTGCTCTTCTCATGTATTTTATTTCACTAAACTCACTTTCTGATACAATATGAGAAGAGTGGGTGCTGATAATAGACTGAATTTGTCTATATTCGTCTTTTGTTGGATCAAATAATATTGTTGTGTTTTTAACAATCCAATATTATTGTTTATCTTTGC
>OGNN01000056.1_pt1 | contig 89578 bp, 86 predicted proteins | sample 1573461 | NCBI WGS metagenome assembly OGNN01 (sample SAMEA2581998, study PRJEB24529) | metagenome | biome: Human gut stool | place: China | collected 2011
TGTTCGGTGCAAAATTAAACTATGAGAGTTGCATGGCAAAACCAAAACTTACGCAAATAGAGGGCACAAAACGAAGCGTATATTTAAGAGAGAGCCTGAAAATGGTGGAAGAACCTAGAATAGAGATAGTTAGATAGATGAAGGGAAAGTGAGGGTGCAAAACGAAACGTTTACATTGGTTGAATTTTGGTTGAATTATCTGAGAGGTTGGTTTACATAGAACGAGGGGAAAGTTTACATCGGATTGCATCTGCTTTACATCAGAGAGGCAGAGAGGCTTCTGAGGCGTGCAGGAGGGCTTGCCTACAAGGCGATGAATAGATGGAGACGGTGAAGGATTAGAGCGGCTTAACGGCCGCTTTTTTTGTGCCTTGTTGCGAAGAAAAATTTGGGTTTTAGGAATAATTAAGATGCAATTTTATTCCATATAACAATTATTTGGTATATTTGCAGCCGATAATGAGGGCGATGCGCTTTGCAGTGCGTGGCTCCTGATGTAGGACTTAAAACGATAGAAATATGGCAAAAGTAGTACACGTTCACCTGATGGTGGGCAAGCATGAAGGACTAAAAGACTTCTATTTCAGCTCCATCACGGCGATATACACCGTATTGACGGCTGAAGAGGTTGGTGCAACCAGGAGCTATCTGCTGCATGCAGGGCTTGGTGGAAATGGTACAGTAATGACGAAACGCGCTGTAATTAAGCAATCTACGCTTATTTCGGGTGGTCGGATGAGTAATGTATCGCCCGAGAAGGAATAAGGGCTTAGAACGCCATTTTTAGGGTGTTTTGGGCGTGTTGGAACGACATTATAAGCCTGTATGCTTTTAGGGGGTAATTTATGGGTATTTGGGGAGCTTTCGAGCTCCCCTTTTTTGTGCCCAAAATGGTTGATTTTGGGTAGTGGGGTTACAAGTGGGGTTACAAACTGGGGTTACATTTTTAGAAAAGTGGGGTTACAAAAGTGGGGTAAAACGCATAACGAAAGCTTGGGTAGGAAAACTACCACTTTTGCCACTTTATGTGCAGGAAACATACCCTTTTTCGACTTCGGTTTTTGGCGCTTACACCTTATTATATATAGTATATAGGGGCTTTTTAGCCTATTTTAGCGCCTTCCAGGGGGAGGGGGAACACACTAGGGGTACTTTTTGGGGGTGTACCATCTTCCCGGAGCCGGGAAAATGATACGCATCCTGGAGGTGGGTATGAAACGGGGTTACTCCAGACGGATGATGCCTCTGACGAGGGCGATGGCGTGGAGGTATGATTTCTCCAGTTCGAATGGTGGGTACTTGGTGTTATCGGAGACGATGCAGATATGATCATCATCCTTGCCCGGCAGTACTCGCTTGATGATGGCTCCCTGATTGGTGTCGAGAACATAGGTCTTATTCCATTGGAAGAAGATGTCGTTCATCGGTATCTTCTGACAAGCCACGAGGTCGCCAGAGTAGTATGTAGGCTGCATGGAGTCGCCTTTTACCCTGATAAGGAAGTCGGCGCCCTTGAAGTCTGGTATGAAATAGTGCTCGCATTCGTACTCCATGAAGGAGATATCGGAAGTGAATGCGCCCGCCATGGCGCTGGTAGGTATGAGCGGAATTCCCTCAATACTTCCCTCCGGTAGTTTATGGATTCGAGAAGAATATTCTCTATTTTTCTCTGATTTTCTCTGTTTTTCTCCAGATTTCTTCGTTTTTCTCTCCTTTTCGTCGATAATTTGCTGTTTATATTCTTGGCTATATGGGATTTTTTTTATATCTTTGTCGTTAACTTCTATTACGGGTTGAGAAGGGGTATCCGTCGGGGTATCATGCGAAACAAGCATTTCGCCCTTACCTGTAAGAAGCCAAGAAGCGTTGATTTCGGGATATGAATATAGAATCTTTTCAATATTAGAGGAGTTCATACCCTTTCCGCTCTTCTTTAACTTACCTAATAGGCCTACAGATAGACCTGCAGCGATAGTCATTTGATTATCGTTGATTCCCTTCAATTTCATGTAATATTGAAGTCTTTCTATAAAATTATTGCCCATATATTGAATTTTTTCCTTAAAAAGTTTGGTGGTATTGAATATTTTCTATATCTTTGCACCGTGTTTAAGATAAACACCGCGCCAAAGATACTAAAAAAGCGCGAGCTGGGCAAATTTCTCGTCTTAAAAAGATGTAAAGCCCAGAAGAGTTAATAAACATCGTGGAACCAAAGGGAGGAGAATGATAGGTTCTCCTCCTGATAAAAAGAGACTAAAATCATGGCAAGCAAGAAAACATCAAAACGCATGAAGCGTTTACTCGAGAACATCGCACAGGCAGAAGGAGTTGATAATACTCTTCCTGATACAGAAAAACTGAAGATGTTTCTTGATGGCAGAATAAACGTGAAGGACATCGAGACAGGCGAGCTGCTTAACCCGTATCTTTTCGAATGGGCACGCAAGATAGATGGTAAGTTTTACGATAAATTCCCAGTCTATCAGGTTATTTGCACGAATGGTGTACTTCGACGTAAATATCTCCCATATAATACGCAATGTAGTCGCCAATAATATCGAAGAGGTGATAGATGGCGAGAATTTTTTGCTGACCTGCTGATATAGAGATTGTGATACGAGCTTTGTAGGGAGCTTTGCTGATTATTTCGATTTTCGGCTTGCATCCTCCAAAGGATTCAGACAGAGTACTGATGATATTAACCGCAGGCTTGATCTCATCCAAAAAGGATTCTTCTGAGAAGAACTTAGCATTCGGTACAATTTCGTAAATAGCAGTATATGTAGCCATAATTAATATAATTTATAAGTGAAACATGAATTTGGGTGCAAAGATAAGCATTTTGAGCGAAAAAATACTTAATGTTTGTCATAAGTTAGCTTTCTAAGGGTAGAAAGATTCAGGATTAACAACGAGCCGGGCAACGTTTCCCGGCAACATGGAGGTAGCTGGAATGCAGGGCGCACGGAGTGAGCGACAGGGATTAAAGGCGCGGATAAGCTCACATGATAACTGCATGGTAATATTAGGAAAGAAAGACGGTTCGACTCCGCCTTCCTCCACCATTAGAATAAAATTATAATATTGTTAGAATATGAAAAGAGCAATAGACGTAAGCACGGAGGTACGCGAAGGAATACGCAAGACCTTCAAGGTGTCAGACCAAGCTATCTGGCTTGCTCTCACCTTCGACCCTAAGCGGGGCATGAGCGACAAGGCAAAGCGCATCCGCCAGTACGCCAAAATCAACGGTGGCGTAGAGACGGTGGTTGCTGAAAAGGGTGATACCTTGCTTTTCGACCATGAAGGAAGCTTCAGACAATACTTCTCCAACGGAGCGGTACTGGAGTTCGACAAGAAGACTGGCAATGCTACCATCTTCTTCAAGGGTAAGGAAATGGTATCTGCGGACAATGTCTTGGTCCGCGAGATGCCTTCGCTTCAGATCATGGCAGCAAGGTGGAGACAGAAGGATGCCGAAATTATCGGTAATCCTGGTATGAGAGAACGTCTGGAACGTGGATTTAGAGTTGGAGGATAGAGTTATGGACATTACTCGGTATCTGATTATATCCATCGTATGTCTCTTTGCAGGCATCTGTATGGGTAGAAACTGGGATTATTTCACCAGCGAAGAATAAAGAAAGGTTATAGTTATGGAATATTACGGCAATACACTTTGCATATCTGCACCAGAACTTATCGAGACGGGCATCATTACCCAATCCAATTATAAGGCGATGGCTGCAAGAAACCGCATTGACGTGGTACGTCGAGGCGGTGGCGCAAGCGGCTGCACGGCTCTCATTGCCGTAGATAGCTTGCCTACCAAATACCGCAAGGCGGTGGAAGTAGAGTTCCCCGGAGGTCCCGAAGTAAGGCTGCGAGGATGGATCACTTCCAATTATGAAGTAGATCAGCACGCCATGTGCTACTTCCAGAGCAGACAGCAGACGGGATTAGACCTGTCGGCGGAGAAGATCCAGGAGTATGTGGTGAATGCCTCGGTGCTCAATACCTGCATCAAGCTCTACGAACGAGCCTCTGCCTACCGCAAGCTAATGGGCGAACGCTACGACTGGGAAATGATGGCAAGTACCATCAAGGTATTGAAGGAGACCTATCATCATACCCTACCCGAATCGACACTGAGATTCCGAAAGAAGGTGAATGAGTATAAGGCTGGCGGCTACGGCGTACTGATCAGTGGCAAGTTCGGCAACCAGAACACCAGAAAGGTTGACGTGAAGACGGAAAAGCTGGTCATCGGCCTGCAATGCCTTCCTAACAAGCCTTATAACTCCCAGGTAAAGGAACTGTACGACTCCTTCGTATGCGGCGAGCTTGATGTGTATGATGTTCAGACTGGAGAGCTGTTCGACCCGGAAGATTTCTGTGACAAGGATGGGAATCCGAAGAGTTTGAGCGACAGTACCATCAGAAACATCCTGAATAAGCCGAAGAACAGGCTTATCTGGGATAAGAGTCAGTTGAGCTGGAGCGCCTTCATGCACGAGAGCATGCCTCACATGCACCGTCATGCCGGAGAATACTCACTGAGCCAGATAACCATGGATGACGTGGATCTGACCCGTAAGCTGAAGGATACGAAATTGCGAGTGAAAGCCTACTATGCCTACGACTCGGTAAGCCAGTGCGTGCTGGGCGCCAGCTACTCCAGGGATAAGGATCAGAACCTTGTGAAGGAATGCTTCCGGGATATGTTCCGGCTGATAGCCAAGCACGGCTGGGGTATTCCGGCAGGTATTGAGGTAGAGAACCACCTGATGTCTGAATACAAGTACACCCTGCTCCAGGAAGGAACGGTGTTCAGCTATGTACGCTACTGTGCGCCTCTCAACTCGCAGGAGAAGCAGGCTGAGAATATCAATGGAGCCAAGAAGCGCCGTATCATCCATCGCAACCACGTAGGTATCGGCCGATTCTACGGCAAGTGGAAATACAGAGTGGAATCCAAGAAGATAAGCGACGCAGGAAATGATACCTGGGAAGACAAGCAGTATTACTCATTCGATGAGCTTGTGGCGGATGACCGCCGTGACAACTACGAGTGGAACCATACGCTGCACCCTAATCAGAAGAAATACCCTGGTATGACAAGATGGGATGTTCTGATGGAGCATATCAATCCGAACCTGCGCCCGTTTGACGCCATCACCCTTGCCCGATACATCGGCGAGAAGGTTGAGACCTCTGTAAGGCGCAATTCTACGGTAAGAGTGGCCTATGAAGACTGGTGGCTGAGCAAGCCGGACGTACTGGAGCGCCAGGCGCCTAATAATTACAAGGTTACCGCTTACTACCTGCCGGATGAGGACGGAAAGCCGCAGGATGTGTTCATCTTCCAGGGCGACCGATATATCGATCAGGTAGAGCGGGTGGAAACCTACAACAGAGTGATGGCAGAACAGACCGAGGAGGACAAGAAGAAGTTCTATCATCAGCAGAAGAAGGTCAAGGAATTTATGAACTACACCAACAGGAACCTGGTTCCTAGGTTGGGAATACACAATAGTAAGGATTATGAAGAAGAACAGCAGAAAGAGATTGAAGAGCTCGCTGCGAAGCCGACCGGGATGGATATTCATACATCCGATGTTCCCGATAGCGATTTCGGAGTACAGACAGCTGGTAAAGTACTACAAGGTACATCTTCAATATCCGAAGAAGACGAGGACGCATTGGCGATAGCGATGGCGTTCGACCAGGCGTAAGAATCGACTTAGAATAAACTTATAACAATAAACGATTATGATTACAACAGAACAAAAGAAAAAGATTCTGGCTGCGATTGCACAGAACCGCGCCAATTATCCTTCGGATGCCAAGCACGCTACATCTCTCGGAATATCCACATCGGTGTACAGTATGGTGAAGCAGGGCGCCTTGGACAAGGCTCTTTCTGATGCCAACTGGGTGCGCATCGCCCGTCGCCTGGGTGTAAACCTCCGTCACGAGATAGAATGGAAGCCAGCCAATACCTTCACCTTCCTGTTCATCCAGAAGCAGTTGGAGCTTGCGCAGCTCTCCTCTCTGAGTATGATTCTCTGTGACGAGCCGAATATCGGCAAGACCTACTCTGCCAAATACTACATCGGTTGCCATGAGAATGCCGTTTATATCGACTGCTCGCTGGTGAAGACCAAGCGCAGACTGATCCGTAAGATAGCCACCGAGTTTGGTACTGACAACAAGGGAACCTACAGCGATGTGTATGAAGATCTGGTATATTATCTCCGCACACTGAACAACCCGCTTATCATCCTCGACGAGGCAGGAGACTTGCAGTATGAAGCCTTCCTGGAGCTGAAGGCGCTGTGGAACGCTACGGAGCATTGCTGTGGATGGTATATGATGGGCGCCGATGGCCTGAAGGAGAAGATCAACCGTAGCATCGACTGCAAGAAAGTAGGATATACAGAGATGCTGAGCCGCTACGGAGGCAGATTCTCCAAGGTGACTCCTGATGACGGCAAGGAGCGGGAGAAGTTCCTGATGAAGCAGGCTTCCATCGTTGCCAAGGTGAATGCTCCAGCCGATGCAGACATTCCTACCATCGTAAGAAAAACGCAGGGCGGGCTGAGACGAGTATATACCGAGATAGAGAAGCTCAAGATAGCAGCAGAGAACGCTGCTGAAGCTTCCGGGGAGGCCAGCCATGGTTAAGCGGGCATACAGCCCCAGGGAGATACTGAAGATGACTTATAAGCCTATTCCCTGGGGTGGAGAGTGGGAACGGTGCTTCGGACAGCCGGATATGTATGACACCTGGTTTATCTCGGGTCCGTCGGCTGGCGGCAAGAGCTCGTTCGTGATGCAGCTTGCCAAGAAGCTCTGTGAATACGGAATAGTACTCTACTGCTCCTTCGAGGAGAAGGTAAGCATGAGTTTCAAGGAACGCATCCAGCGTTTCCACATGGAGGAAGAACAGGGCAAGTTCAGAGTCTGCATCGATTCAGATCTGGAGAACCTGAAAAAGATGCTCAAGCAGCACAAGGGTCCTAAGTTCATCATCGTGGATTCGTTCCAGTACTCACATTGGGAATATGCACAGGTGGAAGCCCTGGTGGAAGAGTTCCCGAAGAAGAGTTTTATCTTCATCTCGCAGGAGGCGAAGAGCCAGCCACTGGGTAAGCCTGCCGTCAGGCTAAAATACATGGCGGGCGTGAAAGTAAGAGTCGTCGGCTATGAGGCTGTCTGCCAGGGTCGATTCATAGGAGAAGCCGGAGCCACCTTTAAGGTATGGGAGGACGGACTTATTCAGGCAAGCAATAATCTATAAATTGAAAGCTTATGAGTGAAGTGAATGATTGTCTCGGGGATTACGAGAAAGGTGACATCATCTACCTGCTGCTGAGCAAGGAACAATGCAGCTCGGTATTGGATGACTGGATGGAATGTAACTACACCTGCGATTTGAGCGTGCGCAGATCAACAAAGACTCCCGGTAGCTATGTCGTTACGACCAAGAGTCTGATGTGGGCAACGAGAATCATTAAATGGCATGGGTATCAAAATGTAACTTACAAAAAGCCGAAGAAACATGGATGAAACAGTAGAAGATATCATCGCCTACATCAAGAAAAAGACTAAGGATTTCAGTTATCCTGACCAGGCAATGATGTATGACGAGCTTGCTTCCAAGCTCTGCGATATGAATGCAGATGCACTGAAGAATGAATATCTGGACAGTGATGATTATCTGCTCGATAGTGTGTAGAAAGGTGCTTCTGCGACAGAATTATAAACCCATAAACAATTCATTAGAACATGAAAAAGATTATTTATTCGATTAAGAAATGGTGGAAAAAGACCACTGAGGAGTATCATCGCCAGCAGGTGCTGAAGCGTGAGAAGGAAGTAAGACGTGAGGCGATGCACCGATTACAGGTAAGGGAGTTTGAGAGCGGGCTATATCTCTGTCTGGATGATATCCCGATATTGAAGGAGATAGAGGTTGCGCAAGCGTTGCCTAACGCCCTGCATGAAGCGCGAGAGCATTATCAGGATTATAAGCTGAGTCTCGGCTTATGATCTATCGATTGCAGATTAACAAGGAGGGAAGTTTATGGCACGACCGATTGCAAACTACCATCGTTTCTACGCCTCGTTTAATAAGTTGCCAAAGCACGGCGATGACGAAGAGGCTAAGGCGGCTATCGTGAGCCAATACACGAATGGGCGCACAACACATCTTCATGAGATGAGGGCGCAGGAGTACAAGGAATGCTGTAAGGCATTGGAGAACATGCTTGGTTATGGGGACCAGCGCAAGCATTGGCGAAGCATCTGCCTGCACCTGATGCAGGAGCTCGGAATAGACACCAAGGACTGGAACCGCATTAACGAGTTCTGTCGTCATCCGAGGATTATGGGTAAGGATTTTGCCCTAATTACAGTGTCGGAACTGGAGCAGCTGAGCGTGAAGCTGAGAGCCATCAAGCGAAAGGGAGGACTGAAACAGCAGGAAGGTATTAATATTAATCATATAAATTTAATGTTTATTGAAAATGAAACAGAACAAACAGGAACAGGAGCAGGCGGCTACAAAGCAGGGCAGCTCCCCAGTTGACATCAGTCAGCTATCAGAAGAACAGAAGGCATCTCTTCTGGCTCAGTTGAATGCCGAGGCAAAGAACGAGCGCATCAACAAGCGTGATGCCTACGAGGGCTTGCGAGGCGAATTTATGCACAAGGTTGAAGGTATGCTCATCAACGTTACCGCAGACGTCAAGGGCTTCAAGGAGTGGCTGAGAGAAGAATCCTCAGCCTTTGTCAAGCTGATGAGAGAGTACGGTCAGGTGAAAACCGATGAGCAGAAGAACTACACTATCACTGATGGTGATTTCCGTTTGCAAATCAGCTGCAACAGCGTGAAGGGATTCGATGAGCGTGCTGACCTCGCAGCGGAGCGCCTGGTAGCTTTTCTGAAGGACTATATGAAGAAGAGCGAGAAGGGAACCGATGATCCGATGTATCAGCTGGCAATGACGCTGCTGGAACGCAACCAGGCAGGAGATCTCGATTACAAGAGTATCTCCAAGCTCTACGAGCTGGAGGATAAGTTTAATGATCCGGAGTACTCGGAAATTATGAAACTCTTCCAGGAGAGCAATGTAGTGCAGAAGAATGCAACCAACTATTACTTCTGGAAGCGCGACAAGGAGACGGGAGTCTGGCGCCGCATAGAGCCAAGCTTCTGCCGCATCTAAAGTTAGATTATTTATTGTTATAATGTTTTAAGTTGAAAGAAAGGAACAGCCCTCGATGAGGAATGGAAAATGTAGAAACAACCGTGGATTGAGTTATCAGAAGCGGGTAACGGAGATTAACCGCATCTTTGATCGCTATGCCAAGCTGGGAGTCCCTAATAGGGAGATCTGGCGGCGTTACGTGTACCCGGTGTATGCCATCTCGGAGCGCCAGTTCTACAATATTCTGAATGCGAGCGCAGATCCTCGTAACGAGATTCCTCATCAAGAGGAGCTGTTCCTGAATTTCATAGACAATGACGGCTATGGCAACAGAGAAAGAACTGAGGACGGTAATAGGCCGCATTCTGAAGGATATTAGAATCGATATCAGTGATGAGTTTGATCAGAACTTTGAAAGGCAGGCTTTCTTTACCAAAGCCTGGGCGAGAAGAAGAAGCCCGCTTCGCCCCGGAGGTCATATTCTCGTTGATACTGGAGCGCTGAGAAAAAGTATCAGCAGTAGAAGTGATGAAAGCAGCATTACTTTCTATAGCGATCTTCCTTATGCTGCCATCCATAATGAAGGAGGGGAAATAAAGGTTACTGCCAGGATGAAAAGATATTTCTGGGCTAAATATAATGAAGCACAAGGCGGTTTTGGCAGGAAGAAAAACGGCGAGCTTCGCAACAACAAGAAGAACCGACAGCTCGGAACGGAAGCTGAGTTCTGGAAAGCGATGGCTCTGATGAAGGAAGGAAAGGTTATCAAGATTCCTAAACGTCAATTCCTGGGCATGAGCCCCGAGGTGGAGGAAGACGTGAGGCGCATTATAGAAGACAACCTTACTTCTTATTTTGAGAACGACTTTAAATTTAAATAAACAAGATATGGATCCAAGACAAGAATTATACGCTGCACTCGTGGAGCAGCTGAAAAACATTCCCGAGGTGAAACATGTAGATCTGTGGAATGAGAACGTAGTTTATGCAGATCAGGACGAGCCATGGCAGCGCCCGGCAGTATTCATAGAGTTAGGAGCGATAGACTGGACAACGATGCAGGGCGCTCTCCGAGGTAACGGGGATATCAAACTGCATACGGTGATAGACTGGAGTGAAAATGCGCCTATAGAGGCTTGGCAGTTGACTGACAAAATCTGGCAGGCGCTGGAAGGTATTAGAAGCAAATCGTTTGACGGGTATTATCCTAGGCAGACTCTATCCAATGGGAGCCATGAAGAGTTGTACGAGAACATTGATGTTTTCAGGGTAAAGTATCTCAAGTCCTGGAGCACGGCGAGATAAATTACTTTCAATTCATATATACTATTATATTAGGTTCTGTAAGTTATAGGGAATTATGTTGTTAATTTATTTTTTTATTATGTTTTTAGGCGCTTATATGCGAAGACGAGCGATCTAATATTAGAAATGTTTTTCATATTTAAAAGAAAATGGCGGGTGTCGTGATGACACTCGCCATTTTGATTTTTTTTCTCATTTTCTTGCTAGTTTAAAATATTTGTTGTATCTTTGCATCCAGATAACCCTGGTGTTTCCTAATGGCCCATGTGAAGGACCGCAGGAAACGCTGGGGTTATTTCTTTTTGAATGCTATGTAGAGTGTTTCCCTACTATTTTTCCTTATTTCTGTTTTCAGATTCCAGACTTCGCCGTCAATATGTATCTCGTACTCATTGTAACCAGTGGCGCCTCTTTTTCTCTTCTTCTCTATGTTCTTGATGTCTTTTTCGGATGTCATATCCTTTACTTCTCCCAGTGGGCTGAAACGTATGAAAGAGAGTTGGTCCAGATGGCTAGCTATCCACTTGAAGGCGTTGATTTCTTCTATCGTACGGGCATGCTTGAGACCAAGTTCTAGAGAGTCTCTGGTCTGAAAATACTTTCCTGTTTGTAAGGAATTGGAAGACTTTGTGAAGTTGGTGGACTCTTTTATGTAACCTTTCTTTTCGGTACAGAGACGTGATGCTTCAGTGTTCATAGCGCATTTGTGCAGCCTTCTGCATGCTTCGCACAACTGATTGTCCGGAAGTGCCAGACTGACGTTCTTACCTTTTGCTACATCGCAGCTATTACACTTCTTGATGGTGTAAGGATTGTAGTCAGGAACCGCCTTGCCCTGCTTTCCACTATTGAACCGGAAAATATTAAAGCGCTCTCCGTCTAAGGCTTCTTTTCCTCTGTCCATCGCTTCACCATGAGGCGTGGCATCATACTTCCATTTGAGAACCTGGACCACCGTACAGCGGCAGTTCCATCCATTTGGAGGGTAGTAGCTCTCCCAGAAAGGGTCACTCATCGGTAGTGTTACTCTGTCGAGAGCAGCATGCTCCGGTCGCACCTTGTCATCATGGGCAGTTCTATACTGGAGATAGTATTCGTCACCATCCTCGGCAAAGCGTTCCCATTTGGCGGCCATGGTAGCAGAAGACTGCACGAAACCGTATTCTGCCCGAAGGTAGTTCCTGTTGTAGGTCTCGTTAATCTTCCGTACATCATTCAAAAAACGTTCGAACGGCTTTCTATCTCCATTCTCATCAAGCAAGCTAGGGAATGCCTCGTTGAGCTCGTGGAAGGTTTTCATGCCGGAGAAGATATAGTTGGAGCGGGTTAACCGCTCTCGCATCTTTTCGGTCATTTCCGCCTTCTCGAAACTGGAGTCCAGAATATCGGCGTGCTCCTGAATAAAATCCATGGCCTCGTTGCTTGACAGGATATTGATATCCAGGTGTGCGCCGTGTTGACGGAAGAGCGCTTTCATCAGCTTGTCGAAACTGGAGGATATTTCCTGGTATCTCAGTTTTTTCTCATCGGCTGACGTGAGCAGGATATTCATTTTGCCAATGATGGATTCGTATCGGCTGTGCAGCCCCTTATAGTCATCGGGGCTTAGTCGAAAAAAGGTCTGGAGAGCTGCAATCCAGGCTGCTGTATGCGTTCGCCTACAGGCATGTTGTATTTGTCTGCGAAATACTTAGGATCCACTTCGTAACGGTCAGAGATCATTTTCTCGTATTCCATCTGCTGTTCCGGTGTATAATCAACGCTTTCATCCCATGAAAAATGATAGCCTTTAAGCGGATATCCGTGACGGATCATACGGGGTATGAGCTGATTATTGATAATGCTTGCCAGCATCTTCGCATCGCTCTCGACCAGGTTTTCAAACACCTTGAGGTGAGTCTGGCTCTGGGATAAGGAGCTGCCATCCTCGATAGTCATTGTCTGCCCGATGATAAGCTTGGAGATTTCGCTGTTGGAACGATCCACGCGCTTGTCATAGACGTTGAACGCATCACTCTTGGTGCTTTCGATGATTTGGATATCCGTTCCTTCGGGGAATAATGCCCATGGAGCGAGATCCATACCTTTGAGCATCTCTTCGATGCGCTGCTGGTCTGACTTGTCTCTTGAAGCAGTCTTGGCTACTCGCATGGGCATTCCGAAAATCTCACTGAAGACATCCCATGCTGCGAGAACGTTCTTTTTCGGGATGGCGTGGAGTGCAGCCTTGAGATAGAGCCCGAGATCGTCGGGTTTTCCAGCCTCGATAAGGTTGTTGTACCATTCCGGCTCTCTATAGTCTATTCCTGTAGTCCAATCCTGCCCGAGGTCTGTGACTACACGATGATGTTCCGGAATCACGAATTTACGGTCGATAAGCTTTACTTCCGAGTAGCAAGGGCATCCGTCTCCATCCTTCCTGATATCTCCCAGTTCTATCAGGGAATGCCCGTAATAGATGGAATCAAGAATAAGGCGGCATAATTCGTAGAACCATTCCTGGTCGAAATAATGCTTGAGTTCATCACAAGGCTTGCCGCTTTTGTCTTCGATGTTAAAAGACTTGGAAAGGACGAAGCCTGTGCGCTGTCCAATACATCCGGTAACATGAGCATCCGTGGCGGTATCTCTGTAGATATCGTAGAGCATCTGTCTGTTTGGACTTTCTATGCTGATAGCCTGCTGCCAAGCCTTGCGCCATTTCTGGATATCACTCTTGGTAAGAGCTTCGGTGGTGCGCTGAAGCTTGGATATGATATGCTGGGCATTTCTGCGGGTTGTCTTGTCGGCGAGGATGATGTCGCCGAACTTGGTATGCAGTAGCCGTGGCTCACCCTTGACGGCGCGCCGGATGTCGTAGATGCCCTGTAATGTCTTGTCAAATAGATTCATCTTGCTTTATTTTTGAATATTAAACTTGAATACGGATTACCAGGAGTGACGGTTTGGTCCGTTTCCCCACTTAACGCCATTAGTGTTAGCCTCACCTGTAGCCTCGTCTGTGGCTACAGGCAGGTCCGGAACTATTTTTCCAGCCGCAACCCCTTCTAGCCACTTGATGGCACGCTCGTAGCGTTCCTTGCGCACATCGCTGCCCATTCTCTGCGGTTGTGCTGCAATCATATTATAGAGAGCAATATCCGCTGCATACATCACTATCTGTCGGTTGCGGTCATTTCCTATGGCGGAGAAGACCTTATCGCAGTCATATTTAGGACGGAGATAGCCTGCTATCTCTTCCACCGCTTCCTGAATGGCATTGTCGGCGTTAGCGTCGTCTGCCTGGGTGATGACCTTGAGTGCGGCTTCAGAAGCCACCACCTTGAAATCTTCTTGAGTAATAAACATATAAAAATACTTTTTAATTACCAATCATTTTTAGGAGGTCTCCGCTTGCCTATGCGTGGCTCGAAATCACCAATACGCCCTTGTCGCTGAAGGATAAAGATGGCTCCTTCGTCAGCATCAGGAGCGTCATCGTGTGCCCTGCTTCCATGTTCCAGAGCCAGCGTCTGCTCGATTCCCACCTGCATATCCTCTGAGTCTTTAAGGTTCTCATTGTAGAACACCAGGCCTCGTTCCCATAAAGGGGCGACACTCTCGATACGTTGTAGCTTATCGGGCTTTTTCCGGTTATCAGCAGATATCGGAAGCTGATAACCCCGAAGCTCTCCCTCTTTGTAGAATTCGTCGAGAGCCGTATCCTGCATCAGGTTTGCTTCCATATAAAACTGGATACTGGTTCCCTGCTCCATGGCCCTTTCATAGAGGTTATATTGCCACCTTACCATCTCTCCGGTGGTGGCCTGGCGCACGAAGCAGTCTATCAGGTGAAGTTCGCTGCCCAGCTTACCCCAGAGCCTGCATGCCTTGTAGTCGTTGGCTGTCGTGGATTTCCAGGATGGGTCCGTATAGCAGACCAGGGCATCATACCTGGTGAGCTTAGGCATACGCTTGTACTTGATCCATTCGTGACGGAAGATAGAACCGTCGATGATAGGGTTATGCATCATCTCCTTATTCCAATCCCTGTAACCAACGAATTCCCGGTAAGCATCTACCTCCTCCCGTGTCCATTTCTCCTTCCATGTCGGTTCTCCGTTCTTATCTACGGCATACACCTTACTCAAGAAAACACCTTTGGTATTGGCGATGTTATAGAGTACGGAGTTCTTGGAAATCAGGTTGCCGACCATGATGAAACGGCCGCGGCCTACATCGAGAGAACCGAAGAGGGCAGACTTTACCCAGGATGTAAGTTCACGAACTCGTTTTTCGTTCTTGCAGAGTTCATCGTCATCAAGGTCATCGATGACGATGTAATCAGGGCGGGCTTCCCTATCACGGAGACCTCGGGGACTCTGACCGCGACCGCATGCCAGGAACTTGACACCGCAGTTCGCCTTGAATTCTCCGTCGGTCCAGTCTCCTCCGGCAGGCTTCTGTTCTCCGAAGTCACGCTTGAGGCGATCGTTGTACTCCAATTCTGCCTGGATATCACCAAGGAGGCGGCAGGCGGCATCTTCACTCTTGCCGACTACCACCATAAAGTTTATCAGACGTAGCGGCTGGAACATGAGCCACAAGGGGGTGAATACATCCATGTGGGTACTCTTGGCATGACCGCGCGGCCACATGAATACAGCCTTCAGGTTAGCGGTGCGCTTGACCTTGCTTGCCGCCTGGTTGTGGAATGGCGCATTGTGGATGGTACGGATCACCTTTCCGGTAGTCTTGTCCTTGAGTTGCAGGAAGTGAGGAAAGTAATACTCGCAGAAAGCAGCATAGTTCTGCTGTAGCCTGTGGATGCGAGCTTCCTTCTCGCTCTTGCCTTCTGGAGCCATGAGCGATGTATCTGTGAGCGCCGCAATCTGCTTGCAGTGCTCCTTCCATTCCTCTATGGCCTTTTTCTTTTCTGCTAGTGTTGCCATTATATATATGTATTAAAGATCGCAGGAAAAACCGTTCTGCATCTTGTCGGAGATGAAGAGATCCTGGTAATAATTAAATGTCTTGAGGAGTTCCGGTGTGATATTCGGGTCGTTCTGTGCCCGGAACTGCATCCATTTACTGAATGCCATGAATACCTCGATGGCATCTACTACGTTAGCCTTCTTGTCAAGCTTCTCTATAACGGCTGACATTTTAGCCAGCTTGTCACCCAGTCCGGCAATCTTCGCAGCGTCACCGGAAGCATTGACATCGGTAATGAGGGTGTCGATGCTATGGAGCAGCTTGTTTACCAGCTCTGGGCGAGTCACACTTGTAGCAGCCCGCTGCTCCTTCCATCCTTCCTGGTTGGCCCATTTAGAGAGAGTCTGACGGGAGATGTCTATCTGGTCTGCTATCTCGTTCTGATCCTTGCCTGCCATATATAATGTTCTGGCGAGCTTTTTCTTCTTTTCTAATTCTGCTTTTGTCATGTTATAACTGTGTTTTAATGTGAATAAAATGGCGGGCTATGTTGAAACCCACTGCAAAATTGGCATTTTTTAGGGAGTCTGCCAAAAAAGTATGAAATGATTGCATACCTTTATGAAGCGATTGCAGCGTTTTTTGGAGGGTTCGTGGAAAGTTCGTAATATTGCAGTCGAAATTCAAAAACGAATCGCAAATGGGAAAGAAAGTTAGAATTAGCGATGAGAGCGTGAACTGCTATGGTACGCGCATCATTACATCAGGTATTGACCTGACACAGTACGAGCGCAATCCTGTATTACTGTATATGCATGACCGCAGTCAAGGTGTAGTCGGGCTGGTGAAGAACCTGAAGGTGGAAAACGGAGAGCTGACTGGAGAAATCGAGTTTGACGGAGCCACTGAGCTGAGCCAGCGGCTGAAGAAACAGTATGAGTTCGGGTCGATGCGCATGGTAAGCGCCAACTTGCAGATCCTGGAGACTTCCGATGATAAGAGTCTTGTGCTGGAAGGACAGACTGCGCAGACAATTACCAAGAGCCGCCTCTTCGAGGTGAGTGCCGTTGATATCGGTGGAAATGATAACGCCATCGTGTTATATTCTCCGAATGGAGAACAGCTGCCGCTGATGAAAGGCGAAGGGAGTGAAAGCACTTTCCTGCCTCTGTTGAATAGTAATATTAATCCTCTTAAAAAAGAAGTAGAAATGGAATTGAAAACTTTAGCCCTTCAGCTGGGGCTTAGCGAAACAGCTGACGAAGCTACCGCCTTGCAGAAGGTTAGTGAGTTGAAGTTGAAGGCCGAGGGTGCAGCAGCACTCCAGAAGCAGGTTGACGAGTTGAAGGCGGCGCAGGAGGCGCTTGCTCTTGCCGGTATTACAGCCGCCGTGGATCAGGCCGTAAGCGAGAAGCGTATCGATGCCGGTATGAAGAACCATTTTGTCGAGCTTGGCAAAAAGGTAGGTATTGACACATTGAAGTTGACCTTGTCGGCTATGCAGCCACAGGGTAAGCTCTCCGCACAGTTGCACCGTACCGATACTGGTCAAATCGTGGCGGAGGAAACAGACTTCTCCAAGTACGAGAAGCTGAGTGCCGTTCCATCCGGCAAAATGATGGATCTGCACGACAATCATCCTGATGAGTTCGTTCGCCTCTACAAGGCTGAGTACGGATTCGAACCAGCTTAATTTCAAGGTAACATAAAAATATTTTATAATTATGAATAAGTTGATTAAAGTGTTTTCCGCATTGTTGTTCAATGCAATTATGGGTGCTCTCATTGCACTCTTGTTGGGATATAATCCATTCTGGGGTGCAGCTGTTGCCTCCCTTGTTGCTATCGCAGCAGGAACGTTTATGCCAAAGGGTTCTGCTTACGCAGGCGTTCTTAAAGAAGTATGGACTGGAGAGCTTATCAGGGCTCTGCGTGCCTACCTGGATGCTTCTTGGCTTGTAGGCGTGCCAGACCAGAGTTCTGTCGTGGATAATGATGTAATTCATATGGTGGATGTCGGTGCGGACCCTCAGGTGCTGGTTAATAACAAGACATATCCTATTGAAGTCCAGGAACTCGAGGATGGAGACAAGACCTTCTCTCTCGATAAATTCCAGACAAAGGTTGTTCCTGTTACCGACGACGAATTGTATGCACTGAGTTACCCCAAGATGGCTCGTGTCAAGGAGAGTTGCGCCAACGCAATCAATGACACCAAGTATGCCAAGGCTGCCCATGCGCTCTGTGCCAATGAGAACACCGCCAAGACTCCTGTATTGGTAACGTCTGGCGCCGTGGATCCTGTGACCAAGCGAGTTAAGCTCTGTATGAACGATCTGGTGAATCTGAAGCGAAAGCTTGATGAACTGGGTGTTCCTCCAACCAACCGCCGACTTGTGCTCTGTACTGATCACGTGAACGACCTGCTCGAGACGGAGCAGACTTTCAAGGAGCAGTACAACGTTGACCGCAATGACGGCAAGGTCGGTAAGTTGTACGGCTTCGATATCTACGAGTTCGGTGCCAACCCTACCTATAGCACCACAGGCAAGAAAAATGCGCTGGGTGCAGTGCCTAAGGCTGGCGAGTTCCAATGCTCATTCGCATTCTACGTGCCTCGTGTGTTCAAGGCTACAGGTAGCACCAAGATGTATTATAGCGCCGCGGAGAACGATCCACAGCAGCAGCGCAATCTCATCTCATACCGTCATTATTTCATCTGTCTGCCTATGAAGGAAGACGCTGGCGGCGTAATCCGTTCAGGCTATAACGCAGGTTAACCGATGGCAAAAATGAAATATCTGGTAATCCACTGCACTGCCACGCCGGAAGGTCGGGAGGTGACAGCCGCCGACATCCGGCACTGGCACTGCGACCCTCCAGCCAAGGGCGGCAGAGGATGGAAGCAGGTGGGCTATACTGATCTTGTGCATCTGGATGGCAGCATAGAACGCCTGGTAGATAATAACGAGGATGCTGAGGTGGATCCATGGGAGATTACCAATGGTGCTGCTGGCTATAATGCCGTGAGCCGGCATGTTGTCTATGCAGGAGGTGTGAGTAAGCACGACGGTAAGCCGCTAGATACTCGCACCCTAGAGCAAAAGAAGGCTCTTGCCGATTATGTGAGAAACTTCCATAGCCGCTTCCCTCAGATCCGTATTGTTGGACATAACGAGTTGAATTCAAAGAAAGCCTGCCCGTCTTTTGATGTCCAGGAATGGCTTCGCTCGTTAGGTATCAGGCAAGCGTAGATTTTTTCAGTAATAGTTGATAGTTTATTAGGTTAAGAAAGGTTTGAAAGGCGATGACAGACATCATACTAAACATACTGCAGTGGGCTATCCTACCGGGCGGCATTGGTACTGCCATCGCCTGGATAGCCAATCGAAAAGTGAAGGAGGCTGAGCAGGCGAAGCGCATACATGACACCTTCAAGGAGATGTATGGCGACGTGAGCAAGGAACTCCTGGCAAAACAAAAAGAACTGAATGATGCAGCAGAATATAATGCAAAGGCTATCGAGGAACTCAACAAGGAGAACGCCCGCACCCGCTATGCACTTAATAGGCTCACGCGGGCTATTGAGGCTATTCAGCTTTGTCCTCATCGCGCTAGCTGCCCTGTCAGTGGTGAGCTGCGCCACGACGAAGACGACCAGGAAGGAACAGAACCTGGTGCAAAGCGTACAAAGCGCCGACAGTGCAAGCCAAAGTCTGAGTCAGATGGTAAGCCAGGTGAAGACAATGGCGATGTGGTCCCAGCCGATAGCGAGCGACACGGTTCGGTTGAGCATTCCGATGAATAATCTTCTCTCTCTGCCGCAGGGCGCAAGCTATAACGGCAAGCATGGCCGTGCTAGCGTGAAGGCGTACGTAAAGCCGAATGACGGTGGTGAAATGCCAACGATCATCGTAGAGGCATCGTGTGACAGCCTGCAGCAGCTGTGCCTTCGGTATGAGAGTGAGCGAGACTCCTTACGAAACCAGGTAAGTCTGCTTAGCAGGCAGATGGAAATGTCGTACAGCAATAATGCAAGAACGGAGCAGGAAAAGCCTCCAGATGGCGTTTGCCTGGATTTGATTTTTATTATCGCAGGTATTATGACCTGCTTGTTTTTAATCTATTTAATCAGAAAAAAAATATGGGTAACGTATTAGACGGAACAGACCTTATTCTTTCAGTTGGGGGTAAGGCATTGGGTTACAGTACCGGGTGCAAGATTACAACCAGCACAGAGACTGGCGAGCGTGTAACAAAGGAAGCTTCCGCAGGCAAGTGGAAGGAGAAGTTTGTAAAGAGCTTCTCTGAGAGTATCAACGCTGATGGTGTCGTGTTGACGGGTAGCAATGCAGAAATGCCTACCTATGATCAGCTGAAGGATCTCCAGCTGGCAGGAGCTTCTGTCGAGGCAACTTATTCTGTTCGTGAGGGTGATGGTCGTGAAGGCAAGACTGCCGGACAGTACAAGGGTAAGTACATCATTACTTCGCTCGATCTCGATGCACAGGCTGGCGAGGATGCGAAGTATAGTGTACAGCTTGAGAATAGTGGTAAGGTTGAAAAAATCGGCACAGGCTTGCAGGGGACCGCAACTGCATGACTGAATACCGATGATGCCGGGAATGAAGAATCCCCGGTTTCGGCCGTAAGTGAAACGTCTTTAGAATCTGAAACGGATGAATAAGATCATGATTAAGGTTGGTGGCAAGGAGTTTCCTTGTCGCCTCACTATGGGAGCGATGCTCCAGTTCAAACGCACTGTCGGTAAGGATGTCAGTCAGATGAACTGGGAGGATATGGAAGAACTGTTAACGCTTATGTGGTGCTGCGTATCGAGCGCCTGCCGAGCCGATAACATTGAATTCTCCATTGACTTCACGATGTTCTGCGACTTAGTGTCTCCGGCAGATATGGCTAAGTGGAATTCCGCAATAGCTGAAGCGAATGAAAAAAAAAGCGAGGAGGAACAGTAAATTCCGAATCGGGCAATGATGATCCGGTGGATGTGGAACATCTTCTGGGTATAGCTATGGGGTGTATGGGGATGAGTATGGATGACTTTTGTCGATGCACCCCATCTGAATACTATGCAGCGTATGAAGCTTGGCATGATGCTGTAGATGCTGCGGAACGTGGCAAGTGGGAACGGGTAAGAATGCAATGCCTGTGCATCCTGCAACCCTACTCGAAGGATAAGCTCAAGGCTAGAGATATTATGCAGTTTGCCTGGGATAAGGAAGTGCAGACTGAGATTCCAGAAGTGAAAGAGAAGCTCAGTCGTGAGGAAATCATGAAAAGATACAGAATGGCAGCGGAGAGGGCTGGATTACATTAGCTTAGATATTGTCGTCTTTTATTGTCATGAATCCCCAAAGTAGAAGAGATACGAAAAAGACAGCGAGACACCAAACCATGGCTTCTGCTAACCATGAAGGCGAACCATGTCTCATGGCTAAGTCGCAAAAATACATACCGAACAGAAAGCTCAGTACGGAAATCAAACCAATAGCGGTTCTTGTTGTGTTGGGTTTTACTTCGTATTTCATAATTTTCGTTTTATTTTAAACACGCTGCAAATATAATAAAAAAGACGCAATAATCCAAATTAAATATCGCAAAAATGGCTAATGAGGTAAAATTTAACATTCGGCTCAATATAGACGGTAAAGATAGAGTGGTTGTTGCCACAACTGCTGTAGATAACCTGAGACACGTGGTGAACAGTGTTAATGAAGCCACAGAAGATTTGAAGGGTAAACTTATTAATACCAATCAGATTACGGAGGCGTGGAGAAATGTTACTGATGCCTTCCAGCAGATGGTGGGTGACCTTAATCAGGTTACAGCGGAAAGCCGGACTTTTGGAGCGGCCATGGCTGCGGCTAATACCATGGCTGGTAAGAGCGGAAAGGAATTTGCGGCAATGAAGCAACAGGTAGCAGGACTTGCCGAGGAAATACCGATTGCGCGTGATGAACTTGCAGGCGGTCTTTATCAGGTTATCTCGAATGGAGTTCCGGAAGACAACTGGATTGATTATCTCCGTTCTTCGGCAAAAGCCTCTGTGGGAGGTATTGCCAATCTAGGAGAAGTGGTAAAGGTTACTTCTACCATTATCAAGAATTATGGACTGGAATGGAGTAATGCTGGAGAGATACAGGACAAGATACAGTTAACCGCAAAGAACGGTGTTACCTCGTTCGAACAGATGGCGCAAGCCTTGCCGCGTGTTACGGCTCAAGCTTCGACGTTAGGAGTGTCGATAGATGAGCTGATGGCTTCATTTGCTACACTTACCGGCGTAAGTGGAAATACCGCAGAGGTTAGTACTCAGCTTGCAGCTATTTTTACGGCTCTTATAAAACCTTCGAGCGAAGCTACCGAAATGGCCCAGCAAATGGGCATTCAGTTTGATGCGGCGGCTATTAAGGCGGCTGGTGGAATGCAGCAATTCCTCGAGTCTCTTAGTACAGACGTAAAGCGCTTCTCTGCATCGAGCGGTATGTTGGAACAGGAAATCTACGGCAAACTTTTCGGTAGTGCAGAAAGCCTTCGTGCTATCACTCCTTTGGTAGGTAATCTGGCAGATAAATTCAGGAGTAATGCTGCTGAAATGCAAAACAGCGCAGGAACGGTTAGCAAGTCCTTTGATATCATGGGTAGTACAGGAAGCGCTAAGATTCAACTTCTGAACAATAAACTTGGTGAATTCACAGACGTAATACAGGGAAGTATTGGTAATACTCTGCCGTACGCAAATTTTGCGTCTCAGCTGATTATTACTACCAATGCAGCTTGGACTCTGACTAGAACTATTACTAATCTTGGAGTTACGTCTAAGGTTACTTCTGCGATTGTAGCTATGTTTAGTCCTATCTGTAAGGTGGCGTCTGCTGCTTTTACAGGTGCAGCTGTAAGCGCTGAAACCTTAAGACTAGCAATTAGAAGCTTATATATAACAGCTGGTGTTGGAATAGTTATTGCTGCTCTTACAGAAGTGATTAATCATCTTTCTGCTAGCAATGACCAGGCAGCAAGTAGTGTGGATAACCTATCGCAAGCAGAAGAGAAGGCTAAGCAGGCGCACGAGCAAACTGCTCAGCAGATATCATCCGTACGTAGTGAAATGTCGCTGAATATCGCCAAGCTCAAAGATTTCAAGGGTAGCAAGGAACAGGAGAAGACTCTGGTGCAGCAGATGAATAGCAAGTATGGGGAGGCCATGGGCTATTATTCGACCGTATCACAATGGTATCAGGCTCTTACCGCAAATTCTGAGGCGTACTGTAACCAGATGATCAATGAGATTAGATTGAGGGAACTTGCTAACCAGGCAGCAGACCTGATCAAGCAGCAGCACGATATTAAATATGATGAAAACGGGAAGCTGAAGAAATATAGCAAGAAAAATAAAACTAAAACCAAGACAGTAGGTCAGATAGATGCTGGTGACGGCAAGATTATTCCTATTAAGCAAAGGGTTGAAATCGAGGGTACTAGCCAGCTTGATGATGCTAACAGAAAGATGACTTCGCTTTACCGTCGGCAGCAGAATGTGAAAAAGCAAATGGAGTCCATCGTCAAGAATGGACAGAAAATAAGCTTCAAGCATACTGCCGGGTATAGTTCGACTCCTCCACCATCATCTTCCGGCAATACAACAAAAGGCGGAGCGACAACTACAACGAAGCCAGAAGTGAAGGAGAAGGCTCTAGAGGGTAGTATTGATTTCTACGAGGAGGAAATTAGGGAATTGCAGAAGAAAATCAATGCTTCGGCTGATGAAGCTGCCGCCAAGAGTCTTCAGAAGATCATGGAAGGAAAGCAAAGGGAGCTAGGAATGCTGAAGGTAAGGCTAGGTATCGAAAGTGTTCCTGATATCGAGGTTAAGAAAAAGGCTGAAGATATATTATCGGATATAGATGGGCAAATTGACCATCTCAAGCTAAAACCAATAGAGATTAAAGTTGAAGGACTAGAAGATCTGGGGAAATTGCAATCTCTCGGTAATATCGATCTCTCGAGTTTTCAGAACGTCCAGCAGCAGCTGCATACCATTAATGGAATCTCTAATTCTACAGCCAAAGGACTTGCAGTAGCCGGAGAGAGCTGTGCAGCGCTTGGAAGCGCCATGCAGCAACTTGGTTCCGACAGTGCGGCAGCCAAGGCTGGTATGATGATGGCCGCTGTAGGTCAGATTGTTCTTTCCTTCGCACAAGCGATGACCTCTACCAAGACCTGGATAGACTGGCTTGCCTTCGGTATTACAGGTGCAGCACAGTTGGCTAGCATTATTGGTATGATAAGCAAGTTTGCTACAGGTGGTATTGTTGGAGGTAATCAGAAAAGCGGTGATAATATCCTGGTTCGTGTTAATTCGGGAGAGATGATCCTGAATGCAGCACAGCAGGCTAGGCTTTTTGCAATCGCCAATGGCGCATCCCTCTACGGAGCTGCTGCTCAGGTTGGTTCTGGAATCTCTGATGGATTTGCTCCAGGAGTAAAGGCTTCTACAAGTCGCTTGCAGGGTATCCTTGTCGAGAACGACCAGACGCCGATAGATATCAACTTGCGCCTGCGGGGAAGAGATATTGTAGGCTCTGTAGCGAATGAGACTAGAAGTAATCGCAAGCGGAGTAATATCCGTATCAGATAATAGTATTATAACATTATTATAAAAGCATTAGTAGGTTATGTATATACACGGTTATTATTATAACAGGCTAGAAGAGAAAATCTCCGTTTATATTCTTATTCGAGGAGACCGATCGGAGAAAGTGGAGATAGGCGGCGATGGTAGTGGAATCACCTTCTCTGATGACCCAGTGGAAATTACCTCGCAGGTGAATGATACGTTCGACCATCTACTCTGTTCGCAGGCTTCTATCCGCTTGCTCTGTAAGAACTATATAAAAGAATTTTTCTCGGGGTCATGTAGGGATGCTGTGGTGAATATCTATCGGGGAACAAAATGCCTATTTGCCGGATATATCGAACCTCAGACTTTCTCGCAGGGATATAATGAGTGTGAGGATGAAGTAGAACTGACTTGTGTGGATGCACTCTCAGCCCTTCAGTATTCAAAATATAAGAATGTCGGTTCGCCTTTAGTACAATATAATAAGGTAAAGGCAGAGGCGCAGCAGCGTACCTTCCATGATATCGTGATGGATATACTGAATGGTGTGATGGATGGTATTGATATTCTCGGCGGTCATGATAAGCCATTATACTATGATGGTAGCAAATATGTGGCCGCGGAAAAGGATAAACAGTATTCTATACTACAGGATATTAGTATTTCGGAGCTTCTCTTTCTGGGTGATGAGGAGGATGATGTCTGGACTCAGGAGGATGTATTGACTGAGATTCTGAGATATCTCAATCTCCATATAAGACAGGATGGATTTAGTCTCTATCTGTTCTCCTGGGAGACAATCAGGAGCGGTAAATCTCACCAGTGGCATAATCTCAAGGGTGTCAATAATTTGTTCATCGATCCTAAGATATTAGATATTACTACATCTATCGTAGCAGACTGTGATACGCAAATTAGCGTAGCGGAGACGTACAACCAACTCAAGCTGAAAGCTGATGTGAAAGAAATGGAGAATGTCGTCAAAAGTCCACTCGATAGTGATACGTTGTGTAATGCGTTTCTCGGCATGCAGAAGTATATGACAGAGTATGCTTCCGATGGTGAGGGTAAAAGAGCCTATAATGGATTTTCCGAACTGGTGGGGCATGGTGGTACTAGTTATTATGCTGGTTCGGTGGTCGATTGGTATGTCCAAGTAAGGAAATGTCAGGACTGGCGCTTCTATGGAGCTAAGAAAAAAGATCTTGTAAAGGACTTATGTCAGGGTTCGAATCAACAGGATGCCGTAAACTATCTGGGAACTGTGCCAGGCGCCTCGATGCTGTTATCTGTTGGTAGCGTTAAGAAGACGAGCGGCGGACAGGACAATTCGCTCGTGTCAAAAATATCCATGACCGATTATCTAGTAATAAGCGTAAATGGCAATGGCAAGGATGGAGAAAGCGAATTCTATCCTAATGACTCGGACCTCTTAGAGGCGATACCATGCGCAGAATATGTAGGCAATGAGGTTGGCGGTGTGTTCTCGCCAAGCGACGGAAATACAACCAATTATATTGTGATTTCAGGGAAAATGGTAATGAATCCACTAATGAGAATGACTGCTAATTATTATGACCTAAAAAACAAGCCTTGGGTGTCTGGTATAATTGGTAAACCTAACGAGGTTTATGTCTGGCATAATACTGTGCCAAGTCGCAATAACGGAGACGGCCGCTATTACACGCGCAGATATTGGAAAACGAAGAGCTGGAGAAACGAGGTAGTGTCAGATGACGCTATGGATAAGAAGAATGATGGCGGATTTATGCCATTTACGGGTGAAGGTCCGCAGGAGTTTGAATTCAAATATAGTGCGTTCGGTGACAGTACGGACAAATTATCGAAGGTCGGCGTGATTCAGTGTATGTTGATAATAGGTGATAAATGCGTAGTCGAAAAACGTCCAGGGCAGTTTCTAGGAAGCGACAAGGTGGCAGGGACAGGTAACGGGCAGCTGTCTGATTATGTCTGGATGAAGTATAAGACCAGGGAGGAATGCTCTTCTGACGATGAATATTATCAGCAGAGTTTTTCTGTTGGTTTCGACCCTAAGATTGGGGATAAAATCATTGGTACGGAGTTTTCCATACAGAACAATCTGAGATATACAGATAGTGTGGATGCGGATGGGACCGCCATTCCGGTTCGCATGACCGACAAGGTACATGGTGCTGTTAAGTTCATTATCCTCGGCCCCGTCAACAGTGTGTGGGAAGAGATTACCCGGCGACATCCTACAGCCTTCCGGCATACCAAGTGGTCGAGCAATACGAAGCCGATTCTCTCCCATGTGAGCGACATCTTATTGGAAGAGCTTGAGATAAAGGTTGTAAGCGATCATGGAAAAGTTGGCAGCGATGGCGCGGAGAACGATCTGATATATCTGAGTGACACGAAAGAAGATTTTGTAAATACCAAGGATGATCTCGAGATGAAAATTACTACCGCTTTGACATCTGAAGAATGCAAGACGCTTGGTGTAAAGAATGGTATTAGTCTTTCTGCACCGCTGAATGTTGTTACGGAGTTGAGTTTGCTGGGTATTTATAATCGTAGCAACGGTGAACTGGCAAAGCCGGAACAGCATTATGTTAATGATTATTGGCAGGAATGGCATGAACCAAGAGTCGTTATGGAACAAAATCTGATGGATGAGCACGGTAATGTTTCTCCATTCGATTTGTATCGACATCCTGCGATCGGCAAGACCTTTCATGTGCAAGGTATCAGCTATTATCTAACCAGCGGCACTGCTCAGATGACGATTAAAGAGATATTCTAATTATATTCTAACAATATTATAAAGTCGTATGATAGAAACAAAAATCATAGTTAAACCCAAAGGAAATTCCGGAACTGGCAATAGTTCCGGAGCGGCTGGCTATGGAGGTGAGTATGTGTCTGAAGCTGATTATGCTGCTAGAGCCGGTAAGGCTAAGAAGGCGGAGTCTGCGGATCTGGCAATGCGCGCCAATACGGCTAATACAGCTGATCGTGCAAAGTACGCCGACAAGGCGGGAGAACTTGACGAAGAAGCAGAGGTCTTACAGAGATACATTCGCAAGGATATAGACGATACGGCTAAAGGTAAGATTACCTTCGCGGATGTGATAACTCTGCTGAAAGGGTTGCAGCTTGGAGATGGAAAGAGCCAGATATCTGCCGAGGGATTGGCGAAACTCTATGCCTTCATGACATACAATTTCGTTTCCGGAGCTTATGGTTCCGGCGCAAGTATCGATAATAATGGTAACGCAGAAATGAACAGCCTGTTCGTCCGTCAATTCATCTCTGCTCCTAAGTTCGTCTTCAACGAAATCTCTGTAACCAAAGCGGAGCAATGGAATACCAACGGCTATGGAACCATCGAGAGTGTAGATACCAAGAAACACATCATCTCTCTTCATCTGGAGGGAAACGATTACGGATCTCTGCAGGTGGGAGATATCTGCCGCGGTATCTATGCCGATATAGATAACGCCCATGGTTCAGATAAAAATACCGAAGGCGCGTTGGATGATTGCAATTTCGTTCTGCATAAAGGTTTCTTCACTACTTACTTTTATGTGAAGAAAATCATCACTAGCGAGAAGGGTAAGTTCATATTCGAATATGGTAAACGTTCAGAGGCAACTCCGGATCCTTGCGCCTATATGGATTTTGCCCAGTATGGTAGCTTTAACGATGATAAGCGCCAAAGTAGCATGTATTTCTCTTCGAGGGGAAACAGTTATATCGAGGTGCTGGATGGTGTATGCAACTGGGAGATATATACAGAGAACCGCGTATGTCGATACGGATGGCTCGGAGGACTGGCTATCAAGCGAAGAGACGGATCGTATATCCATCCTTCAGGCAATGGTATCTTCGTACAGGATAACGTATACTTCGGCGGCAACGTGGAGTATCTCGGTGATATTCTTGGGCTCGATGACCTGAAGAACGAGGCGAAGGCTTATGATGTGAGTCTCTCGCAGTACCAGAGTGTCATCACAGTAGATGATATGGGTAATGTCATTAATGGTCTCTATACTCAGGACGAGGGCAAGGCTACCAAGCAGTACCGTATCTCTACGGCTGTCTTCGTGCGTAAGGGCATGGATATTCTGCTCGAAGAAGATGCAAATAGCGAGGACGTGACAGAAGGCCATTATCGCTTGTATGTAGTAAGCGAGGACTGCGACGTAGAGGTGAAGAACTCTACCGTTTTCATCAAGGGTATCAGGAATATCAAGGATGGTGTTGCCGGAACTGCAGATGATACCAATTTCGATTACGCAGCTATGCGCAAAATGTCGGATGCGATGGTGACCATCGTCGTAGACCTTGAAGGTAAGACCTCGAAAACGGTGCAGATGCCTATCCGTATCCAGCATGACAGCCTTCCATTCATGGTTTGCGATCTGAGCAACGAGAGTGCATCGGTAGCCTGGAATACCAGAGCTGGCAAGTATATCGGGTTCCCTATCAAGACCAAGGTATCACTTATGTATCATAACGAGCCATGGGCGATTTCGTCACTCAATATCTCTAAGGTAGCAGGTTTAAAGACTTCGATGAGTATTGACGGCAAGGCAAAGATAATCACCATCGATGCAGATAATTTTACCGCCGATACCCTCGACCAGGTTACGAAACTGGACATCACGGTTGTGGGCAAATATGCGGGAGCTAACTACGAGTATACCCGAGAGCTTACCATTTTGAAATCGTCTGATACGGTCGTGTACGAGCTGATTCCTTCTGCGGACAGTATCATTGTCGATAAGGACGGGAACACGACAGTTAATTCCGTAAGCTGTGATGCCTATGCTACATCGTCAGATGACAAGCGATACAAGCTGACTACTCTTCCTGTTGGAATGTCGTTGAAATACGGAAAGGACGAAAATGCTACTAAAGACTTGGTTCTTGGTGCTGGTGTTGATGTAACCTCGTTTGATAAGATGGTTACTTTCGCTCTCTACGACAAGAACAATCAGATACTTGACAAGGAATCTGTCCCTGTGCTTGCGTATGGTAAGGACGGTAAGGGTATTGAGTATATCTTTAAGCTGCAAGACACAGCTCCTTCCAACCCTACACCTAGCGACTTTGCAACAAACAAGGAATATCAGCGCACGGACAAGGAATTTGTTCCTAGCGGATGGACGGATGATCCTACGGGTGTGGATGCAGTGAACCAGTACGAATGGGTATGCAAGCGAGTATCTACAAACGGTCATTGGGAAGCGTTCTCTAAACCTGCGGAATATGCTCATTTCGGGAAACATGCGGCAAAGGCTACATCTACTGATGATATTGTCACGATTCCTACAGACAGCAAGGGAAAGGTGTTGGTAACGTTCAGGGAGGATATTTATTTTAGTCTTCGTGTAGACGGAAAGACCTGTAAAATAAGCTCTGTTGTTGGAGACAGGGCAGCTACTACTGAGGATGTGTCTTATTCCATAAGTGGTAATACGGCTTCTATATCGTGTGCAGAAGGTGCTAATCTCGGCATGGTTGCACAGACTATAGTCTTCAAAGTGACAGGCACACTTGATGAATCCAGCTATATAGACTATGTGACCGTGAAGATAGTGCCAAACGTGACGGGTGCTGATGGTGACGGATATGAGTATATCTATTATCCCTCTGATCAGTCTGATTCGAATTCCATTACACAGCCTTACCGTCGGAATGGCGTTTTGCACCCTATGGGGTGGCAGGATGATCCGATGGAGCCGACTCGGGAGAAGCAGTATGTATATGTGGCGTACAAGACTGGAGAGGTAGGAGCGGATGGCAATTTCTCTGAACCTAAGCTTTTCAACCGTTATCCGAAGAGCATTTCAAGTGTCGAAACCTGGTATTATGCTGGAAAAAGTTCTGTAGTAGACCAGAGTCCGTCATTATTCAGAGACTTTGGTAGTAAAGACTTTAGCGAAATTACCTTAAACGATGAAACCCCGTGGCTGTGGATAATGAAAATTACGTGGTTTACGGATGGGGACGAAGTTATAAACTTTTCGTGCGGAGGTTATAAAGCGAAGGATGGTGATGGTCTTGTCGTAGGCTATCAGTCTTCAGCTTCAGAACCATCAGATCTTCCTTTCCTGAAAACGCTTGCCGAATATGATAAAGCGCAGGATAATATTGGCCACGGCTGGACGAAGAAGGCTCCTGCTACGGGAGGCAAGAGCATCGTGCTGGGTGGTAAGATTACAACAGATGAGATTATCGACCGGTACAACAGCAGTACTAACGCATGGGGAACTGAAGAAAGTGAAATTCTGCTAGATGGTATCAAGCAGAAAAAAACTTTCTATAAGACACCTTCCGCTCTTGGTAACAACGGCAAGTGCATACGTCGTATTAAGGTTGTTAACCATTTCCGGGATAGCTATCTCAGAGTGATGCTGAAGTCTTACTCTGAAACCAACTGGGACCTGGTATGTATCTCCCGTCTCTATCTGCCGTCTGAGGTTATCAATAGCGAGGGCAAGCAGATAAAGGAAGATAGCGAATATCTCAACAGATCGGAGCATACCTATGCAGTAAGCGGCAACGGTCAGAGTTATGTTGCAGAATTATCCATGCCTGATGCAGGAGAATATTATTTCTTCATCGGATATTTTAAGGATGGCGGAACAGACAGCTACGGCGACTATGGTCTCTTTGCCTGGCAATCGATGATAGCTCTTACTGAGAGCTTATGGCGTACCGACGGAACCGTAGATGCTGTAGGCAACATAACCTGGAGCAAGGCGATGCCGATGCAGGCTGAAGCTATCGTCATGGAGCGCGCCTATATCGCTACCACTAACGATACGGTGGCGCCATCTAAGCCTTACCGTACAAATGGTATCCTACAGGGAGGATGGACGGCAAAACGGCTAGCTGTATCGTCTGTGAACCGGTTCATCTGGGAGTCTGTTCGTGCAGGAAAACATGGTACCGATTCTGTTCAGGACGATTGGAGTCAGCCTGTTGTGGTAGCCAACTTTGCCGAAGCCGGAAAGATGGGTAAGAACGGCTGCATCGTCCGAAATTCTGAAGGATGGAAGAGCGGGACAACCTACCACAATGACTCTGCCCTGACCCTGGAACAGAAGTATCTCGATCTGATATATATCGAGGATAGTAATGCTAACGATGGTTGGTCTGTCTACCAATGCAACGTTACGCATACGGCTACGGGCAGTTCCTTCGACCCTTCGGCAGTTGACTCTAACAACAATAAGCTATGGGTGAAACTGAGTGATGCCGGTCCGATGTATTGTCCTCTTATCGTGGGAAAGAATGCGGTTCTGAAGTTCGCCCAGGGCCAACAGTTCAACCTGATGGAGGGTAACAATATCTTTGGCTCGTTCAGATGGGTGAAGGATAATGCGGATTATGTGTTCTGGATAGGCGGTACTGAAGGCAGCAAGGCTACTACTTCAATCACTAGGGGCGGTAAGTTCAAGACGATCGATGCGGATATCACTGGTAAGGTTACTGCGAAGTCAGGTTTTATTGGAGACTTCGCAATTGCAGATGGGTCTATCAAGTATACGTCAACAACGAAGACTTTTGAGCTTTGTAAAGACTATATACAATATGCCGATGCGGCAAACAATCAATCGCTATATTTCGGATATGGAGATTCCGGGGTGAAAGCTGAGTTTACAGCAAAGGATAATAATGGTAAGGACATGACGTGTTCTATGATTTCCGGTGAGGACAGTATTGGAAAGAATAAAATGGTCGCATTCTCAACTGCAATGACCGGGTATACGTCGAGGCTAACGCCATACGAGCTTTATCTTGGAAATTACTTCGATGCTTACGTACAAATAAGAGTAGCAAACGATATAAGTAGCTTTGGTCTTTCCAGACAAGGTATACCGACTACAGGAATAAAGTGCCTTGTTGACAAAAAAGCAAGCACGCTGTATCTTTTTCTTCCTGGCATACCATCTGGCCGTCCATCAGTTACGGCTAATGGAATGATATATGAGGAAAACGGAGTATTAAAAATTTGCAAAAAGTAATTTTAATAAAAACAAAGAATATGAAAGTAATGTTAGAATCTCTCGAAGTATTTGTGACACTCGACAAGAGCCAGTGTCAGGTAGTGAACGCACGAAAGCAGATTGCGAACATCATCTATTCGCAGGGTGCAGGTCTTGGACTCGCAGGACAGGCTCTTGCCGTCAAGATGTGGAATGGAAATGATGAAACCGACTACTCGCAGGAAGAGCTCGACATCATCAAGGGGCTGGTAGAGAGAGCCACTGCTCCTTGCTTCATCGAAGCCGTAGAGAAGGTAATCAATGAATCTTTAAAAAATGATTAATTATGGCAACAGAAACAAAAATCAATGACATAGCCAGCCAGCTGAATACGGCATCTCGCCTAGTGGTGAGTACCGACTTCTTCTGGATCTACGCGGCTAACGGCTCGCAGGTTAAGATACCTGCCGAGTTCGCAAGGGCTTACCTGATCGCAGGTATTAAGCCAGTAATCAATAAAAACGGCCATTGGGAGATAGGTGGCGAAGATCTCGGTGTAGTAGCCGAGGGAAAGACCCCTCAGTTCCGTGGCGGTACGATGGGCATCGAGGTGAGCTATGATAATGGAAAAACGTGGTCTCAGGTAGTAGCTTATACCGATATAGACCCAGACCTGGAAGCTCTTGCCGCGGCTTATACCAAGGTAACGCAGGGCGAAGCTGACCGAGTGAAGGCTGAAAGTACTCGTAATAGCAACGAAGCCGCACGTCAGAACGCCGAAACTACTCGCAATAATAACGAGACGGCACGCAAGACGGCAGAAACCAAGCGACGGCAGGAAACCTCCGCCGCCATTACCAACTCAAAGACGCAGACCGACCTCGCTAAGGAAATGAACGATCATCCACCCAAAATGGGAAGCAACGGAAACTGGTGGCAATGGGACCTCTCCAAGCATGAATATGTCGATACGGGTGTCATTGCTCGAGGCGGCGCTATGTATCCGTCATTCCGCCAGCATCGTAACAAGTTACTTATGATTGATTACGGAAGCCATGTCGCAGAACATGTTGTCAAGCGTAGAAACAAGTTAGTCATTAAAGTTTAATAAATATATGGCAGATAATACAAATATCATTGTTGTTGGTAATGTCGCCTTCACCGATCAAGGTACCTGGAAGTCGGACTACTCATATGAAGAGGATGGACAGACTGTTAGGGGCTACGATGAAGGGGATGTAGTTCATACATCTACAGGAGTCTATGCGTCACTGGAGGATGGTAACACAACAACTCCTTCGGATACAAACACCAAATGGCGCAGATGGCTCGATAAGACACCAACCATCAAGGCACAGAGTGCAGCCGACGACGCCAACAAGGCAGCAAATCTCGCACAGAGTTCAGCAAATGCTGCCCAAGAGCAGGCTACAGCTGCAGCAGCACAAGCAGCTCTAGCAGAGACAAAGGCTACAGAGGCAGATGCTGCCGCCAAACGAGCCGATGCCAAGATTGCACAGATGGATGGATTGGCAGGTCAGATAGCCACAGGCTTCATCGCACCATCGCGTATGAACCTGACCTATCTCCCGGAGATAAGCCTACGCAACAAGGTGGCACAGCGCATCACAGCCCAACTCATACCGAGCTACCTCCCTCAGAGCGTGCTCTTCCAACGTGCCGAGGGCGACTCGCTGGTGGCAGACCCAAGCGGCAACCTCATCGTCAAGGGCGAGGGCACGACCAAGTTCTGGGTCATCCCAACAGCCAACACACCGCTTTGGCAAGAGGTGAGCATCACTATACACCAGCCACGCCTTCGCCTGTCGGCATCGGGAAAGCTACGCAAGGTGGGCTCATCATTACGCATCATTTAAATCACATTGTTTAATCAATTAAATACAGTTTAATTATGGCATTAACATCAGAAGAAGAGGCTAAGGTCAAGGCTATCATCGCAGCCTTCGACGGGGCGCAGCAGGTGGCAGACCTCCCTGCTGCCGACACTTCCTCGACAGACAAACAGATTGAGGTCTACGATAGAAAGACGGGCACGGCACAGCAGATGTCGCTCAAAGACGCTGTAGATATGGGACAGAATCTTTGGTGCGGGCGTGTCTGGAATCTAGACAACGCAACCCCTCAGGCAGCAACCTATGTGGGATCGCTTGAGCTCTTGAGAGAGCTGCCAATTCAGCTTGGTCTCGGTTGCTACCTGGTCAAGAATGACCATAGCCGCCGAAAACTCGACTCCAAAGATCATCACAAATATGCCACAGGAGAGGCTGCAAAGCTAGACGGATCAGAGGGACATTATCAGTGGGGATGGAACCGCAAGTTCTATCTGGTTTTCAAGACTGTAGGCCGTCTGTTCTATATGATGGTGGGACTGACTCCTATCAAAGGCGAATACAACTACACAATCCCTATCGGCTCACGTTCTGCCTCTGGTCATGCCACTTTAGAGCGCAGCACAGGTCGCCTCGTTAGCTTCCTTAATACAGGCGCAGACTACAGAGGTGGCAATAACGATGCCACCCTCGACAACACCAACCGCTCGTTCCTCGGCAAGCCAGCCTGCAACCAAAATACAGAGTACTGGCGAGCTGCGGCCAGAAAGAACGGCACGGGGTGGCTCTGTTCCTCGATGCGCCACTTCGCCGTGACCGCTGCGCTCTTCGGGGTTATCTTCGGCACCCACTACGCACAGGCGGCAGTCAACACAGAGCGAGATGCAAACGGACTCTATCAGGGTGGTCTTGGTCCTGGCGTGACACAAAAAGACTGGAGTGCGTGGAATAGCTACAACGGCTGCCGCCCGCTCGTCCCGATGGATGCCGGTCTCGACCTGGGCGATAGCTGCGGAGAGACTACCGTCAATATACTCAACGATGACGGCTCTACCTGGTATGCGGCCAAGGTCAACTCCTTCTTCGGCCTTAAAAACTCTTACGGTCATCTCTGGTATCATATGGATGATGAGTTCGTAAGGGTCAACGAAGATACGACAGTCACCCACCTTGTAGCACCTTCCATCTATGGTTCATGGACTGTCGGTAATGCCACAGGAATGATTGCCTACAGCACATCCATCAAAAAAGGTGAAGGCTGGGCAACCATGCTCTCCATGGACAACCTGGAGAATTTTCCAACGGCCGTCGGAGGCAGCCAGACTACCTACTGGTGTGCTTATTATTGGAATACGTCCGGCGCAACAAGCGGTTTCCGTCTCTGCCTTCGTGGTGGTAGTGTTAACAATGGTGGTCAATGCGGTCTTTCGACGCTCAACGATAACGATGATGTCTCGAATGCCAACGTGAACTACGGCGCCGCTCTCAACTTTAACATATCTCAATACGGGGTGTTTGCTCTCCGTTCGAGACAACAGGGTCAGACCTCGCCCCATGGCGAAACATACACATAGTTCATCTAGCTGGTAGATGATGACAATAGGGTCATCCGGTCGAAGGTTATAGGATAAAAAATAGCAGACAACAGACATTACACAGTTTTACACAATTACACAGACATTACACCGCTTATGAAAAGATTTGGTAACATTTCTCCACAAGTCGAGACAAATGACAACTTTCGTCGGGCTTTCTATAATTATGCCCGACAAAAGATGTCTCGCAGGGGTGTGCAGGAATTTGATGCCAATCTAGATCATAACATAGAGCGTATGCTTGAAGCATACGCAGCCCAGACTTGGCATACATCAGGGTATGTACCTAAGGATATAGAATACCCGAAGCATCGCCAGGTTAACAAGTTGCCAGTCATAGATCATGTCATGCAACACGCAGCCCTCAATCCTGTAGAGGATGATATACGTAACACCATCTACTACCATTGCCCTGCAGGCTCTAAGGGCAAGGGCACTCATTATTTCTACAATCTTATTAAGAGAGATATATTCAACTCTCCACAGCAAGATACATTTTATTGCCTTCCTATTGATATTCACCACTATTTTCAGTGTATAGATCACAACTTGCTCAAGAGTGAATATCGCCGCAAGATTAAAGACAGAAAACTCCTCTCCTTTATAGATGAGATAGTTGACTCGTTCAACCCAGGAATCGTACTTGGAGTAAAACTAGCCCAGCTACTGGGGCAGCTCTTTCTCTCCCGGTTCGACTATCTGGCACTCAGATGCTTCGATATCATCGACGACCCTGAAAAATTCCACTATTGGCAAGCTCGCTATGTGAGCGACATGCTTGTTACCTGTCGCGCTCAGCAACAGGCTCAACTACTATGTGAGGGGGTCAGCTTTCTTAATGAGCGTTTCGAAAAGTTCTGCCGTCATGGGCTCCGTCATTATTATCGTTTCATGGATAACATCTATATTCTCCATGAAGACAAAGTTTTCCTGCGTCTGATGGCGGAGTTAGCTGTCATGTACCTAGCTCGTGATTGGCATCTCTCAATAAACAAGTCGTGGGGAATCCATCGAACTTGCGATGGTATAGATTTTTGTGGACAGGTCATCTATGCCGATCATGCACTCTTGCGAAAACGGTTTAAGCATGATCTCTGCAAGCAGGTGGCTAATCTTCGCAAACATGGGTTTACACAAAGACAAATAGAGCTCAAGGCAGCTTCACGCCTTGGGTTAGGAATTCACGCCAATTCAAAAAACTTATATAAAAAAATCGGTATGGAAAGATTCGGAAAACTCGTTAAGGCTCGCAAATCTCGTGTGCCTTTCGAGGGAATGCAAAAATCACAGCAGCAGTCCATTGAGGACATTATCTGCCATGAGGGACAGGATGAGAACAAATTCCTCATCCAGGTGATTGACTACAAGGTTGACGACTCTGTCATAGAAAAAGAGGTCGTACAGGTAGAAGAGACCGCTGCCGATGGCAGCACTCATTTGGTCAGCAAAGAGATGCCTAAGAAACGTCTCTCACTGCGCTATCGTATCATCGACCATTTTGAAGGAGAGAGCGAGGTCTGGCAAACTGTAGAGCACTATCTATATACAGGTTCCAAGATTCTCATAGATCAAGCCCTAAATGACTTCTGTCGTGATGAACTTCCATTCTCCACCGTTGTCGCAGAACTGCACAACAAGTTTAAAAAGAAGTTTTATAAATTTACTTAACGATGAAAAAGGTATATTTATCTCGCAAAAGTTACGTCAGATTTGACGATGACCATTTCCTGCTTTACATTGGTGAGCAGAAAGTAGAAAACTATCATCCCGAGACTTCCGGTACTTCAGATACAAAATCTGAAGCTTCAGATTCGGGTAAAACCGCCTTCAGTTACGAAGGTGATGAAGCCGATGGTTCTACCAAGATTAAGGCAAAGTCTGCTACTTACGGTGATTTCACGGCAGGTTTGGTACGAACCAAATACAGCCAGAATCAGGTAGAGGCAATCTTGGCCAATCGAGGAGATGGAGATAAGAGCCACGAAGCAGAGTTCGATGCTTATCAGGCCTGGAGAATACAAGCTAAGCAGATAGCCCAAGAAGTTCTTGCAAGAGAACTCTAAACGTATCATAATACGAGATCGGGCTGAGGTAGCAGGTTTCTTTGATGTTTTTACATCATATGCTAGTGTTTATTTGTTGGTTTTCTAATATAATAGCGTTAGAATAGGAAAAGAAATCCGTTCTAACGCTATTTGAGTATGGTTCAGGAGGACATCTATAACGAAGACGCTTCGTTTTGCGTTTCGGAACATTTCGTTTTGTGAAACGGTAACATTTCGTTTTGCGGATTATACAAAACGGGGAAATATGAACCGCCACCGTTAAAAATGCTTATTAGGGCGTTTCTGCGAGGTAATGATTTGAAAGCGTTTCTATTTCTCCAATCTGCGTTTTTCGCTTTTCCTCGTCTATGCCACTTAAAGCCAACGACTGCCACAACCACTTGAAACTCAGAATAAAAGCATCATTCTGCTATTTCTTGCTTTTTTAGGCGTTATTTTCCGGAAAAAAATGTATCTTTGCACTCGTTTTGTAATATGTAGACGATTCGTCTGAATAAATATACGATAAATATACAGGTATGATAGTAACTATAGACTGGATGGAGGAGTGGTTCAAACGTTTTGACCAGGAATATTTCGGGGGTAAACTGCCGTTGCCGGAGCTGGGACTGACTCGTGCCAAGACCCGGTTGGGACAACTTGCCTTCAAGCGTTCTTCCCGATGGGGACGTACCAAGCTTTACGATTTCAAACTCTCCATGTCTACCTATTATGATATGACCGACAAGCAGGCAAAGAGTGTGCTTCTGCACGAGATGATACATTATATCATCGGTTATACGGGACTGAAGGATACGGCTCCTCATGGTGTCGTGTTCCGGGGCATGATGGACAGTCTGAATCGTAAACACGGTTGGGATATTCGGGTGATGACTTCTACCAAAGGCTGGAAGGTGAGCGAAACCGTTGTGGCTAGGAAGAAGGCTGCAGGACCTCAGACCTATCTGATTCTGGCTGTAGAACTGAAGGATGGCAAGCATTTCCTTTCAAGGGTAAGTCCCAGGTTCGCCCGCAGTCTGGAACGCCAGCTGTTGACGGCAAAAGAGGTGAGCTCGCATAACTGGTACACTACGCTGGAGTCTTATTTCGCTGATTTCCCGCAGGTGCGCAGTCTTCGGGGCAGGCGCATCACGAAGGTTGATTTCGAAAAGCTCAGGAATGTGTTGACTCCGTTTGACATGGGTTGATTCCTTCCTTGGGTGTTGCCCCTTTTAAAGAGATAAAACGAAAGGATGAATTAAAACAATAATAGAGAAACAATAATTTAGAGAAACAATAATTAGTATTTCGTATGAGAAGACTCGTAACTCTTGCCTTCATGATGACCATGGTTGTTGTGATGGCGCATGCTCAGGGAGCATTGAAGAAAGTGTATAATGAGAGCATTGATCCGATGACTCAGATTGATGAGGCCTTGGTCAAGGCGAAGGCTGAAGGCAAATTCGTGATTTGTCAGGTGGGTGGCAACTGGTGCCCTTGGTGCTTGAAGTTTGCCGATTTCGTAGAGAAGGATACGGCGGTAAACAAGGCGGTGAATGACAGCTTCGAGTACATCCACGTGAATTACAATCCTCGCAAAGCTGCGGGTGCTGAGGCTGTGAAGAAGGCAGAGTCATTTATGAAGCGCCTGAACAATCCTGCCCGTTTCGGTTTCCCTGTCTTCGTGGTTTTGGATGAGAAGGGAACTGTTCTTCATATCCAGGACTCCAGCTTCCTGGAAGAAGGTAAAGGCTATGATGAGAAGAAGGTTCTCCGCTTTTTGAAGAACTGGACTCCTAAGGCGGTAAAATAGTTGATAAAGTCTTATAAAAGAAAAAGCGTCCTCCTGATTTCTCAGGGAGACGCTTTTTTCTTATATGATTTTCTTGTCTTACATTCCTCTTGCCTTCAACAAGCCGGAAGCATCTGGCTGCTTCATGCCGGTGAAGTCGGTGAACATTTCCATCTGTTCCTTGGTGTTGCCACGGCTCAGAATCTTATCGCGGAATGCCTGACCCACGGCTGGATCCAAGGCACCATGCTTTGCAAAGTAGTCGGCGATGTTCACAGCCAGCACCTCTGTCCAGAGATAGCTATAGTAACCTGCTGCATAACCACCGCCCCATACATGGTTGAAATAGGTGGTAGAGTAGCGAGGAGGAATCTGAGAATTGAGCAGACCTACATTGTTCAGGGCTTCCTTCTCGAAGGCGCCTGCCATATATGGTGAAGGAATCTCGTCTGGTGTCAACTCGTGCCAAGCCAGGTCGAGGCAGGTGGCTGCCAGATTCTCACCCAGTGCATAGGCTGGCTGGAAGTTGATGCTCTTCAGCATGCGCTCCTTCAGGTCGGCTGGCATGGCTGCTCCGGTCTGGGTGTGACGGGCGTAGTGGTCGAAGATTTCTGGAATGCTGGCGAATGACTCATTAAACTGGGATGGCATTTCCACAAAGTCGCGAGCCACGGCTGTTCCTGAAAGCGTATTGTAACCGCACTTTGACAACATTCCATGGAGGGCGTGACCGAACTCATGGAAAAGGGTGCAAACCTCATCCCATGTAATCAGGGTAGGCTGACCCTCCGGTGCTTTGGCGTTGTTGCATACATTATATATAATAGGCAACTGTCCCCACTTGTCGCTCTGCTTGGCAAAGGCACTCATCCATGCACCGCCACGCTTGGTAGGGCGACGGAAGTAGTCGCTGTAGAAGAGGGCGATAGGCTTGCCGTTCTTGTCGCTTACCTCGAACACCTTCATGTCTGGGTGATAGGTAGGAATGTCCTTGCGCTGCTTGAAGTTCAAGCCGTATACGCGATGAGCAGCATAGAACACACCGTTCACCTGCACGCTGTCGATGTTGAAGTATGGCTTGATCTCATCGTCAGAGATGTTGAGCATCTCCTTCTTCATCTTTGCAGAATAGTAGAAGCGGTCGTATGGCTGCAACTTGAAGTCCTTGCCCTCAGTCTTCTGAGCATAAGCCTCAATGTCGCGGGTCTCAGCATCAGCCTTTGGCGCATATTCCTTGACCAGCTGCTGCAGGAATGCGTTTACATTCTTGGTGTTCTTAGCCATTGTCTTCTCCAATGAGTACTCGGCGTAGTTGTTGTAACCCGTCAGCTGTCCCTTCTCGGCACGCAACTTGGCAATCTCGGTTACGATAGGGAAGGTGTTGAACTCAGGATTGGTTCCGTCAGCACGGTGGATGCTTGCCATATAAACCTTGCGGCGGAGCTCACGGTTCTGGAGATTGGTGAGGATAGCCTGCTGGGTGGTGTTCACGATGACGATGCAGTAAGGTGCCTTGCCTCCACGGCTCTCTGCATCCTTCTTGCATTGTGCGATGTCAGCGTCGCTCAGACCTGCGAGTTCTTCCTTGCTGTTTACCCAAACCACGGCGTTGTTGGTGGCTGCAGGAAGAAGATTGCCAAACTGCTCCTGGAGTTCTGAGATGCGTGAGTTGATCTGCTTCATGCGCTCCATCTTCTCTGGAGAAAGCAGGGCTCCTGAACGGACGAAACTCTTATAGATGACCTCGGTGAGTCGCTTGTCCTCACCCTTGAGCTTCTTGTATTCGTTGTCATAAACATATTTGATGCGCTCGAAGAGTTTCTGGTTGAATGAAATCTCGTTTTCCAGATTGGTGAGCAGAGGCATTACCTTCTTCTGAGTTTCTGCAATGCCTGGAGTCTTGTGGGCACTGGTAAGACCGAAGAATACGTTGGAAACACGATCCAGCAACATACCGCTGTTCTCGTAAGCGAGGATGGTGTTCTGAAAGGTAGGCTTCTTCTTGTTGCTGACGATCTTCTGGATGTTGGCACGCTGCTCCTTGATGGCAGCTTCGATGGCAGGAAGATAGTCGCTCTCCTGAATCTTGCTGAAATCAGGAGCACCGAATGGAAGGCTGCTCTTCACCAGGAGAGGGTTCTGACGGTTGCCGCCCGCATTCTGGGCGAACGATGAGGCTGGCATCTGCAGCAGGGCTGCTGCCAAACCGAGAGTTAAGAATGTCTTGTTAAGTTTCATCATGTTTTTTGTTTATATTGCAATTATTTTGCAAAGTTACTTTTTTATTTCGGATTATCGCACATTTTATTCATATTTTTTATGGAAAACCAGCAAACAGATGGCTCCTGCCAATGCCATCGGCACTCCGATAAGGGCAGGATAGTTATAGCCCAATCCCATAGCTACAGGTATTCCACCTAAGAAAGCGCCCACGGCATTGCCCAGGTTGAAGGCGCCCTGAATGCAGCATCCACCCAGCATTTCGCCACCCTTGGCGTGCTTCACGATGAGGAACTGCTCAGGCGAACCGATGCCGAAAAGACAGACGCAGCAGATGAACATTAGAATGGCTGAAACCCATCCGAGAGGAGCGAGGAAGAAGGTGAGCAATAATGCTGCTGCCGCCAGGAACTGGAGATAACAGGTAAAGCGACCCGGCTTGAAACGGTCGGCAAGCAAGGCACTCACCTGGTTTCCTACCACCATTCCACCGCCTGCAAGAATCATCAGCAGTGAGATGCTGGCAGCACTGAATCCGCCTTCCATCTGAAGCAGGGGAGAGATGTAGCTGAACCAGCAGAGAATGCCGCCATTGCCCAGGAAGGTAGCGGCGATGATGAGCCACGGAGCCTTGCTGCGGAGGAAGTGGAACTGTGCCTTCATTCCCTTATTCGGCAACGCTGCCACGTCTGGAACCCATCTGTGAATCATATACATCGTCATGATACCGAGCAAAATGCAACTGACAAAAGGTACTCGCCAGCAGAACGTATGACTCAGGAAGGTGCCGATAGGTACGCCCACCAGATTGGCTACCGGCATTCCTGCGCACATCATAGCCACCGCCTTGGTTCCCTTTCCCTCCTTCGCCATCTTCACTGCCACGATGGTTGCCGTTCCGAAGTAGGCACCATGAGGCAGACCCTGAATGAATCGGGCGCAGAGCAACAGCCAGTAAGTTGGAGCTACGGATGCGATGATGGCTCCGATGGTGATGATGGAAGTCAGGAATATCAATATTTTCTTGGGACGATACTTGTGCATGAGTATCAGCGAGAAGGCTCCGGCACAGACGCCCAGCGCATAGATGGAGATGAGGTGGCCTGCCTCTGGAATGGATACGTTCATGTTGTGGGCAACATCGGTAATGATGCCCTCGATGATAAACTCTGTCATGCCCAAGGTGAATGTACCCAAAGCGAGTGCAAAAAGTCCTTTTTTCATTTGTTTTTTAATGTCAATATTATCCTAAAAAATAGTATCTCTCTTATTTTATGTCTTTGAAAGACAATTATTTCAGAAATGCGTCTGCAAAGTTACTCATATTCCCATTATCCTGCAAGTTTTCCCGCTGGAATATAGTAAAGATTAACAGAAAGTGTGTGGCGATTTTTTTTCTCTCTGATTTAATGCCACTATTGCCACCTAATGCCACGCAAACTATAGGAGAAGTCATCAGTACCCATGGACATGGGTGTTGAAAGAACCGGAATAAGTTGTTGGGATATATAGGATAAGTTGTTGGCAGATATAGTATCTGTCGTTGTGTAATATACTATCGTGAACCGCACAACAGCTGTTGTGCGCTTGCATATCAGCTGTTGTGCAGACGTCCATCAACTGTTGTGCGCTCGTCATCCACCTGTTGTGCGGTAAGTTTTACATACAGAAATGCGTCTGTATTTAGCGGACGCATTTCTGTTTTTACATATCCTCCATCGACAATCCTTGGTATCCGATATCGAATTTCTTGAATTTTCCTGTAGCTTGGAAGAAATGCTCGGCTTTATCTTTTAAAATGCCGAGATTTATATCCTTAGCTTGGCGTTTTACCTCATAAAAAATAACCTTCTGCTCCAGTTCATCGGCAGCGATAATATCGATTTCATTCTCTCCCTTTCTGTCCCACCAGGAGGCTATCTGGGTATATTCTTCGCTCTCTATCATCTTGGCAATAAAATATCTTTCCAGAACCTTGCCGGTGTATGTGGTGTAGCTCTTATCCATGACCATTTTTAGTTTTTTATTGGCGCCAACCTCTATCATGTATCCATATTTGTAGATGTAGCGAAACCAGACGCGAAGAAAGTTGTCTTCTATCTGATAGCGAATGTTGCGATTGGTCTTTTGGAACATCGGTATATAACGGGAGATCAAGCTATAGTCGTTCTCCAGTTTGGTGAGATAGCCCGAAAGTTCTATTTTCATGATGCTTTCTATTTCACCTCGAGTTGTGTAGCCTGAAGCGATAAGTTGCAGTATCTCGAAATAGCGGGCATAGTCTTTGCCAAATTCTTCTATCAGCATATTTTTTCCTTCGTAGATGAAATAAGAGTTTTTTGCAATAAACCGCTCTGTCATCTGTTCCTTGGTCGTGGCTCCTGCATCCATCATCATTTCTACATATTCTGCTACTCCGCCTGTATAACTGTAGAGAGCCAGTAGGTCATCATTGGTATAGGCAGAATTATATGTAGAGAGAATTTCCTTAATGACAGAAGGGGGAAATGGAGTGACTTTTATTTCTCCAGTCTGCCTACCATAAAGAGGTTGCTTGTTATTTTTAAAGATGATGTTCATAAGTGAATAAACAGAACCGCAGACCACAAGATTAATATGAGCTTCCTGTTTGTTTAGGTCCCATATTTTTTGCATATCTGAAAAGATTGATGGATTAACCCGCTTGAAATCCTGAAACTCATCAATGATGAGAGTGATAGGGCGAATCTTGGATAGTTGAAGCAGATATTTAAAAATGTCAGCAAAGCGTGTTACTTCACCGAGAATAGGAAGCTGAAGTTTGCTCGTCATCTCTTCGATAAAATCTCTGCAGAGTTCTGCTTCTGATTTTCTTGCAACAAAGAAATACAGCATATCCTGAACATCCTCGTATGCTTTTATCAATAAGGATGTCTTACCGCTACGTCGGCGTCCGGTTACGATTGTAAAACGGGCCGTTTGCAAAGATAGATTTCTTATCTCTTGCAATTCTTTTATTTCGTTTTGTCTTCCAAAGAACTTCATATTTCTATAATTTTACAGTTTCTTTTTGATGTTATTTTTCGAAACCGCTGTTTCGGAAATGGCGGTTTCGAATGCAAAGGTAATAAAAATGCCTGAATGTCAGCTTGTTTGTTTGCTAATTTAAGTTTTTTTTATTTGTTTGTGTGCTTCTTGTTTTTCCGAAATGGCGGTTTCGAAAATGGAAATGATGGAGTTGTCAGAATTGAGGTCATATTCTTTTCTGGGCAGTATGCATATTGTATTTCATCTGCAATTTAATCTTCCCTCTTCATCTTTTCTTCTCCCTATGTCAGTTTTTGTCGCAACCGGATTGTAGTTTTGCAGCAGAATTGACAATAACTCTATATAATAAGGTATGAATGCAGAAAGAAGAGGGGTTAGGAGTCCCTGAAAAATGAAATATAAGAGGAATCCATAAGATTTCTTGTTAAAAGTTTGGTGGTTCATCAGATTTTTACTAAATTTGCCATTGGATTATTGACAGGGCAGGGTAAAGTCCTCGCTTGAAGTCGCTATGATGCAGAGAAACTGATAAATTAATCTAGAATGAGTATGAGTGAATCCAAACAAGCATATTATGAAAAGCTAGTTTATAATGAGTTAATGACTCATGAATTAGTGAATTACGATAGAGTGCTGGCTAAAAGTAAAACACTTGAAGCTTTATCTGATAGGCATAAGAATTGTACAGTCTCTGCTTACTCTGATTATAATGTGTTGAAGAAGGCTTTTATTGTAGTTATAGATTTGCTAAAGTTGATAGAAGGAAATGATTGTGTTGTTATGGAAGGAGGAACACGAAATCGTGTTTTTCATTATGTAGGAGAAAGGTCTGATCCTCTAGGCAACACCAATTGTCGAATGATAAAGGATGTAAAGCGTTATTGGGAGTTTTGTCAAGATTCAGGTGGCTTTTTCCCTGAAGCTTGGCTAGATTACTTTTTTAAAGATACGTTGAACTTACAAAAATTGAAGGAACGTAAAAGAAGACCTCTGGTTTGTGTAGGCTTAGATCGTTCTTTAACACATTTAGAATATTTACCAAATTTATATGAAGCAATAAAGAAAAGGCAAGTTTTAAAAATTTCTTATGCAGAACGCTATGGTGATAGAACAGAGTTGATATTCCATCCTCATCTCTTGAAAGAGTATAATGGTAGATGGTTCATCTTGGGAGTGAATGAAGATGGTAATTATGGAAAGTATTCCGTAGACAGAATCTATAGTTATTGTATAGTTAATGGGGTGGATTATGTTCCAATGAAGGAAGGTGAATATAAGTATTGGAATCAAATAATAGGAGTTTCTCATCAAGAATGGACTGATGTGGTACATATAACGCTTAAAACGCATTCTCTTTATAAGCATGGATTGTTTGTCAGCAAGCGTTTTCATGAATCGCAGCATGAAGTTTTAGCTTTTGGAAATCATGATGGCGAAGAATATGGAATGCTATCTATAGATATTGTACCAAATAAAGAATTTTATGGTCGTATGTTGCTGTATGGGGATGACATAGAGGTTGTTTCTCCTTCTGATGTGAGAGAGCAAGTTAAAAAGCGAATAGAGGCTTTGCGACAGCGATACTCAACATAAATAGACGAAATAGTAAGTTTATTAGTGCGGCACTAGTATAATTGAAAAAATGTTTGTTCATTATGGAAAATAGTCATATCTTTGCACTCGAAAGTGCATTCTAAGGTGGAATAAACTTTGAGTTTAGCTTCATCATTTAGATAATGTACAATTTAGAACAAAAAAAGAATGATTATGAAAAAGCAAAAAAGTAATAAAGGCTGGGATTTTCTCGACGCATGTACTTCTGAACAGTTGAACCTTTTAAAGGAAGTTCTTTTTATCGATGACAAAAAGAGAATCTCTATCGATTTGACTGATGGAGAATGGAAGCGAATGGAAAGAAAAGTCGGTAAGGCAGAAATAATAAAAGCTTTATCGGTGGATGGTAAGAATATAGATTATTATGTCTATTTGAAACATGTCGCAGATATACTGAAAATCAGTAATATGCATAGCAATAGTTTCGTGGATTATGAGGATGCTATACTTCTTGCTTGCTTAAGGCAACTGGCATTAAAGAAACCTGTTTTTTTTAAAAATAATTATAATTTGGCAGCAAGCTCTGCTAAGGATGTTGTGGAAGAGTTGGAAGTTAGATTTACGACTTCGCCAGCTCTCAAAATATCTTCGCCTGTAGTTTTATCTGCTATCTATGCAGAATCTTTGTCCCTATCAAAAGCTTCAAAGAACGTGATAGATGATCGCTTGAAAGTCTTAGGAGTATTGTCTTCTTTTGGTACATATAATATTGCATCTTTGGCTACTGTTTATACAATTGGAGCTGCTTTTGGACCAATTGGTCTTGCTGCTGCTAGTGTATTTCATCTTGGAAAAATGTTGTTTTCAAGTAATATGTCAAAAGACAATATTATACCTGTAACTTGCATCCTAATCATGTTGCGTAGACAGGAACAGGATGCTGTTATTGATAGGTATGAGGCTTTTGATGTAGTAAATAAGTTAATGTCTGACTCAATTTCTACTCTTGATCGAAAAGATGTTGCTAGGCAGAAAGCAAATTTTCTTTTCTCGATTTTTATGATAATGCTAAGGACTAAAGATAGCTTTTCTTATAGTAATGTGTCCAAACTTTTTTCGAATGTAGATTATACAAAAGAAAATAGTTTTGTTAAAGGAAAAGAGATGGTTGTGAAACTTTTGCTTCCATTTGCAGATTATTTGGTAGAACGTTTTTATCCTTTGCTTCTTCTTGAGGAAAATGTAGCAGGTTATAATAAATTTGTTGTTGATACTATGAGTCAGTATCGTGCAAAATCCTGTTTAGTGCAAGGTTTTGTGCCCAACCTTGTGAATGTATTTTCTAATAGACGTTTTTATGTCTCAGCTTCAGATAAGGCAATAGTTACACTTTGTCTTGAACTTATGGGGCGCAAATATTCTGATTTCTGTATTGATACTCTTCCTGAGAACGAGAAGTTTGATATAGCTATAGTGAAAGATAAACAGTTTCAGGATAAGATTTTGTCTCATTTATATGATGGCGGAAAGTGTGTCTGTTTTATGAAAAAAAATGAAGATGATGCACTATCAGTGGAAGATAAGGTTGTCAAGCAACTAAAAGAAGAGAACCATAACCTAAAGCAACAGTTAGGCGAGTATAAGAAGAAAGAACAGTTTTGGGAGAATGCTACCCATTCTTTTCGCCATTCTCGTATGACAGGATTTCTTGGGTCGATAACAGATGATATATTTTATATTTCAGAAAATATTGCTGTAGAGCAAAATATAGCAGATATCAAGAATCAGGTTAAAGAGATGAAAGAGTATGTTGAACATTTTGGAAAATTCAAAGTGGGCACGTACAACTTATGGGATATAGTTCGTGATGTATTTAAGAAAACGGAGAAAATATATAATGTAATATGGAACTACAATTGTCAAGATAAGCCAATGGTGATTCTATCAAAAGGTATGTTTGAAGAATGGGTTTTAGAAAATATTAAAAGTAATATAAAGAGGCATGCCTTTCCTGAAGGAATGAGTTTTGTTAATCCTACAGTATGGATATCTCTGACAGAGTTGTCGCATAAATACGTTTTGAAAATATCTAACAATGGTGTCGCTTATGACGGAGATAGTGCAAAGATATTTAAAAAAGGTGAGTTTTATGGAAAAACTGGACATACGGGAAATGGATTATTTTATGCAAAAATGTATATTGATGATTTCTTGAAGGATGGTAGTATTTCTTTAATGCCAGCGACAGAGAAATGTTCAATTGGTTTTGAAATTATAATATCAAAATGATATGGAAAAAAAATATAAAGTATTATGGTTAGATGATGCATTTGCATCTGAAAGTTCTGATAAGCTAAATGAACGTTTGGAAAAATTTCTGCAAACTTCTTTAGCGAGCTCATTTGAGATTAAAAAAGTTGCTTATGCTGAGGATTTTATGCAAGAATTTGCTAAAAATCATTATCATGTTGTAATCTTGGATGTCTTTGGGTATTCAAAAACTGATGTAAATAATAAAACTATAACTGCTGGGTTTCAAAGTGCTTTGAAAGTTGTTAGGAATTCCTCTTGTGTAAAAATAGTTTATACAGGAGAAACTTATCAAAAGGATGAAAACTTCCAAAAATATATTAAGAATAATGCAGAGGGTGAAGGCTTTGAAGTCTTTAATAAAGACTACCCTATTCCGGCTTTATTTAAAAATATAAGTGATAAATTTGAAGACTTGTTTTTAAAAGATTGTCCAACTATACTAAAAGTTATCCAGATGGAGTCTTTGTCGAAAAGTGCAAGGGGATATTTGCAAGAAGTTCGTCAAGAGTATAATGATGTTATTGGGAAGGGAAAAGAGCCTTCTCAAAAAGGCTTAAACTCGATGCGCTACTGTATAGAAACGCTCATTCGTAATGATGTGGTTAAGAATAATATTGTTAAGTTAGAGACAAAACCTCAATTAGGAGAGTGTATGTATAAATTATATGGTAAGGAACAATGTCCTGTTTTAATTGGGCAGTCTTTAATTTATTTGCTTAATCTGGCTAATAAATTACAACATGAAGATGAAACAAGAGAAGAAACATTTAAGGGTTATGGTCCCATGATGTTTCATGCTATTTATTACGCCTTCTTTGTTTGTATAGAGTGGTATTATGATACTTTTAAAGCTAACAAAGATGATCAGTTATCCATAAATAATGATAAGGAACTCAATACTTGTGAATCCAATAAAAATACTCAGTTGCGCTTATGTCCAGGTAAGAATTTTGTGGGTGAAATAGTTGTCTACAAAAAAAGAAATATATAAAATATTATTCTATATTTGTCGCAATTGAAACTAATAATGCAGATTCTTTTCCAGAGGGTAGTAATGTAGCATTCGTAGCCCAGTCTCGCCCAAATATCAAGAATCCTGATAAGGATTATTGGTATACTAAAGATGCCAAGCTTAAAGAGAATAAATGACAATATGTAAATAAATATTTAGTGATAGCTTTTAATCTCTGTTTGCATGAGTATAACCTACTTGCAATTTGTGAATCCGTAAGTGAGTTACTTGTGCAGGTAGTCATGGGGGCATAAAGGTGTTTTTACTGTTTAAAGAACAAAGCCATTGAGTAAACCGTTTCTCAAAGAAAATAAGGGAGGTATGATAACCTCCCTTATAAATTCATTCTTTATTTATCTTTTCCATCATATGGTGGCAGTAATTACAATAGCCTCCATAGTCAAGTGCTTCTAGCATTTCACACCAAGGAATATCGATACCACAGCGTTGACACTTATCAACTGCATTTTTCTCTATTGCCTTGTCAAAAACGTACTTTTGTTTGTCGGATAAACTATCATATCCTTTAGCTAACATACGTTTTGCAATACCTTCTTCTTTGACTTCTAGACGGCTTAAATTAATAAGTTCCTCTACAAAACCATTAAAATCATCTTCTAAATATCTTTCTTTTTTCATATTATTTAATATTAAACATTTTATAGGTTGCAAAAATACACATTTTTCTGAGTTATCAAACATATTAAGTGTTAAAATTTCATAGCGAGCCAATTTAATAGTTCTTTTCACAAAAATGGTCTAGGATGCTACTTCGCAGGATGTTCTTAGAGAGGCAAACTTCAGCTTCTGCCGTTCAGCTGATGCTGTTCATCAGTCTCATTCGTATAGTTCCTAATCAAAAAGTGATATCTTACCTTATGTAAAAACTATGAATAATCTATTAAGATTGGTGCTGGCACTAATCCTTTTTCATTTTTTCTTGCTCGTCTTGAAAAGTTTGTCTATCTTTGCAGCGCAATTCCAAACATAGGGAGTGCAAAGGTCTTTGACTTATTGAGGATATATTCAGAATGGTGAACATGACTTGATATTTGATGTTGTCTAACACATGATTCGTTGTGTATATTATTTATTATTAATTTTCAATTTTATCAAACCGTTGGCGAATAGTAGGTAATAATTACTTGCTTTAGCTGACACAAAAGTAACAAAGTCATGAAAAAAAACAACAGAAAAGAAAGTGTCATCAATGGTAAGAATGTGTTGAGAACTGTAGCGTTGGCTAGTTCTTGTTTAGCAGTAGCAGCAATGCTTGTACCTGCAACTCCTGTAATCGGAGGAATTGGGCTTGTTTGTTCTAAGACAATCCCATCTTGGTTGCGAGGACACGCATTCTTTTAATGCCCTCATTTTGCATCGCTTCTATACAGACGATGTTTGGGTAGAAGCATGCAAAAGATGGCAAGTGAGTAATGTGACATTTTGAATAATCTTTAAAAAATCAAAGATATGAAAAAAGAAAACGACAAAACTGTAATCAATAGCGCGTCAGCAACTTGTAGCGCTCAGTCAACAAACAACTATATGCAGTACCCAAAGTATCGTAACAAGCAAGGACATGGCTGGGCTGCAGAAGATGCTAATGCAATGGCAGACCGTCTTTCTGGAAAGAAAGTAGAACAGGTTGGTCGTGACAACTGCCTTAACGGTGCAGATCGCATTAGCAATGGTATCGAAATTCAGACGAAGTATTGTTCTTCCCCATCTAAAACTATAGGGGCTGCTTTTTCTGATGGCTCGTATCGCTATGGTGGAATGAAACTTGAAGTTCCAAAGGAGCAGTACGATGAATGTGTTCGATTGATGGCTGATAAGATTCGTTCTGGTCAAGTTCCAGGTATAACAGACCCAGCAGTGGCAAAAGATATAGTAATTAAGGGCAATTGTACCTACAATCAAGCTGTGAACATTGCCAAAGCTGGAACTTTGGGTTCTGTTAAGTTTGATGTAAAGACCCAATCGGTTTCTTGCTCTATCACTTGTGGATTTTCCTTTGTGTTAGGATATGCCAGTGCTATCCGTAGTGGTAAAAGTCATGGTGAAGCCCTCAAAACAGCGTCTGTACAAATGGCCAAGTCTGGAGGTACTTCTTTGGTTGTAGGTGTTGGAACACAACAGTTACTCCGTACAACTGTCGGTCGTTCAATGGCATCGGCTGCAACAAGTTCTGCCAGGACCATACTTGATGTTGCAACAACAACTCAAGTCGGGAAGACTGTTGTCGAGAAGACGGCTTCGGCGTTAGTTGGCAAGGAAGTCGTTGGACAGGCTGCGAAGAATGTAATCGCAAAGGGTATGCGAACTAACATGATAACAGGTGGAATCATGCTGGCAGCGCAAACTATACCTGATGCTGTGAAAATGTGCAAGGGAAAGATGTCGGCTGGTGAGTTTGCCGAAAATACAACAAGTAATGCTGCTGGTATTGGTGCAGGCTATGCTGGAGGAACCTTTGGCGCAGCGTTAGGGACTTTTGTTTGTCCTGGAGTTGGAACAGTTATAGGTGGTCTTGTCGGTGGAGTTGCAGGTGGCCTTGCTGGTTCTTCCGTTGTACGTGGAATATTCTCGCTTTTTAAGTGAGAATACTCGCAGTAAAGCATAAGTTTTTTGTAGAACACTTAGAAGGATAAATTATGAGCAAGATAGATTTAGTGAGCATATTAGTAAGGCAACTTTGTGAGTTGGATGACCATGAGAGCGATTTGGCAGAAGATGCTTTGTACGATTTTGTGAGCAATTCTAATACATCACTTTCTGAAAAACAAGATGCATTAGCTTTGATAGAACGTAAAATCAAGCATACAGCAGAAGATATCGGTTTCTTCGAGGAAGAAGATATTTCTGTTAGGATAAGTGATAAAGATAAGTTTGCGCTATATTCGCTTCTTGTAGCTCGACGTTATCTGATGGATCAGATAATGGGTGAGCCAAGCAAGGATTACGTGGAACGTGTCTCTTACCAAAGTGATAAGTTGGCAATGCTGATGGCCGAATGTTTGAAGCAAGGTACTGAGATGTGGAATGCTGTTAAGAATTCTTCATCTTTTAAGGCGAATGACTATCTGCAATATGGGGAGTATGTCTTAGAATATAAGGCTGATTCTTGTCAGGCGGTATTGGCTTTGGAAGACGATGATGTCTATGGTTCGGCTTTTCCTTTCATACATCGGCTGATTTACACTCTTGGTGAACAGATAAATCTGTTTGACAATAACTTGATGAAGAAAAAACTGATATTGGATGCTCTTGCAGATAAAGGTTGGGCTGCGGAGGATTTGCCATCTGAGGTCACTAGTTGGGATGAAAGTGTGCTCTTTACTCCAGCTTTTGAAAAGATCAAGATATGTCCAGCACTACTTGCTTTGCATTGTTCTTTGCCATACAGTATTCCAGATATTGTGAGGATGAACAACTTTGTTAGCAGAACAGCCATTACGTGCGAGAAAAGCTTTAGTGAAGATACTTACCATGTCAATGATGATATGTAAGTGTATTGTGAGTAATAACAAATAAAAGATAGAAATTATGGAAAAGAACATAAAGAAAAGAGTGTGTAGGTTGGCATTGGTATTGAGTGCCGTGCTGGTAGTGTTATTTGGCTATTGGTTCTTCTTGAACCCTCATGGCTATTGGCAGAAGCAGAAAGAAGCTGAAAAAAATGAATACATGGAAAAGCAAATGCTTTGGCGGAAGTCGGAGAAGATGACCATGCAACAGATGTTGTCGGACATGACGCTAATGGCTAAGGGGGATTCTGTCCTGATTTGTTGGCTAACTGGTCTCTCGCTTCCCGTTTATCGTGACTTCATTCATGGTACTGCGCAACCTACAAGGAATGCTTGGGCTGAGACGAGATATTGGTATATGTCTTCTCTCGCGAAAGGCAGAGAATGGATGGAGGAGCGTGCCAAAACGAGGATTCACAAGAGCCTAATCTTTGTGGAATCGAGTAGATTTCAGGTGCAGAAGGATTCCTTGAAGGATTATCTCAATGAGAAACCTACTCATACGGAGATTGAATATAACAAGATATATCCAGCTTTTGGTAAATCTACTGATAAAGAGTTTGAAGATTGGAGAAAAGAGTATAAACGTTTTCATTTGTTCTAAGGAGTATGAATGCAAAGATAAAATTGGGGTTGGCTGTAGTTTTAGTCTTGTGTTTCTTGGGTTTGTCTATAGGAGCACTAGATGTGGTACCCAAACATATAGAAGATAGATTCTATGTTATGGGTGTGGAAGGTAAATGGTCGAACTTAGTTTCCCTCTTGTTCTATTCTATGGCTGCAATGTGTGGCTTTTATGGCTGGTTAGTGTTTAGACATATAAAATCTAAAAGAAAATATGGATAGAGTTTTGGGGTATCTAGTAAAAGTAATCAGATATGGATCGTAATATTTTCTTTCAGCCTTTCGTTGGCATGGACTATGCCAACGGAGGCATCTTCGGCAAGCGAATCATGATACTGGGCGAGAGTCATTATTGTGATGAGAGTTGTGCGGATTGTGGCGACTGCCGTCTGCATCGAGAGTGTATGGGCTTTACGCAGCAGGTGCTTGATGATTATCTCAATGAGAACAAGGAACGGCAGAACTGGATGCGGACATTCTTGAAGTTTGAACGTTCGTTAGTGGGTGAGGAGACCAATCAAGTGAAGAGGCTGAAGATCTGGAATTCGGTCATCTTCTTCAACTATCTGCAAGTGGCGATGGGTGGTCCTCGCGAGGCTGGTACAGCCGAACAATATCACCAGGCTGGCAAGGCTTTCTTCGAGGTCATCGAAAAGTACCAGCCTGAGTACATCATCGTATGGGGTAAGAGGCTTTGGGATAATTTGCCTGGCGGTCACTGGCGCCAAGAGCAAGTTTCTGATGTTCACTGGGTGGATTGCAATGACATCGAAGTGGAAGGCACTTGGGTGCCTAATGGATTCTACATGATGCCTGGTGGCAAGCATGTTAAGGCTCTTGTGGTGAATCATCCTTCCGTAGGCTACTCCTGGGACTATTGGTACAAGGTGATACAAAGATTTTTGAGATAATTTTCTTGCTTGCGTCACGATTTGACACACCTGACCTGTAATTTTGCAGCTGTAAACATAAAACAAGGAATTATGACACAGATTACAATCAATATCCAGACGTTGGACTGGACAATGGGGGAGACCGTAGGCTTGCACTTGATGCTGAAGAAAGGCAGCAAGGCAAGAATCGCTTGGGGCGATGGAAAGGTACAGGTCGTGACAGGTAAACAGAAACCTGCTTCCGAAAAGTTGGCTTGGGTGGAGGCAGGTCATGCCTATCCTGAGAAGGGCATGTACTACACCATTACCATCTGTTCGGAAGAGGAGGATGCCATTATCGGATTTGATGGATGTGGCATGTTCGAGGTGAAAACCTTGGATGTGATTCTCACGGAATGTCCTAACTTGCGTATCTTGGGCTATTCTGGGTATGGCGAGGAGAAACTCGACGTGAGCAAGAATCCTTTGCTGGAGTTCATCGACTTCCACGAGATAAGAAACGAGAAGTTGGATTTCTCTGCCAATCCACTCTTGGAGGAGTTGCATATTGATGGAGCCAAAGATTTGGTGTCTTTGAATTTGAGCAAGAACGACAAGTTGCGTCGCTTGGACATCTTCATGTGTCACAATCTTCAGCATCTCGCCCTGAGCAATCAGTCGCAACTGAATGAGGTGGATTTCGCTCTCACTCATCTCCGTCCCAAGGACTTGGAGTATTTGGAGAAGACGTTGAAGCGAAACTCTCCCTACAAGATACGGGGAGGAAGCTTTGGCGATGATAAGATAATAGAAGTTAGTAATGGTGAAATCGTAGGTGAAGATGAAGGAAAATTGGATTCAACTTATCGATACAATTGAGAAAGATCCGTTTGAAACAGAGGCTTTCTTCGCTTTGATGGATTATGTGGGCGAAGCGTCGGATGATGACAAGCGCAGAGTTGTACAAGAAGTAGAGCGTCGCATCAAGATGATTGCCCGTTATGATACGGACAAGAGTTTCCGCTTCCGTAAGTTCAGTGAACAGGAGCGGGAGGTGCTTGATTCCCTTTGGAGTACTCGGGTAAAGATTCTCAATGTGATGATGTTAAATCCTACAGAGGAAGAAATCGAGCGTTTGGGACATCAGAACGATAAACTTCATGAACTGTCGAAGGATGCCTTTGCGCAAGGTCGCAACCTCTGGAAGTCTTTGTTGCACTCACCGAGTTTGATGGCAAACGAGGATTATTATGATGTGGAGGAGCACGTTGATTTCAGTTGGAATGATGAAGATTCCGTCCTCAAGATGGATAATGATGACTATTATGGCTCAGACTTCGAGTATATGCTCCATTTTCATTGCAATTTTAGGGATAGTGGGCGGTATTCGTATGGGGAACCTTTAGTGGCTGATGATGGGACCAACTGGAATTTGGATTATCTCGACAATCAGGCTTTCGACAAATTTTGTATCTGCCATCTCATACACTCGTTACATAGTCATGAATATTATTCGTTGCCAGACATTCTCCGTATGGATGATTTCTATGTACATGTCTGGCTGCAGTATGAGCGAGAGGTGTATCAATGGAAAAAAGGAAACGTGTTTTTTATACATGAAGAAAATGGAAAAGGAATGGATGAAACTGATAGATGATGTAGAGAACGACCGTAGCTATAGTTCGGAGCCTCACTTCAAATTTCTAGACTTTATAAGAGAAAAGTCTACGATAGAGGACAAGCGTGCCATCGTGCAAGAGGTGGAGCGTCGTATCAAGAAGGTGGTGAATCGGGAAGAGAACAATCCTGACTATTTCTTCAGAAACTTCAGTGAGTCGGAGCGAGAGCTCTTGGACGACTTGCTTGGGCTTCGTGAGGTGACGCTCGACGAAATGATGCTTCATCCTACTGCTGCCGAGGTAGAACGATTGAGCAAGTTGAACGACAAACTCTACAAGCTCACCTTAGAGTGTTTTGAGCAGTGCCGTAACCTTTGGCTTACGCTCTATCGCTCGCCTTACAAGGTAAACAATAGGTTCTGCTATGACTTGGAAGGTACGCTTCGATTCGAGTATGCTGACAAAGACTCGGTCTTGCATCTGGAGAATGATGACTATTACGGTTCCGACTTCGACTATATGATTCATCTGACAGATGAGTTGCTCAGTACAGGACATTGCAAGATGGATACCATCGTGAATGGTGCGTCTGCCAACTTTTTCGGCACCGAAGAGGATACGTTGAGAGTGTTGACTGATACGCTCGACGATGGCACGTCGTGGGCGGAAGGCTATCTGCACAACAAGGCGTACGACCATTTGTGTATCTGTTATGCGATGCATGCCTTGCATACTCATGAGCCTTGGTGCCTGCCAGACATTCTTCGTATGGATGATTTCACTATTAATGTGAAATTGAATTATGAGCGCAGCGTGTCAGAGCAGCGAGATATTCATTATCCTGATGTAAACGAGAATGACCCTCATTGGCCTGAGGGTGTACCTTGTTTGGAAAGGTGAAAAATAATTTGTGATGCAATAAAAATAAAATTAGAACGTCATATATAAAAATAGAAGATTATGAAGTTAGCAGAAGCATTGAGCATCAGAGCCGACTTGCAGAAGAAAGTGGCTCAGCTGAAAGAACGTATCAAGGAAAGCGCCAAGGTACAGGAGGGCGATGAGCCTTGCGATAACGTGGAGGAACTGTACAAGGAACTGGATGAAGCACTCGTCCAGTTGGAAGACTTGATTTATCGCATCAACATCACCAACGTTCAGATAGTTCAGGACGGAGACTCCTTGACTCGATTGATAGCCAAGAGAGACGTCTTGTCGATGCGTGTCAAGGCATTGAAAGAGGTGGTGAACTACGTAGCTGCCAACGATACTCGCTTTGGCAGAAACGAACTGAAATATGTTAGAACCATAGATATAAAGGCTCTTCGCAAGGAGGCTGATACCTATGCCAAGCAGTATCGGGAGCTCGACCTGAAAATTCAGAGTTTGAACTGGACTGTAGATTTGGTAGATCTGCAAGACTTGCCCCGATAATGGAGCGAGGATTGAAATTTTCATTGAGTAGATTAAAATTTTCGGAGAAAAGATAGAGGCAGCAAGAGGCTGACATCAGGCAATAGGTCTGTGTTAGCATTATTAAAAATTCATGTGTTTCATGCAAAGAGACGAGTTTGTTCACAGTTCATTTCAAGCATCGGGCACAAGTGTATCGCGCATTGGTATATGACAAAAGTCAGAAATGCCAGCATTTAGCATTACCATTTTGTTGGCTATCTTTTCTCCTTTTCTTTTTAGGCATTTCTTGTAAATATTCATTAGATGTTTAGAGATTATGGACAATCGTGTAAAATTCTATAGTTGGCTGATAGGCCTCTTGGATCGTAAGCATCTTACCTTTGAGGAGATTGCTAATGAGTGGCGTGATGCCAACGCTAATCAGGATGAGGATGAGCTGGACAAACGTACCTTTCATCGTTATCGTGAAAATATCCAGTCGCAGTTTGGCATTACTGTGGAATGCGACAAGAGCGACGGCTATCGGTATTATCTGAAGCGTGATCCGATCGCTAATGATGATGTGACGGAATGGATGCTGAGTTCCCTGCGGTTGGCTTCGTTAGGTGATATGCTGAAGTTTCACAATAAGGTGATGCTCGATACGCCGCCATATAACACGGAATATCTGGATGATATTCTTGCAGCGATAGATAAGCAATATCTGCTGAAGTTTAAGTATGTTTCGGGGTTCGGGGCAGAGAGCGATATCGTGTTACAACCGGCTTTCGTGAGATACTTCAAACAACGGTGGTACGTTGTGGGAGTGAAAGTGAAGAGTGAAGAACGAAGAGTGAAGAATTCAAGTGCTGAGGTTGATGGAGATGCTGATTTGAATGCTGAGGTTGATGTGAGAAAACTCGTTCGCTGTCTTCCTTTCGACCGCATCAGTTTCCTGAAGCTTATTTGCGAGAAGCATCCGTTGTCGGCAAAGATGAAGAAGTTCCTGACTCCAGAGAATTATTATGAAGATTGCTTTGGCATTTATCGGATGGAAGATGTGCCTGTGGAGAAAATCCGCATCCGTGCCTTCTTTCCAGAATACAACTACATCGAGGAGGTTCCGCTGCACGAGAGTCAGCAGAAAGTAAAGGAGTCGAAAGATGGAATGTATCGGGAATATACCCTCACCGTTCGCCCCAGCCGTGATTTCCTTCAGGAACTGTTGTGGCATGGCAGAAATATCATCGTACTGAAGCCTGAGAGCTTGAGGCTGGAGATGATTGGTATCTTAAAGGATATGACGAAAAGTTATGAGACGGGCGAATGCCTGAATGGGGAAGAATAAAAGAATCCTCAGATCGGGAATGCACTGTGTGCCCAATCTGAGAAATTCCTGTTATTTATATTCCTTCAGTCAGAAACTTGCGAAGATGCAGGTGCGTGATGCCGTCATTATCATTTTTGGTGAGCAGAGGAGTCATGGAGATAACGTACTTCGGATAGTTGTCTTTGATGGCACGGAGATTGCTAAACTCCCGTTCTCTGGTTGCATCGTCGGCTATGATGTAGGAAGCTTGCACGTAGATGCGTTCGCCGCCTGGCTTGGTACATACAAAGTCGATTTCTCTAGCTTGCAGTTGTCCTACATATACTTGATAGCCCAAGCGTATGAGGTTCTGATAGATGATATTCTCTATCACTTTCTCAATGTCTCCTTCACGTGTTCCCCCGGCAATGGCATTTCTAATGCCGTTGTCTTCAAAATAAAACTTATCGTTGGTTTCAAAGATACGTTTGCCGTGGATGTCATAGCGGTTCACCTTGTGCAGGATATAGGCTTCGCAAAGGAAGGATATGTAATTGATGATAGCCGTGGACGTTATAGATTCGCCTTGTGATTTCATATATTTGGCGATACTGTTGGCGGAAATCAACTTACCGGTGTTGTCTGCGAGGAAACGTACTAAATTCTCTAAGAATGGCACGTTTCTTATCTGGTTGCGCATAATGACATCCTTAAGTAAGACGGTATGGTAAATATCCATTTGATATTCACGTGCATCATCCTCTTCAAGACCTATCTTTGCCAGACCAGGCAGGCCACCATACTGAATGTACAGAGCAAGTGCTTCGTCATTATCTGATAGTTGATGAAATTCCAGAAACTCGTTATAGCTCAGCGATTGGATATAGATTTCCTTATATCTGCCACCGATAAGTGTGCTCAGTTCATTGCTCAGCATGCGAGCATTGCTACCTGTGATGATAATGTCGGTGTTGGGTTCTGTGCGATAACTTCGAATGGATCGTTCAAATTCCCTGATGTCTTGTATCTCATCGATAAGGATATAGTTATGTTTATTAGATAAAAAGTGCTCTCCGATATAGTCGTTGAGATCCTGATAGGTCTGAATGCAGTCAAACTCTCTTTTCTCCTTATCTATAAAGATGATATTGTTGCAGTCATCTGCCTTCTTGCGGTCACGAATCATTTTCATCATGCAGCTTTTACCTACACGACGTTGACCTACTAATACGATGATAGTCTCCTTACCAAGATACCTTTCTATCTTGTCGATATATGATTGACGAATAATAGTTGCCATATTTTTATCACTTATAAATGAAATTTTCTGCAAATATACGATTTTTATCTTTTATAATGGATGAAAATCCTAAATATTTTGCTTTTATCTTCTATAAAAGATAAAAATAGCGTTTTATTCTCATTTTATGATAATCATAAAGTGATTATTTATCTTCCTTAAGATACCAGCCTTTGATGTATCCGGAATAATGCTTGGCAAACTCCTCGGCTTGCCTCGACAAGGGAAAGAAGTATGTGGCTACCATCTATCAGGATGCAAAGAATGCCAACTACAAGACCAATTCTCAGGCTTATGTCATCACCAAGAAGACTGTGACCAGCAAGTCTGTCTTGAAGTTGAACTCTGTTGCAGGTGGCGGATTTGCAATTAGCATTCTTGCACAATAACACAATAAAATGCAGAATTTTGAGTTATTATGAAAGAAAGTTTTTTTTGAATTAATAATGTTGCTTATGAAAAGAATGAATAAAATGCTGTTGGTTGCTGCTTTGGCGGCAACCACACTTTCTGTTCAGGCAGAACAGAAGAAGGGACCGGCTTGGTTGAGTGATGCACTTTTCTATCAGATTTATCCATCTTCCTATATGGATACTGATGGCAACGGTATTGGCGATCTGCCGGGTATCACTTCCAAGTTGGATTACATCAAGTCTCTGGGTGTGAACGCCCTCTGGCTCAATCCTATCTTTGAATCAGGATGGTTTGATGGTGGCTATGATGTCATCGATTTCTACAAGGTGGATCCTCGATTCGGTACCAATACCGATTTGGTTACTTTGGTCAATGAGGCCCATAAGCGTGGCATGAAGGTTTGTCTCGACCTGGTGGCAGGACATTCCAGCACCAAGTGTTCCTGGTTTAAGGAGTCTTCCGAGAAAGATCCTAACCAGCGTTACAGCGACTATTATATCTGGATGAATGATATCCCTGAGAGCGAGAAGAAAGAAATAGAAGCCCGTCATCAGGAAGCTAGTCCGGAGTCTAGTACCCGAGGCAGATATGTGGAGGCGAATGCTCCTCGTGCCAAGTATTATGAGAAGAATTTCTTCGAGTGCCAGCCTGCCTTGAACTATGGTTTTGCTCATCCTGATCCAAATCATCCTTGGGAGCAGGGCGTAGATGCTCCAGGACCACAGGCTGTCCGCAGGGAGATACGTAACATCATGGCTTTCTGGTTTGATAAGGGTGTGGATGGCTTCCGTGTAGATATGGCATCATCGCTTATCAAGAACGACCCCGACAAGAAGGAGGTTTCCAAGCTCTGGAATGAGATGCGTGCCTGGAAGGATAAGTATTATCCAGAGACCGTCCTGATTTCTGAGTGGGCTAATCCGCAGCAAGCCATTCCTGCCGGCTTCAACATCGATTTCTACATCCATTTCGGTCTCAAGGGATATGCTTCTCTGTTCTTCGACCGCAAGACTCCATGGGGCAAGTGGGAGCAGAGTTACCAGAACTGCTATTTCGACAGGCAGGGAAAGGGTTCGCTCAAGGAGTTTAGCGAGAACTATACCAAGGCATTCAATGCCACCAAGAATCTCGGCTACATCGCTGTTCCATCTGCCAACCATGATTACCAGCGCCCTAACATCGGTACCCGCAATACGCCAGACCAGCTGAAGGTGGCGATGACCTTCTTCCTCACCATGCCAGGTATTCCGTTTATCTATTATGGTGATGAGATTGGTATGAAGTATCAGATGAATCTCCCTAACAAGGAGGGTAGCAATGAGCGTTCGGGTACCCGTACTCCGATGCAGTGGACCAAGGGCAAGAATGCCGGATTCTCTACGAGTGCACCCGATAAGCTTTACTTTCCTGTAGATACGGAAAACGGAAAGTTGACCGTTGAAGCTCAGCAGGGAGATCAGAATTCTCTGTTGTCATATACCCGTAAGTTGACCGCTTTGCGTCATTCTGCAAAGGCTCTTGACAATGAGGGTGATTGGAAACTCCTGAACCGGAAGGGGCAGGAATATCCGATGGTATATGAGCGTACTTTGGATGAGGAGAAGTATGTTGTTGTCGTGAATCCTGGTGTCAAGGCTGCCTCTCTCAATATCAGCTCCGTAGGTGGTAAGGCTGTTTCTGTTCTTTCCACAGGAAAGGTTGTGTATAAATCAGGAAGAAAGACTGATGTGATTAAAGCTTCAGGCATAAGTGCCGCCATATTCAAGGTGGAAAGATAGAACTCTATCTTCTATGGGAGTGCTTTCTCCTGCCATCGCCTAGAACAAACAGAACAGGAAGCCTCGAAAGAAGCTGAAGAAGGGAGTATCACTGCTGTTTTGCTGTTGGTGGTAATTTTATAAAAACAGAAATGCGTCCGTATTGTGCGGGCGCATTTTTGTTTTACGGTCACGAATCATCTTCATCATGCAGCTTTTACTACACGTCGTTAACCTACTAATATGATGATAGTCTCCTTGCCAAGATACCTTTCTATCAATCTTCCTTCAGATACCAGTCTTTGATGTATCCGGAATAATGTTTGGCAAACTCTTCGGCTTGTCCAGGAGCGCAGGCTTTCACCTTCTTGGCTGGAATACCTGCCCAAATCTCATGTGCTGGAACTTTAGTGCCATGGGTAACCACAGCACCTGCAGCAATGATAGCTCCTTCGCCGATATCAGCCTTGTCTAGCACGGTGGCATTCATGCCGATGAGTGCGCCTTTTCTGACTGTGGCTCCGTGGACGATGGCCCCATGTCCCACAGATACATCATCCTCTAGAATGCAAGGCATCGTACCGGTTTGATGGATGCAGGCGCAATCCTGCACATTTACCCTGTTTCCACATCTGATGGCATCCACGTCAGAGCGCAATACTGCACTATACCAGATGCTACAGTCATCGCCAAGAATACAGTCACCTGTCAGTACGGCATTCTCAGCGATAAAACAATTCTTTCCCCATCGGGGAGTCTTTCCCTCTACTGTCTTTATGATAGCCATATTAAATATGTATATGTTTTACAATTCGGGTGCAAAGGTAATAAAAATATTGAAATCATACGCAGCATTTTACAGAAAAAGGGTTGCAATCCTCGAAAAGATGGATTGCAACCCTTTATACCTTATTATATATAAGAGTTAAGATAACTCTATCATATACTTCTTTGAGGAAGCTTATTACAGCTGAGCCAACTCTACAACCTTATCTACTGCAGCGCTCAAGCCGTCCTTGTTCTTACCGCCAGCCTGAGCATAGTGAGGCTGACCGCCACCGCCGCCCTGAATCAACTTGGCAGCTTCGCGAATCATCTTACCAGCGTTCAAACCGTGATCCTTTACCATATCATCGCTGAACATTACGCTGAGCATAGGCTTGTCGTTATAAACAGAACCTACTACGCAGATCATGTTCTCTGGCAATGCCTCGCGAACCTTGAATACCAAATCCTTGGCAGCTGCTGGCTCCATTGGCAATACGGCTGTAACAACCTTCACACCGTTGATTTCTCTTGCATTCTCTACAAGCTTATCCTTGGCACGCTCCACAGCCTGAGCCTGGAATTTCTCAACATCCTTCTTCAAGGCATCGTGCTCGTCGATGTACTTTCTGATGACACCCTCAAGATCCTTGGCATTGTTGAACAAGCCCTTCAAGGCTACGATGGTATCCTGCAAGCCGTAGATAGCCTCCTCGCAAGCCTTGCCTGTCAAAGCCTCGATACGGCGGATGCCGGCAGCTACGCTGCTCTCAGAGATAATCTTGAAGAAACCAATCTTACCGGTGCTCTTGGCGTGAATACCACCACAGAACTCAGCAGATGGACCGAAGCGAACCACACGAACCTTGTCGCCATACTTCTCGCCGAAGAGGGCGATAGCGCCAAGCTCCTTAGCCTCCTCAATAGGAGTATCGCGGTGCTCATCCAGTGCGTAGTCGGCACGGATCATCTCGTTTACCATGTGCTCTACCTTGCGGAGCTCCTCATCAGTTACCTTCTGGAAGTGAGAGAAGTCGAAACGTAAGGTGTCCTTATCTACATAAGAACCCTTCTGCTCTACGTGGTCACCCAAAACCTGCTTCAGGCAGTAGTCGAGCAAGTGGGTAGCTGTATGGTTGGCAGCGCTTCCCTCGCGGTTCTCGATATCAACGCAAGCCATGAAATCAGCGTTTACATTCTTTGGCAACTCCTTTACGATGTGGATGCTCTGGTTGTTCTCGCGCTTGGTGTCGATAACCTGGATAGTCTCATCCTCGCTAACGAGTACACCCTTGTCGCCAACCTGTCCACCCATTTCACCATAGAATGGAGTGTTGTCGAGTACCAACTCATAGAAAGAGTTCTTCTTCTGAGTCACCTTGCGGTAGCGCAGGATGTGGCACTCATATTCTGTATAGTCGTAACCCACGAAGTTCTGGTCGCCTTCCTTCAAAACCTCCCAGTCGCCGTTCTCTACGGCAGCAGCATTGCGGGCACGCTCTTTCTGCTTCTTCATCTCCTCGTCGAAGCCTGCAGCATCTACTGTGTAACCATTCTCACGGCAGATAAGCTCTGTAAGGTCGAGAGGGAAACCGTATGTATCGAAGAGGCGGAATGCGCTTACGCCATCAAGCTGAGTCTCGCCATGAGCCTTGAGCTCGTCCATATCGCCATTGAGGAGGTTGATACCCTTCTCCAAGGTGCGGAGGAATGAATCCTCTTCCTCTTTCATCACGCGGGTGATGAGTTCCTGCTGAGCTGGCAACTCTGGGAAGGCTGCACCCATCTGCTCTACCAATACATTGACGAGCTTGTACATGAATGCCTGCTTCTGACCGAGGAATGTGTAAGCGTAACGTACGGCACGGCGCAAGATGCGTCGGATTACGTAACCAGCCTTGGCGTTGCTTGGCAACTGACCATCGGCGATAGAGAAGGCTACGGCACGGAGGTGGTCGGCGCAAACACGCATAGCGATGTCGACCTTCTCCTGCTCATCCTTACCCTCGCCATTCTCACCAGTAGGAGTAGTAAAGCCATACTTCTTGCCAGAGATAGCCTCGATTTCCTTGATGATTGGCTGGAAGATATCTGTATCATAGTTAGAGTGCTTGTCCTGCAACATGCGAACCAAGCGCTCGAAGCCCATACCTGTATCGATAACGTGCATTGGGAGTGGTTCGAGAGAACCATCAGCCTTGCGGTTGTACTGCATGAACACGATGTTCCAGATTTCGATGACCTGTGGGTTATCCTTGTTCACCAATTCGCGGCCTGGCACCTGAGCCTTCTCCTCTGGAGTACGTGAATCCACGTGAATCTCTGAGCAAGGACCGCAAGGACCTGTATCGCCCATCTCCCAGAAGTTGTCGTGCTTGTTACCATTGATGATGTGGTCGGCTGGCACGTGCTTAGCCCAGTAACCTGCTGCCTCGTTGTCGCGTTCCAGACCTTCCTCCTTGCTACCCTCGAATACGGTAACATAGAGGTCGGCAGGGTTGAGTTTCAACACTCCGGTCAGGTATTCCCAAGCCATATCGATGGCGCCTTCCTTGAAGTAGTCGCCAAAGCTCCAGTTACCGAGCATCTCGAACATGGTGTGGTGGTAAGTATCGTGACCCACCTCTTCGAGGTCGTTGTGCTTACCGCTTACACGGAGACATTTTTGAGTATCAACACGACGAACATCCTTGCCAGGGTCTTTTGTACCGAGGATGATGTCTTTCCACTGGTTCATACCAGCGTTTGTAAACATCAGCGTTGGGTCATCCTTGATAACCATAGGTGCTGATGGAACAATTTTGTGGCCCTTACCTTCGAAGAATTTCTTGAAGGATTCGCGCACTTCATTAGCTGTCATCATATTATTTTTGTCTTTATCTTTATTTTTTTTCGAAATTCTTTGCAAAGATAAGAAGAATTGTTTAATTTTGCAACTAAATTAATTATTTTTGAAATTAAAGACGGAAAAAATGGCTATAAATTCAGATAAACAAGCAAAATTATACTATTCAATCAAGGAAGTGGCAGAAGAAATAGGTGTAAATGAATCTTCTTTGAGATATTGGGAGAAGGAGTTCCCTTTTCTGAAACCAAAGGTTTCCGGAAACAAGGTTCGTCAATATACCGAGAAGGATATTGAACAGGTAAAACTGATCTATAATCTCATTAAGGTGAAGGGATTGAAGATTGCTGCGGCACGTAAGTATCTGAGTCAAAACAGAGCGGGTGCCGAGAAGTCATCTGACGTTCTCGACACCCTTATATCTGTGAGAGATCAGCTCAAGGAACTCAAAAAGCAGCTCGATGGGCTGGTGTAGTACTTTGAACTTTGAACATTGAGCATTGAACTTTATGATTAGCTAGGGTTACCACGCTTCTTCACCGAAGACATTCTTGATGGTAACTTTAGCTGCTTCTTTCTTGGTGAGCTGATGGCTCCAGGCTACTCTGCCCTTGGTTGCTGCACCAGCACCATGGTTGTTGTACTCGCTGTAGCGGGCTGTCTGTTCGTTGCTCTGCTTGCCCCAGTTGTGCCATCCTTCAGGACGGATGTGACTACCCATTTCGCAATTCATGAAGAGGGTAGCTGCATAAGGGCGCCATGGTCTGCCCAGATAAACCTTGTCTACGCCTGGCTCGGCGGTAAGTTTGCACTTGTTGAATACATAGCCATATTCCTGACCGGCTGGGCTAGAGGCAGCAGTAATGTAGCTGTTGGCCTTGCTGCGAATCTCACAATTCTCAAACCATGCTCTTCCCGGACCAAAGATGAAATCGGTGGTTCCCTCAATATAGCAATCGTAGAAAGCTGAACGGTTGTTGGCTATACCTGTATAAACGGTATCCTGATTGCCCAGCAGACGGCAGTTCTGAACCAGGATATGATCGCCTTCAAGATGCAGGGAGACTGCTTGTCCCAGTTTGGCAGCATTGTTCTCAATCGTGATGTTCTTCAGGGTGATGTAACTGCCCTGTACCTTGAGTGTATAAGTACGGAAGGTTCCCATAGGCTTACCCTTGACGGCTGCTTCTGAATCGAGTCCGCCTACTGGCATCTTGATGTTGGCGTGATCATCCCATGTGATGATGGTTTGGTCACGGTCTTCACCGCAGATGATGATGTTGGTGAGCCATGAAGGGATGATGAGCTTTTCCTTATAAACTCCTTTCTTTACATAGATTACCTTGGTGTATTCCATGAAGGCACGACAAACTTCGATGGCTTCGTCAATGGTACGGAACTCGCCTGTGCCATCACGGGAAACTACGATTGTGTCTGGATTGTCATACTTGTTGGCTGCAGCCAAAGGCAACAGGGTCAACATCATCAAAAATGATAAGAATAATTTTTTCATTGTTTTTAAGTTTGTTGTTTATGATTAAATATGGTGGAAGTTAGGAGTTGGAAGTGAAAACTTCCAACTCCTAACTTCTAACTATCTGATTATAGGATTCTCTGTACTTCCTGCAAATCCTCAATCTTTTTGAGTTGATCCATGATGATCTTAACCTCTTCGCGGTCGTGGATGCGGAGTTCGATAGTACCATCAAAGATTCCATTGTCGCTACTGATAGTGAGCTTATGGATATTGATGCCGAGCTGGTCGCTGATAACCTTGCTCACATCAAGCAGCATACCCTTGCGGTCGATACCCTTGATTTCAATGGTTGCATCGAAGAGCAGCTTCTTGTGCATATCCCATTTTGCATCAACGATGCGGTTGCCGTAGCTGGACTTCAGTTTTGCAGCCACAGAGCATGAGCGTTTGTGTATCTCGATGCGGTTCTTGTTGTCAATGTATCCCATGATATCATCACCAGGAATGGCATGGCAACAGTCTGTGAAGATAAACTGATTGATGTTCTCTTCTGTAATGATGAGCGGTTTCTTCTTATTGAAATCCTTGCCTACAATAAACAACTCTTGCGGCTTGACAGTTCCTTCAGCTTGTTCCTTGTCTTTGGTTTTGCCAAGGAATGGAATATAGTTGCGCCAGCTGGAGGTTTGCTTTGGCTTTTTGTTTTTTCCTAAGAGCTCATCCAAATCCTTGTAGCCCAAAATGATGCAATGGTCGCCAAGAGACTGGAAAAAGGTTTCATGCTTCTGTATATTATGGTATTCGCAGAGACGGTCGATGACCGATGTTGTCATTTCCATGCCGTTCTTGTTCAGCCAATCCAGGAGAATGCCTTCGCCCTTTTTCTGGATTTCTCTGGAATCGCGGCGCAGGATAGCTTGAATCTTGCTCTTTGCCTTGGCTGTGCTGACAAAATTGACCCATGCCTGCTGTACATGCTGACTCTTGGATGTGAGGATTTCTACCTGGTCTCCACTTTGCAGCTTGTGGCTCAATGGTACCAGCTTGTGGTTTACCTTGGCTCCTATACAGTGGCTTCCCAGGAAGGTATGTATCTGGAAGGCAAAGTCGAGCGCCGTACATCCTGCCGGCATTGTCTTGATTTCTCCCTTAGGAGTAAATACGAAGATTTCTGAAGCATAGAGGTTCAGCTTGATGGCATCGAGGAAGTCCATGGCGTCTGGTTGCGGATCGTCCAGAATCTCCTTGATGGTACTCAGCCAGTCGTTCAATTCGTTCTCGTCCTCGGTATATTCACCACCTTCCTTGTACTTCCAGTGAGCAGCAAAGCCTTTCTCTGCCACCTCGTCCATGCGGTCGCTCCTGATCTGCACTTCAATCCATCTACCCAGTTTGCTCATCAGGGTAACGTGAAGCGCCTGATAGCCGTTTGCCTTTGGATGGTTGAGCCAGTCGCGGAGACGGTCCGGATGACTCTTGTATATTTTGCTGATGGCAACATAGACATTGAAGCATTCGTTTACTTCGTTGGCTCTGTTCTTTGGTGTCACGATGATGCGAACCGCAAGAATATCGTAGATTTCATCGAAGGATACGTGCTTGTTCTGCATCTTGTTCCAGATGGAATACGGACTCTTTACACGTGCCTTGATCTTGTATTCTACACCCAGTTTGTCAAGCTCTTCACGGATAGGACGGGTAAAATTATCGAAGAGAATATCTCGTTGTGCTTCTGTATCCGCAAGCTTATGCTCTATGTTGGCATATTCCTGTGGATGGTCGTATCTGAAGCTGAGATCTTCCAACTCGGTTTTAATCTTGTTCAGTCCCAAACGGTTGGCGAGTGGTGCATATATATATAAGGTCTCGCCCGCAATCTTGTACTGCTTGTTGGCTGGCTGCGACTGGAGGGTGCGCATATTGTGCAGACGGTCGCAAATCTTGATGAGGATAACGCGGATGTCATCGCTCATGGTAAGCAGCAGTTTTTTGAAGTTTTCTGCCTGTGCAGAAGCCTTGTCGCCGAAGATTCCACCACTGATCTTGGTGAGTCCATCAACGATCTGGGCTATTTTGGTGCCAAAGATATTGGCGATGTCTTCTACCGTATAGTCTGTGTCTTCCACTACGTCATGCAGCAGGGCTGCACAGATACTGGTAGAGCCCAATCCCATTTCTTCGCAAGCGATCTGTGCCACTGCGATAGGGTGCATGATATATGGCTCGCCCGATAATCGGCGCACCCCTTTGTGCGCCTGGCGGGCGAAATTGAACGCCTTGGTTACAATATCTACCTTTTTTCTGTGTCTTGAACTGAGGTAGGTGTTGAGCAGATGTTGAAAGGCATTGCCTATCAATTCATTATCAGCTTGCTCTCTTTCTAGGTCTTTCAAGTTCTGGTCATCCATAATGTACCCTCCCTATAATTATTATTTTACTTTGAGTTTCTTTCCGGCACGAATATGATTGCCGCTAATTTTGTTAAGCTTGCGCAACTTTTTAACGGTAGTTCCATTGCGGGCTGCTATTTCTGAAAGGGTGTCTCCGTTTCTGATGGTTACACTCTTTGTTCTTGTCTTTTTCTTGTTCTTTCCCTTCTTGCTGCGGCTGCTGCGTGAAGAGCGGGATGAACTGCTGCTACTGCGACGGCTATAGCTGCTGCGTGAGCGGCTGACTGATGGCTCGGCGTCGTTTACATCTACAAATGTACGCTTCAGGAACAGTTCGTCTGCCTTGTATGCACAGATGGAATCTTCCTGGTCGATGAAAGAACCTATCAGTGTAGATGGCAATCTTAGTGCCATTGGCTTATTGAGACCGTTGATGATGTCACGACGGTACTGTGGGTTGAGATTGCGGAGATGCTCGATGTTGATGTTGAGAACCTGGGCAATCTGTTCCAGGTGAATATCCTTGTTGACCAGTACGGTATCTGTCTTTACTGGCAATTCAGTTACCATTGGACAGATATTGTGGTCGCAATAGTAGTTCATGATGTAGTTGGCTGCAATGAATGCTGGGACATATCCACGAGTCTCTTTTGGAAGATATGGATAGATGTTCCAGTAATCAGCATTACCCTTAGCGCGATGGATAGCCTTGTTGACATTGGTTGGACCGCAGTTGTATGCTGCAATGACAATACTCCAGTCGTCGAATATCTTGTAGAGGTCGCTTAGATAGTGTGCTGCAGCGTATGATGCCTTCACCGGATCGCGGCGCTCATCTACCAATGTGTTCACTTCCAGTCCATATCTCTTGCCTGTTGGCAACATAAACTGCCATAAACCTGTGGCTCCTACGCGTGATATTGCCATTGGATTGAGGGCTGATTCGATGACAGGGAGATATTTCAACTCCAGTGGAAGATTGTATGCTTCAAGCGCTTCCTCAAAGATAGGCATGTAGAAATTGCTGGCGCCCAACATGAAGCTTACCGATCTGCGCAGCTTACCGCTGTAGCGGTCGATGAATTTCTGTACCACTTCATTGTATGGCATTTCAATGATGGTAGGCATTCTCTTCAAGCGGTCTACGTATACCTCTTTATCGAATACGGGATTGATGTCCTGATAGTTGCAGGAAGTATCCGGCATGAGATATGTCTGTGTATTGTAAAGATGTAAGAGGCTGTCGAGGTTGTCTTCCATTCCTTCTGGAATTTCAATTTCCTCTGATTTTCCGTCTTTATCAGTTACGGTGATGATGTCGTCGTTTTCTTCGTTTTCTGTTTGAGCATTCATGCCCTGCAATCCCAAAAGCAAGGCGGCTGCCATGATTATAATCTTCTTCATTTCTTTTTTTCTGTTCTATTTTCTCGTCATTATTTTGTTGTAAGAGATATTTTGTTCATTTTGCTAAAATTTGAGTGAGCATTGTAAGCCGAGGGATGCTGACTTGAACGGATTGTTGGTTCGCTTGTCGTTCATGACCGTAGGCTCCACTCTAAGTGTCAAATCGTCTGAAATGTCAAATTCAGACAGCGATGCGTCTACATAGGCATCAATGACAGAGAATGCGTATACACCAATCATGACAAATACTCCCATATCTCTCCATCTGCGGAATTTATCTTTTCTTTTGCGGAATATTTCCTTGTAACGATCGATGTTTGAAGCGTCAATGGTTGCTCCTAAGTGCAAGAACTGGTTATAGCTTTGCGTGTTAGGATCATCGTCCATGATGTCAAGGTAGGCTTGCGAATAGTCGTGATACATCTGGTTATTCCAGGTGATGGCGTATGCGCAACCTACGAAACCGCCGTATATGATAGGCAGTTTCCAATACTTACGATTGTATATTTGGCCTGCTCCCGGCAAGACGAGCGCCATCCACATAGCTCTTTTTGCTTCTGGGTGCCAGGTGCTCCAGTCGCGTTTTTTCTTAACTGGTTTGAGCGATTGGTTGAGCTTTGCCAGGTTGCTGCTGTCTTGCGCAGTGAGAACAGAGTCGACAGGCATCTTTACCGAGTCGGCAGAGGCGATGGCAGGTACGTTGACATCGGTCTTCTCTCTGTTTTTCTGTGCGTAAGAAAGCGTAGAGCTAACCAGCAGTAAAGCCGTGATACAGATATTTTCTAATCTCATTTATTCTTGTTTCAATTGGTCGAAAACTTTCATGATGCGTTCCAGTTCTTCTTCATTGGCGAACGGAATGCTAATTTTTCCTTTTCCCTTTGGCGAGCAGGTGAATTGAACCTTAGTATCAAGAAACTGTGACAAGCGGTTCTTGATGGCAGTGAATTCCTCAGGCAACTGAGCTTTTGCTGCTATCGTTTTCTTGCCGCTTTCGATGTCTTCACCGTTTTTCAGGTGCTGTACCATTTCTTCCACTTTGCGTACGGAATAGCCGTTTTTCTGAATCTCCTTGAAGAGCTTGATCTGTAGAGACGGACTGTCCAGTGCGAGCAAGGCTCTGCAGTGTCCCATGTCTATTTCTTTCTTCTGGAGTGCCATCTGTACCTGTGCCGGCAACTTGAGTAATCGGAGATAGTTGGCAATGGCTGCTCGGCTTTTGCCTACTCTTTCAGAAATCTTTTCCTGTGTCATTCCTTCGTTCTCCAGGAGATGCTCGTATGCCAGGGCAATTTCTATAGCGTTGAGGTCCTGGCGCTGGATGTTCTCTACGAGCGCCATTTCCATCACGTTCTCATCGCTGATGGTGCGGATGTAAGCAGGAATGGCGGTCAGTCCTGCCAACTGCGAAGCTCTCCAGCGGCGCTCACCTGCTATAATCTGGAAATGGTTTTCTGCAACCTGGCGTAGGGTGATGGGCTGAATGATGCCTATTGCCTTGATGCTTTCTGCCAGTTCGTGCAAAGCCTCTTCGTCAAATTCGCGTCGTGGCTGGTTGGGATTAGCCTCGATCTGATCGATGGCTATTTCATTGATTGTGCTGCTGCCTTGGGTGCGAACGCCCTCTGTGGATATGAGGGCATCGAGACCGCGGCCAAGGGCATTGCTTTTTGTTCCGTTGTTATATTTTTTGTGTACTGCCATTTTTTAGTTTGAACTTTGAATTTTGAACATTGAACTTTCTTGAAGGGTTCAATTTCCAAATCTTAACTATTCTTGTTGATAATTTCCTTGGCCAATGCCAGATGGTTCTTTGCACCATTGCTTTCTGCATCGTAAAGGATGACAGGCAGACCGTGGCTAGGGCTCTCGCTCAATTTCACATTGCGCTGGATTACGGTTTTGAATACCAGCTCCTGGAAATGTCGCTTTACCTCATCGTAAATCTGGTTGGCAAGGCGAAGACGGCTGTCGTACATCGTCAGCAAGAAGCCTTCGATCTCTAATTTCGGATTGAGTTTACTCTTGATGATTTTGATGGTGTTGAGCAATTTGCTAATTCCTTCAAGAGCGAAATATTCACATTGCACAGGGATAATCACGCTGTCAGCTGCTGTAAGCGAGTTGACGGTGATGAGACCCAGTGATGGGGAACAATCGATGAGTATAAAATCATATTCGTCGCGGATAGGTTCCAGAAGATTTTTGATAACCTTCTCGCGATTCTTAAGATTCAGCATTTCTATCTCTGCTCCCACCAAGTCGATATGGCTAGGAATGATATCCAGACCATTGATGTCGGTGGTGTAGATGGCATCACGGACATCCGTGTGGTCGATGATGCACTCATAGATAGAGCAATCAACCTCGCTGATGTCTACTCCCAATCCACTGGATGCGTTGGCCTGTGGGTCAGCGTCAACCACTAGAACGGTCTTCTCGAGAGTGGCCAATGATGCAGCCAAATTTATCGTGGTGGTAGTCTTGCCGACACCGCCTTTTTGATTAGCTAATGCGATTATCTTTCCCATTTTCTTAGTAAATTTTCGGCAAAGATACAAAAATAATGTGAGAATTGTGTTACTTTAAAGGTTTTTTCGTACTTTTGCACCAAAAAGAAAGATATTTTTATGGAAAATAGGAAACCGTTAGTATTAATTTCGAATGATGATGGCTATCATGCCAATGGAATCAAGACACTGGTCAGCTTCTTGAAGGACTGGTGTGATCTCTTAGTTGTGGCTCCGGAAAGTGCCCGTTCCGGATTCGCCTGTGCCTTTTCGGCTACTACTCCCTTGCGTCTCAAGCGACGTCATAACATGGGCGATGATGTGGTGGTATGGTCGTGTAGCGGAACACCGGTCGACTGTGTGAAACTGGCTTTGGATCAGTTGCTTGATGGTCGCAGACCCGATCTCGTTATCGGTGGTATTAATCATGGGGATAATTCGAGTGTCAACAATCATTATTCCGGCACGATGGGGGTAGCGAAAGAGGGTTGCATGCAGCATATTCCAAGCATCGCCTTCAGTAGTTGCAACTATGATGAAAATGCAGACTTAATGCCTTTGCGTGATGGCGTGCTGAAGGTGGTTAAAATGGTGTTGGAGAAGGGCTTGCCTAAGTATACCTGTCTGAATGTCAATTTTCCAGCCATGCCTCCTTTCAAGGGCTTCAAGGCTTGCCGGATGACGCATGGCTCATGGATCAATGAGGTGGTTCACCGTACGCATCCTCACGGATATGATTACTATTGGATGGTAGGAGAATACCGTAATGACGAGCCTGAGGCTACGGATACCGATCAGTGGGCTGTAAACAATGGATATATTGCCATCACGCCAACTAAGATTGATGTCACGGATTATGATTGGATTAAAAACTTTGAACATTGAACATTGAACTTTATGATGTGCTTTTGCTAGGAAATGACCTTTCATTTATAGCAAGAAAACTAATCATGAAGTTCAAAGTTCAAATCTCAAAGTTCAAAGTAAAAAAATAAGTATCATGAAGTATTATTTGATAGTAGGTGAGGCGAGTGGTGATCTGCATGCCAGTAGGTTGATGCGCTCACTGAAAAAAGTGGATGAATTTGCTGAGTTCAGGTTCTTCGGAGGCGATTTGATGGCTGCCGAGGGAGGTACTCGTGTAAAGCATTATAAAGAACTGGCTTATATGGGCTTCGTTCCCGTTCTGTTGCATCTGGGAACCATCTTTTCCAACATGAAGATGTGTAAGGATGATATCGTGAAATGGAAACCTGATGTAGTTATCCTGGTGGATTATCCCGGCTTTAATCTCAATATCGCTAAGTTCTTGAAAAAGAAGACGAATATCCCGGCTTATTATTATATTTCTCCTAAGATATGGGCTTGGAAGGAATGGCGAATCCGTAGCATTCGGAGAGACATTGCCGAGATGTTCTCTATCCTGCCTTTCGAGGTGCCTTTCTATGAGAAAAAGCATCACTATCCGATACATTATGTAGGTAATCCTACTGCGCAAGAGGTGAATGAATTCCGTGCCGGATATCAGCAGCCATTTGAGGAGTTCTGTACAGAGAATCAGCTTGATATTCATAGACCAATCCTGGCTTTGTTGGCGGGTAGCAGGTTGCAGGAAATCAAGGATAATCTGCCTGCCATGATTGAGGTAGCTGAACGGTTTGAGGATTTCCAGATGGTTTTGGCTGGTGCGCCTTCCATTGAGGATAAGTATTATGAGCAGTTTGTCAAGGGAACGCCTGTCAAGATGGTGCGTAACAAGACCTATCAGTTGCTTTCTCATTCTACGGCAGCTCTGGTAACGAGTGGTACGGCTACGCTGGAAACTGCTCTTTTCAACGTGCCTCAGGTGGTTTGCTACGAGACTCCATTGCCTCGTCTTGTCCGCTTTGCGTTTGATCATATCATGTCGTGCAAGTACATCTCGCTGGTTAATCTGATAGCCGATAAGGAAGTGGTGCAGGAAATGTTTGCCGACCGTTTCAAGGTAGATGCCATTGCCGACCAGCTTTATCAGCTGTTGCCAGGTAAAGAGGGTAGAGAAAGTATGTTGGCAGAATATCAGGTGGTGCGCGAACGTCTGGGCAATCAGATGGCTCCTGACGAAGCAGCAACCATCATGCATGGCTTGTTGGTTAAGCGCAGAGAGCGACTCCTCCGCCTTGCCAAGGAAAGAGCTGAGGCCGAGGCTGCTGCTGAGGCTGCAAGAAAAAAAGCGGAGGAAGCGAAAAGATTGGCTGAAGAGGAGGCGAAACGTGCTAAACAGGCTGCTGAGCAACTCAGCCAGACGCAGAAGGAAGAAATGGAATAATTGATAGAAAACAAAAAATCCAAGTTAGAGCAAATCTAGCTTGGATTTTTTTCTTTTATATCGAAAACTTTTGTTGTCTCAAAAACTTATCCGAAAAGCTGCAAGGTATAGAGATAGATTACAGCTGCAGGGATTGCCATGAGGGAGGAGTCGAAACGGTCTAGCATGCCACCATGTCCCGGAAGAATGGTGCCACTGTCCTTCACTCCCAGGGTACGTTTGAAGAGACTTTCTACCAAATCGCCCCAGGTGCCGAAGAACGTAACTACCAATCCCAAGCCTACCCATCCTGGAATGCTCAGGCGATGAGCTGCACCGTCGTTTGCCAGATAGCCGATGATGATGGCTGCAATGATGACGAAGATGCCACCTCCGATACTGCCTTCCCAACTCTTGGCTGGACTGATACGTGGAAACAGCTTGTGTTTGCCGAAGAGCGAACCGCTACAGTAGGCACCCGTATCGTTGGTCCAGAGGAAGATGAAGATGCTCAAAGGCAAGAGCATGTCATAATGTATCTGTCCGTCGAATGTGGATGTCTCAAACGCCAGCACGTTAATCATTGAGAATGGCAGGGCGATATACATCTGCGAAAGCATGGTATATGCCCAGTCGTTGATGGCGTCCTTGTTGCCCGTGTAAAGTTCTGCAATGAAGAGATACACGATGGTGAGCAGGTAAGGCACGAAAACGATGAAGTTTGTCGCGATGCCGGTACGGAAACCTGCCACGGCAAGAAAGAGATATACGCCTGCCACGGTGGTGATGAAGCGGTTGACGGTTACGTCTTCCTTTCCGTTTACCAGTCCGCAATACTCCCAGATGCTAAGTCCTGTAATGAGGGCGAAGAGAAATACCATCGCTCTAGGATTCAGGAAGCAAGAAACCATACAGGCGACGAAGAGTACGCCTGTAATGGATCTTATCACTAGATTTTTCTGTTTGTCAGTCATGGTTCTGATTATTATTCGTTATTTTTCCCGTTGTTATTCTCACTAGGATTCTCCTTGTCGCTTTCGTTCTCCGGAGTTTCCTCAGAATCGTCAGCGTTCTTCTTAGCCGCTTCGTGCTCTTTGATGGCAGCCTGTACTTCCGGCAGTTCCTTTACTGCATCATCAATCTTTGGCTGCTCGTCTTCCATGATTTCCTGTGAACGGCTCAACCATGGTCGCTTGCCGAAAATATGCTCTACGTCTTCTGCCATGATTACTTCCTTCTGAATCAGCAGCTCGGCGAGGGCGTTGTGACCTTCCTTGTGCTCCATCAGGATGTTCTTGGCACGGGTATACTGCTCGTTCACCATCTTGAGTACCTCTTCGTCTATCTCGCGGGCTGTTGTCTCTGAGTATGGACGCTGGAATGAATACTCGTTCCGGTTGTAAAAGCAGATATTTGGCAAAGTCTTGCTCATACCCAGGTAGGCTACCATGCCGTATGCACTCTTGGTGGCACGCTCCAGGTCGTTCATCGCTCCTGATGAAATGTGACCCGTGAAGAGTTCCTCGGCGGCACGTCCACCCATCAGTGAGCACATCTCGTCGAGCATCTGCTCCTTGGTGGTAATCTGACGCTCTTCAGGGAGATACCACGCTGCTCCAAGAGCCTGACCGCGAGGAACGATGGTTACCTTGATGAGAGGGTTGGCATATTGGCAGAACCATGAGATAGTAGCATGACCAGCCTCATGAAGGGCGATGCTGCGCTTCTCATCGGCAGTCATCACCTTGGTCTTCTTCTCTAATCCGCCTACGATACGGTCAACGGCATCCAGGAAATCCTGTTTGCAGACAGCTTTCTTGTCGTGGCGGGCTGCGATAAGAGCAGCCTCGTTACATACATTGGCGATGTCGGCACCTGAAAAACCTGGAGTCTGACGTGCCAGAAGGTCTACATCTACCGTCTCGTCAATCTTGATAGGCTTGAGGTGAACCAGGAAGATAGCTTTTCGCTCGTTCAAACCTGGGAGATCTACGTGGATTTCTCTGTCGAAACGACCCGCACGAAGCAGGGCGCTGTCGAGCATGTCTACACGGTTGGTGGCTGCCAGGATGATGACACCGCTGTTGGTGCCGAATCCGTCCATCTCGGTAAGGAGGGCGTTCAGGGTATTCTCACGTTCATCATTGCCACCCATAGCTGGGTTTTTGCTTCTGGCACGGCCCACGGCATCAATCTCATCGATGAAGATGATGCTAGGTGATTTCTCCTTTGCCTGACGGAAGAGGTCGCGGACACGTGATGCGCCCACACCAACGAACATTTCTACGAAGTCGGAACCGCTCATAGAGAAGAAAGGTACGCCTGCTTCGCCTGCTACAGCCTTTGCCAGGAGAGTCTTACCGGTTCCCGGAGGGCCAACGAGAAGGGCGCCCTTAGGAATCTTACCGCCCAGGTCGGTATATTTCTTAGGGTTCTTGAGAAAGTCAACGATTTCCTGTACTTCCTGCTTGGCTCCTTCCTGTCCGGCAACGTCCTTGAAGGTGATGCCGATGGCATTACCCTTCTCGTACATCTTTGCCTTGCTCTTTCCGACGTTGAAGATTCCGCCACCCATGTTGCTCATGCCGCTGCCCATTCTGCCCGACATCCAATAGATGAAGAGGAAGAAGAGAAGCAGTGGAGCCAGACTGATAATCAGGTTCCAGAAGTCGTTGTCTTTCTTGTTGTCATAACTGAAAGAACGGATTTTCTTCTCCTTGACCATCTGGTTGCCATACCGGTCTACTTCGTCTACAGAACCGAATTGTACTTTTACGTATGGGTTCGGTCCCACGTTCTGTGCGCTCATTTTATATACATCGCGAGTATATTTCGGGTTGATGTATATTTTAAGCGTATTTTCTGTTTTGTTAGCCACTACGCTCAGTACATAGCCTTTGTCAACATACTGTTTGAATTCTGTGTACGTTGCTTCTTTGGCAGCACCTCCGCCTAGCGCATCACCACCACCACTAAAAAACAAAGCTATCAGAGCAATGAGAATAATGGTGTAAAGCCAGTTCATGTTAAATCTAGGCATCTTAGGTCCCTTGCCTCCGCCTTGATTGTTGAAGTTGTTGCTTTGTTCCATATATTAATATGCTTATTATAATAATGTATATCTTTATCCTTGCTTGTACTTATCCTGCAAGCCTGTTCCTCTTAGTCAAGGTTTGGCACATGGGTAAGCTTGGCGTCTGCCCAAAGGTGCTCCAGATCGTAATAGGCTCTCACCTCCGGCAGGAAGATGTGAACCAGTACGTCCACGAAGTCCATGGCTACCCACTGGTCGTTGCCGAGTCCTGCCACGTTGACTGGCTTTTCGCCCAAGTTCTTGCGGCAGATGTCGCCCACTGATTCTGCGATGGCTTCTACCTGGGTAGGGGAGCCACCCTGACAGATGATGAAGTATTTGGCAATGCTGCCATCTATTTCACTGAGGTCTGCGATTACGATATCTTGACCTTTTTTCTCTTGTATACCTTCTTTAATTGTCTCTACGAGTTGCTTAATTGTGTTCATTTATATTTTTACTTGTTGTTTTAATGCTACAAAGATACGCTAATTACATGAAAAATCACTCAAAATCGATAAAAATTGAGTTTTTTTAGAAAAAAGTGGGGAAAAATTTTGGAGATACAAAAAAATGTTGTACCTTTGCACCCGCAAATGAAATCATAACCGATTCTTTTGCTAAGCATATTGGGATATGGTGTAATGGTAACACTACAGATTCTGGTCCTGTCATTCCTGGTTCGAGTCCGGGTATCCCAACTTCGCTTACTTAAGATAGTTTTAATAGAATTTATTGGGATATGGTGTAATGGTAACACTACAGATTCTGGTCCTGTCATTCCTGGTTCGAGTCCGGGTATCCCAACTGGTTAGCATCTTTCAGAAATGGAAGATGCTTTTTTTGTTTATAATCCTTGCATGCGAAACTTGGATAAATAATAAAACCCAGGGCAAGCGCCCTGGGTTTTGTTATTTTATTTGTTCTCGGCATCAATAGCCTTGATCTTCTGCTTGATAATCTCGAGGTCTGCCTTGAGTTTTTCTACCTTACGGTTCATTTCCTCTACGAGGCTGTTGCCCTTCTTGCTGGCTGCATTGAGGAAGCCGAGGTTATTCTCATAGGTAGTAATCTCGTTTCTCAGCTGGTCGTAGCGACGCAACAACTTGCCACGCTCGTTGTCCAAGGCATTAGTGCCCTGCTCTGCAACATTCTTCAGATTGTTCTTGAAGTTGTTGAGATGACGCTTGCCGTTGCTGATGCGCAACTCCTTGTATACCTTGTTCAGTACGCTGTGGTATTCTTCGTACAGCTTGTCTTTCTCCTTGAAAGGAACATGACCAACGGCATTGTATTGTGCGGTCAACTCCTGAACTTTCTTCTGGAAGCCTTCGCCTGCATTCTCGATGAGTTCCTTGAGTTGCGCGATGATGGCACGCTTCTTCTCCAGGTTGGTATGTTCCTCGCTGCGTGTACCGGCATTCTGCTTGTTGCGGGCATCGAAGAACTTGTTGCAGGCAGTCAGGAACTCTTTCCACAGAACGTCGCCCTGCTTGCGAGGTACGACACCTGTTTTCTTCCATTCCTTTTGCAGTGAGATGAGTTTGTCGCCGGTCTTCTTCCACTCGGTGCTGTCGGCTAAAGCTTTAGCCTTTTCCACGAGCTCCTGCTTCTTGGCGATATTGCTGGCATATTGATCCTTGAGTCCCTTGAAGAATTCTGCCTTGTTGCTGAAGAAAGTATCGTTGGCGATACGGAAACGCTCAAAGATCTTCACGTTCATTTTCTGTGGAGCAAAACCGATCTTCTTCCATTCGTTCTGTAACTCAATCACTTCCTTTGTAGCATTCTCCCAGTCAGACGCCTGCTTGTATTCTGTCTGGTTGATGGCCTCAACCTTTTCGCAAAGTGCGGTCTTGTCTGCAAGGTTCTTTTCCTCCTTGGCTCTCAAGTCCTCGAAGTGCTGCTGATGCTTCTTGTTGATGATGGTGCTGGCTGCCTTGAAGCGAGCCCAGATTTCCTCTCTCAGTTCTTTGGCTACAGGACCGATTTCACGATACTGCTGATGGAGATCCTGCAACTGGTGGAAGGCTGAGATGACATCGGTGTCTTCTGCCAGTTTTTCTGCAGCTTCGCACAACTTAGTCTTGGCTTCAAGATTCTTTTTGAAGTCATATTCGCGTGCTTCATTGTTGAGCTTCAGAAGATCGTAGAACTGCTCCACGTAGAGTTGGTAGTTCTTCCATACCTCGTTAGCTTTGTCAGCAGGGATAGCCTTGATTTCCTTCCATTCCTGCTGCAGCGCCTTGAAGTCCTGGTATGATTTGTTAACCTCTTCAGGTGAAGTAGTCATTGCCTTAATCTTCTCGATAATCTCAAGTTTTTTAGCTAAGTTTTCTTGCTTTTCTTCTTCTTGAGCAAGGAAAATCTTAGCTCTTTTTTCCTTGATAATCTGCATTTCTGCCTTAAAGGCTTCTTCAGTATCATCTGGAAGAAGTACATATTTCTCCGGGTCGCCACCTTTTGCGAGATACTCTTTCATCTGAGCATCTCTTTCTGCAAGGTGCAACTTGTAGAAAACTGTCTTTAATAAATCAAGCTCTTCTTTCACAGGAGCTTCTGCACTACGTGCGATTTCTTTTACTCTTTCGAGTACTTCCTGCTTGGAAGAGTATATCTTCTTGGCAGGTTCTTCCATGGTGCCCTGCTGCAACAGAGCGTTTTCTAGAGAGTCCATCATTTCACTTTGTTTAGTTTATGATTCGAGTTTCTTTGCCGGTAGTCGTTTCCTAAAAAGCGATTCGGCCACACATTGTTATTATTAATAATTTGCAAACTTAAATAAAAAAATCGAATATCTTTGTAAGACATTCGATTTTTTATATTTTTATAACAGTCGCTTATATCTCAGGAAGCCCCAGGAGAGGCCTGATACTACGAATGAGAGAACCAGGGCGAAGGCGAAGCCGTATGGGCTTTCTTCCATTCCGTTAATCAGGTTCATACCGAAGAGAGAGGAAATCAGCGTTGGCAACATCATGACGATACTGATACTGGTCAAGGTACGCATCGTGGTATTCATGTTGTTGTTGATGATGCTGGAGTAGGTGTCCATGGTTGATTCCAGAATGTCGGAATAGATGCTGGTCGTCTCTCTCGCCTGTGTCATCTCGATGTTGACGTCTTCAATCAAATCGGCATCCAACTCGTCCACCTGCAACTTGAACTTCAGCTTTGAAAGAAGGTTTTCATTGCCGCGGATTGAAGTGTTGAAGTAGGTGAGAGAGTCTTGCAGGCGGCTGAGTCCTATCAAGCTCTCGTTGTTTACTCCGTGGTCCAGATTGCGCTTGGCTTTCTCGATGAGCGAGTTGATTTGTTTCAATCGTTTCAGATACCATACGGCAGAGGAGAGAAAGAGACGGAAAATCATGTCTACATAATCGGTGAATCCCTCGTTGCGCTTCTGCTGATAGCTAACGAAGTCTATCATCATGTTGGTCTCGTAATAGCACACGGTTATGGTCACATCGCGCTTGTGGATGATACCCAGAGGCACGGTGGTATACGGCGTACGGCTTCGGATTTCCTTCACGTAAGGGATACGCAGGATGATGAGCATCCAGCCGTCGTCATATTCGTAGCGGGCACGCTCGTCAGTATCGCTGATGTCCGAGAGGAAATAATCAGGAATCTTGAATTCTTCTTCCAGCAGGCGCTGGTCTTCGTCGGTTGGACATGTTACTTGTATCCAGCAATTTGGCTGCCACTCGTTGAGCACAGTCAGTTTCTTGTCTATATTCCAAAAAGTCTTCATTGTTTGCTATTCTCCACAAAATAAAAGGTTTGGGTATGGAGATTAGCCTGAGGAATCGCCTTGGTGCGATCTTTATGGTTGCTGAATCTCCACGCCTTACTGATTATTGAAATTCTCCGCGTGATAATCGTCCATTTTTGTTAATAATTAATTGAAACTTGTGCAAGGTCGTTGTATCGTATATTACTACGGTATGACAAGCCTCGCGAAATCGCCTGCAAAGGTAATGATTTTAATTGAGAAAAGGGACAAAAAAGCCGAGAAATTTCTTTCCCGGCTTTCTTTTTTAATCTTTTTGTAATTTTCTGCTTGCTTATTTTGCTGGAATTTCAGTCAGCAGCTGCTTCATCAAGTTCCAGAAAGGAGCCACGCAGCTAATCTGGCAGCGCTCGTTTGCAGTATGAGGGCTGAGCAATGTAGGACCGAAGGAAACCACATCGAGGTGAGGATACTTGCCCAGGATGATAGAGCACTCCAAACCAGCGTGAACAGCCTGAACTACGCCGTCTTTGCCGTTCTGCTCCTTGTAAACCTTCAGTACGTGCTCCAGGATGTCACTCTTAGGGTTAGGGTTCCAGCCGCCGTATGCACCGCTGAATTCAACCTTCATGCCTGCCATGTTGAAGCAGCTCTCCATCATGGTTGCGAGATACATCTTGTAGTACTCGTGGCTGGAACGAGCCAGAATCTTGATGGCTGCCTTGCCTTCTCCAATCTCGATGATGGCGAGGTTTGAAGAGGTTTCTACGATGCCTGGCATAGATGGAGCCATACGCAGTACGCCGTCGTGACAAGCAAAGATGGCATCTACCAGGTTGTCCTGAATCTCCTGAGGAACCTCCTTGGCAGGAGTCTCTACGTTCTCTGTGAAGAACTCGATGTTCTCTGCTACCTCGATACCCTGGAACTCGTCGATGAGTTCATCCTTCCAGTCGGCTACCATGTCGTTCAAAGCCTCTATGTTTTCCTTCGGCAAGGTCAATACTACCTGTGCCTGGAATGGGATGGCATTGCGCATGTTGCCGCCCTGCCATGAAGCCAGACGTGCATCAAGTTCTGAGATAGCCTCACGTACGAAGCGAACCATGCACTTGTTGGCGTTGGCTCTGCCCTCGTTGATTTCGATACCAGAGTGACCGCCCTTCAAGCCCTTCAGGGTAACCTTTACGGCTGCGTCGTCCTTGTCTGTCTCTACCTCCTGGTAGTCGAGTGTTGCTGTGATGTCGATACCGCCCGCGCTGCCGATGACGAATTCGCCCCAAACCTCTGTGTCAAGGTTCAGGAGGATATCGCCGTTCAGCTCGCCCTCAGGAAGACCGTTGGCACCAAACATGCCTGTCTCTTCGTCAGCGGTGATAAGACCCTCTACCGGACCGTGCTGCAAATCCTTAGCTTCCATGACTGCCATGATGGTAGCCACGCCGAGACCGTCGTCGCTTCCGAGGGTAGTATGATTAGCACGAACCCAGTCGCCATCGATGATGGTTTCGATAGGGTCGTTTTCAAAGTCGTGATTGCTCTCAGGTGCTTTCTGAGGAACCATGTCCATGTGAGCCTGGAGGATAACGCCCTTGCGGTTCTCCATACCAGGAGTGGCAGGCTTGCGCATTACGATGTTGCCCGCAGCATCCTGGAATGCCTCTACACCTGCTTCCTTTGCCCAGTTGAGCAAATAAGCTTGAATTTTCTCCAAATGTCCTGATGGACGTGGAACTTGTGTTAACTTGTCGAAGTTGCGCCAGATTTCAACTGGACTCAGATTCTTAATGTCAGCCATAATATTTTTATTTTAATGTTAAATGTTTCATGTTTAATTGGACATACGCCCTAAAGCAAGAGAATTCTTCACTCTTCGCTCTTCACTCTTCACTCTTCGCTCTTCACTCTTCGCTCTTCACTCTTCGCTTCTTCGTAAACGCCAGGGAAATCCAGGCATAGATACCCAGAAGGATGACGAGCAGTGTCTGTACCGAGTGGACGATGAGTACGAAGAAGAGGGCATCGTTCTGCTGGATGCCGTAGAGAATGAGCATAGTCTTCACGGCAAAGTGCCACGGACCTGCTCCGTTGGGAGTCGGTACGATGACTGCGATGCTGCCCACGATGAAGGTTACCAGTCCACACATCAGACTGAGATGCGATGTCGCCTCAAAGCACTGGAACGTGAGATAATAGTGGAAGAAGTAACTCAGCCAGATGCCCAGCGTGAGGGCTATATAGAGAGGTACGTTCTTCACGCCCTTCAGCGAGATGATGCCCTGCCACAGTCCGCTCAGCGTAGCTTTCACCTTATTATATATAGCGAGTTTCTTCAGCAGGAAGTGCAGCAGGATGAGTACGGCGATGCCGCAGACTACCGTTACGAAATAGCCCGTGGCGGTGAATTTTCCCAGGATGCTGTCCATGCTGGTACCCGTCTTGTCAAAGAAGTTCAGGAATACTGGTATCTGCATCAGAAACACCATTCCGGTGATGAGAAGTATCAGCAGCGAGTCGATGGCTCGCTCCGTAACCACCGTTCCCAGAGCTTTAGGGAAGGATACGCCGTCATATCGTTTCAGCACGGCACATCGTGCAAATTCTCCCGATCTTGGGATGACGAGACTCAGTGCATATGATAGAAAGATGGAGTTCACGCTTACATGTGTGCGTGCTTTTTCGCCCAGTGGCTCCAATGACTGTTTCCATCTCCATCCCCTGAACAGCTGCGCTGTAATGCCAAAGGGGAACGACAGCAGCATCCAGGTCCAGCTCATCTTGTGGAGCACCACGTCCTCCACCTGCTTGAAGTCGAAACCCCGATACATCCAATAAAGGATGGCACCACCCAGTACGAGCGATAGCCCCACCTTCCAAATGTTGTTTGCTATCTTCTTTATATCCATAATTAGATGCAAAGTTAATACTTTTCTTGTCAATATCGCACGAAAGTGCATATTTTTAGCATAAATAAACGCTTGCCCCTCATTTCTTTCCCTCTTTTTTCTATAAAAGTTAAAAAAAAATGTATTCAATGGGCTATTTCTCGAAAAATAATCGTATTTTTGCAAAAAATATATTTGTAACGTATGAAAGCTGTAAAGCCAAAGAAAAATCTAGGTCAGCACTTCCTTACTGACCTCAACATAGCCAAGCGCATCGCTGACACGGTGGATGCCTGCCCTAATATACCTGTTCTGGAAATCGGACCGGGTATGGGCGTTCTTACCCAATATCTCGTAGAAAAACCTCGCCCCGTAAAGGCAGTGGAAATCGACTCTGAGTCGGTGGCCTATTTACATGAGAATTTCCCGACGCTCAAGGATAACATCATCGGAGAGGACTTCCTGCGTATGGATCTCAACCAGATATTCGATGGAAAGCAGTTTGTGCTCACGGGCAATTATCCTTACGACATCTCCTCGCAGATCTTCTTCAAGATGCTCGACTACAAGGATCTCATTCCTTGCTGTACGGGTATGATACAGCGCGAGGTGGCACTCCGCATGGCTTCCGAGCCGGGCAACAAGGCATATGGCATCCTCAGCGTGCTCATTCAGGCATGGTATGATGTAGAGTATCTCTTCACCGTAGACGAGGGTGTGTTCAATCCGCCGCCAAAGGTGAAGAGTGCAGTAATCCGTATGACCCGCAACGAGGTGACCGATCTTGGTTGTGATGAGAAACTCTTCAAGCGATTGGTGAAGACCGTGTTCAACCAGCGCCGCAAGATGTTGCGTGTGAGTCTCAAGCAGATGTTCCCTGGTGTAACACCACGCGAGGATTTCTACACCACCGACATCATGACCAAGCGTCCGGAACAGCTCACTATCCAGCAGTTTGTAGAACTGACCAACTATGTGGGCGAAGAATTGAAAAGATTAGAATTAATAAAATAAAAACATATTATTATGATAGACGTAAAAGAAACTTTGAATTCTGCAGGTGAGCGTATGGAGATGGCAGCAATGTATCTCGCAGAAGAGCTCTCGCATATTCGTGCAGGTCGCGCTAACGTGGCTATCCTCGACGGCGTGCGTGTTAACAGCTATGGCAGTATGGTTCCTCTGAACCAGGTGGCTACCGTAACCACTCCTGATGCCCGTACCATCGCCATTCGCCCTTGGGACAAGAAGGCCATCAAGGACATCGAAAAGGCAATCATGGATAGTGGCGTAGGTATCACTCCTGAGAACAATGGTGAAATCGTACGCCTTGGTATCCCTCAGCCTACAGGTGAGCGCCGTAAGGAACTCGTTAAGCAGTGCAACAAGATTGCTGAGCGTGCCAAGATTGAGGTTCGCAATGTACGTCAGGAAATCAAGGAAAAACTGAAGAAGGCCATCAAAGACGGTCTTTCTGAGGACTTGGAGAAGGATGCTGAGAACGATTTGCAGAAGCTTCACGACAAGTACATCAAGCAGCTCGAAGGTTTGATGGACGAGAAGGAAAAGGAAATCATGACAGTCTAAAAAAATAGCTTTTTTAGGCTAACATTATTAATAAATGATAATGAGAGGACTCGTTATTAAGAATACAGGCAGCTGGTACACCGTCAAGACTGACGATGGCCAGCTGATTGAAAGTAAAATTAAAGGCAATTTCCGACTGAAGGGCATCCGCAGTACCAATCCGGTGGCTGTGGGCGACTATGTGCAGCTCATCACCAACCAGGAAGGTACCGCCTTCATCTCTTCCATCGAAGACCGCCGAAACTATATCATCCGTAAATCGCCTAATCTCAGCAAGCAGAGTCATATCCTGGCTGCCAATGTAGACCAGGCACTGCTTGTGGTTACGGTGAATTACCCACAGACATCTACCACCTTCATCGACCGATTCCTGGCAGGTGCCGAGGCATATAGAGTGCCAGTCATCATCATCTTCAACAAGACCGATCTTCTTACCGAAGAAGAGCTCCACTATCAGAAGATGATGCGCACACTCTATGAAACCATCGGCTACCAGTGTATTGAACTTTCGGCAGCCACAGGTGAAGGTGTTGACGAATTACGCTCTTTCATCAAGGAGAAGAAATCGCTGCTCAGCGGCAACAGTGGAGTAGGAAAGTCTACCCTCATCAACCAGCTGATTCCTGATGCCGAACAGCGTACAGCCGAAATCAGCGAGGCTCACAACAGCGGTATGCACACCACAACCTTCAGCGAAATGCTGGAGTTGCCGGAAGGTGGCTATCTCATAGATACTCCTGGTATCAAGGGTTTCGGAACCTTTGATATCGAGAAGGAAGAGCTGACCAGTTACTTTAAGGAGATATTCAAGTTCTCACAGGATTGCAAGTTCTCCGACTGCACCCATACCCACGAACCGGGTTGTGCGGTCATCAAGGCGGTAGAGGAGCATTTTATTGCAGCCAGCCGCTATCAGAGCTATCTCTCTATGCTCGAGGATAAAGACGAGAATAAGTACAGAGAAGCATTCTAGAAAGTGAAGAACGAAGAATGAAGAATTTAAAAACGTATTAATGAAGGAACAGAAGGACGTAAGGCAGCGCATCGAGGAAGGTGAGTTTGCTCAGAGTGCCGAGATCAGTGCTAGCTATCTCGACGAGGATATCTTGATTATCGACAATCTCAAGGTATTGCAGAATCCCGACCCCGTGAGGTTGCAGATGAACATGATTGCATCCTGTCTCAGAGGCTCTTTGAAGGCTGATCTGAACGGACGGGAAGTAGTAGTAGAGAAGGGTGATATTTTTATCAGTCCACCTAATTCCATGCTCGATATCATAGAGGTGTCGTCTGACTTTTTGGGCACTGCAATGTGCGTCAGCAATCATGGCATGATGAACATCCTTCAGTCCAATATCTCGGTATGGAACCGTGCCGTATACATCAGCAAGCTGTCGGTATTGAAGATGAACGAGACCGACCAGGTATTCTATACCAAGTTTACCGATCTGGTGCGTCTCTGTCTCGACCCTACTTTCAGCGACCGCAGTTCCTGGAAGCCATATCGTCGTGAAATCGTAGAGACGCTGCTCAAGAGTGCGCTTCTTGCCGTGAGCAATCTGCTTCTCGATGGCTTGCCTAAGGATGCTAGTGTCTCCAGCACGAGTGATCTTTTCGACAAGTTTCTGAAGATGTTGCAGCAGAGCGAAATCAAGCACCAGCCTGTAGAATATTTTGCCCAGCAGCTGTGCATTACGCCCAAGTATCTCTCCATCATCAGCAAGCGCCATTCGGGTAAGACGGCAATAGAATGGATTACGGAATATACCCTTGCCGACATCACCTATTATCTCCGTTCTACCACGAAGTCGATTAAGGAAATTTCGGGCATTCTGGGCTTCTCCAACACTTCTTTCTTCGGAAAGTATGTCCGGGAGCATCTCCACATGTCGCCGCTGAAATACCGTGAAAGTTTGAGAAAATAAAAATCCTCAATAGCATATATGCAGTTTGGATATTCAATAGCGCATATATGCAAACAAAAAGAAGTCGCTGAAGAATCAGCGACTTCTTTTTGTTTCTAGGGTGGAGCTGGAGGGAATCGAACCCTCGTCCGCACAAGGAAACCATATGCTTTCTACATGCTTATTCCAGCCTTCAATTTTCGAGGTATGGCAAGATCTGGACCACCAACCATACCCTTATCCTCTAAAATTTCATCCGGGCAACGAGGCGTACCCGAACTATTTCCGATTTGCCTGCACCGCTTGATCAACAAGATTCGGAACTACATCCGTTGAGCGATGTCCCGTTCCAGCACCTTGTGCCAGAATTAAGTTAACCTACTGTACTTCGATTAAGCAGCGAGAGCGTAGTTATTTTCGCCAATTAATTTTT
>OGNN01000062.1_pt1 | contig 84897 bp, 69 predicted proteins | sample 1573461 | NCBI WGS metagenome assembly OGNN01 (sample SAMEA2581998, study PRJEB24529) | metagenome | biome: Human gut stool | place: China | collected 2011
TCGTTTTTCGGGAAGTGATATGGCTCTATTCAATCAATTCCCCGAATATTTTGGAACAACGGAGATAAACAAGATTGAAACGACATACAGATTTGGAGAACCTTTGGTTTCTTTGTCTTCGAACTTCATACAACGCAATAAAGCCCAAATACAAAAGAATATCCATTCGTTCAGTTCTGAAATGAGAACTGAGTTGGAATTCTATGCTTACGATAGACGAGATTACTGCAATACGATAGGGCAACTTGTGGCTTCTATTCCATCGGATAAATCAATATTCCTATTAGGGCGTTATTCTTTTGATGATTACTACCTCTCCTTTATGTATCAATCTATAAAGGAGGGTAATAGATTCTACTATGTGATAGGAGGACAAAAAATAGAGTTTTTGACCGTACATAAGTCAAAAGGTCTTGAAGCAGATTATGTAATACTATTGCAATGTAACAAGGATACTTATGGCTTCCCGTCTCTTGTTAGTGACGACCCTGTGCTTAACTATGTACTAACTAAAAGCGACCAATTCCCATATGGAGAAGAACGTAGATTGTTTTATGTAGCAATAACAAGAGCAAAGATGAAAACTCTTGTGCTATATGACAAGCGTTTTCCCTCTGTATTTGTGGATGAATTTTTGCATCCTGAAAAGGTTTCAGAAGATAGCTATGTGAAGCACCCCAATGCCAATAAGAGATGGACAAGAAGTGCAGACCAATTTCTATTGAAACTGCATAATGAGGGAAAGAGCGTCAAATATATTGCAAACAAAATGGGCAGAAGTCAAACGTCAATCGTTATGCGATTGAATAAACTTAATCAATAACAATGCTTTAAATAACTTTTTGCAATTATACCACCAATAACATTGGGGTGTGTCCTTATTAAGGGTATAATCTTAAATAATACAAAAACACCCAACTTTACATTCTTGGGTGTAAAATTGGGTGTTTGTTTTGTAATTTACTGATTTTCAGCATTTATTGCGGAGAGACAGGGATTCGAACCCCGGGTACCTCGCAGTACAACGGTTTTCAAGACCGCCGCAATCGACCACTCTGCCACCTCTCCAAAACTCATCTTGAGAGTTGCCTTGTTTTTCAAAGGCGGTGCAAAGGTACGCAAAGAATTTTGTTTTCCAAATTTTTGGAAGAAAAAATCTATCCGTATCCTTTATTTTTTCTTTTCCGGACCTTTCTGGCAGTGCTTAAAGCCCTTTAGCAGTTCCCGGTGGAAACGCATTTCCGCTTTTTGCAACAGATAGATTTTCTTGGCCGGAAGGAATTGTTTGTATTTCCGCACATATTCCAGCTCCAGTTCGTCGGCTGCAATACGTGCCTGAATCACATCTTCCACAATTTTCCCATATTCCGTTTCCGTGGTGTTGGGATTCTTGCCTTGACGCAGTTTCTGCCACGCCTCTTTGTTGTACGCCTGCTTCTTGTCTTGCAGTTCAAAATAGAGAGGGAAGAATTTTTGTGCTTCGTCGTTGCTCAGTCCCGCCTGCTGAATGAAAAATTCTTTCTGGCGGTTGCGGAATTCTTCTTTGCTGAATTTGGTATTCTGTGCCTGAATGCCGCTCACACACAAGATGAGCAGGAGAGTCAGGGCATAAAAAGTTCTTTTTATCATGGTTGGTTTATTTATAAATTTCCGTATCTGCATCAGTGAGATACTCGTATAGAGTATAGTCGTCCATCATGGTCTGGTCGACAATGGGGTCGATGTATTCATCGGGCACTTCTGAAAATTCCATGTCACCCATAGTGCCGGCGGCAGGCGATTGTGCTTCTTTTTCACCCACGAACATCCGCACGCTGAGCATCAGACCGCAGAACATGGCAGCCATGTACACCCAAGGTTTGACGCGTGCCCACAGCGTGAGCTGAGGTGCAGGCTGTATTTCTCGTTCCGGAAGCTTGTCCATCAGCTGTTCCGTGAAGTTAGCAAAGTAACCTTCAGGCACTGTGAACGGGTTCTCGGTTCCACATCTCTTTAATAAGTCAGTTTCTTCCTTTTTCATATTGTTGCCTCCTTTGGAAGTTAGATTCGAATTTGTAAAAAAGGTTTAATCATGCTGGTGAAAAAAATCTTCTATTTTTTTGACGGCATGATGGTAGGATGCCTTCAGTGCGCCTACGCTGGTGCCTAAGATTTCCGACATGTCCTCGTATTTCATTTCCTGGAAATATTTCAGGTTGAAGATGATGCGCTGTTTCTCGGGCAGTTGCAGGATGGCCTTCTGAAAAAGCCGTTGCGTTTCGTCGCCGTTAAAGTAAGGGTCGCTTTCCAGCTTGTTTATCAGAGCGGCATCGGCATCGTCGATGGACAGCTGGTTTTCGGCGCGCTGCTTGTTCAGGAAGTTCAGGCATTCGTTGAAGGCGATGCGGTAGAGCCACGTGGAAAGCTTGGCATCTCCCCGGAAATAGTCCAGGTTGGTCCAGGCCTTGATGAACGTGTTCTGCAACAAGTCGTTGGCATCGTCGTGCGAAACCACCATGCGTCGTATCTGCCAGTACAGCTGTTCGCTGTAGGCCTTCACAATCCGTTCGAACGCTTTCTGCTGGGTCGACGGGTCCTGAAGCATCAGTATGGTTTCTTTTTCGTTATAATTGTTCATGGCGTGTGCGGGTTCGTCATTGTTGGGTAAGACGACAATCCGTTGGTTCGGTTTAATAGGGTTAGTTTTCTTTAACTTCTCAGAGTGAGATTTTCAGTCCCTCGTCGGCGGCCAGTGTGTCGGGGAAGATGGCTTGGGCCTCTTCGAGCAGGGCCTTCTCGTCTTCGTAGCGGGCAGAGAAGTGCCCGATGAGCAGACGCTTCACCTGTGCGTCCTTGGCAATCCGGGCAGCCTGTGCGGCGGTGGAGTGCAGGGTCTGTTTGGCGCGGACGGCTTCGCTTTCGGTAAAGGTAGCTTCATGGAACAGCAAATCCACTCCAGCCACTTGTGCTGCGATGCGGGGCAGGTAGACCGTATCCGAGCAATAGGCATACGCGCGGGGAGGGTCGGAGGGAGTGGTCAGTTCTGAGTTGGGAATCACCCTGCCGTCTTCCAGTGTGTAGTCCTCGCCGTTCTTGATGCGGTTCATCATGCAGATGGGAATGCCGTAGAAGTCAATCATGTCGCGCCGGATGTGGTTCGGTGTCGGCTTCTCGCGGAAGAGAAAACCGCAGGTGGGCAGACGATGACGCAGGGGAATGGTTTCCACGCTGACGGAACGGTCGTCGTAAATGACCGTACGTTCGCCGGGGTTGAAGGGGTGGAACACCACCTGATAGGGCATCCCCTTGCAGAAGAATTCCAGTTGAGGTTCCAGCAGGCGTTGCAGGTCGGCATGGGCATGAATGTGGAGGTCGGCGGTACGTTCCAGCATGCCGAAGGTAGAAATCAGTCCCATCAGGCCGAAGCAGTGGTCGCCGTGGAGGTGAGAAATGAAGATGTGGTTCAGCCGGCTGAACTTCAGTTTGGCGCGGCGGAGCTGCACCTGTGCCCCTTCGCCGCAGTCAATCATGAACAGCTTCTCGCGGATGTTAAGCACCTGCGAGGTCGCCTGATGGCGGGTAGTGGGCAGGGCCGAACCGCATCCCAGGATGTGTATGTTGAATTTTTCCATTCTTATGATTCAAATTGGGTGTTTCGCATGTCACCCGTCTCGGCGTACGCTATATGCATCTTGAAGGCGTTGCGCAGCGACATCGGCGTGTGGCAGGACTTTCCTTCCGAAAGTTTCAGGTAGTCCCACAGCAGTTGCTTGTAGTCCGGATGCGCGCAGTTTTCAATGATGCAGCGGGCACGTTGCGAAGGCGATTTGCCACGCAAGTCGGCCACGCCTTGTTCCGTCACGAGGATGCGTACGTCGTGTTCCGTACTGTCCACGTGGGATACTTGGGGCACGATGGACGAAATCAGTCCGTCCTTGGCCACCGACGGGGTGGTAAAGATAGACAAATATGCGTTTCTGGCAAAATCTCCCGAGCCTCCAATTCCATTCATAATTTTGCTGCCCGATACATGCGTGCTGTTCACGTTGCCGAAAATGTCCGCTTCAAGGGCCGTGTTTACCGCAATGATACCCAGACGGCGAATCATCTCCGGGTGGTTGGTGATTTCCTGCGGGCGCAGCAGGATGCGTTCTCGGAAGTCGTCGATGTGCTCGTACATCGTGTCCAGACGGTCTTCCGACAAGGTGAGCGAACTGCCGGCAGCAAAGCGGATACGGTCTTTCATCATCAGGTCAATGACGGAGTTCTGTATTACCTCCGTAAACATGGAGAAAGCCGGAAGGTTCGGGTCGTCACCCAGCGCACCCAGTACCGCATTGGCAATGTTGCCCACACCCGACTGCAGGGGCAGGAACTCCTTGGGGATGGCCCCGTTCTTCCATTCGCGCAGCAGGAAGGCAGCCACGTTATGTCCGATTTGCAGGGTTGTTTCATTTTGCGGTGTAAAGGCCGCGATGTGGTCGCGGGCATTCGTGCGTACCACTCCCGTAATCTTTTTCGGGTCGATTTTCACGCTGATGTGTCCGGCGCGGTCGTTCACGTGATACACCGGAATTTCTGTCCGGTAAGGCGGGTTGGCCGGAATATAGATGTCGTGCATGCCGGTAAGTTTTCCCGTATGCGCTTCATTCAGCTCGATGATAACCCGTTCGGCCACCTGGAGCAGGGTAGGCGAGATACCTACGGAAGTGCTCAGGATGATTTCTCCGTCGTCCGTCAGGTCGGAAGCTTCTACGATGGCTACGTGGATTTTACCCAGAAAACCGTAGCGCACGTCCTGTCCGATTTGCGACAGGTGGAGGTCAAAGTACTGCACCTCGTGCTGGTTGATGGATTCGCGCATGTCCTTGTTCGACTGGAAAGGCGTACGGAACGATACGGCGTGCGCCTTGACCAGCGCGCTGTCCACCTGACAGCCCGTGGCACCGCCCGTGATAAGGCCTACCTTGAATTCTTTCCCCTGTGCATGCTGTGCTTCTGCGTAGGCAGCCAGTGCTTCCGGCACGGCTTTCGGTGTACCTACCGATGAAAAACCGCCGATGCCGACGGTATCCCCATGATGAATGGTGGCAGCGGCTTCGGCTGCCGTAATAAATGCGTATGTCATTGTTGTAACTGCTGTTCTTTTGTTAGGTAATAGTGGAGCAAAATTAGAATTTGTAATTCAGATAATCAATATTTATGACATTTTTTCTGCATAAATGCTGCAAAAAGGCCCTTTATGCGTAAGTTAATCGAATATTTATACTGTTTGGGATAAAAAACTGCGCAAAAAGACTCTTCGAAACACAATTACTTTTATTTTTGTGAGGATTTACCACGAAAACGTGATAGAAAGAATATAATAACTAACTAAAATTGCTTTTACTGTGAATATGTTGAGAAAAGTCAGGCTCACGCTGGGGATGCTGTGCCTGGTATTCGTGACACTGTTGTTCGTCGATTTTACGGGCGTGCTTCATGCATGGCTCGGCTGGATGGCGAAGATACAGTTCCTTCCGGCTCTGTTGGCACTGAACGCCGGAGTAATCTTGTGTTTGATATTGCTCACGCTGGTAGCGGGCAGAGTGTACTGTTCGGTCATTTGTCCGCTGGGCGTGTTTCAGGACGTGGTGGCCCGTCTGGGCCGGGGACGTAAGAAGATGCCCTACACGTATTCCAAGCCGAAAAGCTGGCTGCGCTACGGTGTGCTGGCAGTGTTCGTGCTGGCGATGCTGTTGGGGGTGCATGCCCTGGTAGCCTTGCTCGACCCGTATGCCGTGTACGGCCGTGCGGCACACAGCTTCCTGCAACCTTTGTGGATGTGGGGAAACAACCTGCTGGCTTCTATGGCCGAACGCATGGACAGCTATGCCTTCTATTCGGTGGATGTCTGGCTCAAGAGTCTGCCGATGCTGATAGTGGTAGCCGTCATGCTGGTACTGGTAGTGGTACTGGCGGCACGCAACGGACGTACCTATTGTAATACCATCTGTCCGGTGGGCACCGTGCTGGGATTCTTCTCCCGCTTTGCCTTGTTCCGCATCACGATTGACAAGGAGAAATGCAACGGCTGTACGCTTTGCGCCCGCAATTGCAAGGCCGCCTGCATCGATGTGAAGAACCATGCGATAGACGGCAGCCGCTGTGTGGCTTGCATGGACTGTCTGGACAAATGTCATAAGGGAGCCATCGGCTATCGGTTTGCCTACGGAAAGAAAGCCGAAAAGGCAGAAACTCCGGCACCGGAAACAGCCGACCGTACCGCCGGACGACGCGAGTTCCTGGCCGGTTCCTTGCTGCTGGCCGGTTCGGTGCTGAAAGCACAGGTAGCCAAGAAGGCCGAAGCCATCAAGATGGACGGCGGACTGGCCGACATCGTGGACAAGAAAGAGCCGGTACGCCAAACTCCGATTGTGCCTCCGGGCGCACGCGGACTCCGCCATCTGCAGTCGCATTGTACGGCCTGCCAGCTTTGCGTGTCGGCTTGTCCGAACGAAGTGCTCCGTCCTTCTCATTCGCTGGATACTTTCATGCAGCCTTACATGTCGTACGAACGCGGCTACTGCCGTCCGGAGTGTACGCGCTGTTCCGAAGTATGTCCTGCCGGAGCCATCCTGAAAATTGACAAGGCAGAGAAGTCTTCCATCCAGATTGGCCATGCCGTGTGGGTAAAAGATTTGTGTATTCCGCTTACCGACAAGCAGGAGTGCGGCAACTGTGCCCGCCATTGTCCGGTGAACGCCATCACCATGGTTCCGTCCGACCCGTCGAACCCCGATTCACTGAAGATTCCGGCAGTGAACGAAGCACGCTGCATCGGTTGCGGAGCCTGCGAGAACCTGTGTCCGGCCCGTCCGCTGAGTGCCATCTACGTGGAAGGCCATGAACGCCATCGTGTACTTTAATCGGATTGTCTTACCTTTATATATAGAAAGAGAATGGACGAGAAAAAACAGATGAATCGAAGAGATTTCCTTAAAATAGTCGGCATCAGTACGGTGGGAGCCACAGCGGCTTTCTACGGTTGTACGACCGACAAGAAAAAAGCCGGCGAAAGCACTAAGGAAGTGCCCGTCGGCAAGATGACTTACCGCCAGTTCCCTCCCAACGAGGATAAGGTGTCGCTGCTGGGCTATGGCTGCATGCGCTGGCCTACACTTCCGGCACCGGGGGGCGACGGCAACGTCATCGATCAGGAAGAAGTGAACCGGCTGGTGGATTACGCCATCGAACATGGCGTGAACTATTTCGATACGGCTCCGGTCTATGTGCAGGGCTGGTCGGAAAAGTCGACGGGTATCGCCTTGAAGCGTCATCCGCGCGACAAGTTCTTCATCGCCACCAAAATGTCGAACTTCTCCAATTCTGACTATGATTTCGGAGTAAAGATGTACCACAACTCGCTGAAGAACCTGCAGGTGGACTACATCGACTATTACCTGCTGCACATGCTGGGTGCTCCCGGAAAAAGCGGTTTGCAGGGCCGTTTCCTTGACAACGGTCTGCTCGACTTCCTGCTCAAGGAGCGCGAAGCCGGACGTATTCGTCACTTGGGCTGGTCGTTCCACGGTACAAAAGAGGAATTCGACCGGGCACTGGCCATGCACGACCAGGTGCACTGGGACTTCGTGCAGATTCAGTTGAACTATTCCGACTGGCAGCACGCATCGGGACGTAACGTGAATGCCGACTACCTGTACGAGCAGGTGAGCAGCAAGAACATTCCGGTGGTGGTGATGGAACCGCTGTTGGGCGGACGCCTGTCGAACATCCCCGACCACATCTTCAGCCGCCTGAAAGAACGCAATCCCGAAGGCAGTGTGGCATCGTGGGCCTTCCGCTTTGCCGGTACACCGGAAAAGGTGCTCACCGTACTCAGTGGCATGACCTACATGGAGCATCTGCAAGACAACCTCCGCACGTATTCTCCGCTGGTACCGCTTACCGACGAGGAAAACCAGTTCCTGCTCGATACGGCCGACCTGATGCAGAAATATCCCACCGTGCCCTGTAACGACTGTAAATACTGCATGCCCTGCCCGTATGGCATCGACATCCCCGGCGTGCTGGTACATTACAACAAGTGCGTGAACGAGGGCAACATGCCGAAAGACCGCATGGACGAGAATTACGTGAAGGCCCGCCGTGCCTTCCTGGTGGGTTACGACCGCAGCGTGCCGAAACTCCGTCAGGCCAGTCACTGTATCGGTTGCGGACAATGTAATCCGCACTGCCCGCAGTCCATCGACATTCCGAAGGAGCTTCACCGCATTGATGCCTACGTGGAACAACTGAAACAGGAAACACTGTGATGGACGAACTGATACGCTTGCTGAACGAAGGAAACTATTCCTGCGTGGTGCGTCAGGGCGAAGAAACCCGCACGTTCTCCCGTCGGGGCGTGGCCGACCTGTACGACTTGTATGCCACAGACCGCGCCTTCCTGAAAGGAGCCTGGCTGGCCGATAAAGTCATCGGAAAGGGAGCGGCAGCCCTGATGGTATTGGGCGGTGTGTCCCGCGTATGGACCCGGGTAGTCAGCACCCCTGCACTCGCCTTGCTCCGGAAGGGAGGGGTAGAGGTGGCCTATGCCAAAGAAGTGCCCTGCATCATCAACCGCACCCGTACAGGACGGTGTCCGCTGGAAACCCTTTGCGACGTGTCGGACAATCCCGTGGAACTCTATCCCGTGATTGAAGACTTTGTAAGCCGCATGAGGGAAGCCGGAGAAAAAGAAAAAACAATCTCAGAAAAATAACGAATACACATGGAAACAACCGTAAAACTTTACACATTGGGATACAGTCGCGTGAAGACCTACGTCACCGCCCTGCTGTTTGTGGCTGGAAACATTGTCCTGCCCCAGCTTTTCCACCTGGTGCCGCAGGGAGGAGTCACCTGGCTGCCCATTTATTTCTTCACACTGGTAGGGGCCTATAAATACGGCTGGAAGGCCGGACTGCTAACGGCCGTACTCTCGCCGTTGCTCAACTCGTGGTGGTTCGGCATGCCCGCACCTGCCGTGCTGCCTGCCATCCTGCTGAAATCTGTGCTGTTGGCTGTAGGTGCCGGTTTGGTGGCAGCCCGCTTTCAGAAAGTCACCTTGCCGTTGCTGCTGGCCGTGGTGCTGTTCTATCAGCTGGCTGGTACGCTGGGTGAGTGGGCACTTTCCGGCAGCTTGTTCACCGCCTTGCAGGATTTCTGCATCGGTATTCCCGGAATGCTCTTGCAGGTAGTGGGAGGATATTGGGTTATCCGTAAAATTTAAGAAAATGTAATTAGTTGATTTTCAGAGGTGTAAAAATCCTCTGGAAAACGCCTTTGTGTTTGGACTAAAACGCCCTTACGTTTAAGATGAAACGCCCTTGCGTTTTACTTAAAACGTACTTGCGTTTGATCTAAAACGCAAAGGCGTTTTGTTTTGAATGCACTTGCGTTTTTTATGGGTCATTATTACTTGAAGAAAAAAGTTTTGGAAGTACTAAATCTGGTTGTACGTTTTCAATAAAAAGGGTGATTGTTGCAGGGCTTTTGAGAAAGTTTTCTAATTTTGCATTTAACACAATTATTAGAATTTGGATGGAAGGACAAAATCGCATACATAACTTCGTTGATGAAAGAGGACAGTCGGATAGAACTGTCTCCATCACAGATTATCAGGCGATTTATCTTGCCAACCTGTTGACACGGAGATTACCTGCAAACGATATTGATAAGCTGACGGCCTCCTTGCAGGATGCACAAGTGGATTTGACTCCTCATCAAGTAGAAGCTGCTTTGTTTGCGTTCAAATCACCTTTATCTAAAGGAGCAATCTTAGCCGATGAAGTGGGATTGGGTAAAACCATCGAGGCTGGTATTATTCTTTCTCAGCATTGGTCTGAACACAAAAGAAGGCTTTTGGTCATTTGTCCTGCCAATCTAAGAAAACAATGGGCTGGTGAGTTGCAGGAGAAATTTTTTCTTCCCTCTGTCATCATGGAATCCAAGTCGTTCAACGAGGCCGTGGAAAATGGATGTTTCAATCCTTTTGATACAGAAAATATCGTTATCTGCTCCCTGCAATTTGCCAAAACAAAAGCCGCCTATATCAAGCGTACTGCCTGGGATTTGGTGATTGTAGACGAAGCACATCGGCTTCGCAACGTATATAAGCCTCAAAACAGGATTGCTAACGTCATAAAGGAATCCATCGAAGCAAGAAAGAAGATTTTGATGACTGCCACGCCTTTACAGAACTCCATTTTAGAATTGTATGGTTTGGTGTCCATCATCGACGATTATGTGTTTGGCGATTTGAGAAGTTTTAAGAGCCAGTTTGGGCACAACCTGACAGAAAAGGACTACATGGAATTGAGAAGACGTTTGCAGCCTGTCTGCAAGCGCACTTTGAGAAGGCAGGTATTGGAATACATCAAATATACCAAGCGAATAGCCATTGTCGAGGAGTTTTTTCCATCGGACAGCGAGCAGAAGCTCTACGACATGGTGACCGATTATTTGATCAAGCCACGGCTATATGCTTTGCCCAACAGCCAGCGGCAACTGATGACGTTGATTTTGAGGAAGCTGTTGGCCTCGTCCACCTATGCTATCTATGGCACTATCCGTTCGCTGATTGTACGTTTGCAAGCTATGTTGGACAGAAATGGAGCGGCCTCCATTGGAGATAATGACATTGTCAATGAATATGCCGACGACAACGATGAATGGGTGGATGCAGAAGAAGTGGAAATTTATGAGGCCGAAAAACTTCATCCGGCCGATATAGAAGGCATCCGCAAAGAAATCAAGGAGCTGGAAACGTTCAGAGACCTTGCCGAGAAAATCAAGAAGAACAGCAAGGCGGAACATTTGTTCGTAGCTTTGGACAAAGGTTTTGAGCAGTTGAGGAATTTAGGAGCTGCCCCCAAGGCACTTATTTTTACAGAGTCCAGAAGGACGCAGGAGTTTCTTTATGAGTTGCTCGAAAAGCGAGGGTATAAGGGACGTGTGGTGCGTTTCAATGGCACCAATTCTGATAAGGAATCAACGGCCATTTATCGTGCATGGATGGACAAGTACAAGGGTACAGCCAAAATCACAGGTTCGCCCACGGCGGACAGGAGGGCAGCTATTGTAGATTACTTCCGAAACGAGGCTACCATCATGATTGCCACCGAAGCGGCTGCCGAAGGCATCAACCTCCAGTTCTGCTCCCTTATCGTCAATTACGACATGCCTTGGAATCCCCAACGCATTGAACAGCGAATAGGGCGCTGCCACCGCTACGGGCAGAAGTTCGATGTCGTGGTGATTAATTTTTTGAATAAAGGCAATGCGGCTGATGTGCGTGTCTATGAATTGCTGGATCAGAAGTTTCAATTGTTCAACGGCGTGTTTGGCGCCAGTGACGAAGTGCTGGGCAGCATTGGCAGTGGGGTTGATTTCGAAAAACGTATAGCGCAGATATACAACGAATGTCGGACAACGGTCGAGATAGAGCAGGCTTTCGATGCCTTGCAAGCTGAATTACAGGAGCAGATTTCCGAAAAGATGCTCAAGGCCCGTTCGGCCTTGTTGGAAAACTTCGATGAGTCTGTCAAAGAAAAGTTAAGGGACAACCTGACACAAAGCCGGCAGAACCTCGATCGATTCGAGAAACGGCTTTGGATGCTCACAAAGCATGCGTTAAGACAGGATGCCGTGTTCGATGAAGAGCGTTTCGCCTTTACACTTCGGGCAAATGGCGATGTTTACACCTTATCGAAAGAGGGTGAGAACGAGTTGAATCATTCGTATCGCATTGGCTGTCCTTTGGCCAAAGAGGTATTGGCCCAATACCTTGCCCCGCTTCAAGAGAGTGCATGTGTGGAATTTGACTATACACGAACCGAGGGGCGTACCAAGTTGCTCGAAGACCTTGTCGGCCAAAGTGGAGTGATGCGGGTAGAGAAAGTTTCGATTGACTCTTTCGAGCAGGAAGACCATCTTGTTGTGGCTTGCCGGACGGAAAGCGGCGACTGGGTTTATCCTGAAATTGCAGAAAAGATGTTGATGCTGCCTGCATGCTTGCTTTCACCTGCTCATATCGAGGAGGCTGTTGCCGTCTGTTTGAGTGACAGGGTTGAGGAAATGAACCAAGAAATACTTTCTTCTTCATCCGATCGGAACAATCGTTTCTTCGATGAGGAAATGGAGAAATTGGACAGTTGGGTCGATGACATGAAACTGGCTTTGGAACGTGAGATTTCGGATTTGGATCAAGAAATTAAATTGCGAAAATCGGAAGCTAAAAAGATAAGTCGATTGGAAGAAAAGGTCAAGGCGCAAAGAGCCATTAAAGATTTGGAGCGGAAGCGTGTTGAGAAGCGGCGAAATCTTTATATCGCTCAAGATGAGATTGACGAAAAGAAAGAAGCTCTTTTGAACAAGATAGAAAAGATGCTGAAGCAGAAAGTGGAGAGGACGTATTTGTTTATGATCAAGTGGAAATTAAGATAAAAATATGATAGAACAGGTTTTGATTCAGAATTACAAGTCCATTAAAGACTTGTCGCTGCCTTTGAATCGGCTGAATGTATTGATTGGTTCAAATGGAGCTGGAAAAAGTAATTTCATTTCATTCTTTGAATTGGTCAAGGCAATCTATGAACAACGCTTTGGCAGTTATACCTTGTCTAAAGGAGGAATCGATAACTTGTTGCGTCAAGGTAGAAAATTATCACCGTTTATTCGAGGGTTGATTGATTTTGACAATACAAATGCTTTTTTCTTTGAAGTCAGGCCGATGCAACCTAATGCAACCAACAATAACAAAGGATATATAGAAAATACAGGTGACTATTTCAATAACTTTTATAAAGAGGGAAAAGACTATTCCAAGTGGAACAGAACGATTTGGGATTCTGCCGTGGAAGAATCTTCTTTGAAGGATAATCCAAGATGGAGGGCTGCTTACTTGAGAAAATATTTAGGTAGCTTTACAGTCTATCATTTTCACGATACCAGTGCCACTTCTCCCATGCGTGGAGATTGCCCGATTAACGACAATGAATATTTGCGTGATAACGGTTCCAATCTTGCCGCTTACCTGTATTCATTGATGCTGAACGATGAAAAGACATTCCGTTTGATAGAGGGTGTGATACGTTCCATTGCTCCTTATTTCAAAGGCTTCAAGCTCCGTCCGGATGCCAACAACAAGGAAAGAATTCGTCTGGAATGGGAAGAGAGGGATACAGATATGTACCTCGATGGTTATAGCTTTTCGGACGGTACTTTGCGTTTTATAGCCCTTACAACCTTACTGTTGCAGTCCAAGATGCCGGAAGTGATAATCATTGATGAACCTGAATTGGGTTTGCATCCGGCCGCTATCAATAAACTGGCCCAACTTGTCAAGCAGGCTTCGCTCAAAAGCCAGATTATTTTGTCTACTCAGTCCACCAATCTGGTCAATTGCTTTGAGGTGGAAGATATCATTGTAGTGGACAGGGCAGACAACCAATCGGTTTTTCGTCATCTGGAACGGGAAGAGCTGGAAAAATGGATGGACGATTACGAATTGTCTCTCAGTGATTTGTGGGAGAAAAACATGATAGGAGGGCAGTTATGAAACGTGTGTACATTGTCGTCGAAGGACAGACGGAGCAAGAGTTTGTCAACTCAGTCATTTCTCCCTATTTGCAAGAATTTGGTATATTGAGCGTTACGCCTGTCTTGGTTCGGACAAGTAGGACAGGACGAGGAGGAATGGTGAACTATTCACATCTGGCAAACACGATTAAGCCTCTTCTGATGTCCGAAAAAAGCGATTATATCGTAACTACCTTTATTGACTTTTTCAGACTTCCCCACGACATGCCCCATTATGAGGACAGCATGAAAAAGGCGGACAAAATAGAGCAAATACGGTCGTTGGAAGCGGCAATCGATGAGGCTATAGACGACCGTCGTTTTTTCTCTTACATACAGTTGCACGAATTTGAGGCTTTGCTGTTTTCCAGTAACAAAGGTTTTGAGTACTATTTTTCGGAAGAACTCGCAGATAAGACAGCTTCCATCATTTCGTCTTACGAAAACCCTGAAGATATTAATACTTCTCCAGAAGGGGCACCTTCCAAAAGATTGTTGGCTATAAAGTCTGACTACAACAAAGTGCTGGAGGGGAATCTGATTGCATTGGAAATCGGGATAAAATCCATTTTGGAGAAATGTCCACGGTTTGCAGGATGGATAAATAGTATTGTAGAAAAATGTAAAGAGTAATTCTTATGAACATTCAAGATAAAAAGCTTTTAGGATTGAATCTTCAATATTGTTTATTAAATGAAAGTGAGTATCTTTCACTTGGTGAATTGGGGCTTGTCATAGCCGCACGCAAATTTTTTGAATTATCAAATTTGATTGATAGTGCAAATTTTTCCATCCAACAATCAGAGCAATGCACTAAAGATTCTTTAAAAGCCTATTATTTAAAATATGCAATTTTAGACTATAATGCCTGTTATGATTATTTGCTACAAATAATCTATTTCGCATTTGATTTTTTTTCTGATTTTGATTACACAAGTACTGAAGAATATCAGACGATATTAAAAAAGAAATGTAAATTGTCTTGTATTGAAAGAATCGACGGAAAATGGATTTCTAAAGATACGGAATTTGCTGAAGATATAAAGAAACTAAAAGATACTAACTTAGAGTTTGCGAAATTCTATAAGCGATTTAATAAGTTCAATGCTTTTGCAGATGATAAAGAGTATGGAATTAAGCAATGGGCAAACAATATCAAACATCAAGGTGGTTTTTATTTTAGTGAAACAATTAAACACGTTGGACATTCAGAAGGTGTAGATTCTTCAGGCATACTGCTTTTTACTACTAAAATATTATTACCTTATGTCCCCACTTTTGATGATGCAATATGCAGATTATATAAGCAAAATTTAAATATTGTAGAATATTCCCAATGGCTATTTGAATACATATTTGAAGATACATTGCATATTAATTTTAAGCCTAAATCAAAAGCTTTTAGTGCAAATAAAAATCATTTTAAAGAATTGAAATACCATATGATATATGCAACAGAATAAACTAAATAAACTCGAACTGACGTGGATAGGCAAATACGATGAAAGGAAGCCTTTGGAACCACGAATATTGATAGAGAACAAAGAATATTCATACGGAGAGCCTGAAACAGGGACTTTGCCCAACGGAAAGCCTTGGAATGGTAATATGCTGATTCATGGTGATAATTTACTTGCTTTAAAGGCTCTTGAAAATGAATATGCAGGGCAAATAAAATGTATTTATATCGACCCACCATTTAATACGGGGCAAGCATTTGAATATTATGATGATTTTCAGGAACATTCCATATGGCTCAATCTCATGTATAAAAGATTAGAATCTTTATATAAACTATTGGATGAACGATTTGGAATGTTATGGATTCATTTAGATGAAGAGGAAGTACATTATTGTAAAATCATTTTAGATGAAATTTTTGGAAGGAGGAATTTTGTAACTCATATAACATATGAACGTTCAGCTGTTGCAGGACTTGGGCAAGGTGGATATTTGGTTAATACAACAGAACATATTTTACTATATAAGAAATGTAGTTTACCAGATACTCATAATTATTCATATACTCAGTTGGAACTTAAAACAATGAAACGTTATAATCGTTATATTGTTTCTTATGGAAATAAAACCCTCGTAAATGAATTCATTTCAAAATCTAATGGTTCTCCTGTTAGATTATATAAGCATAGTGATTACAAAATAGAATCTATATCATTAAAGGATTACGAAGCTAACCAATCAAAAATCAATAATATATATATTGATCATTTATCTGATATTTTTAGGGGTAATAGAGTACAGAAAGAGAATGTTTTTCAAAATGATATTATCGCAATTATGGAGAACAATAGTTTGTATTCTGTTGAATATATACCTAGTAGAGGAAAATATGAAAACAAAGAAACTACTTTATATTATTTCAATAAAGAACTTTTATCATTCTTAGCAGATACGGCAGAGGTTGTTGATAATAAAATTGTAAAATCTCAAAAAATGACTTCTTTGTGGACACATGGAGAGATTCCTAAAGCTGATATTGCTCATGAGGGGAATGTGTATTTCCCTAGAGGAAAAAAGCCAGAACAATTATTGAAAAGAGTGATAGAAATGTCTACAAACGAGAATGATATTGTTCTCGATAGCTTCTTGGGTTCAGGTACAACAGCCGCCGTGGCCCAAAAGATGGGACGTCGATACATTGGCATTGAGCTTGGCAACCATGCTTACACTCATTGCGTACCTCGTTTGAAGATGGTGACAGACGGTACCGACCAAGGTGGTATCAGCAAGGCGCAGAATTGGAAGGGAGGGAGTGGCTTCAAGTTCTATGAACTGGCTCCCAGCTTGCTGAAGAAGGATAAGTTTGGTAATCTGGTTATCAACAAAGAATACAATGCCGATATGTTGGCAGCGGCTATGGCTAAGCAGGAAGGTTACACCTATCAGCCCAGTCAGGAAACCTATTGGAAACAAGGCTTTGGTTCTGAAACCGATTATATCTACACGACGACCCAGTTCCTGACGGTAGAATCGTTGGCAGCCATTCACGAGACGATGGCGGAAGATGAATCTTTACTTATCTGCTGCACGTCGTTTCAGCGCGAATGTAAGCAGGCTTTCAGCAATATTTCCATCAAGAAAATCCCTCAAATGTTGTTGGGCCGATGCGAGTTCGGCAAGGATGATTATTCGCTGAATATCATCGAGGTGCCCGAAGTGGAATGTGAGGAGGATATGGATGAAGAAGAATAAATAAAATATTATGAACCACTTTAAATGAATAAGCGTATGAATTACTTCATTAAAAATATACATGTCAACGAATTGTTCCATCTGAAGAACTTCGATATACCCATTGCCGACGAACAAACACCGCACTTGATGATAACGGGTAAGAATGGTAGTGGTAAAACGGTGTTGTTGAATGCGATAGCAAATCAGATTCAAGGAATAAAAAGGGATCCTTCAACGTTTATAATGTTGCTTAATTCGAGAGAAGAACGACTAAAAAACTTTTTTCAATCACATTTGACTCAATTCGGCGTATTTGAGAATAAAATTCGTATCGATTTTACAAACATTGGAGAGTTCGTAAAGGATTATAAAAATGGCGATATTATTGTCGCATTTTATCAGGCAGCCCGAAAACCTCAAATGATTGAACCAAAGAGTCCTACTAAGCCTGTATATTATACGAATATTGAGGTAAAAACTACGATAACCAGCCAATTCTTGAACTTCTTGTCAGACCTGAAGATTCAAGAAGCATTGGCGCGAAATGAAAATCAGATGGAAGATGCGGAAGAAATCAATCAATGGTTTATTGATTTTGGGGGACTTCTTTGCCAAATTTTCCAAGATAAAGATTTACACTTGAAGTTCAACTATAAGGATTATAGTTTTCGTATCCTGACGGAAGGGAAGGAATTCAAGTTTACGGAAGTGTCTGATGGCTATGCCGCTATCTTGGATATTGTAGTCGATTTGATTCTGAAAATGCAGACAAAAGACAGCTTGACGCGCGCCTATCAGAAAAAAGGAATCGTATTGATAGACGAAGTGGAAACGCATTTGCATCTGGAACTGCAAAAGATGATTATGCCTTTCCTGACGAAGGTATTCCCCAATATCCAGTTCATTATTACAACTCACTCGCCGTTTGTACTCAACTCGTTGGACAACGCCGTGGCATTCGATTTGGAGCATCGGGAAACCATCAATGAATTGACCCAATACTCTTACGAGGCTTTGGCCGAAGGTTATTTTGGAGTATCCTCCGAGTCCAGCTATATGCAGATGCAGCTGGAGCGGCTGGAATCGCTGTTGCAGAAAAACGACCTGACTGATTCAGACAAATATGACATCAGGCAGCTTGTCGAGGATTTGGACAAGGTGCCGGAGTCCGTTTCGCCCAACTTGGTGGGGGCTTATATGACAATCAAAAACAGATATGCGTCGGTTCTTAAAACAGTGTTGTCATGATCAGGGAAAGAAAGAGTGAGAAAGTACCGTCCTCCTTGTTGACTACCTCCCAATATGATGGAGAGGACGTAAAGGCACAATTGTTGGAGGACCAACACGAGAAATGTTATATTTGTGAGCGTAAGTTGGGTACCGATTTTGAAATTGAGCATTTGAAAAGTCAAGAAAACTATTCTAAGTTACAACAAGACTGGTCAAACTTATTTCTGGCTTGCGGATATTGTAATAGAAAGAAATCTAGCTCGTTTGATGATAATCTGTGTCCGCTCGATACGAATATAGAAGACGAAATAGAGCAGCGGATAGACTTCAGCAGGAACAAGGCTTCTTTTACTACTGCGATTAATGATGCACCCCATCAGAATACAGTAAGAATGTTGCACGTCTTTTATAATGGCAAACAAAAAATGCGTGTCATTAAAGAACAACGGTTCTTTGATGAAGCCAAGCAGAAGATGAACCGTTTTTTGGAGAAAGTCAATACATTTCTGATGGAGCCTACGTCTGCCAATCGGGCTTTGGTAGCAGCCGAATTGTCTATCGAACAAGAAATGTTAGGTTTCAAGTATTGGGTAATCCGCGACAATCATTTGGAAACGGAGTTTAAAGATGAAATAGTGTGGAACAAGCATTGACGGTATGAGTAATTTCTATAGTAACAATATTAAGCAACGCCTTTCCTTGCGCGAGCCCTTGGCACAGGCGTTGGACGTGATGGCCAGGCTGGTGGAGCAGTTGGATTTCAAGAACCGCCCGTCGGATGGAGAAGCGTATGCCGCTTTCTTGGAAAAGCAGTTGCGTAAGGTAAAAGAAGTGTGTCCCGTCTGCAAGAGTTTTGAGCGTGATTTTCCTTCGTTTGCCTTCTCTATTGCGACAGGTATCGGTAAAACACGCCTGATGGGAGCATGCATTGCCTATCTTTATCTGGCCAAGGGTATCAAGCATTTCTTTATCTTGGCACCCAACCTGACACTGTATGAGAAGCTTATGAAGGATTTTGGCGACCCTTCTTACGAAAAATATGTATTTAGAGGTATTTCGGAGTTTGTACACAATGAGCCTTATATCATCACAGGTGAGAATTACGACATGGCGCGAAGCCTGTTTTCCGAAAATCAGATTCAGATAAACATCTTCAACATCTCGAAATTCAATACTGAAAGCAAGGAGGGAAGCAAAAAAGGCACGCCACGTATGAGGAGGTTGTCCGAGTACTTGGGACAGTCTTATTTCGACTATCTGTCCTCGTTGGACGACCTTGTTATCCTAATGGATGAGGCTCACCGCTATCATGCTGATGCCTCAAAAAAAGCCATCAACGAGTTGCGTCCGATATTGGGTTTGGAGATGACCGCCACGCCTACGGATGAAAAGGGCAAGCCGTTCAAGAACATTGTCTATGAATACAACCTGGCTCAGGCGTTGGTGGACGGAAAGTATGTCAAGATACCGACCATCGCCAAGCGTCGTGATTTCGAGAAGAAAGGCCTGTCGCCCGAAGAACTGGACATGTTGAAGATAGAGGATGCCATCAGCGTGCACGAACATACCAAGCTGCATTTGGAAATGTATGCCAAGAACAACAACCAGCCTTTGGTGAAGCCTTTTGTGCTGATTGTCTGCCGAAATATCGAACATGCCACAGAAACATTCCATCGGATACAGGATGAGATGTTCGACGGACGTTACAAAGGTAAGGTGTTGCAGATAGACAGCTCTACAAAGAAGGATGAAGAAATAGACAAACAGTTCCTTTCCTTGGAAAAGCCCGATAACAAGATAGAAATTGTAATTCACGTTAATATGTTGAAAGAGGGTTGGGACGTAACTAATCTATACACTATTGTTCCTCTTCGGGCAGCTGATGCGCCCATCCTCGTGGAACAGCAGATAGGCCGAGGGCTGCGCCTGCCTTATGGAGGCAAGCGAACTGGCTATGCAGACATTGACAAGCTGACTGTCATTGCGCATGAAAATTTTGAAGCTGTGATAGCCAAGGCGAGCGATCCCAGTTCCGTATTGAGCAAAATGTCGTATGTGGAATTGGACGACGATGACTTGACACCCGTTCAAGGGGAAGTCGTGAAAGCCCAAACCCTGATTGACATCCAAGAACAGAAGGCTGTTCAGGAGGCCAAGACAGAGATTGAAAAGAAGAATGCGCATGTCATTTCGGATGCCAAGCGGGCGGTGTGGAAGGTTATTCCACAGATGAATACAGCGGTAAAAAATGCTCAAGAATTGACTCGCCCTGAAAATATAGAGGCCATTAAGGTGCTGACAAGGAATGAAATTCTCAAGAGTGCAAATGAAGTGAATCCTTTGTTTTCTACAGAATATGCCCAGCCGCTGCTGGAGGAGGTAGATAAGGTGGTGGAAATAGTGGTCAAAAATTTTGTTGACAATATTATAGAAATACCTCGTATGACCATTCAGAAGGAGGCGCACAAGGCTGAATACAAATGGTTCGACCTGGACACAAGAATGGGATTTGACCTGCCGGCACTGAAGCAGGAAATTCTGAGGGTCAGCATCGGGGCAGGGGAGAAAACGATGGAAGTTCTGCAAGTGTTGGATGGGCGAAAATTTGACCCTCCTGTAGATCAGATAGTTGGATCCTTGATGGATTATGATGAAGTAGATTATGACGAGAATGCAGAACTGTTGTACCACTTGGCTGGGCAGGCCGTTGAAGCTATTGAAGGCCATCTGGATGATAAGAATGACTTGTCCAAGGTAGTCAATCAATTCAGGAAAGCTATTGCTGCAATGATTTACGACCAAATGAAACGTCACTTTGTCGTGACCTCATTAGGTTATCTGAAGCCCAAAGTATTACCTTTTGCAGGTATTATAGACCAGCACTTAACTGAGATAAAAGGTTTTGGGAAGATGGATTACAGAGACCCTGTTACGCAGACTTATGTAAAGAAATTTATCTACACGGGTTTTCTGAAATCATATTATAGGGAATATAAATTCGACAGTAAGACGGAGCTTGATTTTGCTAATGTATTGGAGGCTGATATAAAGGTACTGAAATGGTTGCGGCCAGCTCCGACTCAGTTTGCCATCTTTTGGAATAATGGCTCTCAACGCTATGAACCTGATTTCATAGTGGAAACAAGTGAGGCTATCTATATGGTAGAGACTAAGGCACGCAAAGATATGAATGCTGAAGATGTTCTGGCCAAGAGGAAAGCGGCTGAAGAGTATTGCAAGAATGCGACAGAGTATACCGCAAAGTATGGTGGAAAGTCTTGGAGGTATCATCTTTTGAGTCATGACATTGTAGACAAAACCAGCAGTTTTGAGTATCTGATGGCATTGAGTTGATATTGCAAAAAATGATATAAAACAAAATCACCCACTCTTTATTGCTTTACATAGGCTTCTGAAGTAGCGGGTGATTTATTTTAGTTCTCATAAGCCGCATTACATTTGGCTAATTGTCTATTGAGTAAGTATTCCGTAAGCATTCTATTTTCCGCCTTGACACGCATGTTCTCTAAACCTATCTTTGCGCCGTAACCTTTAAGAACAATGATTATGGCAAAAGAAAAAGTAAACTACCAGGAGGTATATGACCTCTGCCAGTTATGTAGTGAGACTAAGGATTTTCGGGAGTTCTGTACGGATTATGGAGTAAATTACGACAAGTTCATGAACTGGCAGCGTCACCAACTGTGGAGTGAGAAGTTGGGTAAGATAGTCTAGGTTGAGCAACCCAAGGTTGCCAAAGTCCAGATTACCGGCAAATCTTGTAACAGTCTAACCGTGAAGTTGGAAGTGAAACAGCCTGAAGGTGAATCTCCGATTAAGTGGGTAAAACTGCAATTGACATCCGGAGCGACACTGTTCCTGAGAAACACCACAGTTCTTGAGTTGAGTTTACTGCTTAATATGGTAGGATGATACGATAGATGAAAAAGCATGCGAGTTGCTTTGTGCCGGTTGGTTTGGCAAACGAAGTCTCTAATCTCAGGCTGTAACAGGAGGACAGCGGGAAACATCACTTTGGTCTTAAAAGTTGGGCAATTATTGGCTTTGTACTGAATAGTAAAAAACTCCATTCCTTTTATCCCATTTAGAGAAAAATCGTATCTTTAATACGTCTAAAACATAAAGCATGAAAGATAAAGAACTCGATATCGCCTATTTCCTTTCTTTCTGCATCGAGCAGTATGGAAAGAAGTATCAGTTGAGTGGGGATGAGGTGGTCTCTTTGTTCGACCGATACGAAGTGTTGTCCTACTTGGAGGAGAATTTCGAGGTACTGCATACACAAGGCCATCAATGGCTGATGGAGGAGATAGACGAAAAGATTAATTCTAAAGAGGTCAACCTATGAATCTGGACATAACCAACGAAAACCTGTACCTGCTGCTGCCCGGCAAAGTCAGCCGCGTGGCGCAAATCTATGCCCATGAACATCACGTTACACTGATAGAGGCTTTGCGTTGCTTCTATCATTCGGATACTTACAAAAGACTGGCTGACGAAAGCACTAAGCTGTGGCATTATGGGCCTGTAGCCCTCTATCAGGAATTGGTAGACGAACTAAAACAGAGAGGAAGCGAATAGGGGTAAATAGCCTTGCCAATATCGAATATACTCAGACGGGGAAGTCAATCGCAATCAACGAACCTTATCTCTGCAAGTGGAGATATTTCAATATGTATCTTCTGTTTGTCACTTTTTATTCGTACATTTGCGAAGCATAACCCAAATACAATAACCATGAAATTTATTGGAATTATTCCTGCAAGATATGCATCTACACGCTTCCCTGCCAAACCTTTGGCACTACTGGGAGGCAAACCCGTGATACAAAGAGTTTATGAACAAGTGGCCGGTGTGCTGGACGAAGCTTACGTGGCTACCGACGACGAACGCATCGAAGCGGCTGTAAAGGCCTTCGGCGGAAAGGTGGTGATGACTTCGGTCGACCATAAGAGCGGGACCGACCGTTGTTACGAGGCTTACTGCAAGGTGGGCAGCGGCTATGACGTGGTGGTGAACATTCAGGGTGACGAACCGTTCATTCAGCGTTCGCAGCTGGAAGCTGTGAAGGCCTGCTTTGACGATGCGTCTACACAGATTGCCACACTTGTGAAACCGTTTACGCCTGCCGACGGATTTGATGCGCTGGAAAACGTGAACTCGCCCAAGGTGGTGGTGAACAAGGAGATGAAGGCACTCTATTTCAGCCGTTCCATCATTCCTTACCAGCGTAACCGCGACAAGAAGGAGTGGCTGGCCGGACATACGTATTACAAACATATCGGACTTTATGCCTACCGTGCTCCGGTGTTGAAGGAGATTACATCCCTTCCGCAGTCGTCGCTCGAACTGGCCGAATCGCTGGAGCAGTTGCGCTGGCTGGAGAACGGCTATTCCATCAAGGTGGGCATCAGCGAAGTGGAGACCATTGGTATTGACACACCGCAGGATCTGGCACGGGCCGAAGAGTTTCTGCGTAATCAGCAGGAGGCACTATGACGCAGCTCGACCGTAGTGTGGCGCCTGCCATCCGTCAGCTGGAGCATTTTTCCATCTTGCAGCCGGAGTTGCACCGTATGAAGAACGGCATGCCGCTGTATGTGCTTTCGGCCGGAAACGAGGACGTGATTCGTTTCGACTTATTAGTGCGGAGCGGACAGCTCGACCAGTCGCAGCCGCTTCAGGCCGTGTTTACCAACCGCATGCTGCGTGAGGGAACGGTGCGCATGACATCGGGCGAGATTGCCGAACGCCTGGATTATTATGGGGCGTGGCTCGACCTTTCTTCTTCTGTGAATTGTGGGTTTGTGACGTTGTATACACTGACGAAATACCTTGACCGCACCATGGAGATTGTGGCCGGACTGGTGAAGGAGTCTGTGTTTCCGGAAGAGCAGTTCCGCATTATCTGCGATATCAACCGCCAGCAGTTTCTGGTGAACAACCAGCGGGTGGACGTACTGGCCCGCAAGCAGCTGAACCGTTCGCTTTTCGGTACTTCGCATCCGTTGGGACGCTATGCCGAACTGGAGGATTATGAACGCATTCAGGTGGAGGCGCTGAAGGATTTCTATCACCGCCATTATCATTCGGGCAACTGCTCCATGTACGTGTCGGGTAAGGTGACCCCCGAGGTGGTGCGCTGCATCGAACGTCACTGGGGAGAGGCGCCCTGGGGAAATTGTACGGCAGAGAAGGTGGAACGCACGTGGGACATTGTGAAGGATGCCCGCAAACGGGTTTACGTGGAGAAGGAGGATGCCTTGCAGAGTTCGCTCCGCATGGGTGGTTTCTCGCTCGACCGCAAGCATCCTGATTACCTGAAACTGCGTGTGCTGGTTACGCTGTTCGGAGGGTATTTCGGCAGTCGTCTGATGTCGAACATCCGTGAGGATAAGGGATATACCTACGGCATCGGGGCTGGACTGGTGTCTTATCCGGGCACGAGTCTGCTGGTGGTGAGTACGGAGGCGGCCAATGAATACATGGAGTCTGTCATCACGGAAGTGTATCATGAAATGGACCGTCTGCGTCAGGACAAGGTGCCGGCAGAAGAACTGGAGATGGTGCGCAACTACATGCTGGGCGATATGTGCCGTTCGTACGAGGGGGCATTCTCGCTCTCGGATGCCTGGATATTCATCGAAACGGCCGGATTGAAGCCCGACTTCTTTGATGCGTCGCTGGCTGCCATCCGTGAGGTGACGTCCGACGAACTGCTTTCGCTGGCTCAGCGCTATTTCTGCAAAGAAAACTTAATAGAGGTAGTGGCAGGTAAAAAAGTATAAACCTTCCGGCTCGTGCAAAAGTAAAAAGACTATTTTTGAGCGGAATTAAAAAAGAGACTAAGAACGTGAGAAAGAACAAACATACATTATTTTTATTTGCCCTGCTGGCATTCAGCTCGGTATCGGCTTCGGCCCAGTTGTCATTGGGATACTACCAGTTTAAGGATGGTTCGGAATATACCGGCGAACTGAAAGGACGCCGCCCGAACGGAAAGGGAAAGACGGTGTTCCGCAATGGCGACGTGTACGAAGGTGAATACGTGAAGGGTAAACGCCAGGGCGAAGGTACTTACACTTTCAGCGACGGAGAAAAGTACGTGGGAGAGTGGTACGAAGACCAGCAGCACGGCAAGGGAACGTATTATTTCATGAACAACAACCGTTACGACGGGATGTGGTACACTGACTACCAGGAGGGTGAGGGTACGATGACCTATTATAACGGGGACTTATATACTGGAACCTGGCATCATGACAAGCGCAACGGACAGGGTACTTATACCTGGAAAGGCGGAGCGGTCTACACCGGCGAATGGAAGAACGACCTGAAGAACGGGAAGGGCACCATGGTGTGGGACGACAAGTCGAAGTATGAAGGTGACTGGAAGGACGGTATGCGCCACGGAAAGGGTACTTTCTACTATACCAACGGCGATAAGTACGTGGGCGACTGGAAGGATGATGTGCAGGATGGAAAGGGTATCTATTATTTCCAGAACGGCGAACGCTATGAGGGCGATTATGCCAACGGCGAACGTACGGGAAGGGGTATCTATACGTATCCGAACGGTGACAAATACGTAGGTCATTTCCTGAACGGACAGCAGGAGGGACAAGGCACGTTCACCTGGGCCAACGGAGCGGTGTACGACGGGCAATGGTCGAAGAACCAGCGCTCGGGTACCGGAAAATACAAGTGGGCCAACGGTGATGAATACGAAGGTCAGTGGAAGAACAACATGGCCGAGGGAGAAGGTGTGCTTCACATGGCCGACGGTTCTGTCTATACCGGTTCCTTTGTACGTGGAAAGGAAGAAGGAAAGGGTGTGCTGATTGAAAAGGACGGCACTCGCTTTGAGGGCTTCTTCAAGCAGGGAAAGAAAGACGGTCCATTCGTAGAGATGGATGCCAACGGAAATATTGTCCGGAAAGGGACTTTCAGATACGGACGTTTATTGGAGGAGAAAAAATAATGATGGAATTATCCGAACTGACTTTGAAGGTGCGTGAACTGGCTGTAGCCACGGGGGCTTTTATCCGTGAGGAACGGAAGAAGTTCAGCCGTGAGCGGATTGAGAAGAAGCACGCACACGATTATGTGTCGTATGTCGACAAGGAATCGGAACGAAGAATAGTAGCCTGTCTGCGGGAGTTGCTTCCCGAGGCAGGTTTTATTGCAGAAGAGGGGAGCGGAACTCACACCGATGAGGAGTATTGCTGGCTGGTTGACCCGCTGGACGGTACGACCAACTTCATTCATAACCATGCACCTTATTGTGTGAGCATTGCCTTGCGTAACCGTGAGGAAATCTTGCTGGGGGTGGTTTATGAAGTGTGCCGCGACGAGTGTTTCTGGACTTACAAGGGGGCACCTGCTTATTGTAACGACCGCCAGATTCGGGTGTCGCAGGTAGCTGTACCCGATGAGGCTTTTATGGCTTTTGGTCTTCCGTACGAAACGGAGGCTTACAAGCCGGTGTTCAACCGTCTGATAGAAGGCTGCTACGGGCATGTGGCAGGCATTCGGGTGGTCGGTGCGGCGGCTGCCGAGATGTGTTACGTGGCCGACGGCCGTTTTGAAGCGCGTGCCGAAGCCTTCACTTGTCCGTGGGATGTGGCGGCAGGTATCCTGCTGGTACAGAATGCCGGAGGAAGGGTGACTGACTTTTCCGGTGGTGATTCATGCTATTCTGGCCGCGAAGTGGTGGCTTCCAACGGAAAGGTACACGATTTTCTGTTGAATCTGCTGGGATAATGTAAAAAAATATCGTTTTATTCGACAGATAAGAATTAATTTCGTAAGTTTGTGTGACTCAAAAGTAAAGAATATGGATATACCGGGCATATTGGATTTCCTGAAAGTACTGGCGGCAAACAACAACCGGGAGTGGTTTCAGGAACATAAAGCGGAATATTTGAGTGTGCAGGCAGACTTCGAGGAGTTGCTGGCAGGGGTGATTGCCCGCCTTTCGCCATGGGATGAAAGTGTGGCGCACGTCCTTCCGCGTGACTGCACGTATCGCATCTACCGGGATGTCCGTTTTTCTTCCGACAAGTCTCCTTATAAGACCCACATCGGAGGGTATATCAATGCAAGGGGAAAGAAATCCAATCACTGTGGTTATTATCTTCATCTGGAACCGGGCAACTGTATGCTGGCCGGAGGAAGCTGGTGCATGCCTGCCGATATGTTGCGGGCGGTGCGTCAGTCGGTGTGCGACCGCATTGATGAGTATCGTGCCATTGTGGAAGATCCGGCTTTCAAGGAGTATTTCCCGGTGGTAGGCGAGTCGCATCTGAAGACGGTGCCCAAGGGATTTCCGAAGGATTTTCCTTATCCGCAGTACATCCGTTGCAAGGATTTTACGGTGGCCTGCCGGGTGGAAGATGAGTTTTTTTCCCGTCCGGACTTTATGGAACGGATTATCGACGTGTTTCGCCAGCTGAAACGCTTTGCCGATTTTACAAATGAAACGATAGATGAGTTTGAATAAAATATTAACGATTTAAAATTGAAAGAATATGGTTATTGACAAATTGGAAAATCTGGAAAAATATGTGTCACTGAATCCTTTGTTTGCAGAGGCTGTAGCTTTTTTGAAGGCAACTGACTTGCAGGCACACGAAGTGGGGAAGGTAGTGCTGAAGGAAGGTGAACTGATGGTGAATTTTGCAGATGCACGTCCGAAGACAAAGGAAGAAGCGCGTCTGGAAACACACAATGATTTCATCGACATCCAGATTCCATTGTCGGGGGTGGAAGTAATGGGCTATATGCCGCGTACGGATTTGCCCGAAGCTGCTTACAATGCAGAAAAAGATATTACCTTCTATGAAGGACTGGCTACTGACTACCTGACCGTAAAGTCGGGTATGTTTGCTATTTTCTTCCCGGAAGATGCACATGCACCGGGCGTAACTCCCGACGGAGTGAGAAAAGTGATTGTAAAAGTACGTGTCAAATAATTTCTAATTACTAATACTATGGACAAGGTATTGAATATCATAAAGAATGATCCGTGGCTGGAACCATACGCCGATGCTATCAACGGCCGTCATCAGCATGTGGTAGAAAAAGAAAAGGAACTGGTAGGAAAGAAGACGTTGTCGGATTTTGCTACCGGACACATGTATTTTGGTCTGCACCGCACAGACAAGGGATGGACCTTCCGTGAATGGGCGCCGAATGCGACGGAAATCTACCTGGTGGGCGATTTCAACGACTGGCAGGAGAAACCGGCTTTCCGCATGAAACGTGTGCGCAAGACGGGTAACTGGGAAATCAATCTGCCGGAAAAGGCCATGAAGCACGGCGACTTGTACAAGCTGAAAGTGTACTGGGAAGGCGGATGCGGTGAACGTATTCCGGCATGGGCTACCCGCGTTGTGCAGGATGAACAGACCAAGATTTTCAGTGCACAGGTATGGAATCCGGAGAAACCGTATAAGTTCAAGAAAAAGACCTTTACGCCTAATGTGGCTCCGCTGATGATTTACGAATGCCATATCGGTATGGGACAGGATGCGGAAAAGGTTGGTACGTACAATGAATTCCGTGAGAATGTACTGCCGCGAATTGCGAAGGACGGATACAACTGTATTCAGATTATGGCCATTCAAGAACATCCTTATTACGGAAGTTTCGGCTATCATGTGTCCAGCTTCTTTGCTCCTTCTTCACGCTTCGGTACACCGGAAGAACTGAAACAGCTTATCGATACGGCACACCAGATGAACATTGCCGTGATTATGGATATTGTACACTCACACGCCGTGAAGAACGAGGTAGAAGGACTGGGCAACTTTGCCGGTGATCCTTGTCAGTATTTCTATCAGGGCGGACGTCGTGAGCATCCGGCATGGGATTCGCTCTGCTTTGACTATGGCAAGAACGAGGTGATTCACTTCCTGTTGTCCAACTGTAAATACTGGCTGGAAGAGTTCCATTTCGACGGTTTCCGTTTCGATGGGGTGACTTCTATGCTTTATTACAGCCACGGACTGGGTGAGGCCTTCTGCAACTATGGTGACTACTTCAACGGTCATCAGGATGACAATGCCATTTGCTACCTGACGCTGGCCAACCGGTTGATTCATGAAGTGAATCCGAAGGCCATTACCATTGCTGAGGAAGTATCGGGTATGCCGGGACTGGCTGCTCCGTTCGAAGACGGAGGTTACGGTTTCGACTACCGTATGGCCATGAACATTCCTGATTACTGGATTAAGATTATCAAGGAACGTCGCGATGAAGACTGGAAACCGTCCAGCCTGTTCTGGGAGGTGACCAACCGCCGCAAGGATGAAAAGACCATCTCTTACTGCGAAAGCCACGACCAGGCACTGGTGGGCGACAAGACCATCATCTTCCGCCTGATTGATGCCGACATGTACTGGCACTTCAAGATCGGCGACGAGAATGGAGTGGTGGAACGAGGTGTTGCCCTGCACAAGATGATCCGTCTGCTTACGGCTTCTACCATCAACGGAGGTTACCTGAACTTCATGGGTAATGAGTTCGGTCATCCGGAATGGATTGACTTCCCGCGCGAAGGCAACGGATGGTCATACAAGTATGCACGCCGTCAGTGGAACCTGGTTGATAATCCGGACTTGTGCTATCATTACCTGGGCGACTTCGATGAGGCGATGGTCAAGCTGATTCGCAGCGTGAAGAACATCCAGAAATCGGATGTCATCGAGGTATGGCATAACGACGGTGACCAGATTCTGGCATACCGCCGCAAGGATTTGGTATTTGTGTTCAACTTCAACCCGACCCGTTCGTTTACCGATTATGGCTTCCTCGTACCGAGAGGTGCCTACGATGTGGTTCTGAACACAGACAACAAGCAGTTTGGTGGATTCGGCTTCTCAGACGACAGTCTCCGCCACTTCACCTGTGCCGACCCGCTTTATGCAAAAGACAAGAAAGAATGGCTGAAACTGTATGTGCCGGCCCGTTCTGCAGTTGTATTAAAACGAGTGAAAGATTGAATTGATATTGTATGAGTGATTACACAAATGCATTTTATAAGAAGACTGCACGCATCATGATTGCTGTATGCGGTCTTCTTTTTTCTCTGTTTAGTTTTGTATATCTTTATGTGTTCCAGCGCGATGTGCTGGAAGCCCTTCATTTCTCGCTGGCACATGGAAAGACAACCTTTGCTCCGATAGCCAGCGCGCTGGTCATTACGCTGATTCTGCTGTTGCTGCGCTGGGGGGTAAACAGTCTGCTGGGGCTGAAGGGAAGGGTACGTGCCCTGGCGTATGTGCCGTCCTTTCTGGTGCTTTGTGCCCTGACGGATGTAGGGCGTGGAGTGTATATCTCCGACTACCATACTCCGTGGACCTGGCTGTTGCCTTTATTGGTGTTGCTGTTTGTGGGAATCGGTTACTGGCTGCGTGGAGTTTTTCGGGTACAGCTGAATCACGAAGGAAGTCTCTGGGGACTGGTCAACAGTAACCTGGCTATCTTGCTGGGGTTGTGCCTGCTGACAGTGTGTGTGGGTAGTACCAACCGGCAGTTTCATCATGAGCTGGAGGCGGAACATTACCTGCGAGCCGGGGAGTATGACAAGGTGTTACGCGTAGGAGAAAAATCATTGGAGGCCAGCCGTACGCTGACAGCTTATCGTGCCGTGGCCTTGTCGCACTTGGGAAAGATGGGCGACAAGCTGTTTGCTTATCCGCAGTATTACCGTTCCGACGGGTTGTTCTTTGAAACGGATTCTCTGCACACGCTCCGTTATACGAACGATTCCATTTATTACCTGCTGGGAGCACGTCCTTATGAGGGAGAAGACCGTATGGTATTCTTGCGGAACATCTGCTACAAGGGAACCGGAAAATATACCTCGCTGGACTATTACCTTTCTGCCTTGCTGCTTGAAAAGAAACTGGACAGCTTTGCACAGGCCGTTCCCGATTTCTATTTGCCGGAAGATACCTTGCCGCGTTATTACCGGGAAGCTCTGACGCTGTATCATGTTCAGCGGAATGATACTGTATCTTTGCGTGCAGACAGTCTGACTTTAGATCGTTTCAAGGCTTACCAGACCTTGCAGCAGAAAGAGGGTTCTCCGCTGGAAGAACGCAACCGTATGCGTCGCGAGTTTGGCGATACCTACTGGTGGTACTATGATTATCAGGAATAAAAAACATTTGTGTAGAGATAAAAAAATTAAGAGAGGCTGCCGGGGAAATGCAGCCTCTCTTATTTTTTAAAGAACAAACGCTTTTGCCCTTACAGCTGATATTTTCACAAATACCAATACTGTTCTTATCTATTACTATGAAAAACATCTTTATAACATCCGGTTCACTTGGATTGTTCAGAGAAAAATGTAATTTTAACACTTGTTTTGATTCTGTTTCTATCGTTTACATATTTCCTTGAAGTCACAATAAGTGCACCGGTCTTCTTCTTCCGTCTGACTGAAACTCAGGTCGGGATTGAAAATTTCCTCCAGAAGTGCCTGTAGGCGGGTTCTGAACTCTTCTTCCAGCAATGAAAAGTCTTCCACAGGAGTGGTTTTGTTATACGATTCCTTGAGCTGGACGACGGGCGAGTAATCTTCTGCCGCAGCCCGGTGAATGTAGAGCAGGGCAGGAGCTACTTTCCGGTCATCATTCCGTTCACGCAGTTTCCGGCATACGATGGCGGCATACAGGAAAGTCTGGAATACGTAATTGGAACGTTTGGGGCCGGGCGTGAACAACGATTCTACGCTGGGCGGGGTGTCGGCCTTGCCTCCCGTCTTGTAGTCCACAATGCGGAGTACGTTGTCCTTGCTGTCCATACGGTCGATGATTCCCCCCATGCGCGAGCGGATGGCTCCCTTGGGTGTCTGTATCTCTACGTCCTCCATGACCCGTTGTTCGGAGCCTACGAAGGTAAAGGGAGCGTGGCGCAGGTCGTTGCGAAGCAGCTGCTGGATATAGCGCAGAATTACGGCGGAATTGATGAGTTGTACCCCGTTGTATTCCGGACGCTCGTCAGTAGGGAGATGGAAGAACAGTTCCTTGAATCCGTTGTCCACGTAATTCTGTAGTTTCACTTCTTCCTGGAGCAGAGCTTCCAGGGTGTCTTTGTTGATGACTTTTCCGTGTGCCGTGAGTTCTTTGTAGATGTGTTCGGCAGCGTAGTGGAAGATGCTTCCGAATTTAGCCGAGTCGATTTCGGCGCTTACTTCTTCGGGAGCTGCCAGTCCTGCTACGTACTTATAGTAGAACTTCAGCGGACAGTCCAGGTAGCAGTTCAGGGCTGACGGGGAAAGAAGGGCTTTCGGATTCACCCGCACGTCGAACACGCTCTGCATCCGTTTCATGATGTCGGGCGACTTGGGGATACAGATGGGTGAGGAAGCAATGGGCGACTGCTCTGCCTCCAGTTGTTTCCGCTGTACGGGATAGCCCCACTCAATCAGCAGCTGGAGCATGAAGCGCGACATCTCTCCCCGGTTCATGCCGTCGCTCACCGTGTTGTAGAGTAACGTAGCCTTCTCTGCCCGTTGCAGCAGACGGTAGAAATAGTAGGCATAGACTGCAATCTTGTGGTCGATGGTCGTCATGCCGAACGCCTTGCGCAGGCTATAGGGGATGAACGAAGCATCACCACCCGCCTTGGGTAACTGGCCTTCGTTGACCGACAGCAGAATAACATGACGGAAATCCAGGTTACGTGTTTCCAGTACCCCCATCACCTGCATACCGATGGCCGGCTCTCCGTGGAAAGGAATGCTGGCTGTCGACATGACGCGTACCAGAAGGCGGTGGAAGGTGGCAGGTTGTACCTCCAGGTCCTTGCTTTCAAGCAGGGCATGGAAGCGGTTGACCATGGTGAAGCTTTTGAACAAGGCTTCGCGATAGAGCTGGTCGAGGGCATCGCTGGTGGAGGCTGCCTGCTTGCGATACAGCTGTGCCACCTGCTTCAAGATGTCGGCCAGCCGTTTGCACAGCTCCAGGTTGTGGCTGCACGGTTTGAACAGCAGCGACAAGGCTTCGTCCCGTTCCAGTTCCGAGGGCAGGGGATAGAAGCGGTTCTTTTCCGTCAGTTCCTTTTCCAGCGGAGCGGCTTCTTCGGAAAGCAGTTGCGTGTACGGATGCTTCAGCACGCTGATGACTTCGGCAAATTGGTAGCGTCCGCTGCGGGAATTGTAGCCCGCAATGTGCAGTTCCAGCAACGTCTTTACGAAGCTGTAGGCCGGTGTCTGCGAGAGCGGGAAACCCATGGTGATGTTAATGTGGCGCACGTTATCCGGCAGTGAGTGAAGCACAGGTTGCAGCATGGCCTCGTTGCAGAGCACCACGGCCGTTTCCTTTTCGTTCTCCGTCAGGTTTTCCCGAATCCATTGCGGCAGGTAGCGTGCTTGTCCGTTTCCCGTAGGCGATTCGATGAAGGTTATTTCTTTCGGATGGTTCAGGTGGTCGAACAGGGAAGGCGGCAATTCCGAGGGGAAATTCTTCAGGTTGCGGCGGATAAACTCGCCTGCCTCGTGCGGATGCTTGTTCAGGTAGAAGGTATCGTAGTCCCAGTAGAACAGGGCCTTTCCTGCCTCGTGCAATTTGCTGAACAGGGTTTGTTCCACCTTATTCAGCACGTTGAATCCCACGAACACATATTTGTCGTAGGGAAACTGCTGCACGTCCATGGTCTCCGTCACCTCGCGGTAGAGCATTCCTTCATAGGCGATGCCCTGCTCGCGGAGCAATTCCTTGTATTGCGTATAGATGTCGCCCAGCACGTCCCACAATGAGATGAAACGTCGCTTCAGTTCCGTCACCTGCTCGATGGAGAAATTACGGAAGAACTGGCTCAACGCTTCCTTCTGTCCTTCCTCCAGGAAGTCATATTCGCCCGTCAGTTTGTTCAGGTCCTTCAGGTTGCTGAACAGCGACTTGGTGTCGGCCATGTTCTTGTCAGCATCGTCAAAGTCGCTGATGAGCATCTCGCCCCAGAAGTAGAATTCGTCCAGGCTCTCCTTGCTGCCCGTTATTTCACGGAACACCTTGTAGAGGTCGCACACTAATTTGATGGAATCGCCCGTCACCCATTGCGACGACTGGCGGAACAGTTCACTGATGCTCACGTAGGCCGGCGACCATACCGGGCGGTCGGATTCCTGTGCCAAGTATTCATTGAAAAAGAGGCTGGCACGCTTGTTCGGGAAAACCACAGCCACCTTCGTGAAGTCTCCGTTCATCTTCCGGTACAAATCGGCGGCCACCTGCTTCAAAAAAGTTTCCATATATTGCATTGTCGAAATATCGTTGTGAAAAAATAAACTCAGGCCGGAAGCGTCACTTCTTCCAGCTCATTGGCAAACACATACCAGAGGAATCCCCGGATGTGGGTGTAGCCCATCTGCGTGAGCAAATCCATGTACTCCTGCACCTGTGCGCGGTAAGCCTCGTTCTTCTTTCCGAACTTGAAGTCCACCACGACCACCTGTCCGTCTTTCCGCATCACGCGGTCGGGGCGGCGTGTCTGCATCTGTCCCTGCTCGTCGGTGTAGACAATGGCACACTCGTTGTAAAGCTCCCACGTGCCGCTGAACCAGTCCTTCACGGAAGGATGCTGCAAGGCCCAGTGCGCCAGTCCCTGAATTTGCTGCTTCTGCTCATCCGATTCGAACACCCCTTCGAAGCTCAGCCGTTCCAGTGCCGAAGGAAGGTCGTCCGCCTTTTCGATGTGGGCAAACACCTGGTGCAGCAACTGTCCCTGACGAATGTACTGTCCGCGAGTGTCCTCCGTGTCATCACCCTGAATGAAGTCGGCCGAACGGTTTGACTGCTTGAATTCGATGTGCGTTTCGATGCTTTCCATCTTCACGGGCACTCCCTCGCGGGGCGACGAAAGCCGGTTGGATTTGCCCGCCTTCTTCTCATCGTGCGCCGTGCAGAGTTCCCCGTATTCGCCCACTGCATCGTCTTCCGGATTCTCCTGTGCCAGCGGCAGTTCCACTTCCTGCATGAGCGGCAGACTGTTGTACAACAGTTCTGAAACCGTTCCCTTCTGTCCCGCTTTGGCGAAAATAATCAGGTTCTTGCAGGCGCGTGTAAACGCCACGTAAAGCAGATTCAGGTTGTCCACCCAGAGCTGTAATTTCTCTTCCAGGTAATCGTCGTGATACACCGATTCCGCCATGGCACCGGAATAGTTCACCGGTACGATGTCCAGGCGGTTGAACGGCGGAATGTCGGTTTCCTTTCCCGTGCCTGCCACGCTGCACCATATCAGATGGTTGTTCGTTTCGTTCTCCATCTTCCAGTCGCAGAACGGCAGCAGCACCGTGTGATACTCCAGTCCCTTCGACTTATGGATAGACAAGATGCGGATGCCGTCAATCTCGCCCGACGGGATGGTCTTCGCGTTCAGTTTCTCATCCCAGAAACGGATGAAAGCTGTTAGCTCCGACGAGTTGTTCTGCAGGTATTCCGTCACTGCATCATAGAAGGCACAGAGATATGCATCCTGCTTCTCGATAAGCTGCATGTCGAACAGCACGAACAACTTCTCTAACAGTTCGTACAGTGGCATGAAACGGAGTTCGTTAGCCTGCAACTGGAAGGCTGCCGGCAGGTAACGAGCCGGGTCGTCGAGCAGCACCGTGTTGAGGCTGATGTCCTTGCGCAATACTCCTTGCTGATAAGCTACCGCCAGTCGCGCCAGTGCGATGCGGTCGTCGGGTGAAGAAAGATACCGCAGTCCGTCGATGAGCATGCTCACTGCCAGCGATGCACTCAGCCGGAACGCCTCGTCGGATACGATGCGGTAGGGGGTATGTTCGTCGAAGTAAGCGGCAATGTCGGGGATACTCCGGTTCTTTCGCACCAGAATGGCCATCTCGTTGAGGCGGATACCCTCTGCGGTGAGGCGTTCCACTTCCTCGGCAAGCTGTTCCAAGGTTGCTTCCGTGTAAGGCCTCTCCTTGGAATCCTGCAGGAAGGTCACCTTTACGAAGCCCTTCTCCTCCTTCTTGGCACAACGCTGCCGCACGTCGCTGTACGCCTGTTCCAGTTGGGCACAAGGCATGCCCTGTTCCTCCTGATAGCGCCGGTTCAGTGTCTGGCAGGCCGCCGTGAAAAACTCGTTGTTGAAGCGGATGATGCGTGCCTCACTTCGCCAGTTCGTGTCGAGCGTACATTCCTTGATGCGGAAACTCCGGTCATTGCCCAGTCCCGCCAGAATTTTCCAGTCGCCGCTTCGCCAGCGGTAGATGCTCTGCTTGATGTCGCCCACGATGAGGCTGCCTTCCTTCTGTGCCAGACTTTCCTGCAACAGCAGATGAAAGTTCTCCCACTGCATGCGTGAGGTATCCTGAAACTCGTCAATCATCACCGTATCGATGGTGGTACCGATTTTCTCGTAGACAAACGAGGCATCTCCCTCCCTGATTAAGCTATGGAGCAAGGCATTGGTATCCGACAGCAGAAAACGGTTGTGCGCCTGGTTCTGCAAGCGTACCTCCTCGTCAATGTGCGCCAGCAAACGCAGGTTATTCAGGTAACGCAGCGAAAGGTCGCACGAGTTGAGCAGCAAGTTGTTCTGCGGACGACGGTTTTCCGCTTCCGCTAACAAGGGTATCAGTTCCGAAGCCGCCAGCGAACGGATTTCATCGCGGTGGACCGACGTTTTGGTCGTCCAGTTTTCCTCGCTTTCCAGGCACTTCTCCACGGTGGCATTGCGGATGTCATCGCTCAGTTTCCCGTTGGCCAGTTTGTTGAAATAACTGCCGATGCCCCGTGAGCCGTTCTTCAGGTCTGCCGGAGTCAGTCCGTGCATTTCGAGCAAGCCCGTAAACTGTTCGCTGAATCCCTTCATGAATTCCAGCACCTCTTCGCGGATACTTTTCAGCTCATCCCGGTAGGAAGGAATAAAGTTCGGGTCGGCCAGTTTCCGGCGCAGTCCTTCTCCCTTCTCGATGTAGCTCTCGTCGAAAATGTTCTGTCCGAATCCCTTGATGTCTTTCGACACATCCCAGCGGCGGTCGTTCACGATACGTTCCTCGATGTACTCCAGCAGCCAGTAGAGCACCGGTGAGCGCCGGTCCAGCTTCTCAATCATGGCATCCACCGCATCGCTCAGCACCTCCGTATTGTTCAGTTCGATAGACAAGTTGGCCCCTAACTCCAGTTCACGCGCCAGGTTGCGCATCACCGACTGGAAAAACGAGTCGATGGTCTCGATGCGGAAACGGCTGTAGTCATGAATGATGTGCCGTAATGCTTCGCGTGCCGATTCCCGGATTTCCTCAACCGATTTGGTTGATGTCTTCTGAATCTCCTTCAGGTAGCCCTCCGAACCTTCGTCGGCCGTAGCGATGCCGTATAGCTGTTCCAGGATACGCTCCTTCATTTCCGCCGTCGCCTTGTTGGTGAATGTCACCGCCAGAATCCTGCGGTAGGCATACGGGTCTTCAATCAGTTGTCTTATATAATGTACCGCCAGTGTAAAGGTCTTGCCGGAGCCGGCAGAAGCCTTGTAGACTAAAAGCTGGGGATGCTGTTCCATGTGTGATGTCGTTTTTAGGGTTTTCGTTACACAAACTTACGGAATTTTCGCGGAAAAACCGCAGGAAACCGCCGATTAGTGAGGGGAGAACCGTGGCACGTGTATCCGGAAATCTTCCTGCGGTATGCTGAAAATGCCTGGAAGCTTTCTATGTTTTCCGGTGCGGAACTGTATGTTTCCCGTCCGGAAAACGTAGGGTTTCGCCCTGGAAAACCTATGGTTTGCGTGTGGAAAACATAAAAAGTTGTAGTATGTTTCTTGTTTTATGTGACGGCCTTTGGAAAAGATAGATAGAGAATATCTACTTTAGTAAAATGTGTTTGAAAATGTTGGTATATATTAACAAACGTGATTATCTTTGTACCAGATAACCAGGTGGGAGAGCCTGGTTGTCCAGCAGAATTTAGAAATAAGATACCAAAAAACTTTTTATTATGAAATTAAGGCTATACATCGGAGGGCTGATAGCTTTCTCCGTTTTATTTTCTTCGTGTGGGAAAGACTCGGAAGAGGGAGAATCGTTTGAACCTCACACATATAATGTTTCGGGGAAGGTAGAAAAAGGACCTTTTGTGAGTGGGTCAACCATTACCATTCAGCCCATGGATTCCAAGCTTCAGGTAAGAGGTGATTTCTATTCCTCTACCATTCAAGACGATATGGGAAATTTCTCTTTTGGTTCCAAATTGTTTGAAGCTCCTTATGCAGAACTTACAGCTAACGGATATTTCTTTAATGAAGTAGAAGGAGAGCTTTCTTCAGGTACCTTAAGCCTGCGTGCATTGGTTGATTTGTCAGATAAGACCACGGTCAATGTCAATGTGCTGACTCATCTGAAATACCAGCGTGTACAGAAGCTGGTGGAAGGAGGTATGAGTTTCAAAGAAGCCAATACGCAAGCACAAAAAGAATTGTTTACGGCTTTCGGACTCCAGAAATATGAAGATAAGGATGCCTCTTCACTTTCCATCATTGGAGGTACAGATGAATCAGCTGCCTTGATTGCTATATCATCTTTATTGATTGTAGATAGAAGTGAAGCTGCTTTGACGGAGTATTTGGCCAAGCTGTGTAAAGAATTTGGAGATAACGGTGCATTTACAGAGTCAACTCGGCAGCAGATGGAAGAAGACCGGAATGCATTGGCCGGGCAGTTGTCGGCTGTTCGCAACCATGTTATTGACCGCTATGAGGAAATAGGCCTGCCGATAGAAGTGAAGGAACTGGCTTACTTCTTTGACTGGGACAATGACGGAGTGGCCGGAAATGAAACCTTACAAGAAGGGCAGACGGTTACACTGGAAACCACGGAGCTTCAGGTACCGAACCAGGGTGGCAATTATACGATAAAGATTACCTCTCCTGTACCAGTTTATTTGGAACCACTAATTTCAGAGGATGATGAATCGTATCCACCTCTCATTTCGGATGATTATTTTTCTACGAATATTTATGAGGGTTTGGCGGATGCATCTGTTTCCCTTGAGAAGTCGCTGGAGAATAATGTGCTTACCATTAATGTGAGTCCTCTAAATTCTCGAACTTCTAAAGAAGCTTCTGTGAAAGTATACGACTGTATGGGGAATGAGGTCGGAGAGGTGAAGATTGTCCAGGAAGGAAACCCTGATATGCCTCTGCCTAAGTTGGGAGAGACTGGCAAGACGGTGGTGGCTGGATTTGCTTTAGAACTTGCAAAAGCTTTTTCGCAGTGGTCGTTGATGGAACAATATTACCATTATAACAAAGAGGCAAATTTAGTTTCTCAATATATAAGTCCGGATGCGACGATTATAAGTGACATCTGGAACTCTTTTTATCGTGCCAATAGGATGAACCTGATGTTTAAGGAAGCAGAAGCGAAGCAATTGGGAGTATATCAGAGTTACTTTGATGTATGGAATGCTTTGTATTATTATATGGTTGTGGCATGGGGGGATGTACCTTATGTAGACAGTACTGATTTTGGGGTAGCAGGTGGCTCCAGTATTTTCAAGACCTCCCAGTCTGAGATATTTTCCCGTTTGATTAAGGAGCTGCAAGAGGCAATGGATAATCTGGAGGAAAAGAAGAATGAATCATTAAGAGACGTTAATGACTTTTTCTTTGTTTCCAGAGATGTGGCTCGTATACTTCTGGCAGATATTTATATGTATCAGGGTAATTATCTGCAGGCTGAATCACTTCTTGCCAAAGTTATATCCGGTGGCTTTTATATGTTGGACTCTTCCAATTATAACCAGAAAGAAACGATTACGGATTTATATAACAATGGGAGTGGAACAGAAACCATACTGGCAGTTCGGAATGGCGTGATGACACGTAGCAACATCTCGTTAGGAGTTCCTTCTCTTGTTCCTCTTATGACATATACAGATGTATTACTGTCATATGCAGAATGTCTTTGTAAAAACGGTAGAACGTCGGATGCAGAAATCCAGTTGAATAAGCTTGTTACAGCAAAGGAACTTCAATTGTCAGGTGTTACGGTTTTGGACAAAATTAAGAGTGCTCGGTTGCAATTGACGCTTTACTGTGACGTGAACTTTGCATTTTTGAAAAGGACAGGACTTGCAAAAGAGGTGTACGGAGTAGAAAACTATAGATTGTTACTCCCTATTCCACAAAGAGATGTGATTGCAGGTGGAATTTCACAAAATACTGGGTATTAAAATTTCGCAGGAATTTAGATGTATTGGATGCTTGGTTTGACTTGAATAAATACACTCAAGATTTGATAAAACTCTGGGAAAAATTTGTGTAATTCAAAATAAAAGCATACTTTTGCACCGCAATTAAGGATGGTTCCGTAGCTCAGCTGGATAGAGCAACGCCCTTCTAAGGCGTGGGTCCTGCGTTCGAATCGCAGCGGAATCACTGAAAGCTTTACAAATTACAAGGATGGTTCCGTAGCTCAGCTGGATAGAGCAACGCCCTTCTAAGGCGTGGGTCCTGCGTTCGAATCGCAGCGGAATCACGGAAAATAAGAGAAAATCAAGCGGTGAAAATATCGTTGGTTTTCTCTTTTTCTTTTATAAATGTTTGTAAGTTTATTAAAATTGCATATATTTGCACCCCGATAAAACTACCGACCTTGTTTTTACGGACACAAACAGAACGAGCTTAAGCTAAACTACAGAAAAAAATCACTTCGTAAGGCCGATTACAAACGAGCCTGTATTATATCATTTGAAAGGATAGAGAAAGCGTTCTTCTAAAATCGAAGAATAAAACTGACAAGAAGGACAGATACAGCCCGCAGACTGTTTTCGCAGTTGAGGGAGGTACCTGTGCAGGATTGTTTTTTAACCGGTACCTGAGGAGGGGGATTCCCTTCCTCAGGGTACCACTAAACCGCGATAACTAAACTTAATTGTCCAACAAAATCTTAAATCATCTATGAAAATAGAAAGAGCTACTCAGCTGCTATTCCTTTTGCTGATAAGTCAGGGAGGAAATGCGGCCTATGCCAACCTTCCGCGAGGAGCCAGTGCGTCTCCCGTACAGGTGTCGGCGCAAGCAAACAAAATCACAGTGAGTGGAACAGTCGTTGACGTCAACGGAGAACCTCTGGTAGGGGTGAGTGTGCTGGAAAAGGGTACCGGAAACGGTACGATTACCGACATGGACGGAAACTTCACCTTGTCAGCAGGCGAAGGGGCCGCACTCGAAATCTCTTACGTGGGGTATCAGAACCTGACGGTTTCTGCCAAGGAAACACTGGGTGTTCTGGTCATGAAGGAAGATACCGAACAACTGGATGAAGTGGTGGTAACGGCATTGGGTATCAAGCGCTCACAGAAGGCTTTGAGCTACAATGTGCAGGAGGTGAAGAATGATGTGCTGACAAAGGTAAAGGATGCCAACTTCGTGAACAGCCTGAACGGAAAAGTAGCCGGTGTGAGTATTCAGCGCAGTGCTTCGGGTGTGGGTGGAGGTACCCGCGTCGTGATGCGTGGAAACAAGTCTATCAAGGGAGACAACAACGTGCTGTATGTGATTGACGGTGTGCCCATGGGCAATCAGGCCGACCGCACAGGCGACGGTACGGGCTTCGGTGCAGGACGCACGTCGAGTGAAGGTATTGCCAGCTTCAACCCTGAAGATATTGAAAGTCTGTCGGTGCTGACAGGTCCCTCGGCTGCTGCACTCTACGGAGCCAATGCGGCCAACGGTGTCATCCTGATTACCACGAAGAAAGGTGCTGCCGGAAAAGTGAGTGTCAACGTGTCGTCATCGGCTGAATTCTCGAATCCTTTCGTGCTGCCGCGCTTCCAGAACACCTACGGAAACGTGAGTGGGGAGGCTGCCTCGTGGGGAGAAAAACTGCCGGTACCTTCTTCATATAATCCGGCCGACTTCTTCAATACCGGAACCACTTTTACCAACTCTTTTAATCTGTCTGTGGGAAATGACAAGAACCAGACGTATGTGTCCGGTTCGGCGGTCAATGCCAAGGGTATCGTGCCCAACAACAAATACCACCGCTACAATGCCATGGTGCGAAATACCACCAAGTTCTTCAACGATAAGCTGACCATGGACTTGTCTGCCAGCTACGTGCGTGAGTATTACAACAACATGCTGTCCTACGGTACGTATTTCAACCCTCTTCTGGGAGCTTATCTGTATCCGCGCGGAGAGAATTTTGAGAAGGAAAAGTATTTCGAACGCTATGATGCCGAGCTGGGCTACAATGTGCAGTCGTGGACACCGGGCGACTTCGGTATGGCTGTGCAGAACCCTTACTGGGTGGCTTACCGCAATTTGCGTCCTGAGGTGAAAGACCGCTACATGCTGTATGCATCGTTGAAATATGAAATTACCGATTACCTGAACGTGAGTGCACGAGGCCGTCTGGATAATACCTACACGGAGAAGGAAGACAAGCGTTATGCCTCTACGCACGGTACGTTTGCCAAGCCGCTGGGACGTTATGCTTATTCGAATGAGACTTTCCGCCAGAAATATGCAGACATTATGGCCAACCTTTCGAAGCCTTTTGCCGGAGATTTTTATGCCAATGTCAACGTGGGTGCTTCTTTCGAGGAATACGATACAAAAGGAAGAGGATATGGCGGACAGCTGCTTAAGGTGCCGAATCTGTTTGCTTATGATAACATAGACCCTTCTACCGGTGTACCTTCACAGACGGGAGGTGACAACCGTAAGATGAATCTCGGTGTGTTCGGCTCTGCGGAAATCTCATGGAAGTCGGCCGTGTATCTCACACTGACCGGTCGTGCCGACAAGCCTTCTCAGCTGGTCAACAGCAAGTCGCCCTGGATATTCTATCCTTCTGTCGGACTTTCGGCTATTGTGACGGACTTGTTGCCCGAAACCATGCGCCAGTCCATTTCACCGGTGCTGGGCTTCCTGAAAGTGCGTGCTTCATATACGGAGGTGGGTTCGCCTATTCCTTACACCGGACTGACTCCCGGAACCATAACGCACACCATTGAAGGTGGTGTAATCAAACCTTTCAAGTATTATCCGCTGCCGGAGCTGAAGCCGGAAAGAACCCGTTCTTATGAAGTAGGTATCGACTCCAAGTGGCTGAACAATACCGTGTCGCTGGGTGTGACGTTGTATAAATCGAATACCTACGACCAGTTGCTCGAAGCCAAGCTGTCGGAAACGTCGGGTTATGACTATATGTTCGTGCAGGCCGGTAACGTGGAAAACCGGGGTATCGAACTGACGCTGGGATACGACCAGACCTTTGGCAATTTCTCATATAGTACCTCGCTGACAGCTACTGCCAACCGCAATAAAATCATCGAACTGGCTTCGAACGTGAAGAACCCCGTGACCGGAGAGGCACTCGACCTGAGCGACATCAAGGTGGGACGTTTCCGCCTGCGCGAAGGAGAAGAAGTGGGTACGATATATGCGGAAGAACGCCTGAAACGTGATCAGGACGGCTACATCGTGTACAATGAAGGCCAGACCATAACCACGGAATCTACGGAACCCTACAAGCTGGGTAGTGTCAATGCCAAGTGGAACCTGGGCTGGAGAAACGGCTTTACCTACAAAGGCTTTAACCTGAACTTCCTTGTGACTGCCCGTTTGGGAGGTATCGTGGTATCCAAAACACAGGCTGTGCTCGACCAGTTCGGTGTGTCGCAGGCCTCGGCCGATGCCCGTGATGCCGGAAAAGTCATGGTGGGCAATGTGGCAGTTCAGCCAAAAGACTATTATGAATCGGTGGTGAACCTGGATGCGTATAATGTGTACTCTGCTACCAACGTCCGCCTGCAGGAAGCCAGTCTGGGATACACCTTCCCCAATTCCTGGTTCAAGGGTACTCCGTTCCATAGCGTGAACCTGTCCGTGTATGGTACCAACCTTTGGATGATTTACAACAAAGCTCCTTTCGATCCGGAACTGACGGCTTCTACCGGCACCTTCGGACAAGGATACGATTACTTTATGTTGCCCAGCCAGCGCACGTATGGAGTGAGCCTTAAATTTGGATTCTAACAAATCATGAAAAACAACGTATAATATGAAGATAAGAAACTATTTGATACCTGTATTTTCCGTATTGGCACTTGCATCTTGCAACTATGAGCAGATCAATACAAATATCTATGGTGTGACGGAAGAAGGAATGAAGACGGGCGGACTGCTGTATGGGGCTCCTTTCATGGACATGCAGAAGCTGGTTATTCCCATCGGTTCGCCCACAGAATCGACAGGACCGGGCAATGACCTGGCCAATACAGACATCATGTCGGCCGGCAACTACATCGGCTACTGGGGCATGAACAACAACTGGAATTTCAACACGGAGGCCACGTGGAACTTTACGGATGCCCGTATGAGCTATGCCTACCAGAATTTCTATTCGAAATTGTTCCGTGCATGGAATGACATCTACAAGCATACGAAGGATTCTGAAGACCCTGCCGATAAGGAAGTGCGGGCTGTGGCCAATATTGTCAAGGCTGTTGCCTGGCTCCGCGCGACGGATGTGTTTGGTCCGATTGTATATACCAACGCCGGCAACGGAGATATTGCACCGAAACTGGATTCGCAGGAGGCCGTGTACAAAGCGATGCTGGCCGACCTGAAGGACGCTTCGGAACTGCTGGTAAATACCGCTTCGAAAGTACTTCCGTCGTACGATTTGATTTATGACGGAAATGCTTCCAGCTGGGTTCGTCTGGCCAACTCTCTGATGCTGCGCATGGCTGTCCGCGTGCATTTCAAGGATGAGGCGCTGGCAAAGGAATACATCACGTTTGCCCTTGACCCTTCTCACGGGGGTGTTATAGAAACCGTGGCACAGGAGGCCAAGATACGGAGCACGGATAAGTTGCCGCTGATGAACTCCATGCTGCCAACGGTGGAGGACTACGGAGAATGCCGTCTGGGAGCTACCATCTGGGCTTACATGCAGGGATATAAAGATCCTCGCTTGCTTGCTTATTTTACGGCTACTTCGAATGGCTATTTCGTACCTATTCCTCCTACAAACTACAATCCCCTTAGTACGGAGGCCAAGAATGGGGCTTCCAAACCGAAGGTCGATGCCGCTTCTCCTTTGTTCTGGATGCGTGCCTCGGAGGTGTCTTTCCTGAAAGCAGAGGCTGCTCTTTACAAACTGACAGGAGGCAATCCGAAAGATTTGTATGAAGAAGGTGTTACCAAGTCGTTCGAGGAAAGCGGCGCAAATGGAGTTGCAGCTTATCTGCAGACTGACGATCTTCCTTATGACATCAACCGTTCTGTGTTGCCTTATAACCGTGAATATTCCTGCAAGCTTTCTCCCGGAAATGTGGCTCCCAAGTGGAACGATGCCGATTCGGATGAAGTGAAGTTGCAGAAAATCATTACCCAGAAATACCTGGCACTCTATCCCAATGCCGTGGAAGCCTGGACCGAATATCGCCGAACAGGCTATCCTTATCTGCTCAAACCGGCTTATGACAAAGCTTACGTGAGCATAGGAGGTGAAGAAGATGCCATTACGCCCGAAAGATTCCGCTTTGCTCCGGCAGAATATGGTACAAACCCCAACATGTCGGAAGTGCCGGCGCTGCTGGGTGGGGAAGACCAGGGAGCAACCAAGCTGTGGTGGGTGCGCAACAACCGTCCCAAACAGCCGAAATGAGAAATGAGTTTTACGGAAAAGTGTAACAAATGAAGCGATGAAAAAAATCATAAGATATGCAGGAGCCCTGCTGCTGGCGGCAGGCTTCGTGGCCTGTTCCGAATGGACCGTGCCTGAAAGAGAAACGTTCGAAAACCAGGAGAACCTGGAAAAATACATTCCCTTGCTGGAGGCGGAAAGTGAAGCCGACCTGACTCCCTCCATGCGTGACTATTTTGCCAAACTGAGAGAATACCGTCAGACGCCTCATGTGAAGGGATTCGGCTGGTTCGGCAACTGGACCGGACGAGGCAGCAATGCGCAGAACTACCTGAAGATGCTGCCCGATAGCGTGGACTTCGTATCCTTGTGGGGTACGCGTGGAAACCTTTCGGAAGAACAGAAAAAAGACTTGAAGTTCTTTCAGGAAATCAAGGGCGGAAAAGCGCTGTTGTGCTGGATTGTACAGGACCTGGGCGACCAGATGACTCCTCCGGGACAGGAACCGAAGAAATACTGGATTGAAGAAAAAGGAGGGGGTAACTTTGTGGAAGGCGTGAAGGCCTATGCAAATGCCATCTGCGATACCATTGAGAAGTACAACCTGGACGGTTTCGACATTGACTATGAGCCCGGCTATGGTCATTCAGGTTCGATGGCTAACGGTGAGATGATCAGCGAAAATTCGGGCAATACGGACATGTTCGTATTTATCAAAACCCTTTCAGACCGTTTGCGTCCGGCCGGCAGAATGCTGGTAATGGACGGTCAGCCTGAGAAACTTTCTACCGAGGCTTCCAAGTACATCGACCACTATATTTATCAGGCATACTGGGAACGTTCCACCGCACAGGTCCTTAGGAAAATCAATCAGCCTCACCTTGAAAACTGGGAGCGGAAGACCATTATCACCGTAGAGTTTGAGCAAGGCTGGCAGACAGGTGGAGTAGATGAGTACACCAGCGTACGTCCGGAAATCAATGCTTATCCGGAAGGACGTCAGATTTTTGATTATGCCACGCTGGACCTTCCCGACGGCAGACGCATCGGTGGCATCGGTACGTATCACATGGAATACGACTATGGAAATACACCTCCTTACAAATGGCTCAGAGAAGCCTTGCGCTTGGGAAATGTGGTTTATCCGGGTAAGTTAGATTAAAATTTGAATTATGAAAAAGAATTTATATTTCAGCATATTCGCAGGAGCCTTGCTGATTTGTTCCTGCCAGAATGAATTATACAAGGATGCAACCAGTGAATACCGGTCGGCACAGGGGGCTTACATCAAGACTGGCGAATCTTCGCAGGTATTCGTGGAAGAAGGAAAGGAAGTCGACGTGAAGTCTATCACCGTATCACTGGTACAGCAGGAAAATGATACTAAGACGGTGACGGTAGAGGCCGGCAACAAGGAGCAGCTGGAAGCATATAACAAGAAGCATGGAACGGATTATCTGATGCTTCCGCCCGAAATGTATGAGGTGGGCAAGGAAGTGGTGTTCAACTCCAAGCAGACATTGCAATATTTGCCGGTAAAGTTTAAGGATGTGAAATTCTCCTTGCAGGGAAGCTACGCCTTGCCGGTAAAACTGAGGGGCGGTACGGTACCCGTGATTGACAGTGAATCTGAATCACTGATTGTACTGGAGCAGCGCATCAATACGAAGTGTCTTCGCATTGACGGATACGGCAGTGAAGATGCCAAGATGTTCCCGGACGATTTCAAGGTGGACCAGTGGACGATGGAGGTTATGGTGAACCGTAGTGCATACCAGAGCAACAACCGCTCGATCTGTGGTACCAAACTCGTATCTGGAGCCGGTGCACTCGATGAAATCTATCCTCGCTTCGGCGACGTGACCATCCGTCCCGACCAGCTTCAGTTTAAGACTGGAGGTTCTCAGATTGACGTACCGGCGGATGTCTTTGCGGCACAGGCCGACACCTGGTACATGCTAGCTTTCGTGTACGACGGTAAGAAAAACTATGTATATGTGAATGGGGAATTGGTGGCCGACCGTGAAATCCGTACAGGGCCTTACGGTCTGGTAGGTTTTTGGATTGGCGGTGCGAACGAGCTGGTTCGTGAAATCCGTTTCTGGAAGACGGCCCGCACACCTCAGCAGTTGAAGCAGTTCATGTGGAAAACTGTAGACGGAAGTGATGAGAATCTGGTGCTGTATTATCCACTAAACGGAAAGAAGCGCAACCTTGACACGGGAGAAATCACCGAGGATGAAACCATGCTTTGGGATTTCAGTAACAATGCCAAACATCTGCCTCTTCCTTCAGGGGCTAAGTTTGCTGATAATGACGGAAAAGGCTTTATGTTCCCTTTGGTTGATTAATTATAGGTTTTATTAATGAAGAAAGGCTGTCTCCAACACTCTGGTGTGGAGGCAGCTTTTTATGTGTTATTATAGGGACAAATGATATTTAAATATAGAAAAACTTTTAGTATCTTTAAACAACGGGAAACAACTATCACTCCAAGAGCTCCCGTCTTCTTGTGTTGTGATTTGCTTTCATTTTAGTATCTTTGAACCATTAGAAACAACTAAAATGTATCCTCAACAACATCATCTTTGTTGTGATTTGCTTTCATTTTAGTATCTTTGAACCATTAGAAACAACACTTTTCAAAGTACTCCAACGATAGGGAAGTTGTGATTTGCTTTCATTTTAGTATCTTTGAACCATTAGAAACAACACGTCGACCTGATTTAAACTGAACAATACCGTTGTGATTTGCTTTCATTTTAGTATCTTTGAACCATTAGAAACAACGACGTGACGCAGAGGGCCAAATCAATGACTGTTGTGATTTGCTTTCATTTTAGTATCTTTGAACCATTAGAAACAACTTGTAAGTTTTAATTGTTTATTTCTGTATTGTTGTGATTTGCTTTCATTTTAGTATCTTTGAACCATTAGAAACAACTGGCCAAAGAAAATACGAATGTGCTCAAGGTTGTGATTTGCTTTCATTTTAGTATCTTTGAACCATTAGAAACAACATAAGCGTTAACATTACGCAAGTCGTTGATGTTGTGATTTGCTTTCATTTTAGTATCTTTGAACCATTAGAAACAACCGATGATACCAATAAGTAGTTATAACACCAGTTGTGATTTGCTTTCATTTTAGTATCTTTGAACCATTAGAAACAACCCAACTGAGAATAAAACTCCTCAATCTTCTGTTGTGATTTGCTTTCATTTTAGTATCTTTGAACCATTAGAAACAACATATTAGTATATTTTTAGACACACAAAGAAGTTGTGATTTGCTTTCATTTTAGTATCTTTGAACCATTAGAAACAACGCCAAAATTTTACCATTTGCAAGCAAATGCGTTGTGATTTGCTTTCATTTTAGTATCTTTGAACCATTAGAAACAACAAAGTTATGAACAGGATAAATGCCTATAAGTTGTGATTTGCTTTCATTTTAGTATCTTTGAACCATTAGAAACAACAAGAGTGGAGTATACTACGACACCAAGGGTGTTGTGATTTGCTTTCATTTTAGTATCTTTGAACCATTAGAAACAACCCAAAGACATAATATTAGCCATCTTCAGAGTTGTGATTTGCTTTCATTTTAGTATCTTTGAACCATTAGAAACAACTCACTTCATATTGCCATTTCATTTAAATAAGTTGTGATTTGCTTTCATTTTAGTATCTTTGAACCATTAGAAACAACTATACTACGTCATAACTCATTTCACTTCTTGTTGTGATTTGCTTTCATTTTAGTATCTTTGAACCATTAGAAACAACCTCATCTACATATACTTTCACTTTTAACTGTTGTGATTTGCTTTCATTTTAGTATCTTTGAACCATTAGAAACAACTTAATTTCGATTTTAACCTTTTAAGATATTGTTGTGATTTGCTTTCATTTTAGTATCTTTGAACCATTAGAAACAACTATTTCGACTATTGTATGTTCTAATTCGTGTTGTGATTTGCTTTCATTTTAGTATCTTTGAACCATTAGAAACAACACTCTATATTAATTAATTATTCAAACATCGTTGTGATTTGCTTTCATTTTAGTATCTTTGAACCATTAGAAACAACTCATTGATTGTTTCTTGTTGTCTATCAGTAGGTTATAAGTAAATTTAGAAAAAGAAAAAGTTGTTTCTTGAAATAATAAATCCCATATTAACCATGGGATTTATTATTTTAAAAGAGTTCTAATTGTTGTCCTGGTGTTTTTACCCCACTTGCTTTCTTGCCATAAAATAGCTCAATTTCTCCAAACTGTTTGTCTGTGATACATATAATTCCAACTTGACCATATTCAGGTAGAAAGGATTTTACTCTTTTTATATGCACTGCTGCATTTTCACTGCTTGCACAATGGCGTACATAGATAGAGAATTGAAACATTGTGAATCCATCTTTTTGTAGATTTTTGCGAAAATCAGTATAAGCTTTTTTATCTTTCTTTGTTTCTGTTGGTAGGTCAAAAAGAACTAAAATCCACATAACTCTATATTCGCTGAAACGTTCCATTAGAATTCAGGATAAATGATTTTTCGTGATTCTCCAGAAAAGCATTTATATAGTGATGCCGTTGTTTGGCTTGCTGCTATCATAAGAGGACTTCTTTTCCCACTGATTCTGACATCTATTGTGGGGATGGATAATAAACTGGCTTTTACTTCTTTTGTAAGTTCCATTTTGTTTTCAGAGTATAGTTGATAGACTAGCTGGTCTATGAAGGGGCGATATGGTTCCATAATATCGTCTGCTAAGCAATAGGCATTGTATCGGTTATGATGGTGAATGCCTAATGTGGGTAATAATCCGCTTGTTACAAGAGAACGTGCGATAACTGCACGGAGAATGGCATAACCATAATTTAAAAGATTATTAGGGGGTATGCCATCTCGGTCTCTTGTAAAATTTTCAATGTCATGAAAAAGTGTTTTCCAGTAGAAAGCTGCAGCACGTGCTTCCAGATTGTCGGGGTCTCCACTTCGTACATCGTTAGCCCATATACGCATGCATTTTATATCTTCGTTTATACATATGGATAAGGAAGATGCTTGATTGTTGATTTTTGCTTGAATGGTTTGTTGCCATAGTTGTTTCTTTAAAGGCAAAGAAGCATCCAGTTGTTTCCGAAAACGCTCATTTTGGGTAGTGTTTCCATAGAGAGGGAGCATTAATCCTACAGGCATACTTTTACTGTCACAAGTAATAAGTGCACAATTATTTTCAAGCAATGCTTCAATAGCTCCGGACGTAATGGTGATTTGTTTATTATCCAAAATAACAACACCTATATCTTCAATAGGTTTGGTTATTTCAGATTGACGTTTCATCGCTTCCGGAAGTGAAGAACATTTCTCTACTTCCGGAAGTTTTATGACAAGTTGGGCATTACGTAATGATAGGTATGCTGGGTTACCAAAATATAATGTTTTCTTTATCATAGGCTGATTGACGTTATAATGTTTCCTAATCTATCTGTTTTGATAGGGATGCATGTTTCTTTTATCATTTCTCCTGTGATAGCTCTTTCCATTTTATTCAGTGGAGAAAATTCATATTTATCAATAATTGTATTGGCTACATTGGATTTGATAAAGAAACATTGATTTCCTGTACAACTTACCATTTTATAAATTCTATCTTTTTGTATTGGTTGATTAATATGTCCATTTTCTATTTCTTCTTTTATTGGTACATATACTAAATCATTGGGTGATAATATAAATTTAGGCAGATTTCCTTTTTCGTTTTCGGGTGCAGGGGGTAATCCTTTCTTCAATCTTTCAATAACTACATTTAATGGAATAGACGCAAAGTTGCGTTTATGAGCAGTTTCATATATTGCAAAGAACAAGTTAGTACCTTTTGCTGCCTCTACAAACTTAGTGGATTTATTTCCTGTTTGTCCAACAGCGAATTTATCGGCTTGTTCGTATGTTCTGACTTTATAAATTGGCTGATGAAATTTTCCATTATTTAGGGATGTAATATTTTTATTCATTTGTTCAATACCTTCAGGTGAGAAGGCTTGTTCCGGATTATTGCCATTCTGCTCCAAATGGCGCAGTAAAATTTGTTGGATTCCTGTATCTGCAACTTTTTCTTCTATCTTCTTTTTATTGAAAGTTGTATTTATTGATTCACGGCAAGCAAAGAATCTGTTGGCAGTTTCTTTGGTGAAATAGTATACTGGTATCTTCTTTAGATTTATTTCTTGCCAAATATCTTTATTGTCTTCAAAGTATTTTTTGATTTGTTTTTCATTGAGTCCCTGCGTTAAAAGCTCTTTTATTTTTTTCTTTAAGTCTTTTTCAATAATTCTTTGGGGATTCTCAAGAACGGCTTTCAATGTAGCAGTGGTTGTTCTGCGCAGGTTGATTTCTCCATATACGGTTTCTTTATGCATGGGCTTACGGATAGCCCAGCTATCACCTTGTTTTTGTGAGCAACTTACTTTCTTTCCGTTTTCATAGTGGATATAATGGTTAGTTGTTTTATTGATAATACGCAGATTTTGTTTGAAGCTTACAATGATGTTGCCTAAAATGGAATACACATCTTGGGTAAATGTATCCCAAGGTTTGTCAATGAGCCATTGATAGTTTCCCAAATTGTCGGTTTTTGTTTTCTTGCATAATATTTGTCGCAGGTCCTGACGTGAAATCTTTGCATTCTTGCTGGCCGATTCATTATTTAAATAATTGACTATATTCCGGTTGGCACAGGCTATGACAATAGCGTCCATGGCATGATGGCGGTGGTCAATACGCTTTTTGTTGAATCCCTTTTGTAAATCTAACGGCATAGCAGGAATTGTTTTATTGCAGGCATTGGTTGTCGTAAAGCGATTGCTTTCCGTAATTTCGTTCAAGCGCATGAAACGAGGTAAAATGATTTTATTCCATACATCGTTGAGTCCCCAGTCTTTTTTTAGCCGGTATGTAATACTTCCAGTGCAAACAATAACATTTTTGGACGTAGCTTCTTCTTCTCCTTCTTCACGTACTATATTAGATAATAATGATTTTATAAACTTGCTAATGTAACGGCTGTCGTTTAATTGACGTTCAATAAACTGGTTTGGAATGTCCTCCATCAACAACTTTTGCATTTTAGTGCGGTTGTAAGAATAATGTTCTTTCACAAATAGCTCATAAGCTTCAACCGTTTGTATTTTAACGTTTTGTCCGAATCCTAGTTCTACTATTCTTTCTTGATTGTTTTTGATGAATTCATAGCCTAACATATTGCCTTTTAGTTTATTAACTTCTGCTTCACAAATAACTTTATTTGTGAATGAATCATCAAAATAACGAGATTGAGGAATTACATGTTCAATTTCGTATGCAGGGGTGAAAAGTTTTCCCAAAGGAATCATAGCTCCAGTATAAGGAGAACGATATTTTTGTTCCAGCCAGCATTTATAACGTAAGACATCGGATGTAGACGGGCGTTTTTTGGTATCAATTTCATTGAATTTCTTTAAAATAACAGCAATATCTTCTGGTATATCTTTAGTTTCGTTTAGAACTTCTTCTTCATATATACGCAATAAATCTTGCTGACTTGGAGAGTGCGGGCGTACGTTCTCAATTCCAAATTCTGGATTGGCAAATTCAGTAAGAAGTGCCTTGATACGCAGATTGGTGTTTTCGTTTTCTTGTATTTGTTGGGTGAGTTTTCTGCGTTTCTCGGCAGGATTCTTCATTTCACGTCCTAATTCGACATGAATTTCATCAATATGCCCTGTCTGTTTCCAAATATCTCGTACAGTGCGTAAGGTTTCCATGATGATTTGTTCCACAATAGGATTGTGTAAAGAATGTTGCTTGAATGCGTTTAGAAAAGCATCAATGTCTGAAGGTTGTTGCCATTTAGTAACGTCCTTTATCTCTGAATGGCGGTTATATACGATATAGCATGCCAGCCAGGTTGGAAGTCCCTGAAATGAGTATAAATTGTCCAAATGGATTGTTTTTTCTCTGGTTCGGTTCTTTATGTTTTCTTCAAACTCTCCAGTTAATATTTTTTCTATACGGTCAAGAGTTGTACTGTCGAAATTTTCTGCTTTCCAATATCTTCCTATACGCATAAGTGGCAATAGTTTTTTGATAGCTTTGGCAGAATAGGAACCGTAATCTTTCTCGAAAGGAGGAATTTGCTGAAAAGTATCTGCAAATTTATCGCTTAAATAGTTTTTATCAGCGAAATGCTGTAAAGCTTTTCTGAGTTCATTCTTGTCAGAAATAGAGTATAGAATATGCCATAGTTTCTCTTCTATTTCTGATGTTAAGGCTGATTGCTCTATTCCTGCTTTTTCCCAATATGACAGTATCTTGTAGTGAGTCTCATTACAAGGATATGTCTTGTCCTCTACATAATTCCAGCGATAATTTGCTATATTCTTTTTTAATCCAAATGCTGGTTTTTTAAGAAATGTGTCTTGTCTGATTTCTTTTTTCTGATTAAGCCAGTCGAACAAGTTTGCGTAGGCATCTTCGGTTTTCAGAAATTGACTTGTTACATCTATGTCAGTAGTGAATTTTCCGTTTATGGTTCCTTCCTTTTGATAAATTCGCAAGTTTGATATAAATTGCCATAGACGAAACTCTTGAAAAAGAGGATGTGATTTGGCTATACACTTTAACGGAGAAGTGCATATTTCTCCTGTTTCTTTATTGATGTATGTGTATTCTTCGTAAGGACAATTACTAATAAGCGATTTTTTGCTTTTAAGTGGACGTTGATAGAATAAAATATCCTCAATAAGCAATTGGGCAATGCTATATTTTGCAATAGCATTACGATGGGCTTCGTTATTAGGATACAGTTCTTCAATGCAGGCTTCTAATAAATTGGAGTCTCGCAATTCTGGGTGAAATTCTTCTTGTTTCTTTAATATCTGATTTAATTCGTCTTTATAATACTTGCGTTCAATGGTGCGAATCAATTTTCCCCGAATCTTTTGGCTAGGAGTTTGTAATAGTGTATCATAGATGTATGCGCCTACTGTTTTATGAGATGTGTCAAGATCTTTTTGAGTTTTTGTTTTAATAAGCTCCCACTGTTCTTCCCATTCTTGTTCGGTAGGAATTTTGAAACGACGGCTTAACTCTCCATTTTCATCATATTTGTCATTTCCGTTTTTATCAAGGTCTATGATTGCAATAATATCTTTTTTCTGACTTTTCCAGTCGGGCATGTTTTTACTGAAAAACTTTCCTTTCTCTCCGTTTTCAAGTGTTATTGTGAATATTTTTAATCCTTTATAAACTTGCCCTGTGTCAGTAATATCTGTTACAATCTGGCTGTCAAAATATTGCCGTGTTTTAGAAGATGCTTTTTCTGTTTCCTCTTCGCGCAGCTGATAGTATCCTCTTTTCTGATTGAAATTTAATAAAACCCAAGCTAATTCTTCTTTTTCAATTTTCTGTATCAATGCCTTTTTGCGCAAATAAAACAAAGTCCAGTCGTATGGAACTTTTTTTATTTGGCTGTTGTTTTGTAAAAAGTCATTGAGCATCTCCTGAAATGAACTTTGAAAGATAAAGTAAGGAAGTCCATGCGTATTTGTTGTCCAAGCGAGTTTTGGCTCAGAATTGGCAATAAATTTTCCATACCTGTCTAATTGGTTGGCATAATGCTTGGGAAGAAATCCTAATAATTGTAGGATGCGATGCAGTCTTTCTCTTCTGAGTTTTTTGCGTTCATATAATCGGCGTACTCCACGAAATTGAGTACGGTTGGCTGTTTGTGAAACTGTATTTCCTTTATTGAAGTCTCCTAATTGGGCGGCATCCATAGGAATTATTCTGCTTCCTGCAGCCTCTATACCTTTTAGTTGTTCTTTTTGGGTTGTTTCGTCAAAGCTTGAACTGATAACTGCCCATCCTATACTGTTTGTGCCTAAGTCTAAACCTAAAATGTGTTTCATAGTTGTATTTTTTCAATTTTCTCAAAACTACTAATTTTTTATGAAAAAAACTTGTCTTTTGTATTGTTTCTTTTTACTTTTGTAAAACTAAAATGAAGCAAATCACAATAAGGATTATTCCGTTGTGAAAACATTTAGGCGCTTGCCCATCGTCCTTTATCGGTGGGCTTTTTTATTGTTTTGTATTTTCTATAAATAAAAATCCCCTCCAGAACTCATTCATTACAAATAGTTCCGGAGGGGATTAATTTTATCTATATTTTTAAGCGGTACGGATTATTTGTATTCGTCCCAGCTCTTGATAGCGATGTCGTCAATGCTCATAGAGCAGAAGGCATTGATGAATGCACTTGCCAGACGGGCATTGGTTACCAGAGGAATGTTCAGGTCGACTGCGGCACGACGAATCTTGTATCCGTTTTCCAGCTCGGTAGGAGTGAGGTCACGCGGAATGTTTACCACCATGTCGATTTCTTTCTTGTGCAGCATTTCCAGTGCCTGAGGCTGACCTTCTTCGCTTGGCCAGTATACGCGGGTGTTTTCCACTCCGTTTTCTGCCAGGAACTTAGAAGAACCGCCGGTAGCGAAGATGTTGTAACCTTTGGCCTTGAGGGCGCGCGCTGCCTGAAGCAAATCTACTTTCTGTTTCAGTGTACCGGTAGACATCAGGACGTTCTTTTCCGGAATGCGGTAGCCTACAGACAGCATGGCTTTCAGTACGGCACATGAAGTGTCGTCGCCGATACAGCCAACTTCACCTGTAGAAGCCATGTCTACACCCAGTACAGGGTCGGCCTTCTGCAAACGGTTGAACGAGAACTGGCTGGCCTTGATACCTACGTAGTCGAGGTCGAAGAGGTTCTTTTCAGGCTTTTCTACCGGCAAGCCTAACATGACTTTGGTTGCCAGCTCGATGAAGTTAATCTTCAGCACCTTGCTGACGAACGGGAATGAACGGCTGGCACGCAGGTTACATTCAATTACCTTGATGTCGTTTTCACGAGCCAGGAACTGGATGTTGAACGGACCAGAGATGTTCAACTCTTTCGCAATCTGACGAGAGATACGCTTGATGCGGCGTACGGTTTCTACGTACAGTTTCTGCGGCGGGAACTGGATGGTAGCGTCGCCTGAGTGTACACCGGCAAACTCGATGTGCTCAGAGATGGCGTAAGCTACGATTTCACCGTTCTGTGCCACGGCATCCATTTCTACTTCCTTAGCGTGTTCGATGAACTGGCTTACTACTACCGGATGCTTCTTCGACACGTTAGCGGCCAGCTGCAGGAAGCGTTCCAGCTCTTCCTGATTAGAACATACGTTCATGGCTGCACCAGAAAGCACGTATGACGGGCGAACCAATACAGGAAAGCCTACTTTTTCGATAAATGCGTTGATATCTTCCATAGAAGTCAGTGCGCTCCATTCAGGCTGGTCTACGCCGATACGGTCGAGCATAGCCGAGAACTTGTCGCGGTCTTCAGCGTTGTCGATGCTCTTGGCAGAAGTTCCCAGGATGTTTACCTTCTGTGCGTCCAGGCGCAATGCCAGGTTGTTCGGAATCTGTCCGCCAGTAGATACGATGACTCCGTGCGGGTTTTCCAGGTCGAGGATATCCATCACACGTTCGAAAGTCAGTTCGTCGAAGTACAGACGGTCGCACATATCGTAGTCGGTCGATACGGTTTCAGGGTTGTAGTTGATCATTACTGAGCGGTAGCCTTCCTTACGGATGGTGTTCAGTGCCTGTACGCCGCACCAGTCGAACTCTACGGATGAACCGATACGGTAAGCACCTGAACCCAGTACAACGATACTCTTGTGGTCGCCCAGGTAGTGTACATCGTTGGCCACGCCGCTGTAAGTCAGGTATAGGTAGTTGGTCTGTGCCGGATATTCGGCTGCCAGCGTGTCAATCTGTTTTACTACCGGCACGATGCCTACACTCTTACGGTGGTTACGGATTTCCAGGATACCGTCTTCCATATCGCCTTCGTAGCCGATGGCACGTGCCACCTGGAAGTCGGAGAATCCCTGACGTTTTGCCTTGTAGAGCAGCTCGTTCGGAAGCTGTGAAAGCTGTGTATGGTTGTTGCCCCACTCGTGGAGTTCCTTAGAAGTCTGCATGATGTTCATCAGCTTGTCGAGGAACCACTTGTCAATCTTGGTGAGGTCGTGAATTTGGTCTACTGTGTAGCCTGCACGCATAGCCTTTGAGATGACGAAGATACGCTTGTCGGTCGGTTCGCGCAGTGCTTTGTCGATGTCTTCGATAACCAGCTCCTTGTTTTCCACGAAACCGTGCATGCCCTGACCAATCATACGAAGACCTTTCTGGATGGCTTCTTCGAAGGTACGTCCGATGGCCATGACTTCACCTACCGACTTCATGCTGGAGCCCAGTTCGCGGTCTACGCCGTGGAACTTACCCAAGTCCCAGCGAGGAATTTTACATACGCAGTAGTCCAGTGCCGGCTCGAAGAAGGCAGAAGTTGTTTTTGTTACCGAGTTCTTCAGGTCGAACAGTCCGTAACCCAATCCCAACTTAGCTGCAACGAAAGCCAGAGGATAACCTGTAGCCTTAGATGCCAGTGCAGAAGAACGGCTCAGACGGGCATTTACCTCGATTACGCGGTAGTCTTCTGATTCAGGGTCGAACGCGTACTGTACGTTACATTCACCCACGATACCGATGTGACGGATGATACGGATGGCCAGTTCGCGCAGTTTGTGGTATTCGCTGTTGGTCAGCGTCTGTGACGGAGCGATAACGATAGACTCACCGGTGTGGATACCCAGCGGGTCGAAGTTTTCCATGTTGCAGACCGTGATACAGTTGTCGAAACGGTCGCGCACTACTTCGTATTCCACTTCCTTCCAGCCTTTCAGACTCTTTTCTACCAGCACCTGCGGAGAGAAAGAGAACGCTTTTTCGGCCAGCACGTTCAGTTCTTCTTCGTTGTCGCAGAAACCTGAACCCAGACCTCCTAATGCGTAAGCTGCACGGATGATGACCGGATAACCCAGTTCCTTCGCTGCGCGGCGGGCATCTTCAATGTTTTCTACTGCCTCACTCTTGATGGTCTTCACGTTGATTTCGTCCAGTTTCTGTACGAAGAGCTCACGGTCTTCTGTATCCATGATGGCCTGTACCGGAGTACCCAGTACGCGGGTGTTGTATTTCTCGAACACACCGGCTTTGTAGAGAGCCACACCGCAGTTCAAGGCAGTCTGTCCACCGAATGACAGCAGCACGCCGTCGGGACGTTCCTTGTCGATGACCTTTTCTACGAAATATGGAGTAACGGGCAGGAAGTAGATTTTGTCTGCCACACCTTCCGAAGTCTGCACGGTGGCGATGTTCGGGTTAATCAGGATGGTTTCGATACCTTCTTCCTTCAGCGCTTTCAGAGCCTGCGAACCCGAGTAGTCGAATTCACCAGCTTCACCGATTTTCAGGGCTCCTGAACCTAACAGCAATACTTTCTTTATGTTTTCTTTCATTGTCTTCTTTGTTTTTTAGTAGATTACAGCAACTTTACAAACTCATCGAACAGGAATTCCGTGTCGGTAGGACCGCTGGAAGCTTCCGGATGGAACTGAGCCGAGAACCAGGGGTTCTTTTTGTGACGGATACCTTCGTTCGAACCGTCGTTCATGTTGATGAAGAGCGGTTCCCAGTCGGCTCCCAGTGTATTGTTGTCTACGGCATAACCGTGGTTCTGTGAGGTGATGAAGCACTTATCTGTGCCCACCATGCGTACCGGCTGGTTATGGCTGCGGTGACCGTATTTCAGCTTATAGATTTTGGCACCTCCTGCCTTTGAAAGCAGCTGGTTACCCATACAGATACCGAAGATAGGAAGTTTTTCGTTCTGCATGGCCTTGCGGATGTTCTGTACGGCTGCATCACAAGTGTCGGGGTCGCCCGGACCGTTGGAGATGAACAGACCGTCGAACTGCAGAGAGTTGAAGTCGTAGTTCCAGGGCACGCGGATGATTTCCACGTCGCGCTTGAGCAGGCAACGGATAATGTTTGATTTCACGCCACAGTCTACCAGCACAACTTTTTTCTTGCCTTCGCCTTCGTTGTAGCGAATCACTTCCTTGCAAGAAACCTTGTCTACGTAGTTCACACCTGCATAGGTAGCTTCGGGAATGTTATTTGGTTCATCGTCGAACACGATTTTTCCCATCATCACTCCATGTTCGCGCAATACCTTTGTCAGTTCGCGTGTGTCGATGCCCGTGATGCCCGGAATCTGTTCGCGTTTCAACCAGTCGCCCAGACTTTCCACTGCATTCCAGTGAGAGTATTTTTCACTGTAATCGCTTACGATAATCGCTTCGGCATGGATTTTCTCGCTTTCCATGAAAGTGGGCAGTCCGTTTGCTTCGAATGTGAAGGGAGGCACACCATAGTTACCTACCAGCGGGTAAGTCAGTGTCATCAACTGACCGGCATACGAAGGGTCGGTCAAGCTTTCGGGGTATCCGGTCATTGCCGTATTGAAAACTACTTCACCGGCTACCGGTTTCTCATAGCCGAACGACTTGCCATGAAAGCGGCTCCCGTCGTCGAGGATCAATGTTACATTTCTCATTACCTTGTTACTAATAATCTTTATATCTTGTATTTTTTTTCTATTCTACTCTCGTATATACGAAAAAACGCCCGGACTTGCCGAAAAGCAGTTCCGGGTGTTTGAAAAAATAGGAAATCTTAAATATTCAGGAAATAAGTGACATAAAAGAAAAAAGAAATAGCTTCCGGCATTTGTCCATTTCGCCGGAACTCCGAATGTGCGCTTATTCTTTTTACTATGTGCTGAACAGTAATACATCAAACTCTTTTGTCACGTCATAATTCGGAGTGCAAAGATAATGTTTTCTGCTCAAATGAAAGGATGTTTGCCAAAAGTTTTTACAAAAATATTTCATTTTCCTCTTTTTACTTCTTTTCTCCGCTGTGGCGGGCGGCTCTTTCGCGCATGATGCTGTCCGACCACTCCTGCAGGCGCTTGTATTCTTCTTCGGTGAGCCGCATGAACGAGCCGTGCTGCGGATGTTTCACGCCCTCCATGGTGACGGGGGAGTGGAAGTTGGAGAGTTTCTCGTCGGCCTGACAGATGCGGTATCTTTTGGGTTTGGAGGAGTATTCGATGTAGGCCACGCGCCAGGTAGAGTCGCCCACCAACTGGAAGGCAGAGCAGCCCTCACACTTTTTGTTGCCTTCAAACTTCACATAATCGTTTTCATCTTTTATTTTATAAAGACCGGTCAGTTTTGTAGCTGTAGCGGCAAAGATGCCGGGTGTACCTCCTTCTTTCTTGATGAGCATGTGATAGAGTCCGTCGGCCGGCACATAGTTAATGTCGGCATCGATGGTAGCATATCCCCAGTCCACCAGCAGGCGGGGTTTAGTGAGACGTGTAAAGGTGGCGTCGGCATAGGAATAGAACACGCGGTCGTACTGGTCTTCTGCCGGATTAAGCAGTGAATAGTATATCATGTATCCGCCCTTCGTGCCATCAGTCCATACGTACGAAGGGTCCCAGAAAATTTGCGGTGCCCATACGCGTTTGATGGTGCTGTAGTCCTTATAGACGTCGGGCGACTGAGGGTCACAGAAAATGTCCGGTCCCCGGCGGAAGTCGAAGGTGGTAGAAGTCCAGTGAATCAGGTCGTCACTTTTCAGCAGGTTGATGCCGTAGTTGAACCACGAGCGGCTCTTGGCGTTGCTCATGTCGGTAGTCACCATCAGATAGCCTTTTCCGTCGGACGTGCGGCAGATAAAGGCATCGCGTGCTCCTCCCTCTATTTTTGACATTTCTTCTACATTGTATACGGGGTCGCCATCAATCAGGTCGTGAAAGTGTACGCCATCACGGCTCAGGGCGTAGGCCGTCCATTCTCCTCGTCCGCTCATGTGGCAGTACAAGTATCCGTAGTCTCCCTTTTGCAAGTTTTGTGCTCCGGCTCCCAGCGAAGCCAGTGCCAGCAGTGAAATTATCAGTTTCTTTTTCATGGTAGTGTAATGTTTCATTTTGCGGGTAAAAGTAGAAAATCGGCAGAAGGCAGACAAGGGACTATTGTACAAATTACACGTAATAATGTGTCAAATGCTCCTGCGATGTAACGGAAACGGGTTGTACGGGCTGGAAAAATGTAGTTTCTCGGAAAAAAATCTCTTTTTTATTTGGCTGTTTTCAAGAAAACAGTAATTTTGCAACCGTTTTCAACGAAACACGTTGCCGAAATAACTCAGTTGGTAGAGTAACTCATTCGTAATGAGTAAGTCGCGGGTTCGAGTCCCGCTTTCGGCTCCGAGTATAGCCTATATGTCAAGTTTTATTGATGCTTGATTTATAGGCTTTTATTGTTAAAGTATTGATGTATAGCGCATTTGCGGATAAACTCAAAATAAATGTTTAACCGTTTACGTGTGTCTGAAAATGTATATAAAAGCATTTTGCAATACCACATTTTTAACGAGTATTGCATCAGGTATTGCACTTTTCATGCATCCGTAGTAAAATCGCAAATGCGTATGTTAAAGTTACCTAAAGTCAGAGCGGTGTTTGACCGCAAAAAGAAATCATCCACCATTACTACAGGCATGGTGGAAATCGAAATTACGTTCAATCGTACACAAAGAAAGACTCTCTCATCCGGTGTGGAGCTCTACTCTAACCAGTGGGAGGATGGTGTGGTAGTCCGTCATGCCGAGTCAAAAAAGTTGAACAAACAAATCACAGAGCTTATCAAAAAATATGAAGGTATAGCCCGTTCTATCCTTCAGGAAGGGGAAGAGGTGACGTATCAGATTTTTTCAGCAGCTCTTGAAAGAAAGTCTGGAAAATACGGTACGGACTTCATCGACTTTTGCTACGACGTGATGGATAGGAGAGGATTACGTGCGTCCACTCTCCGTGCGCATAAATGTACGCTTGAAACTCTGAGAGAGTCCAAAATAATTCGTACATTCGATGACTTGACTCCAGAGAATATCAAGAAGTTCGATACCTGGTTAAGGAAACAAGATTCAGACAGGGAACAGCCTACTATCTATAATTATCACAAACGCCTAAAGCCTTATATCAATGAAGCTGTATCACTGGGTATCATTGAAGAATCTCCTTATCTGAGATTCAAGGCCGAACGCGGAAAGCATAAGCCAAAGAAGGCCTTAAATGAAGAAGAACTGGCTGCTGTCAGGTCTCTTGAATTGTCGGATGAAAGCCTCAGCAAAGCCCGTGATTTGTTTGTATTCTGCTGTTATACCGGGCTGGCTCATGCCGATATGGACGCATTTGATTTTTCCCGTGATGTGGTAACTGTTCATGGATGTAACTACATCGATAAACAGCGCGTTAAGACTGGAACCAAGTATTACACTCCCATTCTTCCTCCTGCTATGGCTGTATTGGAGAAATATCATTACCAGCTACCTCGATTTACACAGCAGGCATATAATAGATTATTGAAATGTATAGGTTCCTTAATTGGTACAAAAAAGAACCTATCTTCCCACATTGCCAGATACACGTTCGCTACTACAGTCCTCCTTGCTCACGAGGTACCGATTGAATCTGTTTCTAAGATGATGGGGCATACACGCATACAAATTACTCAGGTGTATGCGAAGATTCTTAATTCAAGCATCGAAAAGCAGGCTGAGAGACTGGCTAATATATTGTAACATAAAAGCCCCTTCCGGATATTAATTCGGTCGGGGCTTTGTTTGCAATAAAAGCAAACCTATTAACACTATAAATATATTATTCTATTTTAAATAATTCACTATTCTTTAATCGACTTTCTAATTTAAAAAAAGAAGATGCTTCATAATTAGAAGATGGTCTATTTGATAGGAACGTTAAATTTCCCGTTTTTATATTCTCAAATTCTTCACATGTAGGTTTTGTTATTTTAAATGTATTGCATAATATTGGGCAATATTTTGAACCTGATAATGGGTCAAGAACTGGTATAGCCCAGTTTATGAACTCTTTATCCGAGAAATTAAAATCATTGTTGATATGCGCTGAAGTATATAATATTCCAAATATTTTTTCTTTTGGTTTGTGGTCCATATTTCGGCTAATTATATATTCTGTTAACAATTGAGGGATAAGGTATTCTGGTTTATACGTGTTTGAATAGTCATTTACTTTGGCATAACAAGAAATGAGAAGCGGATAACCTAAAATGAATTTTCTTAATTTATTTTCATAGCATATTGTTTCATTATTGGATTCTTGTATTTCCTTTATGTTTGGCAAAACTAAACTTATGAATCCCACTTGTTTTTGTAATTTCAGCATAGAAATCATACTATTGCTTAATAGTGGTCTATGCAGTTCTTCCCAACAAGCATTGATACTAGTTCCTAAATATAAACATGGGTAACCAGGAAAGCTGTATCTTTGTGTTTTTATTATTCCACGCATATCTAATGGTACATGAAACATTTCTTTATAGTCTACGTAATTACGACTTTCAAACACACGCATTCTATAGAATATTTTTTCATCAGAACCGCTTAGTTCTTTTTTTATTGGAATAAACATTCTCTCTTTTTCCATGAGAGATTTAAATTCATTAAATGCAATAGAATGTAGACCTTGATACAATAAATCTATTATTTTATTTATTCCATTAATATACTTATTCAGGTTTTCTATATCATCTATATCTAGTATCTTTCTTCTTTCATGAATATCTATATTAACTATATCATCTTTAAACTCTTCTAATATTTGTCTTATTGAGTTTCTGAAGCCTTTTGTTGCGTTATACGCAAATGGTAATTTCCCCCTGTATTTTTTAAATAAATCAAATCTATCCATAGTTATAACTTTTTGACAAACTTATAAAAAATCCCTGGCACATTTACTAAGAATTTCTAACTTTCCGTTTCGGCAGAATGGCTACAATTTTGAATTTAAAACATAGTAATTTTTATATGTAAGCACTAATCATTTTTAGTCTCTATGGATTTATATAATCTGCTTAGAAACTCATAAGATACATATTCGTTCTTAACTGGATTTTGTTGTAAAGTTGAAGGGAAACTTATGTATTCCATACGTGATATATTATTTATATTTTCTTTCAATCTTATATCTTTTAGTTCAAGGTTATTGAATAAATCAGCATCTAAATATAATTGTCGTGTTTTGTTGTTTGACAAAGAACTAAAAGAGTTAAAGAATAAAAGTACGAGTTCATCTTTTGATAATTGAGCACGGAATATATCTGAATACTTTTTAGGATAGTTGAATCCTGAGACCATTTCCAGAATATAATAAGCGTTTCTAAAATATGTACCAAGTTGATTTATATATTTAGAAAAACAAAAGTCAGCAGTTTTCGATATAGCTTCTATTATTGGTTTAAAGTTATTCTGTTTAAGATAAGTTCTTATAGCTGTTAAGCAAATATAATCGTATGTATTTAAATTAATAGGTATTTGATTAACAACGCCTCCAGATTTGCTCCAATTATATCCGTTATAAATATTATTTATAGCAATTGCTAAATAATTGTATGAAGAATACCATTGTATTGTAGATCTATTTGATGGAATGATTTCTTTTGCGAATTCCTCTTTGGATAAATAGTTTGGTATATTATTTCTTATTTCTACGTAAAATATACAACATAATTCAAAAGTTATTTGTTGATAAGTCTTTTCAGTAGTACAAAATTCCTCATATTGAATAATGTTCCAATCATGAAGTGTTTTATCATATTTCCAATCTATTTTTTTTACACGTAATGAATCACGATAAGAAATGAATATTTTAAGCATTTCAAAGAATGTAGATCTTTCCTCACTATTCAAAAACTGCTGTTTATTTTGTTTTGATGTGTATAATACTCCGATAAATGCTATTAACCCTGTAATAGCTCCAAGGATACTTCCAAAATCACCCCAATGAAATTTACTCCTTTCTGAAATAAAAAAACAGCATAAAATAGAGAATGCTATTATTGATATGGTAATTATCCATGATCTTTCATTTTTTATATACTTCTTCAATCTTCTCATAATTTGTAGTTTAATGTATTTTCCGCATTAACTACAAATATACTACTTCTTGAATATTTTAAGCACCAATAATCCTATTATCACTATAATTACAATAAATGAGAGTTCACCAAGTCTAATTTTTATCTTTTGATATAAAGTAAGTTTCTTTTCTACTGGGTAAGGAACTTTTTCCTTTTTGGAAACAACCACTTCCTTCGCTGGAAGGTAAACCGTATCCGGCTGAGTTTTCATCTTCGCCAGTAGATTACCTAGGCTATCAATGGTAAGCTGCGCCTGAGCGTTCTTACTGTTTGCGATGTCCAACCATTTCAGTACGACCTTCCCGTTCTCGTCGCACTCTAACAACGCCCGGATGGTGGCACTGTCAGGAGGGATCTGTACTTCAACCAATTTCTCTATTACCACGCTATCAGCTTTGGTTTCAACCGGAACATACTTCACTGTCTGGCAGGAATAAATGAGAACGAGGCACATAAATGGAGCCAGCGTGATGCACCAGCTCACCTTATCCATTATGTATTCGTATAACTTCATGGCTTCACTACGATTTCTGGGATAAAAGGATATTCCGCACGCACATCGAAGCAAGGACACATCTTTGTCCACTCATTCGGTTCTACGATTCCGTCACCGTCAAAATCTGGCGATGTGTCACGATGGCCCAATACCTCGACAATCTGGAACTTTCTGCAAAGTTCCTTAATTAGCTTGGCCAATGCCTTTTTCTGTTCTGGCGTTCGTGTATCGGCAGCCTTTCCGTTTGCATCCAGCCCACCAATGTAGCAGATACCAATGCTGTGCTTATTATACGACACACCGCTAAATCCCTTAGAATTGCAATGAGCGCCGTCTATAGTCAGACTGCGGCCAACCTCTACCGTACCATCCATCCTTACCACATAGTTGTACCCGATACACTGAAAGCCACGGGATACGTGCATCTGATTAATCTCCTTTTTACCTATGTCCAGACCAGCACGTGTGGCTGAACAGTGAATTATTATTGAATCTATTTTGTTCATAATAAAATTACATCTATATTTGTGGAGTTCTACCAAATGGTAGGATAGTTAATAAAAAAATTTATTCCAAGGAGTGCAGTGGCACTCCTATTTTATTTTTTGTCCTCCTTTATTTTTTTTATTAGCTTTTGCGCTTCTTCAGGAGTAAGGCACTCTACAATTTTTGCGGCCATATCTGCTACATCTGCAGCATGGCTCTTTTTCTTTCGTAGATTCTCTACTACGGAAAATCCCTCAACGAACAGAACTCCAGCTGTACCGATAACTGCTCCGTATGGTAAGTTATACCATGGGAAGCATAGGCCCAGAATGTCAATTAGGATGAAGAACATAACCAGTCTGTAATAGTCGACGATTTTCGTACCTGTCTTACGTAGTGGCCGGCTACATATCTTTTCCTTGTTTGCTCGTGCAGCATCTATCCCGGTCCACATATCCAGCAGACATGCAAAGACTATAAGTACAAGGCAGGCGAATATAATTGCCACGCCAGCCCGTAAATCCTGCGTAATAAACCCTACATACTTTTCCATTAGCTTACATGTTTGTCAGACCATCCTTTTGCTAACCATCCCAAAAACACGCCAAATATGAATGCTCCAGTCGATACGATACTCACCCAAAATGGAACATACTGGTAATATGCCAGTATCCCAATAATCACGACTACTACAATGGCCAATAGAATCAATTTACTTTTCATAATTCCTCCAATTTTTAAAATTAATATTCTATTACTAACATCTACTTTGTCTGACAAATCGGTGAAATTGGTAGCACTTTTATGAAAAAGTAAGTTGGTAGAAACCGGGTAGAATAAGCAAGCTAGTTACTATTTTCTACCCAATTTCTACCACTCAAATAATTTTCAATACAGCTTTCTTTATTTCAGTTGTTTTCATTCATACCCATAAGTCCTGGCGGAACTTATTGGAACGGCTACTTTAAAAAATGATGGATTAATGTCAAAATCAGGTTTCCTGAGTGCCATTGGATTAAATTTGGAAGGTGATGTCAATAACGTAAATAACGGAGTTTATAAATTTGACTCACAACAGGACAATATGCCTGTGAATTATGGCATATTAGTTGCATTTTCTTGTGACGGATGGATTCGTATGCAATTATGTGCAGGTGGAGATAATGGATTAGCATATATAAGAATGCATTATAATAGTTGGACACCATGGAAACAACTATAATATTAATTTCCGAAGAGAATACTTCAGCTCGATAGAAGAAACATTCCCAGCCTTGTATGTAATCTTATATTTGTCAGTTCCGGTTCTGGATACCTCTATCGTAACGTTGCTCGTGTAGCTATATTCAGACAGCTTAGTTACACCAGCAGCATATATAGAAGCCCATGCCAATATATACGTGGCTAAATACTCCGTATTACTAGCACTAGCAGGAATTGAAAGTAAATATATACTTGCCGTGTTAGTTTCTCTTATTTCAACGGATTCCCCAACTTGAAGTATTGTTGTTACCGTGCTATTAATTCCAATAAGTTCCTCCAGGCAGATTTAGCACTGGCGGAACTTATGAATGGAAATAACTTGTTTCCATTCATGGTAAAAGATTTTTTGTATATAACAAACAGAAATAGTATTGATGAACTTAACGATGTTGTGGAGTCCGGCATGTATATGATTATTCCAGGTTCGGATACCTACGGAACTCTGTTAGTTTTTCAAGCAGGAGTTGGAGCTGCTGGAGCAACTGTCCAGCGTTACTTTCATCCTTCAGGATTAAATATTACAAGAATTAAAAATTCAAATAGCGAAAATTCTTGGGCTCAATTATAACTCAATCCACCCTCTCCATGTACCGTCCACCTTTGCTCTCCAATATCGTTTAATTGGATACATCGAGAATGCTTCCTGATACATATAGGCCGGAGAAGCAGGGTAAGTTTTAACTATGAATGTAGCATTGTTCTCTAAAATATTTCCATTGTATATATCAGTAGACAGAATATTTATATCATCTATGTTGGACACTCCAGAATTATCACCCTGGCTGAATTTAGCAGCGGGGTGAAGCCCCGATTTTTCTAATGTTGCAATCCCAATAAGTTCCGCCAGGACTGATGCGACCTGTTCTTTTGTCATTACCCCAACGGCATTTCCGGCGGCATTCACGGCCACAAAACTGGAGATGTCTTCCAGCTTTGGAAGAGCCAGTGTAGACTTCTTCAGCAGTTCCGTTTTCGACACCTTATGCGGAACGCCATCCGTATCATAAACCTGCACGGTATCAGGTTCCCCTTCAGAATCCTGCACATTCATACTTTTAACGTACTCATTCACTTTTTCGGTTTTTCCTTCATTAGCATATCCCAGAATATCATCTGTTGTTTCGCCGTCAAACTTTGATGTATAGCTTAATTCTTCCATATCATTTACATATTAAAATTAATAAGATTACTAACACTGTGTAGATTATAATTGCCTTGTCCATGATTTTAAGTTAAACAGTTTGCGTACCATACCCCTCCGGTGCAGATGAACATCCATAGCTGACCGTTTGCGACCTGTACGCTATCATGCCATCCGCCACTTCCGAATTCATTGCTTCCTTTTATCTGTAGGCCATTGCCTGACACAGTAATGTTTCCAAGTCCAGATTTTCTTATCCATATAATTTTACCTGTATGTCCACTACGTGGAAGGTTAAGTGTTATGTTGCTGTCAGTAGTAGAAATTATTATATCATCTCCACTAGTTAATGTTGTAGATGATGATACCGTTCTGACATTCAAAGCAAGTCCGTTAATGTTGATGTTCTCTCCACTACGGGCGGTCATCTTCACATTACCGTAACTTTCTATGGCCTTTCCATAGCCCGATGCATTACAGACAACGTATATTGCTGAAGGATCATCAGAATAGCCACCACCGGTAAATATGTTTATAGCTTGTCTCTTTCGTGACCGTACTTGCATAAATGGGCCGTTCGAAGTAGGATTTTCATTTATTCGGAACGATTCGTTTGTATCCACATTTATGATAATGGCTGGTGAAGTACTGTTATTATCAGAATAATTGTACGATAGTCTACTATTCTCAATTTTAAATCCGCCGATGTATCCGGCATTTGCATTAATGGTACCAGTCACGTTAACATCAGTAAGCGTGGAATTTGCGATATTCGCTTCTTCAACATTAATCTTTTTGAATGTACCTTCTGATATAGTGGCGTTTCCGGCATATATATCTCCTGCAAACAGACTGTTAACATTAATCAAGTCCGTATTGATAACCCCGCCTTTTATTATAGTCCTACCTGCCAGCGCTTCACCAACCAGGCTTTCCCATCCATCATATCCGATATACTGGGCCATACGGTCATTCACCTGTTCGGCGAAGTCCAAAGCATCGTCAAAATTTGGCATACCGTTACCGCCCAGTACTTCAATCATTCCTTCAACACGCAATCCCTTTGATGGTGAATAAAGGAAACAGCCATTCTTTCCTTCATGGCCGATTTGGAATCGGCATTCTTTCGTAACTCGGTCATACCTTGCCGTAAGTATGTCTCTCTCGCTTAATGAATAAGAATTTATTCCCTGATAGAATGTCATATATGGCGCACCATCTCCATATGCAGACAACATGATTGCAGCCTGATAGTCCGGGTCGGCTATGTCTCCAAGTTGTACCATCACGTCACCCACTTTGGGTATATCGCTTCCTTCGTCACAGTGGTTTACAGAAACCTCTATCCAGTTATCACCTACAGCAGTGACTAACCGCCACCAATAGTGATTGCTCACATTTTCATATACTCCAGATTTGATATTAAATGTCTGAGAGCGTACCAGGTTACCCACACGGAAACGGTTCTCGATGGCTGTATCTCCATCATCTGTCAGGAAGTAACATCGGTACACTGCTCCGTGTTCGCTGGGCTGTACGTATGCTCTGCTACCATCTGAATAGTATTTCGCGCTACCATCTGAGTAGAAGAACGGAACCGCATCTATACGCTCTACCTTAGTAATCGTTGCTCTGGCACCTGAAGCGTTGAACATGAAGGAAGCTCCGGCCAGCTCGGTCTCCATTATTGACAACATTTGAAACTCGGCCTTTTTACGTACATACAATCGGTCAAACCATCCTACCGAATCGCCATTTTCTTCTTGTGCTATACGCATACCGGCACCCATCATTCCGGTTACGAAATCGGGTGATTCCAGGAAAGGAGATATAATACCTCCCAAGAGTTTAAGAAGATAATTTGTCTGATCTTCTTGGTCCTTACGCAAGAATATCTTCTTTAGTTCCTCGTTATTGTCTTCAATTTCTTTAATAACCCTTAGAGCGGACATTATAGCCACATCTGCTATTTCTCCTTCGCCATTTTTCTTTAAAACAGACTTAATAAGCTCCGATGCTATTTTTATCCCCTTTAAGAAAGTAATGACTCCGTTTGATGTGTCATCAGATTTTTTAGATAGAAACTGTTGCCTGAGAGTAGCAAGGTCAACTCCTCCCTGATTCACGATAGTTGTACTTCCTCCTGAACCTCCTCCTGCTACTACGGTAGAGCCTACCGGATAGTTACCGCTTCGTGGTTTGTTTGGTATAACAATACTTTTAATATCTACTTGTTTCATATTTCTATCATGATACAGTTGAACCTGTTTTTTCTATAGTCTATTTCGCCTCCGGCATTAATGTATTTCTTGTTAACGGAATATTTGTCTGACAAAACAGTATAGGGTTTTATATTTGCATTCTTAATTACCTGAGTAAGCTTAATTTTTGGTGCGCTGTAATGGTCAACAATACGGCGTATTAGAAATTCTTCTGGACGAACTGATGACGCTGTGATGCCGCAATATAGGTTGTTGGTCAGATATTCGTTATTCATCGTGACCTTACTGTAACATGCTCCATCATTGTTATAACTACTTATTTTGAATTCTATTTCATCAAGTTCATTTATGTAATTTTCGTTTACAATATTCTCATATATTCTGTCTGAATTATCATCGTCTTTCCCATAATCTTTATACTTTTGGTAGTTCAATTCGAATGAATTCAGATACATTGTTTCCAGAGTTGGTGTAAATGCCATTTCGACTCTAGGCGCATATATTATAAGTTCTAAATCTCCAGCAATAATTCTGTCATCTGGTAATTTTATTATATACCCTTTTAATCCATCCAGTCCGTCATTCAATGTTCTGGATGTAATAAGGTCATAAGTTCCTTCATACTTTGATATGTCCGCACTTCCCTGAGCTGCTTCTCCCTTCCAGTTTATTTCTAAGTTATTAGGGTAACTCGGATTGTAATCTGGATTATTATCCCAATAATAACTACCATCAGATCTGCCATGATAATAATTGTTTCCTATCCTTAACTTAAATCTGAAGTCATAAGATTTTATTCTGTCTGCATATACTTGATTCCCGTTATAGTATGTTATTCTTGCAACTTCTGTAGAAAAGTTTATAGCAAACACTCCTTCTGAGTTATAAACAGATGGTACACCTTTAATTTTTATAAGCTCGTATTCTCCGGGATTCTGAAATATAACATCCTTTTGATTTGGAGATAATGGTATAACTATTCTTTCTTTATATTCCCAGTCCACTCTGCTTGGATTGCCTGACTCATCTTTTTCAATGAAATCATAGTTCTGTGGAATAGCTCCCGTTATTTGAGATTTCTGACCACTTTCGAATAATTCCTTTTCTTTCGATATATCTATAGGATGTGGTGTTTTGTCTCCTAAATAGTTATACTGAAATGCATTCATTAATATTTTCTCGTTATTAGGCCTTTTCCATACAAATCTTCTGAATAAATTTGTGTACGAATCCTCTACGGTTCCAATATCTTCAAAATCATCAAAATCAATTTTCGGCAGTGCGTCTCCTACTGGATAATTACTGCATCTAATGCTAGCTTTGTTATATCCTGGCAATATGTCAAGTGTATGGTCATTTCCTGCAAATCCAATATCCTGTACATTAATTCCATCTGCTTGAATTTGTGTATAGCTTGACATTTCACTGGTGTATTTGTAGTATTCTCCATCTTCATTATCTACATCAATGAAAAATAGTTCTCCGTTCCAATCTGCACATGTCCAGTTCATCAGCTTCATAATTTCTTCTAACACTTCTTTTAATGACATAGGATTATCATCTTCATCAAAGAAATTTTGCTCTGATACCATCATGCTTTCTAGTGGATTATTCCAATTGTTATATTCAGATTGTGACACACTATATACATGTGGTATATATATAGCTGTATATAAACCTCGTGACTCTTCTACGCATTTTTTTAGTAATGACCATAACGATACAAATCCTCTTTCTTCTCCAGCCTGTTTATATTCTACAAATTCCAATACAGACATAGCCGAGTAGCAGTTAATTTCAAGATTAAATTTATCGGATGAATAGTCCTGCGTATATAGTTCTGGCTTGATGAATCCACACCACACTGCAACTCCGTTTGCATACAGTGTTATTCTGTGCATCCGGTAATCCGTACTGAACAAATCCTGCAAGTAATCACCACCGAATATAGCCATTGTTGCTGTACTGAATCGGGTAGGAGTGTAGATGAATTCTTCACTGTCTATTGTGGCTGTGAATGGTGATGTTTGTCCCTTCAATTCTGTTACCTTGCCTGTATATCCTTCTCGTTCTATTTTTACTTCGTATACCTTCCCATCTTTCGATGCAAAAGGTAATGTGTAGATTAATCCGTAACTCATAGTTTCTTTCCTGTATCTTTCATGTAATTTCTAAGCGCCAAATAAATATCACTACCGCGTACACGGTCAAAGCTTATTGCTATTCCACTTCTATCATCTTCTGCCATGTGGTATAGTTTGGCTTGCTGTTTCTGGTTTAATATTAATTCTCCGGAATTAACTCTGGCTAAAAGTTTATCACCGAAATAACTATTTCCTCCTACTATTCCTCCTTTTGCAAATTTGGGTATTGCTGCCATAGACGCAATTAAAGCTGTAACAGCCGCTACAGCCATTGCTGCTCCGACAAATGGTATAGGAGCAACTGAGCTTGCCGCACCTGTCACAGCAGCCTCAGCATTTGCATTTGCTTCTGCTTTCTTTACCGGAATTAACGCCATGATGGCTGTTACAGCTTGTGCGGCTCCTTGTATGATATTAGTAAAATAGCTAAGCGCACTCTGAGAACCATTATCGAATGTTCCTGATAGACTTGATAGTGCTGATTCAACACTTAGTATTGCATTCTCGTATTCATTTATTGTACTTATTTGCTCTTTTACACCTTTGTCGTTCCAATTTGTTTGACTTATTTTATTCCATCCATCCGGAAGTCTGGCCATACTTGCCAAACTGGATGATGATTTCTTAACTTCTTCTGGTGCTGTAAGGTTCTTGAATTTTACTACTAGCTCCATCTCTCTTTTCTTCGAAATCAGCTCATCCAGCTCCGTACTTAATCTTATTCTATCATTATCTGATATTGCTACGGATATTTCTTTCTTTTTTTGTGAAATCTGATATTCTACGTCTGCGATGGAACCATCCGGTCTGGATGCTTTTTCTTTTGCTAATCGTGCGGCTTCTTCTGCTGCAGCTTTTTCCTTTGCTGCTTTAGCTGCAGCTTCCGATTCCTCTTTAGCTTTTTTTGCAGCCTCAGATTGTTGTTTTATACTTTCTACATGATTCTTTAGTTCTGCGTTTATTAGTTCATATACTTCTTTTTGTTTAGATGCAATCTCATATAATTCTTTTGCTTGTTTTATTCTTTTTGTTTCTTTTCCTCCAAATCCTGAATTCAGTGTTTGTGCCTTTGCAAATTCATATTCTTTTCTGTACTTTTCTACAAATTGAGCGTCAGGAAACAGAGTCCTTGTGTAATCAGCCATTGTCTTTTGATATGCAAGCTCTGGAGTCATACCTTGACCTACATACAAATCCATTGTTTTAACTGCATTTGACACATTGTCTCTATTGTCGTATTTCAGCTTTTGTTCATCTGTCATGGCTAAGGCACGTGTAGCCCAGTTTACCGCATCTCTTAAGTTGTCTACTGCATTCTTCAGATACCCGTTACTCCCGGCCATCGTATTAATGAATGAAGTCCAGGAACTTTGCAGTTTCCCGATACTTCCGGACAGATTATCATTATTAATCGCGGCTTGGTCATAAGCTGTATTGGTATCCTTAATGCTTTGGCTCAATTCATCAAATGCATCTTTCTCCTGAAGTATAGCAATTGCAGCCGTTACAGACTCCTTACCAAACATCTTGGTAAGCTGTACAGCATCCAGATTCATCTTTGAGAGATTATCAATGGCTGTACTTAATCCTACTACAGACGGCCTTAAATTTTGGTCTGCGGAACTTTCCAGCGTCAGGAATATATTTCTCAGGTTGGTACCAGCTGATGCTGCATCTGTGATTTTTGGTGCAATGGCTTCAATAATGGCCACTAGCTCATTGAACTTTACGCCTGTACTGCTGGCTGCACCACCGGCGTTTTCTATGGCCTTATTCAGATAGGGAATGTCTGCACTACCTTGCTGTGATGCTGCGGCCAGTATGTTGATATAGTTTGCAGCTTCCGATGAACTGGCTCCCATCTGATTCAATGCCCCGATTAAAGCCTTTGCTGCTGTAGGTACATCCAGCTCTGCAGCCTCAGCCAACACCACTGCAGCCTCAGCTGTCTGAGTCAACGCGGTTTTGTTTTTCAATAGTTCCGGCATTTGGCTACCTATCAACTTGAATGCGTCTACCATCTGTGAGGCTGACTGAGTTGAATCCATTCCCATGCGTATTGCTTCGGTCCGGAAATAATTCAACTCCTGAGCCGATACACCAGTCAATGACCGCAAAGATGAAAGTGACTTTTCAAATTCCATGTTGGCCGTTACAGCTGAATGAATAGAAGTGCTTATCCCGACAAACGCGGCCGCGTAGCTTGTGAATGTGGTCAGTCCACTAAATACCCCTTTAGATGTGGCAGCAAATCCTTTCAGATTTTTTTGTGCCTGATACAGATTCTTATTGAATCCGTCCGCATTAAGCAATAATCTCGTGAATATGTTACTCATAGTTTTTTCTCCATTTGTTTAGCTCGTTTCCTTAACTCTTCCAATTCTTCCCGGTTTACTCCCTTTTCAGATTTATCCTCATCTTCCAGTTTCATTACATCATCAAGCTCAAGATTTTTTCTTGACTGGCTTTGGAATATAGCCCACATAATTAACCTTGTATTCTCAATTTCAGCACGTTCTTTTCTTCTCATTCCTCGCAAGAAAGCCGCACATTCAATAAATGTCATTGAGTCAAAAAAATAGGCAGGAGATACGCCGCCCCTGCCTACTATTTCCTCGTATAAAGACATAACGCTTACAGGCTTATCTACGTTGCTTCTTTTTTTTTACCCTGGTCGCGTTTCTGTGAATCATTCAAGACTTTTTGGAATGTTTCAAATACGTCTTTGTTTTCGTCACAATAGTCAATCAGCTCATCAAAAGTTAATGTGTAATCTTCATTCAAAGCCAGAAGGGCACAATGCATCAGCATATACAAGTCCTGCAACCTTTTTCCTTCAAAAGGATGCCCGCATACTTCTTCATACTTGAAAAGAACTCTGAGCGAAAAACGTATGTTGTATTCTTTTTTCTTTATGATTACTTTCATCATCCTGCTGCTTTAGCTTTTTTTTCTAATTTGCCTACTCCCTTGAAGCTAGCAGATATTTGTGAGTTCTCTCCGTTTGCGCCTGTAAGTGATACAGATGTAATGATAGCTGATCCCTGATAGTAAGTTTGCTTTGGCGTTTCTGATGGAGCAGTCCATCCTCCTTCCGGAACACCATCATTTGTTACGTTTGTCGGGATACCACAAATGATAGGTACTTTTTCTCCGGCCATACATTTATCCAGCAGTGTTTCGTATGATATGTCTACCGGAGTTTCTTCGTCTGCTGAACCTATAGATTCAGACGATGCTTCCCATGATAACTTAGTTACTTCCGAATCATCCCACATTCCTGAGTCTTTCGATGCGGTATCGCTTGTTTCCGCATTCAGTGTCAGTGTGTGACTGGTGGCTAAAGCAATAGCTTTTCCATCCACAAAAATCATAAAGTCTTTTCCTTTTAATGCTTTCCGTTTTGCCATAGTTATACATCTATTTTAATGGTTAGTTCTATTATTCCACCAAACACTCCATCATCCTCATCAAAATCCCAGGTGTTTACTTTTATTTCCGACACATCCAGATAGTCTGCTTTTTCTACATTCCCAGAAAACAACCTTTCCATTTCCGATATGAGCTGTAACGGCACATCCTGATTTTCGCCAAACACAGCTATCGTAGATGTGATTTCCCTTTCATACTCTCCATCTTTGGTGTCACTGGATGCATTCAGCTTTGCGTTCTGAATGATATACGGTAGCTTCACATTACGCATGATTGCAATAGGGTATATTTTCCCTTCTATAATCTCTTGTATTGTGCTGTCTGATTCCAGTTTTTCCTTTATGTACCTGAATATATCTGTGGTGTTCATCGTTTGCTTGCTATTTTCTGGATATGTTTCTCTATATGTTTCTGTAAGGTTGACTGTGCCTCACCAATCTTCGACTTTGATGCAGTTGAGAAAAAATGAGATGCGGAAATCTTTCCAGTATATCTTTCTTTTCTCAGTCTCCTTGAAAACATTCTTTCCTTTTTTATCCTTTTGTTGAAGCGTTCATCTGTACCTTCTTCAAAGAATTTTAGAAGGAAAGAAGGATTTTCTTTCTTTGATGATCCTCTGCTTTCCTGGATATGCACTCTGAATCCCAGCGTTCTCTTATATACCACATATCGTACCCACTTCTTTAGGTTTGTTGTAGAAAGAAGAGTCCCTGACGCTTGGTTGTGGACAGCTCCCAAATTAGTTTTAGCCTGCCTCTGTATCAATCTTGCGGATGCGGCCAGTCCTCTTTTTAATGCCCTTCTGGCTTCATCCGTGTTCATGTTAAGTTCCTTGAATAGCCTGTTAATTCTGGCTACATCAATTGTTACCTCCAGGTAATCTTTTTTTAAACTACTCATTGATTAGCTCTATTGTTAGTGTCATCATGTTATGAGATTGATCAGGGTTGATGGAGTTTATCTGGTAGATTTCGTTGTTGTATCTCACCCTCATTTCACGCTTTATGGCAGACCTGTAGTAGATTGTCACTTTGTTCACCTGATTGTGAGCATACTCCATGTTTGTTTCCTCATATTTACCGGATGCAAACTTTACAGTGGCTCTCACGGTTATGAAATCTTTCCATGAGTACTTTTCTCCGCCATGTGGCTTTTGTGTGATTTCTCTTTTGAGAATTGTGATTCTGTCTCGTAACTGACCTGCCTTCATTGTGATACTGTTATAGTGAATAATCTCTATATAGTTGGATAAGGTGTAAGGCTCCCTGAGCCAGCGTATGAGTCTGTGATACCGTCACCTCCTCTCTATTGTTGTAATACAAACCAATCGTTAGCATAATGGCTTGCTTTATTGGAGGAGGGATGACCTCTCCACCTCTTAAGGTTTTCAGGTCATCCGTACTTTTCAAACATAACTCTGCAGCCACCTTAGCTTCAGCTACTTCAATCAACGATGTAATGTAAGAATCATCTTCCGTGAAGTCTGATTCTACATTGAGATGCTTCTTTGCTTCATCTAAAGTGATATACATCGTTTACCCTCCTTATGCAGCTGAGCCGTCTTTAAACAGTGCTTTTGCGATTGAATTATCACGTCTCAGGCAAGAATCCCAGTAACTGTTTACGATAATGCGTACAAATGCTTTATCGGCTTCTGTGTACGGGTCCACAGTCAAATCCAAAGCTCCCCACTGTCCGATAAGTAAATCGGCCCAGTTACCGAACAAAGCACCCCATTCTGTTCCTGACTTTTTGTAGACTGCATTTGTACGTAATGTATCGTATCCGTTCATCTGTCCGTTTTCTGACATAATGTAGCCGCTTACTCCATCATTCTTCAAAGTCGTTTTTGCCAGGCCCACCAGTGAAGTATGTACAATGTATTTCGTGTTACCCATCAAAGCATTTGCCAAATCGACTGTCGTTTCAAGGTTTACGACACCTTTCCATGACAAAGCTTCTGATGCTGTTACATATCCGGTAAACAATCCGTCAGGCTTTTCAGCTGATGTTTCTGCACCTCCTAAAATTGTTGCTTCCAGTTTTGATGCAATTGAGTTGATGAGGTCTGCTCTCAGCATAGCCTCAACTCCCAAAGAATCCTGTACCAGCATCTGGCGTGATACCTTCAAGATAGAAGTAAGTCGTTTTGGCTTCATCGTTTTCTTGCTGAAGGTTCCAGCACCATCTGTTGCAGATGAGTTTTCGTTTGCCCAGTTTGAAGTGCTACCTGAGTAAGTTGGAATATCAATGTCTGATACAAGTCCTGTCAGCATGGTTGCTCCAGCCTCAGCCAAAACTAATCGGTCTCTCAACGGTTCCACAATGTTCATGAAATCTGTTTCAATCACGTTGGCACCTGCACTTCCGGCCGTAATTTCAGCACGTGATTCAACCGGTATAATCAGTGATGTACCACTTTTAGGAAGAATTCCTGACATTCTCAATGATGCTTCACCACGCTCATTCATTTTTCGTATGTTCTCACTGTAATGTCCTCCATCTGCCAGTTCCAGCAAGGCTTTTCTCAGACTGAACTTTTCTCCAGTAGTATGTTCGTCTGCAAACTTCATTGCATCACGCTGTGCCAGTTCCAGATTGATTTCTGTCATACGAAGCTGTATCTCTGTAATCTGGTCCTTTTCTTCTTTAGACAACTCGCGTTTTTCCTGTTTTGCCTTGTTTACCAGGTCAACGCCTTTTTTGTACAACTGGCCTCTTTCTTCTGCCAGTTCAACTCTTGTTTTTTCTTTCGCCATAATTCCTACTAATTAAGACTGTTAATAATGTTGTTGTAATATTCTTCACTTATTTCCTTCCGTTCTTCCAGTTCCTTTTCGGCCTGCTCTTTTCCTCTCATGCTGACCGTTGTTTTGCTGTATGCCGCATTGTATACAGGGGAAACATCGTATATCCTGGCAAACTGGCTGATAGTACGTTTCCATTTACCGTTTTTCATCCTTTCCCATTTCTCTCCACCGTCTGCTACAGTAAAGGCAAATGAAGATTGATTGATTTCGTTTCTTCTCAGGTTTTCCAGCAGTTCATCGCCAAGCATCGTGCGTGGTGCTTCAAATCTGTATTTCAACCCTTTTGAATCGACAGTCAATGTCAGTGAGCCTTTTCCGTTGACTGAGCGTGCCAGTATCCCTCTGTCACGGTTGTGGTTGAGTAAGGCAAATACATCACTTTTCTCAATCACTCCATCCAGCGCACCTCGTTCAATCACTTCTTCGAAATCCAGTCCGTCTGATTTTACGCCAAACAGCATGGCATATCCTTCTACTGTTCGCTTTTCATTTTCCTCTGTCACTGATACAGGGAATGTGGTATTTCTCTGTTCCAGCATTTCTTTTTGTTCATTCATAAATCGTTTTATTTCTAACGGAACATTTGTCTGACAAAATCCGATTATTCTTGATTTCCTTCTATCATTTTTTCTTTTACAGCATTTTTCAGCGTCATCACGTTTACCTGTACGAAAGCCTCGTCTCCATTTTCAATCCGGCTCATACCGATTTCTCTCCGGATTTCATTTGGGGTGGCAGCTCCTACATTTGCCATATCTTTCCAGAAAGCCCCCTGGGCTGCTTTATCTGCACGCAAGATGGCCGATGTGTTGAATTCTGCCTTGTACATGCTTCTTTCTGTTCTACTGAATACTTTCCGGTTAATTTCTTGCTCTATCTTGGTGATGACCGGCAAAGCTGTGTCTGTCAGATATTCAAGCTGTGTGGCTTCGATGGTAGAGTAGGAGGATTTGCTCAGGTCAAACGCTTTAACAGGAGATACCGAAAAGAAACGGCATATATCCACTACATTGAATTGGCGGCTTTCCAGCAACTGAGAGTCCTTTGGAGAAATTGAAATGGGCTGGTATTTCATGTTTCCTTCCAGGATTACAATACCACCCGGACGGCCATTATTAGAGTTGGAACGCTCTTCCCATTGCTTATAATTTTGTTCTCTTTGTTCCTTCGACAGTCGTGCGCCTTCTATTGTCAGCACACCACTTACGGCAGCTCCCGACTTGAAGAATCCGGCTGCATGTTCCTCAGAACTTGTAGCGATTCCTAAAGTCTGTCTGGCATGTGTCAACGTAGATACCCCGATAATTCCATCATAACTGAAATTAAGCACATGTATCATGTGGCATGGTTCAACCAGTTGCGTAAATCCGGATACCAGGTATCTTTTTCTCCTTATTCCTTCTTTGTCTACTATCCATTGTATTGATACTTGGTTGGATGGGATGTACACCAGTTGGATAGGAGTGACTCCATCCTCACCACGTTCTATGTATGCATATCCGTTACCGGTCAGCAATACGGATGCCATAAGAGTTTTTATGAAAACGTAGCGCGTCATGTTCTCGTTTGGCTCCAGATCCAGCAGCTCATAAATAGGATGTTTCGTGTCTTTCATTTTGAACCCGGCTTCATCCAGCCTGAATACTTCCAGCGGCAATACAGCCACTGAATCGGATATTAGGTCCACACACCTGTACACCGTACTCAATAACATAGGGTATTCGCGTGATGCCAGCTGAATTAAACCTGTTCCTCCATAAGCTGACACCTGAGATATTTCCTTTTTGGAAATCTTTCTAAACTCGTAGCCAAATAATTTCATTTCGTTTTTATTTGAAACGAAATTTTTGTCAGACAAACTAATAAATCACATTATCGTATCTTGGGCACATCAGATAGACTCCCAGAGCTTCAATCATGGCAATTACCCCGTCAATCTTTTTCTCTTCGTATTGTTTGCTTGGTTTCGTGTTCCCGTTCTTGTCACGTGCCATTACCACGTTTCGGAAACAGTGTCGGGTAATGATGTTATTGTCAATCACTGCCACTCCAGACAGCAGCAGCCTTTCCAGTTCTTTTGTAGGCTTGTTGAAGTTTCCGATGCTCTGTGAATATGGTTCCATCGGCAATCCTTTTTCTGTACAGTTAATGACGAACTGAGTAGCATTCCAGCTGTCATATCCTATGGTTACAATATTAAGAATCTGACCTATCTCCATAATCTTATTGAGGATAAAATCATAGTCCACCACATTTCCCGGAGTTATACATAAGGCTCCCTGGCGTGCCCATTCTCCATACAGTTCTTTGAATCGCTTTTCTGTTAATGCCGCCTCCGGAAGAAAGTAGAATGTTTTCCAAACCATCTTTTCTGTTGTGGGCATCATAACAGAGAATGAAGTCAAGTCTGATGTAGATGACAGGTCCACTCCGATAAAACAATCCAGCCCATTGTATTCTTCTAAGTTCACATTAGCTGATGCAGAAAGTATGTAATCATCTTTTATCCATGTCTTTTCAGCATCACACCATATATTCAGATTCTTTGTCTTTATACCTACTTCATCACTTGGTGTATTGATGGCTTTCCTTACCTGTGTTTTAAGATACTTAGTCTGTACGGTTACTCCCAGATTCGGATTGCTTTTCACCCATACAGCCTCATCTTTCCAGTCATCTTCTTTATCCAGGCAGTAAATAGCAATAAACAGCGTATCATCTTCTTTCAGCCCCGACACTACCTCCGTACACATTTCCCTATACTGGTAACATACTCCCAGTCGGTCAAATCCTGCAGTAGTAATGATTACTGCCATCGGATTCTCTCGCATACCTTGTGAGGATTGCAATACATCTTTCACGCCTGAGTTTTTGGCCGCGTGATATTCGTCAATCAGATACATGGATGCATTCGGACCGTCCAGCTTGCTTGAATCGGCTGCCAGCACTTTCAGGAAACTCAGCGTTCTTTCGTACTTTATGGTGTCTCTGTATGGATTCAGGAATTCTTTTCCGGGGTCCAGCATCTTGCTAAAGTTTGATGCCATGTTGAAAGATACCTTTGCCTGGTCTTTGGAATTGGCCGCCATATAGACCTCCGCGTTCATTTCACCGTCTGCTATCAGATGGTACAAACACAACGCAGACGCAAAAGCAGATTTACCCTGCTTTCGCGCCATTTCAATGTAAGCCGATTGCACCAGTCTTTCATTGGTTCCTCTCAGGTAAAAGCCATACATGGAAGCAACAATCCACTCCTGCCATGCTTCCAGGACAAATGGCTTTCCAGCATGTTTCCCGGTGTAATGGTGGATGATTGATATGAATCCACATACCTGCTCTACCTTATCTTCTCTGAACTCATACCGTTCATCATACATTAATCTAAAGAAACGCTCAGCAGCCAGTTTTATGTAGTGTCCTGTTACAATCTTTCCGCTTAGTACATCTTCTGCATATTGTATGTATTTCTTTTTTCGTGTCATACCTGGTGTTCACGAAGGTATTCTTTCAAAGGTGACTGGATAGCCTCATCAATATTCTTCATCGTTTTCAGTTTTCGTTTGCTCATAGCAGTCAGCCCGAACTCTTTAGCCAGTTCCAGAAACTGCGACCAGTTTTCTTTCAGAATATTCACCTCCGGCCTTTTTACCATTTCTCCCTTTTTGTTTGTCATCGTCATTCCGTCTGTAGTAATCTTATCCACACAGATAAGATACATTTCGTAAGCTGTTGCCATCCGGTGTAATAAGGCCACATCGAACGGAGCCAGCTCACCGCGCTCATTCATATCTCTCACAAGGTTGCAAATGAGTTTTTTAGCTTCTTTATGCTTTACGTTTTTGGGCAGTTTAAACTGCACCAGAGTTGTTTCTGCCATAGTTTTCTCTTTTTTTCAAACGTGATTTTTGTCAGACGAAATCATTGTTTTAACACATCGCAACAAAATCTCTATTTTGGCTTTTTTCAAAAATTGCCTCGCGTGTCGAATGGGGTGGGGCGAGGTTCAAGTTACTTGACCTTCTAAAATTTCACCCCATACCCCCTTTGATGTTATTCCCATTCGATTTGTTATGTATCATTTGATGATGCATCTTACAAATGCTCATTAGGTTCTCATAATCATAGGCTAAAGCCATCCTTCTCATGTGATCATCTGTTGACATGAATGATTCGATGTGATGAACATCCTCTGCAATGGTTGTCTTTCCTTCCTTCAGACACATCTCACATAGTGGCTGTTGTGCTATCTTTAATTCTCTCAACTTCCTCCATCTGGTTGATTTGTATATCTTCCTTCTTTCCTCATCATAGAGGTTATTCTCCTTCTTTTTCGCTTTCTTTGGCTTGTAAATTGTCGGCATAAGTTGTGATTTTTAATCGTTTTGAGTTCTTTATTGTCTGGTACTGCACCGTTCTCATTCTGTAAATGAAATACTTTACAAATTCATTTTCATCTGTTATTTCCGCTGCTTTCTCGTCTGTACTTACTTTGATAATCGTATCCTGAAATATATCTTCATAGCTTAGACCGGCATAGTATATTTGCCGGTCTTTTGCTGATATGTCTGAGAGTCTTTCATACAGCTTAGCTATCATCAATAACACCTTGCTGTTTGCCTTGCATTCGTTTCTCATGGAGTATTATGTTTCCATTTGTATCTGTTATGTCACTTATTTGTTTTCTGCAAAACGCCCTGATTACTACAGAGAGATTCGTTTTCATCTTTATTGCCACTTCATTTAGTGCCATGAAAGTTGATTCATCAAATCTCACCATTACTCTTTTATCCTTTCCCATCTTTACATTCAATGATTCTCCATGCTCTGATATTGTTGTATAACTTTCCATTGAACTCTGTGACATGGCAGTTATAGTCTACTTCTACTTTCTGGCCAACTGCCAGCCATTGGTTGTTTACATCTTCTCCCATCACATCGAAAGCCAGCGACTGGGCGTATTTCCCTCCGTCTGTTTCTACTACTGCTGTTCGCTTTAGGATTATTCTTTTATCTCTTGTAGTGATTGGTTCTATGTCTTTCACCACGGTTATTTGTCCTTTGATGTTCATTTTACTTTTGATTTATTCATTTCTTTATTATCACCGCTATAGTTTTAGTTTCAGTTCCGCTTTCCTTGAAAGCGCCTTCTTCAATCTCGAATTTCTTCCCTCCATTATCCTCCAGCCATTGTCTGAAA